>PDWJ01001511.1_pt1 | contig 28483 bp, 23 predicted proteins | sample 1430881 | NCBI WGS metagenome assembly PDWJ01 (sample SAMN01162460, study PRJNA174530) | Oral metagenome, whole genome shotgun sequencing project. | biome: Marine environment; feature: Marine mammal; material: Swab sample of the gingival sulcus; isolation source: swab sample of gingival sulcus...
ACGGCCAGCCATAGCTGACCGGTTTCCACCGCGACGATAAAGCTGCTGATGGCACCCACCAGCATCATCCCTTCCACACCGAGATTGAGTACGCCGGAGCGTTCTACCACCAGCTCACCCAGCGCGGCAAATATCAGCGGAATACTGGCGGTGATGGTGGCAAACAGAATCAGAATCAGGGTATCAGTCGTCATTGCTTCACCCCTTTTGCTTAGCGGCTGATGATATAGATTGCGAGTCACCACCACGTATCAGCCGGAAGTTAATCAGCACATCGCTGGCTAACAGGAAAAACAGTAATAAGCCCTGAAACATACCGCTGACCGCCGCAGGCAGTGACAGATGCATTTGTGCCGATTCACCACCGAGATACAGCAATGCCATTAATAAACTGGCCAGCAGAATTCCCACAGGATGCAGACGACCCACAAAAGCAACAATAATTGCCGCAAAACCATAGCCGGGCGACACCGGATATAATAGCTGACCGATAGGCCCGGCCACTTCACTGCTGCCCGCCAGCCCGGCGGCTGCCCCACCGGTCAGCAGGCTGATCCAGACCATGCGCTGGCGGTTAAACCCGGCATAATCCGCCGCCTTGGGGGCCAGTCCGGCCACCCGCATCTGAAACGCTACCAGACTCCAGCGCAGAAACACAAATGACAAAAGCAGCGCCACCAGCGTTATCAGCACCCCGGCATGAGCGCGGGTGCCTTCGAGTATAATCGGCAGCAGCGCAGCATCGGAAAACAGCCGCGATTGTGGAAAGCCAAAGCCTTCCGGGTCACGCCACGGGCCATGAATCAGCCAGCTCAGCCACATTCCGGCGACATATACCAGCATCAGGCTGACCAGAATTTCATTGGTATTGAAGCGGGTACGCAAAAAGGCCGGAATGGCCGCCCAGGCCATGCCCCCCAAGGCACCGGCAATCAACATCAATGGCAGAATGAAGTGACCCTCCTGTTCATAAAACAGCAGTGCCACACCACCGGCGGCTACGGCCCCCATGATCAGCTGACCTTCAGCACCGATATTCCAGATATTGGCCCGAAAACCAATCGACAGGCCCAGCGCGATTAAAGCCAGCGGCGATGCTTTCAGAATCAGCTCACCCAGACCGTATAAATCATTCACCGGTTCTATAAAAAAGGCATGGAAAGCTTTCAGCGGACTCTGGCCGAGGAAGATAAACACAAGCATGCCAAACAGCAGCATAAAACCCATCGCCAGCAGGGGTGACAGGTACAGCATAACTTTGGACGGTTGTGGGCGGGGAGCCAGTTTGATCTTCATGCGTCTTGTATCCCCATCTTCCTCAGGCGGCCTGGCTGACCGGAGGAGTTTGTATCCCTCCCATCAGCAGGCCGATTTGTTCCGGATTGGTGTCATGGCTGGATTGGGCGGCTGATAATTGCCCGTCATGGATTACCGCAATCCGGTCACAGATTTCAAACAGTTCATCCAGTTCTTCCGACACCACCAGAATCGCCACGCCGTCATTGCGCAGGTTAACCAGTGTCTGGCGGATAAAGGCTGCTGCACCGACATCCACACCCCAGGTCGGCTGCGAGATTACCAGCACTTTCGGTTTGAGCATTAACTCGCGACCGACAATATACTTTTGTACGTTGCCGCCAGACAGGCTTTTGGCATCGACTTCGACACCGCCGCATTTGACATTGAACTGCTCAATGCAACGGCGGGAAAACTCGCGCATTTTACGGTAGCTGATTAGCCTGTGACGGCTCAGGCCACTGTCGTGCCCGGTCAGCAGTCCGTTCAGCGCCAGTGACATCATTGGCACTGCACCACGCCCCAGACGTTCTTCAGGAATAAAGCGCATCCCCAGTGCGCGGCGCCGGGCGGGGTTGAGTTGCCCGGCGTTCTGCTGGTTGATCTGGATGGTCTGCGGATCTGCTGATAATTTTTCGCCACTCAGTGCGTAGAGCAATTCCTGCTGACCATTACCGGAAACCCCGGCAATTCCGAAAATTTCACCGCCTCTGACCTGTAGACTGATATTTTTCAGGTCGGTGCCGAACGGATCATCTGCCGGGCGGGACAACTGATTCACCACCAGTAGAGCCTCACCCGGTTGCTCCACCGGAGAATGATGGCATACCGGCAAGGCCTTGCCGATCATCATCTCTGCCAGGCTGCGGGCGGTCTCGCGGCGCGGATCCGCTTCACCGCTGACTTTACCCATACGCAATACAGTGGCGCTGTGGCAGAGTTCACGGATTTCATCCAGCTTGTGGCTGATGTAGAGAATGCTGCAGCCTTCGTCTGCCAGCCTGCGCAGGGTTGCAAACAGCTTGCGCACCGCCTGCGGGGTGAGAACCGAGGTTGGCTCATCCATAATCAGCAGTTTGGGTTGTTGCAGCAGGCAACGGACAATTTCCACCCGTTGCCGCTCACCGACAGAAAGGTCATATACTCGTTGGTCAGGGTTCAGGGGCAAGCCGTAGTGTTCGGAAACGGTTTTAATCCGTGTGGCCAGCGCGGACAGGCTTTCGGCTCCGTCCATTGCCAGCGAGATATTTTCCACCACTGTCAGGGTATCGAACAGCGAGAAATGCTGGAAAACCATGCCGATACCCAGCTTGCGGGCCTGGGCCGGACTGTCGATGTTGACTATTTTACCGTCCCAGACAATCTCGCCTGCATCGGGCTTGATCGCCCCATACACGGCTTTCATCAGTGTACTCTTACCGGCACCGTTTTCGCCGAGAATGGCATGAATCTCACCGGGCATTACGCTCAGACTGACATCCTGATTGGCCACTACTGAGGGGTAATACTTACTGATATTGCGCAGTTCCAGTCGTGGTACGGTTGACATGCTTGGCAAGTCCTGTTTGAAGGAGGCGGTCAGAGTAGTATAAAGCGTATATTTGGTGCAATAGCTTTTTGGAAAGGTCGTTCAACAACAGGCCATTTACCAGTTCAGGCGGCTCAGATTTTGACACAATACCTGGGCTGGGCAATGCCCTGTCTGATTTCGATGTGACAACCCGAGTAATTATTATTGGCCTGACACTGTCCGGAAGTGGCAGTACCGGGGGGTGGTTCAGTACCCGGAACCGCATTACAATGGTGGGCACATTGTGAACTGTCGGTACAGCGCTTGCCGGCATCCGGTGCCGGGCGCAGGCAACCATAAAATCCGGCAATACCACCCCGTACCCAGCGTCCACCACCTTGTTCACATTGTTGTGCGAAACTGGGTGTGCCGGGTGCTGGAGTGCTGCAACTACCGAGCAGGAAACCCGGCACGATCACCATCAGCAGAAATATTGATTTCATGACAAATCCTCTCCTCAATAGTGAAATCAGGCGGCAGCCTGCTGTTTCTGTTTATAAGCGGTTTTGGAATCCAGATAACTCTGTGCCAGGGCATTGGCGGCAGCTTCATCATAAGGTTTGAGGCCACTGACCAGCAGCCGCTTAAAACCGCTGCCAACTGTTTGCCCGTTCTCCTTAATCACAAAGTTCAGATTGGCAATACCACGTTTACCTTTCACAGTGAACTCAGCCGGAGTGGCTGCCATTTCCGGTTGCTGCAAATCAACGCGCTCCAGTTCGAACGACATACGCTCATAAATCACCATTGGCCGCTCCGGGTTAATCATGACCCCGTTCTCTGCCAGTAAGGGTTGCAGTGTATGTGGATAATTGTGCCCTGAAAAGGCGACATAATTGCGGGTGAATATTTCAATCATCGACTGATGATGACTTTGTTCACCCTCCCGTTCCACCTGCAGGTAAACCTTGTCCGGTGCCTGTGCATCGGTCAACGCAAATTGGGCCGCCGTGGTCGGGGTAAAATCAAGCACCGTGTTGTCTCCCACCATGCCCTTAAACAGAAAGCACATTTTCTGGCTCAGGCCGTATTTTGATAAAATCAGCGAAAACAGCAAATCACCGGGTACACAAAAGCGTTTGGCATCCGGGTTATGCAGCGGATTAAAATCATCAGCGATTTCCTTGGCAAAACGGCTGGCTTGTTCCGCAGTGATGGTGACCTGGTGGCGCTCAGCGTGATGAAATGAATCCAGATACATAACAGGGTTCCGCTTGTGAATAGACAAAGAGCGGCGGATTATAAATAGTTTCCATTCAAACCGCTACCGGCGCTTTAATATGCGGATGATAGACGTAGTTGATTAATTCAAAATCATCATAGGTGAAATCAAACAGCGAATGAATCGCCGGATTCAGCTGCATACGGGGCAGGGGATGGGGCTTGCGGCTTAGCTGCAAATCTGTCTGTTCGAGATGATTCAGATACAGATGGGCATCGCCCAGCGTATGCACAAAATCACCCGGTTTTAATCCGCAAACCTGTGCCAGCATCATTGTCAGCAGTGCATAGGAGGCGATATTAAACGGCACCCCAAGAAAAATGTCGGCACTGCGCTGATACAGCTGGCAGGATAGCCGACCTTCAGCCACATAAAACTGAAAAAATGCATGGCAGGGTGGCAGGGCCATCTTATCCACTTCCGCGACATTCCAGGCACTGACAATCATACGCCGTGAATCCGGGGTGGTTTTAATCTGCTCAATAACCTGTGCAATCTGATCAATATGTCGTCCATCAGGGGTGGGCCAGCTGCGCCACTGTGAGCCGTAGACCGGGCCAAGCTCACCGTTGTCATCCGCCCACTCATCCCAGATGCTCACGCCATTGTCCTGCAGATAACGGATATTGGTATCGCCGCACAGAAACCACAGCAGTTCATAAATAATCGAGCGCAGATGCAGTCGTTTGGTAGTTACTAGCGGAAAGCCGGCACCAAGATCAAAACGCATCTGGTGGCCAAAGACTGACAGTGTGCCGGTGCCGGTACGGTCTGCTTTCCGGGTGCCGTGTTCCCGTACATGGCGCATCAGTTCAAGGTATTGTTGCATGATCTTACCGTTCGGCCAGAGCAGTCTGTAAACGCTCATGCAGATGATGCAGTAATGTCTCTGTCGTCACCCAGTTTATACAGGCATCCGTGACCGAAACCCCGTATTTCAGCTGCGACAGGTCTTCGGTAATCGGCTGATTACCGGCATTCAGATGGCTTTCCAGCATCAGACCGATAATCGACTGGTTGCCCTGCTCAATCTGACCGGCGATATTTTCTGCCACCAGTGCCTGTAAGGCCGGTTGCTTGCTGGAATTACCGTGGCTGCAGTCCACCACAATAGTTTTCGGCAGACCGGCTTTTTCCAGCTCAGCTTCACACAATGCGACACTGACTGAATCATAGTTGGGTTGCTTGCCACCGCGCAGAATAATATGACCGTCCGGATTGCCGCTGGTCTTCAAAATACTGACCTGACCCTGCGGGTTGATACCGAGAAAACGGTGCGGGCTGGACACGGATTGCAGCGCATTAATCGCCACATTTAAATTACCATCGGTGCCGTTTTTGAAACCGACCGGCATGGATAAGCCACTGGCCATTTCGCGGTGAGTTTGTGACTCGGTGGTTCTGGCACCGATAGCGGCCCAGCTGAACAGATCTGACAGGTATTGCGGCGTAATCGGATCGAGGGCTTCGGTCGCTGCCGGGATTTCCATTTCCGTCAGCCACAGCAGTAATTCCCGTGCCAGGGTCAGGCCTTTGCTGATTTTAAAAGAATCATCCATATCCGGATCATTAATCAGCCCCTTCCAGCCGACGGTGGTGCGCGGTTTTTCAAAATAAATCCGCATCACCAGATACAATGAGTCACCAAGCTGCTGACTGAGCCCTTTCAGGCGCAGGGCATACTCCCTGGCCGCTGCAATATCATGAATGGAACACGGGCCGGTAATAATCAGTAAACGTTTGTCTTTCCCGGCCAGAATATTACTGATGGTGTGACGGCTGTTGGCAATGAACCGCTGGCCTGCCTCCGGTAATGGCAGTGAAGCCTTGAATTCATCAGGTGGAATCAGCACACTTTCGGAGGTGATGTGAGTATCATTCAGGGTATCCCGGATCATTGCAATGTTTCTCTTGGGCTAATTTATCAAAATTGTGATCCGGCATTTTGGTGCTGTGCAGCGCATTCTGCAAGTGTGAACCGGCCAATCCCCTGATTTTTTAAAAACCGGGTGGTCTTTTAGCCGGGGATATTTGAGGCAATTCGCGGTGAGATGATGCTGTTGCATTTTTAATAAAGTTGACTATGCTTGAGCCTCAATAAAGCAACACGGCCCCGGAAGATGAGTGACAGGTTCCGGAGTACTCTCAGCCCTGATAAGTAAAGCTGGAAAATATGGATAAAATACAAACTATTCTGGTCGCCGACGATTCTTTAACCGAGCGGACTCATTTGACACGGATTCTGGAAGCAGCCGGTTACACCGTTATCGGGGCCACTTCGGGTAATGAGGCGGCAGCAATGGCGGAAGAACATCAGCCGGATCTGATTTTTCTGGACATTATTATGGAGGACGGTGATGGCTATAAGGCCTGTCGCACCATCCGGCGTAATGAGATCACCCGGCATATTCCGGTCATTATGGTGTCCAGCAAGTCGAATCCGGTGGATAAGAAATGGGCCGAAAAGCAGGGGGCAACGGCCTATGTGGTAAAACCCTATGCGGACGAGGAGATTATACAGGCACTAAAGGCGGTATGAATTTATAAAGAATGACAACTAACCGGGAGCATGAGAATGGAGCAGAGTACTTTCTGCTATAAAACAGGCGATTATTATATCGTGCTGGAAGCCGGGATTCGTTCAGAAATACTGGCACTGAACCGGGTTCACCCGGTGCCCTTTGCGCCGGACTGGTGTGTGGGTCTGGCCGGAGTGCGGGGTGAGTTATTTCCGGTGCTGAATATGCATAAAATCCTGCTGAACCGGAACCGGCCTGAGCAGCCTTACCTGTTGTGGCTAAAGCATGAGCAATTTGAGCCGGTTATTATTGGCAGCGATAGCTTGCCTGTTCAGATGAAGCCCACTCATTCAGCGGATCATTCAGACAATGACCACGAACGGATTCCGGGTCTGCCGGGATGGATTCACCGTACCCGCAACACAGATCATGGTGTCTGTCTGGAGGCTGATCATGGGCGTTTACTCAGAACATTACTGGGAAGACAAAAGCGTTAAGGTCTCGCAATGAGAATGTTGGATAACGATAACCGGACTGCAATCAATGCGTCCACATGGCAAGGTTGATAAATCAATGAGTAATGTAGGGAACGAGCAAAAAAAACGTGGCAAATTATTAAACCACCTGTCGGTGGCACAGCGTATTTATCTGTTGGTACTGATACCGCTGATATTGCTGACCCTGATCGGAGTCGGCTCTATTTTTGCACTGAACCTGAACGAGCGGGCACTGACCGCTGCACGTGACCGGATCACCGCCATTGAGGCAGGAAATGAGCTGATCCACCGTATCCAGCGCGACTATCTGATTCTGTTACATGAGGTGTCTACCGGTGGTATGAGCTGGACAGAAGGCCGTAACAGGTTGAAAAAGGCACATAAGGCCTTTTCGGAAGAGATGATCCCGCGTTACAGTCAGGCCAGACGCGCCATTCAGTCCGGTTCGGCTGATACCGGACTGCAGGCAATGGATAAGCTGATGCAGGTGATAGCCAAGGGCCTGGTATTGCTGGAACGGAAAGACCATAATGCGCTGGAATCCTATCTGGCAAATGACCTGAATGCTGATATTACGCCTTCCAGGGAGGCGATTCACCAACAGTTAGAGAATGACCTGGAACAGACCTATGCAGATTTTGAACAGGCCACAGCAGATGCGCGGCAGTTTCTGATTATTGCCACCGTCTCAACCGTGATCGGGATGTTGCTGGCGGCCCTGCTCGGATTTCTGATTTACCGTTCTATTGATTCACAGGTCAGTCAGCTGACCGGTATTATCCGGGATATTTCCGCCGGTGATCTGAATGCCCGGGTACGATTGACCGGGAATAATGAACTGGTGAAACTGGGTAATGCCTTTGACGGTATGATTGAAGAACGGGTCAACACCCAGAAACAGATTAATGAAGAACACGCACAGCTCAATAATTCGGTGTTTGCATTGCTGGAGGCGGTAGCCGATCTGAGTGATAAAAACCTGACGGTGCGGGCAGTGGTGACAGAAGATGCAACCGGCCCGCTGGCAGATGCAATTAATCAGCTGGCGGAAGATACCGGCCTGACCCTGAAACAGGTACGGGAGGTGGCGGAACTGGTCGAATCCACCTCCGCAGAGGTCAACCGGCATGCGGTGGCGGTAAACGAACTGTCGATTCTGGAGCGCAGTGAAGCCGAGGAAGCCCATCAGCAACTGACCGCAATGCTGGAGCGGCTGGATTCTATTGCCGCTGCTGCGCAACAGGCGGATGCGGTGGCTGGTCAGACATCTACCGCCACCCGTAATGCCCAAACCTCGGTATCGCGTACCCTGGACAGTATCGCCAGTATCCGCAGTACCGTGCAGGAAACCGCCAGGCGTCTGAAGCGGCTGGGTGAGCGTTCGCAGGAAATTTCCCGTATTGTTGACATGATTAACACCATTACGGAACGCACGACGGTACTGGCACTGAACGCAAATATGCAGGCGACTGCGGCCGGTGAAGCCGGGCGGGGTTTTTCGGTTATTGCGGAGGAAATTCGTCATCTGGCGGAGAGTTCGCGTGAATCGACCGAGCAGATCGGAGTACTGGTCAGAAATATCCAGCAGGAAGCGAATACCACCATTACCAATATGGATCAGACCATTTCCGAAGTGGTTGATGGTTCGGCACTGGCGGAACAGGCGGCTGAGCAGATGGATGCCACACTGGAAGCCACTACCCGTCTGGTCGGTTCGGTGGAAAAGATTGCTGCAGATTCAGCGGGGCAGGTCGCTATCAGTCAGGAATTGCAGGTTCGTGCCCAGCGCATTCTGGAAGCGACACAGAATACCGGTAAGGAAGTGCTATCACTGACCGGACTGACACACAATATGGCGGATTACGGTCAGCGTCTGGCGAAATCTGTCCGGGTATTTAAACTGGAAGACTAACCGTTTAAAGCTATATTTTGCACCGGGCTGCCGGGCAGGCTGGTCGGTACAGGGAGAGTGGAAGTATGAATGCAGCTGAAGAAGAGCGCCTCGCTTTTGCTGAAGAGCTGGAAGAGGTGGCCTTGCAGCTGGCGACTCCGGATAGGGTACTGTCTGCGGAACAGTGGCTATCGCAGGTACAGCAGGAGTACGAACGTCTGGGCATGGCGGCAGAGATGTTTGAACTGCCGGAGGTGGCCGGGCTGATTGCCTGGGTGAGCGGCAGTCTGCAATCCGCATCAGCCACAGAATTACTGGAGGCCGGTAAATATTTCAGCTGGCTGGAAATGACCGCCCTGATATTCCGCGAACCGGAAGAGGTCAGTCATTTACCGATGCTAATGGCTGAACTGAATGATCCATTGTGGCCGCAGGCATTACCGCCGGAACAGTTACAGGCCTTTTTGCTCAGTCTGCGTCCGCCGGAAAAAAACGAAGACGGTGCGGATAAAGCGGAAGAGGCTGACAGTGATAATAATGCCGGACAGCCTGTGCTGGGTTTTGCCGCCGATGTGCATCCGGAATTACTGGGTGCCTATATGCAGGAAACACCGGAGCATGTCAGTGAGGCGGCGCGACTGATCCGGCTGATTGCTATCGGGGCAGATAATGCCCAACAGCGAAAACAGGCGGCCAGGCTGGCACATACATTGAAAGGTTCCAGCAGTGTGGTTGGTGTTGAGCCTATCGTCCACTTTACCCACCGTCTGGAAGACCTGCTGGATCTGCCGATGGCAGAGATGCCCGAGGGGTTGGGGGATGATCTTGAAGCGAGTGCAGACTGTCTGGAAACCCTGTTTGATCACCTGCAAAGTGGTGCCGGGTTGCCGGATGAGTATGAGCCTTTGTTACAGGCGCTGGCCGACTGGGTGGATGTCTTACAGGATGCGGCTGCGGATGAAACCGGTGAGCTGCCGGATTTACCACCATTAACCGAATTGCCGGACTTTCTGCGTGAGGATGAGGAGCCGGTTGCCAGTACCGCAAATAAGGATAAGCGTACTGCAGTTACCCTGCCGAATGAAGCGCGGATTCAGTCGCTGTTGCGCCTGATGGGTGAATTAATGACCTCTACCAGCCGGATTTCCGGAGTATTGCAACAGGCACGCACATTGGGTAACCGGCTATATGAGCAGGATGGGCAGATTCGGCAGTACCTGGATGAGCTGGAGGGACTGGTTGAGCGGCAGAAGCAAACCGGCCCGGTGACGAAGTACAAGTTATCCGCCGGGAGCAGGGAAGGTGCGCCAGTCAGTGCAGTAACATTGGCCGACGAACTGGAAATGGAGTCATACAGCGACTTGTACAGCACCACCAGTCTGCTCATTGAGGCCGCCGCAGACAGTCGTGAGCGGGTACAGCAGATACAGAACAGTATTCGCAAACTCGGCGATGAACTGTATCAACAGCAACGGGTACAACGCCAGCTCAGTGACGCAGTGCTGGGACTGCGTTTGTCACCAGTGAATAACCTGGTGCCACGTATGGAGCGCATTATACGCGAGACCTGCCGTAAAACCGGCAAGCAGGCACAGCTGGAAATTCAGGGTCAGGATCTTCAGGTGGATGCTGATATTCTGCGTGGCCTGACAGACCCGTTACTGCATCTGCTGCGTAATGCCGTGGATCACGGTATCGAACCACCGGCACAGCGCAAGGCGGCCGGGAAGGCAGAGACCGGTACGATTCGCCTGCAATTCTCGCAGGCGGGCAGTCATGTCACTTTAGTCATTGCAGACGATGGTGCCGGGATGGAGGTCGAGCAGATCAGGGCAAAGGCGCTGGAACGCGGACTAATCAGTCAGGATCAGCCACTGACGGATCAGGCGGTATTGCGTCTGGTCTTGCTGCCCGGCTTCAGTACCCGCGATGAAGTGAGTGAAATTTCCGGTCGTGGCGTGGGCATGGATGTGGTTCAGTCAGCCATTGAGCAATTGCGTGGCACTCTGCAACTGGAGAGCCAGCCCGGAAAAGGTCTGCGCTTTACCATCCATCTGCCGCAGACACTGATTGCGACACATGCCCTGGTCGTGCGGGCAGGCGGGCATCTGCTGGCTATCCCGGCTGACAATATTGAGCAGCTTTTATATATTTCACCGAAAGAAAATGTCATGGATGAACAGGGCTGGCGCATTGAAACAGAGCGTTATCAATTGCCGGTGCTGAAGCTGGCGGATCTGTTACACTGGAACAGCCATACTCCGGAACCGGGGCAGTCCCATACCTTGCTGCTGATACGCCGTGCCGAACAACTCTACGCAGTGTACGTCGAGGAGATTTTACCTTCGCGAGATATTGTTATCAGCAGTCTGGCTCCCTGGCTGAATGATATTCACAGTGTGCAGGGTGCCACTATACTGGCCGATGGTACAGTGGCTCCGGTGCTGGATATGATGCGGCTATTTTATGAGCTGGAAAACGGCTCGCTGCAACTGCGTGAAGCCAGCAATGATAATGGTGATGCAAATATAACCGTTGACTTGCTACCGGCACAGGCGATTCTGGTCGTGGATGATTCGCTCAGTAATCGCAAATCCATGCGCCTGATGCTGGAAGGCATGGGCTATCGGGTACATACCGCAGTGAATGGTATGGATGCACTGAAACTGATGAATGACATTGCGGTCGATATGGTACTGACCGATCTGGAAATGCCACGCATGAATGGTCTGGAACTGACACAGGCCATCCGCATCTGGCCGGAAAAGAAACACATTCCGGTAGTCATAATTACCTCGCGGAGCACCCGCAAGCACCGTGAACTGGCAGCTCAGGCCGGTGTTGATGGCTATTTAACCAAACCGGTACAGGAAGTATTGTTAGCACGGGAAGTCCAGCAATGGCTGGCAACACAAATGAAAACGACAGGAAGTCATTAATGGTCAAATCAGAAGCAATTATCGGTATTTATCTGCACCAGCTTATTGCCCGTGAGGAAGCAGTGATTAAGCGGGTCATTGCCTTCGGTAGTGCGCAGGGACGAAATTATCAACGGGTTGCATTGCCGGAGGCACAGATTGTAGTCGTCAGCGATGATACCTCCGTTGATTCTGCCCGGCTGAATCCGGAGGGTTGCCGGATTGCCCGTATTGCAGCTGCAGATACGGATCAGCCCTATGATGTCCTGATGGAAAGGCCATTGCTGGTGACCCGGGTGATGCGCTCACTGGATAATGCCGTTGCTTTATTGCAGGTGGACCCAACGACAGCAACCGTTGATGATGCGGAGTCGAGTACTGAAGCAGAATCGAAACTTCCTGAAAAAATGTCAGAACCGGAGCCGGAATCAGTTTGCATTCAGGCTGAGCCAGCGACTGATGCTGATAAAACCATCGAAAGCGAGTGTGAGTCTGATCCTGTCATATCCACACCGGAAGCCACGATTCCCGAAACCGGTGCAGAATTTCAGTACAAGGCACTGATTGTTGACGACAGTGCTGCTATCCGTAAACAGCTGGAGCTGGAATTGCGCAATGCCGGTATCCGTGCTGATTTTGCCGAAGATGGTGAACAGGCAATGGAAAAAGTCGCAGCCAACCGTTATGACCTGATATTCCTTGATATTGTAATGCCGGGAATGGATGGTTATGAAGCCTGTCGCCAGATGCGTTTACGTGCCGAGCTGAAGAAAACGCCGATTATTATGCTGAGTGCTAAAACGTCGCCACTGGATGAAGTGCAGGGGGTGATCGCCGGTGCATCAACGTATCTGACCAAGCCGGTCAGGAGTGAGCAGTTACAAACCACCCTGAAACGGGTGTCGATGTGGATTGATCATTTTCAGGCTTAAATGAATCACACAACCCAGACTAAATCAGATCACGTCAGACCGCTCTACCCACCTTGAAAAGATAGCACTCAGAAGCTTTTCGGTGCTCCGGCATTCATCTTCGGGACAACCGTGGAGATCGCACTTTTCATAATCAGCTGGGTATTGCCGACACCGTTATTGGCGGACAGCATGATTGAAAACTGATCGTATGCATCAATAATGCCCTCCAGTTTAATACCATTGACCAGAAAACAAAAAACAGTTGCTTTGGATGCAATGAGTTCATCTAAAAAATTATTTTGCATTTGTTGTCAGCCTGAGTGGTTAATATGAGGTATGGTTTCATTATACGCATGATAAACAACAAATTTAAATCGTTTGTGATGGAAGGAGAGAAAATTTCGAATAACAGCCACCGCCCATGTATAAAAATATGAGGCAGTGGCTGTTATCTGTATCACGTGCAGGGTGTGTTACGCAGAATAAGGATCTTGCAGGATAATGGTCTGCTCCCGGTCCGGGCCGGTTGAAATAATATCAATCGGGGTAGCCATGACGGTCTCCACCCGTTTCAGGTAATCCCGCGCCCGCCGTGGCAGGTCATCCAGCGTGGTAGCACCGAAAGTGGACTCCTGCCAGCCCGGTAATTCCTCATACACCGGCACACAGCGGGCAAACTCCTCGGCATCAACCGGTGGGGCATCCAGTGTTTTGCCATCCAGCTGATAGGCCGTACAAATCTTTACAGTATCCAGGCCATCCAGCACATCCAGCTTGGTCATGCACAAACCGGAAATGCTGTTAATCTGCATCGCACGACGCAGTACCACCGCATCAAACCAGCCACAGCGCCGCGGTCTGCCGGTGGTGGCACCGAGTTCATTACCCTGTTTGGCCAGATAGGCACCGGTGTCATCAAACAGTTCTGTCGGGAACGGCCCGGAGCCAACACGGGTGGTATAGGCCTTGGTAATACCAAGAATATAATCCAGATGACGCGGCCCCAGCCCGGAACCGGTACAGGCACCCCCCGCCGTGGTGCTGGAAGAGGTCACAAACGGATAGGTACCGTGATCAATGTCCAGCAGGGTACCCTGAGCCCCTTCCATCATAATATGCTGACCGGCCTTGCGCAGTTCGCCCAGACGTTGCGGCACATCAGTGACCATCGGGGCCAGCACCCCGGCCATTGCCAGTGCTTCATCCAGCGCTTTCTGCGGATCAATCGTATCGGCCTTGAAATAGTGTTGCAGGGTAAAATTATGAAAGTCGAGAATGGTGTGCAGTTTGTCCGCCAGTGACTCCGGTTGCAATAAATCACCCAGCCGCAGACCCCGCCGTGCGACCTTGTCTTCATAGGCCGGACCAATGCCGCGCCCGGTGGTGCCGATTGCCTGATGGCCCCGGGCTTTTTCCCGCGCGACATCCAGGGCAATATGATACGGCAGAATCAGCTGGCAGGCTGCCGACAGTTTCAGCCGCTGTGCCGCCGGAATACCATTGTCTTCCAGCATTTTTATTTCGTTCAGCAGGGCTTCCGGTGACAGGACCACGCCGTTACCGATCAGGCACTCAACGCCCTCGCGCAGTATCCCGGAAGGAATCAGGTGCAGTACCGTCTTTTGACCGTCAATCACCAGCGTGTGACCGGCATTATGTCCGCCCTGAAAACGCACCACCGCCGCCACGTCTTCACACAACAGGTCAACAATTTTGCCTTTACCTTCGTCACCCCACTGGGTGCCCAATACAACCACCACTTTTCCCATAATGCGCTCGCTTAAGTTTCTGTTACGATCCACTGACCGTTATCCTGAATAATCTGTTGCTGGTATTCTGCCTGCGGTGCTGGCGGTGTGCCGCCTAATTGCCGCACGACACATTTTCCCTGTGCCCGCAGCTCGCTGATAAGCTGATCCGGTGCCGGGTCAGCTGCCGGTGGCGGAGCAAGAATCTTATGCTGTATTTTTGGGGCAATGACTGCGGTACGACTGAGAATATGCAGATCGGTACTGAATCCGGTGGCGGGGCGTGAGCGGCCAAACACCTTGCCGCTGCCATCATAACGACCACCACGGGCAACTTCATCGCCACTGTCTAAGGCATAAACCGCGTAAACAATTCCGGTGTGATAGTGATAACCGGATAGCTCCGTCAGATCAATGTGCAAGGTACAATCCGGGAATGAATGTTGCAATCGTTGACCCAGTTGCTCCAGATAGGCCAGTGCTGCCTGAACCGGCTGTGGCGCAGCACTGAGTACCTGCCTGGCCTGTTCCAGTACCGCAATCGGGCCAAACAGCAATGGCAGCTGCGCCAGCATTTCCCGCACCACTTCCGGCATTTCGGTACTCGCCAGCCAGTGGTTGATTTCCGGCAGCGCCTTGCGCTCCAGCATGTCGGAGAACAGTTGCTCCTGTTCCTGACTGAAACCGGCCTGTTTTGCCAGTTCGCGAAATATACCCACATGTCCCAGATCCAGTGTTAATGGCCCGGTATGACAATGATTCAATGTTGCCAGCAGCAGGGAAAGGATCTCCAGATCACTGTCAATACCGGCATGTCCGAACAGCTCGGCACCAACCTGTAGTGGCGAACGGGTGCCACCCTCACACTGGGCGCGGGTATGCAGAACGCTGCCAATATAGCACAGGCGGTTAGGCTGATCGGTTGTCAGTTTATGCGCATCAATACGGGCAATCTGCGGTGTCATGTCGGCACGGATACCCATCATGCGTCCGGTTTGCTGATCGGTGACCTTGAATGTCTGGACATCCAGATTGGAACCCACACCACTGCTTAAGGACTGCATGTATTCAACCAGTGGTGGCATGACCAGCTGATAACCCCAGGTTGCATAAATATCGAGCAATTCACGGCGCAACGTTTCCAGGCGCCATGCTTCATCCGGCAGGGCCTCACGAATCCCGTCAGGGAGTGCCCAGTATTGATCGTTAAAGGACATGTTTTATCAGTCAGTTGCAAAGCGCATTAGAATACCAGCAATGATACGGGCAAAACCATGTAAAAGCAGGGTTTTTCTGTAAATAAAAGCAGAGGCATGCACCGGGAAATGTTTTAGCCCCTTCCCGCAATGATGAGGAAGGGGGTTTAAAGGGAGGAAAGCTCAGAGTGAGCTGTGTAGAAATCTGAAATTCCCTGATGTACTCACTGTACAACCAGATTATCCTTATCCTGCTTGTCCTGTGCTGGCTCTGGAACAACAGGGTTGTTGTTCACACTGGCGGATGGCTGTGGTTGCGGTTTACCGACATGCTGATTGCCGAAGAAGCGAAAAAATTCGGAATCCGGTTCCAGCACCATCATATCACCCTCTTTGCCCAGTGTTTTACGGTAGGCATCCAGACTGCGATAGAAAGAGTAGAAATCCTTGTCCTGTGAAAATGCCTTGGCATAGGTTTCCGCTGCCCTGGCATCGCCTTCACCGCGGGTTTTCTCCGAATCACGATAGGCTTCCGCCATAATAATGGTGGCCTGACGGTCAGCGGCAGCCTTGATTTTCTCAGCTTCCTCACGCCCGCGGGAACGGAAGTCCTGTGCGACCCGCATCCGCTCGGAACGCATGCGCTGGAATACTGATTCACTGACCTGTTCCGGAAAGTCAATCTTGCTCACCCGCACATCCACCACCGTAATTCCCAACTGGCGTGCCGCCTCATTGGACTTGACTTCCAGCCCCTGCATGATTTCATCACGCTGTTCGGACAGCGCTTCTTCAATGGTGCGGCGGCTGAATTCGTTCCGCAGACCGTCTTTCATAATGTCTTCCAGTCGGCTGGCGGCTGCTGTCATGCGTCCGCCGCTGGTAGCCCGGTAGAAGGTCGCCACATCAGAAATCCGCCACTTGACGAAAAAGTCTACCAGCACATATTTTTTTTCACCGGTCAAAAAACGCTCGGTTTTGGCATCCAGTGTTAAAATCTGTGCCGGAAACTTGCTGACCGACTCAATAAAGGGAATGCGGAAATGCAGGCCCGGCTTAATGTCGGCATCGACAATTTCGCGGAATTTAAACTTGATTGCTTTTTCACGCTGATCGACGGTATAGGCCGACGAATAGATCAGCACCACCAACAGCAGCAGTGCGCCGATAATCATATTTTTTTTCATATCCATTATGGACGTCCTCCCCGTGGGGTGCCGGGATGTAAATTACGTTGCTCGCGATGAGTGGTGGCAGCAGTATTTTGCTGCCCTGTACTGTTCAGAAACGGTGATGCCACCTGTGCCGGATCAGGCACATCGCCTGCGGATGCTGAGCGCGTGGAATCCAGCGGCAGATAAAGCAGGTTATTACTGCTGTCGCTGTCAACCACGATCTTGCGGGTGCCTGCCAGTACCTCTTCCATGGTTTCCAGGTATAAACGCTCGCGGGTAACTTCCGGTGCCTTGCGGTACTCGGTAGCTAACTGTGCAAAACGTGAAGCATCCCCCTCGGCCTGAGCGACCACACGGTCACGGTAGGCATTGGCTTCTTCCAGACGGCGTGCCGCCTGACCTCGGGCTTCCGGTACCACCTTGTTGGAGTAGGTTTCCGCCTCATTCTTAAAGCGGTTGGCATCCTCACGCGCACGGTTGGCATCATCAAACGCGTCTTTGACTGCCTCCGGTGCCTCGGCATAAGTCAGGTTGACCTTGATCACCTCCAGGCCAGCCTGATAGTCGTCCAGTATTTCCTGCATCAGTTTCTGGGTGGTCAGAGCAATTTGCTCACGGCCTTCACGCAGAATAAAGTCCATGCTGTTGCGACCGACCACTTCGCGGGTGGCGCTGCGCATCACCTGATAAATGGTACCCTGTGACTGATCCAGCAGATAATCCGGCAGAAAGACATTAAAGGTATAATCTCTGGCATTGCTGACCTTGTATTGTACCGTTACCGCGATATCGACGATATTTTCGTCAATGGTCAGCATGGTGCTGCGATCTTGCGCACTGCGGTTCTGGGCAACATCCACCATTTCCACCGTTTCAATGGGGTAGGGCAGGTGCCAGTGCAGACCGGGGCCGGTGGTTGTATGATAGGCACCCAGCCGTAGAACCAGGGCTTCCTGACGGGCATCGACGGTATAAAAGCCGGAAAAAAGCCAGATGGCAAACAGGACAATGGCCAGCAGAACGATACCTTTTGCACCCGGTGTGCCCATGCCGGATTCATTATTATCATCCTTATCGTTGCCACCACCGAATAAACCATTCAGTTTCTGGTTGAATTTATTCATGAGTTCTTCAGCATCACGGTTGCCTGAACGTTTGTTCTTTCCGGTCCAAGGATCTTTCCGGTTATTGTCATCACCACCCGGTTCATTCCAGGGCATATTGAAACTCCTTCAAAAAAGTAGACGTAAGAAGGACTGAGCGACGGGCAGAGTCCAATCAAACACCGGCGCATTGTAGCACCTGATCCGCTGCCCGCAAGCCTGTCATTCATAAACCGAGCATAACAGACTGCCGGACGGAAAACAGAACACACCTGAAAAACCCAAGGGTAAAAATCGTGGCCAGCCTGATTAAAAATTACTATGGAGCGATTAAAATATCAACTTACAAAAACAGGGGTAAACACACTACACTTTTGCGGATGAGTGTCATGCATATGCACAGTTGTCAGCCCTGATAACAGGTTGTCGTATCGCGAAAAAAACCGGGTGTCAATTATGGAGAAAGAACTCGAAGCCGGACAGGTCCGTGCTATCTTCTTTCCACAAAGAAAACAATACAGGTTCCATCGCATTAATATGGAATATCTGGTATCGCTGAAGGCGATGAGCCGGAACAGCATTTGTGCGTTGCTGACCACCGGTTTGCAGGGCAACCTGCGCAACATGGGCAGCAGCCATGATGTGCTGACCAGTCTGCGCCCGCAACTGGAAAATATGGCCGGTGAGATCAGTCGGCGCAGTTTACAGCTGCAGGGTGAGCGGGAATACCCGCGCAGTACGCTGGCACAAAAAACCAGCCGTGGCTACCCGCTTCATCGTGCCGAAGTGGAAGTCCGTTTTGCGCATCAGAAACTGAGTGAATCGCTGGTATTAAAAACTACCCAGGCGCATGATCATCTGCTGCTGGTTAAACACATGTTGAAAGATGCACTGCGGGTAAATCACCGTGATTACCGTGCCCATTTTGAGCTGGGCTGGGCCTATCTGTTTCTGCTGGATCAACAGGAACTGGCAGAGTATCACCTGGCCTGTGCAACCAAAGTGGCGATTGAGGAGGGTAATCATCGCTTTGCCGTGTTTGCCAAACGCCATCTGGCCGATGTGCAATACAGTCTGGGCAAATACGAGGCAGCCATGAGCGGTTCACTGAATATTTTGCAGGCCTCGGGCGAAAAAGACCGGGAATATCACTATGAATGCGCCCGTTATATGGCCGCTGCCGGAGATGTGAAAGAGGCAGGTGAGCGGCTGGTGGCCCTGGTTGCACAATCGCCGGTTTACTACATCAAGGCGCAGGTCGAACCTGACTTTACACAGCATGATCGTATTAATGATCTGCTGCATGACCTACGGCGGTTGCAGGTGAGGCGTATTCAGCATGACGTACATATCCGCTGGCAAAATCATGAGCTGTCCCGTTTGCCGCTGCCGGACAGGATTAATCCGAATCATCTGTTTATGCAGACTTTCCGTCAGCATGTACGGGTGATGTCGCAATTACCTTACGGCACACTGGCCTGTCGTGAAAGCCAGATCAGTCAGCTGGTGGTGCATGATTCGCAAAAACGGATTATGCAGGAAATGCACCGGCGTTCACGCCGTTACGAAAACTTGGGTGAACTGAAGCGTCAGCACTGGTCGTGGATTAATAAATTCGGGGGGTTGTGTATTCATGCCTCAGTGGTATTACTGCTGGCCAGCCTGATGTTTTTTGCGGCCCGGTACATTGCTGCCGGTCTGGGATACAGTGCATTACTCGGTGCCGATACCTTGCTGAACAGGGTGATACTGCTGGGTCTGCTGCTGATGGTGGGCGGGGTTGGACTGCTTCGGTTTATTCCACCGGGATCAAGACAACTGTTACGCAAGCAGATTGAGCTGGACAATACCTTGAAGCTGCTGAATGCTCCATCGTAGTTCTGACAGCACCCACTTTTCAATTCGTTATAGTTGTCTTCAATTGTCGTCACTCAGTCAGTCGGCCAGATCCTTTTATAGCAATGCGGGAGGGTTTTAATGTTTCCTGGCATTGAATGGTGTAAAATCCCGATTTAATAAGCCCTGAGAACGGGTTTCACGTTAAACTGACAATAAAATCCAGGGTGGTTGCGTTCTGTGGAAGGGATCTGGTTTTGAAAGGAATCTGGTTTGTATTGAAATTGTTCGGGCGCGTATTCCGGGTCTTGTTCATTGTGGCGCTGGTGCTGGGCATACTGGCGGGTATCGTCTATACCATGCAGCTGGACGAACAGGTCAGGGCGCAGTTTGAAGGTAAGCGCTGGGCCTTGCCGGCGCGGGTGTTTGCCCGGCCACTGGATCTGTATGTCGGGCAACAGGTGTATGCCGGGCATCTGGAGCAGGAGCTGAAACTGCTGAATTATGTGGCAGTAGATGATCCGGTGGAAACCGGCCAGTACCGACGAGAAAAGAATCATTTTCTGATTAATACCCGTGGTTTTCAGTTTGCTGAAGATATGGAGCCGGCCCGCAGCATTAAGATTTCAATTGCCAAAGGTAAAATCAGCAAGCTCTCATATAATAATGGTCAGGGCAGCCTGCCGCTGATGCGGCTGGAGCCGGTACTGATTGGCAACTTTTATCCCTCGCACAAGGAAGACCGCATTCTGATCAGGCTCAGTGATGTTTCCCCGGCATTGCTGAAAGGACTGCTGGCGGTGGAGGATAAAAAATTTTATGAACATCAGGGGGTGAATCCACTGGCGATTGTCCGGGCGATGATTGCCAACCTGAAAGCCGGGCAGGCGGTGCAGGGCGGCAGTACCATTACCCAGCAGCTGGTGAAGAATTTCTACCTCAGCAATGAACGCAGCTGGAAGCGTAAGGCCAAGGAAGCGGTCATGGCCTTTCTGCTGGAATTACGTTATTCCAAACAGGAAATTCTGGAAGCCTATCTGAATGAAATTTATCTCGGCCAGGATGGTGACCGGGCTATTCACGGCTTCGGGCTGGCAGCACAGTTTTATTTCAACCATACGGTACGTGAGCTGAAACCGGATCAGATTGCCATGCTGATCGGGCTGGCGAAAGGAGCCGGTTATTACAATCCGCGGCGTTTTCCGGAGCGGGCCAAGGCGCGGCGTAATCTGGTGCTGACGGTCATGGAAGAGGCGAAAGCGATTACCCCGCGTGAAGCTGAGCAGGCACGGGCCAAAGACCTTGGTGTCAGTACACACCGTCCTTCCGGAGCCAGTCCATTTCCGGCTTATCTGGATCTGGTTAGATTACAATTACAGCGTGATTATCGTGAGGAGGATCTGCGTTCCGAGGGTTTGCTGATTTTTACGGCGATGGATCCGGTTGTGCAGCTCAGTGCGGAAAATACCCTGGTGAAAGGGATTGAAAAACTGGAGAAACGCTATCGGGTGCCCAAGGATAAACTGAATGCGGCGATGGTCATCAGTACCGTGCAGGGCGGGGAAATCATTGCTCTGGTCGGTGGCCGGGTGTTGCGTTATGCCGGATATAATCGTGCCATTTCAGCCCGGCGGCAGGTCGGTTCGGTACTGAAACCGGCGATTTATCTGACCGCACTGGAAAATGGGGGTAAATATGGCTCACTCAGTTCCCGGATCAGCGATGGCCCGGTGAAAGTCAGAATCGGGCGCGGTAAATACTGGGAGCCACGTAACTACGATCACCGCAATATCGGCGTGGTGACCATGCTGAAAGCACTGACCCTGTCGCGGAATACACCAGCCGTGCGGGTCGGTGTGGAAGTCGGGCTGGATAAGGTCATTGACATGCTGAATGATCTGGGGCTGAAGAAAGATATTCCGGCTTATCCGTCACTGTTGCTGGGGGCACTGGAGATGTCACCGCTGGAGCTGCAACAGATTTATCAGACACTGGCAGCCGGAGGTTCTTACTCGCCGCTGAAATCCATCCGCAGTGTCATGAATACCAAGGGTGAAATATTAACCCGTTACCCGGTCAGTGTCGAGCAGGTCGCCCGTCCCGGCTCGGTGGATCTGCTGAATTTTGCCATGCATCAGGTCACGGTATCCGGAACTGCCAAGGCGTTACAGCGGAAATTACCGGACTGGAAGCGGGTCGCAGGTAAGACCGGCACTACCAATGACAAAAAAGACAGCTGGTTTGCCGGTTATTCCGGGCAGCATGTCATCACAGTATGGGTGGGGCGTGATGATAACAAACCGACCCGGATGACCGGGAGTAGCGGAGCGTTACCGATCTGGGGGGATATGATGAAAATATTGCCGACCCAGCCGTTAAAAATTGGCAAGTCCTCGCGCCTGGTGTGGGTGAAAGTCGATTCTGTGACAGGTCTGTTGTATAACCCGGCCTGTGGCAAGCCGGTCACTATGCCATTTGCCAGAGGCAGCCAGCCACGCAAGCGCAGTTATTGTTCACCTCCCCAGTCTGTTCAGCAGCCGGCACGGCAACCTGCGAATAATGGCAGAAATTGGGTTGAAAACTTAATGGAATAAATATTCCGGGAACATCATGATGAAAATAACAGTAAAGGCTATAAACAGGCTTCCCCTGCGGGCAGGGCAATTTACAATTGTGACAGGCAATCATTTCCGTATGACGTTGGGTGGGGCATTGCTAGCAACAGGTCTGCTGATCTCTGGCTGTGCGCCCATGCCACAGGTTTATCCGTTTGCGCCTCCAATTGTCCAGCAACCTCAGCCACAACCTTATGCTTATGTACGGCCCAATAACGTGATTCCGGTGCCGCAGGCAGCACCCCTGCCGCCACAGCAAGTGGTGCAACAGGCACCTTCGGTACAGCGTTATGCTGCCTTACCTTCCGGCAGACCGCAGACAAGAACACAGGTGACGACTGTGCCACCGACGATACAGCCGCTACCACGGCGGGCAAGCGGCAATAACAGACAGGTAGAAGCCCGTCGCACACCGCAAACGGGTACCCCACGCACAGTGACAAATTACCGCCGCCAGCATCCCCCGATTCCGTCAGTCACGACAACGCAAAAAATGCCTGCCTCAGAAACACTGACACGTACCCCTCACCATTCAACAACATCGGCTTCAGGCACGTGGACAATCAGTAAATCCCATAAAATCCAGTCACAGAAAAAAACGGCTGTCGAGATTCTGGATATTACCAAGCCAGGTACACAGAAGCCGGTTGTGGAAAAAGTTGTTCCCCCGGCCCCGGGTTATGGCAGCAATCCTGCGATATTGGTACTGACCAAACAAGCCAATAATCAGCTGGTGGCCGGTAAACTGGGTCGGGCCGCGTCAACGCTGGAGCGTGCCTTGCGTATTGATCCGGACAATGCGATGTTGTGGTTGCGGCTGGCCGAGGTGAATGAGAAACAGGGCAAGCAGTCACAGGCGGCTTCGATGGCGAAAAAAGCGATGATACTGGCCCCCGGTGACAATGCGATCAAGCAGCGCGGCAGACGTTTGCTGAACTGACACCGATGATGGCATGACGATGGTATGACTCAGTACTCCGCCCGTTTACTGGATCAGGATGGTGCATTTGCTGATCACATTGAAGGTTTCCAGCCACGTCCGCAACAACAGGCGATGGCTGCTGCAATCAGTGAGTTGCTGGACGATGGTGGTGTGTTGGTCATTGAAGCCGGAACCGGGGTTGGCAAAACATTTGCCTATCTGGCGCCGGTCTTGTCTGCTGGTGAAAAAGTGATTTTATCCACCGGCAGTAAAACATTGCAGGATCAGCTGTATTTCAAGGACTTGCCGCTGGTGCGCAAGGCATTGGGTCTGTCGCTGAAAAGTGCCTTATTAAAGGGGAGAGCCAATTATCTGTGTCTGCACCGGCTGAGTCTGACGCTGAGCGATGGCCGTTTGCCGGATCGTAAGCAAATAAGTTATCTGCGCCGCATTGATGACTGGTCTGGGCTGACGGCCACTGGTGATATTGCTGAAATGACAGCGGTGCCGCGTGATGCGCCAGTGTGGAGCCATGTCACCTCGACGGTGGATAATTGTCTGGGGGCGGAGTGCGACGATTATCAGGAGTGCTTCGTGGTCAGGGCACGGCGCAAGGCGCAGGAAGCCGATATTGTCGTGGTCAATCATCATCTGTTCTTTGCGGATATGGCGCTCAAGGAGGAGGGCTTTGGTGAGTTATTACCGACGGCGGATGTGGTGGTGCTGGATGAGGCGCATCAACTGCCTGATATTGCCTCGGCCTTTTTCAGTGAAACCCTGAGCAGCCGTCAGTTGCAGGAGTGGTGCCGGGATACTCGCGTGGAAAGTCTGGGCCATGCCGCAGATATGCCTGCCATCCGTGATTATCTTGATGCCCTGGAAAAGGCGGAGCTGGATTTACGGCTGGCGATGGATACACCGGGACAGCGTGCACCGTGGAGCCGGTTGCGGGATCGTCCGGCGATTGTGGAACAGAGCGGTCTGATGCTGGAGACCATGCAGGCGCTGGAAGCACTGCTGGCACAGGCGGCAGAGCGCAGTAAGGGGCTGGAAACGGCTTATGAGCGGCTGATTGAATTGCGCAAGCGGCTGCAGGCGCTGCAGGAGCCCAGGCCGGATGTCGTCCAGTGGTACGAAACCTTCACCCGCAGTTTTACCCTGACCTCAACGCCGCTGGAGGTGGCGACCCCCTTGCAGCGTTGTATGGCGGCCTTTCCCTGCTGCTGGGTGCTGACTTCGGCTACGTTGGCAGTCGGGGAGTCATTCGCCCATTTCACCTCACGGCTGGGCCTGCAGGAGGCACGCACGTTGCAACTGGATAGCCCGTTTGATTACTGGCATCACTCGTTGCTTTATCTGCCTGCCGGTTTGCCGGAGCCGCAACAGTTCGAGTTTGTTCCGGCACTGGTAGAGGCGGCATTGCCGGTAATTGCTGCGGCGCAGGGCCGGACATTTATGCTGTTCACCAGCTACCGGGCGATGAATCAGGCTGCAGAGCTGCTGCGTGACGAACTGGATTATCCACTGCTGGTACAGGGTGACTCACCGCCGCGTGATATGATTGATCAATTCCGCCGTCTGGGCAATGCGGTATTGCTGGGTACTGCCAGCTTCTGGGAAGGGGTCGATGTACGCGGTGAAGCACTGAGTTGTGTAATTATTGATAAATTGCCATTTGCTGCACCGAATGATCCGGTGCTGGAAGCTCGGCTGGATACGATGCGTAAACAGGGGCGGAATCCGTTTGTGGAGCAGCAGTTGCCCCATGCTGTTATCACCCTGAAACAGGGAGTGGGCCGCTTGATCCGTGATCAGGCGGATCGTGGTGTACTGATGATTTGTGATAATCGTTTGCGTACCCGTAGTTACGGCCCTGCTTTTCTCAACAGTCTGCCACGTATGCCACGCACACAGAAGCTGGCGGTGGTAGAACGTTTTTTCTCTAATGAACAGCCGTTAAAAACCCCCGATCAGCCATCTGAGCCGGAGTCTGCTGATGATATTGATACACCTGCCACTATGGATCAACCGGAATAATGAATATTCTTGCCCTTGATACTTCAACGGATGCCTGTTCTGCGGCAGTATTGTCGGGTGATGTCTGTCATGCTGAATATACCGTGGCACCACGAGCGCATACGCGCCTGATTCTGCCAATGATTGAGCAGGTGTTACAACAGGCGGGTCTGGAATTACCGGCACTGGATGCATTGGCATTCGGGCGCGGGCCGGGAGCCTTTACCGGAGTGCGTATTGCTGCCGGGGTGGTACAGGGGCTGGCACTGGCAGCGGACAAGCCGGTGATTCCGGTGTCTGCACTGGCGACACTGGCACAACAGGCTTATCAGGAACAACAGGCCGGAAACGTCCTGGTGGCCGTGGATGCCCGGATGGGGGAAGTGTATTGGGGGCAGTATGTTTTGCAGGATGGCAGAATGCAGTTACAGGGCACGGAACAGGTATTGGCACCAGAGCATACGCCATTGCCGGATGAGACGGGTGCGGCTGATTGGCTGGCGGTGGGCAGTGGCTGGCGTGAATATGCTGCCGAGCTACAACCGCGCTTTGCGGATTATGTCGGTGGTTATCAGCCGGAATACCTGCCGCATGCTGAATACATTGCCACTCTGGCACAGGTCGCTCTGGAGCGGGGTGAGGGGGTTGATGCGGCTGCCGCACAACCGGTTTATCTGCGCAATAAAGTGGCCCAAACCATCCGTGAGCGTGCCGCGCAATGAGTCCGCCATTGCTGTTTCCGGCCAGCCGCAGTTAGTCAGCGTATTTCTACCTGTTGCCTTTATCCTTGCTGAATGAACTTTATTTGCATAATCAAGTACTAAGATGTAACCCATCGTCTCGGATCAACAGGAAGTCATGATGATAAAAAAAAGGAGTGTGCTGTGGTGGGTTCTGCTGTCAGGTTGCCTGCTGTCGTGTGCCATTGTTCAGGCTGCAAGCGGGCCAGCCCGGTCTGCGGAAAAAGCAGCGGTTCGTCTGGATGAAAAAAACGTTATTCATGCCTGTGCCCGTCAGTCGGTACCGGAACTCAGCAAAAAAGCACAGCCGTTTCAGCAGAGCATTGCTGAGAATGCCCACAAATTCCGCGTTGATGCTGACCTGATCCGGGCCGTGATTGCCATTGAATCCTGTTACAAAATCAAGGCATTGTCACCGAAAAGTGCACAAGGACTGATGCAGCTGGTTCCGGCGACCGCAGAGCGTTTTGGGGTCAGTGATGTATATAATGCGGAGCAGAATATTCGCGGTGGTGCCCAATATCTGGGCTGGCTGAGTCGGCGTTTTAAGGGTGATCTGGTTAAAGTGCTGGCCGGTTATAATGCCGGTGAGGGCAAGGTGGATCACTACGATGGCATTCCACCGTATCGGGAAACCCGCCACTATGTGCATGACGTTCTGGTGGTCTACGAAAAGTTTAAACAGCACCGGAAAATGATGGCCGATGCCAAAGCCAGACAACAGCGGGCTGAGCAACAACGGCAGCGACAGATCCGGTTGGCACAACAGCGGCAGGCTGCCCAGACACGGGCAAGGGGGAATCAGACCCGTCGGCAACAAATCAAGCAGAACAAGCGGAAACGTCCACAGACTCCGCAGACTGTAACAGCCGCTAAAGCGAAAGCGGCCAGCACCTATCAGATCATCATCGGCCAGCCATCACAGCCGATTCGGCCACCAGCACACAGGCCACAATCTGCACCGGTATTACGCAAAGCCAGTGCCAGAGTGGTCAGATCTGCCCAGCAGACGAACACCGTACAAAAACCAGCCGCACAACGGGTGAAGCGGGTTTATGCCTCGCCCTTCAAGCCGGGGCGTGCCGGCTGGCAGGTGAATAAACGGCTGGCACCGCAGTTGTATAAGCGGTAAAAATCAGGTCTGGAGTTTTACAGCGACAGGCACAATTGGAAGCCGTAGTCAGACCCCAGCCGAATTCTGTTTTCCCTGACCCTGGTTTTGTTATGAACGCAGCGGACTTTACAGATTTTCAGACCATTGTTAAAGCAAAGTTAAAAGCAGAAGCAGCGCCTACACCTCCAACTACACCAGCGGCAGCCCAAAACATCCCGGTCTTCGGCCCATTCGGTTTGTTAGCAGTACTCAGTGGTCTGTTATGGTTCGGACGTCGCCGTAAATAATGCTAAACTCCCTAGCATGAATAAACGAACTTTCATTGTGGTGTTGCTTGTCCTGTTTACCCTGGAGCTGCTGGGGCCAGTACAGGATTATGTAGTCCAGCCTTTCACCCAAGGGCTGGCTGCCTTGAGTGCCATGCTGGTACAGACATTTGATAGTCAGGTTACCGCACACGGCATCATTATCCAGAGCCTTAAAAATGATGCGGCTGTCGCTATTCAACCGGGCTGTAATGGTATTGAGGCTATGATTTGCCTGACGGCAGCTGTACTCGCTTATCCATCTACCTGGTATGAGCGTTTTTTTGGCCTGGTTGTCGGCTATCTGGCGATTCAGGTGCTGAATATAGTACGCATTATCAGTTTGTTTTATTTATTGCAATGGAATGCACAGTGGTTTGAATGGGCTCACCTTTACGCCTGGCAAGCACTTATCTTTCTTGATGTGCTGATTGTATTCGTACTGTGGATTCGTTGGTTGCCTTCACGTGGCAAAGCGTCACCCGAAGATGGTGAGCCGCCGGTGGTTGCCCATGCATGAGGCTCAGCTAAGAGAAATAATGGAACAGGAAGGCAAGGATCAAACGCCTGATATTTCCGCTAAAGAGTTCCTGCTAAAAACGATGGTGTGGATACCGGTTACTTTCTTTGTCTGGTACATGGCTGCTGCTGTATTCTCTTTCCCGGCTATATTCCTATCAGACTTAATTTTGCCACTCTTAATGCCGGGTGTGATTGAAGGTGTAGATCAACAAGGTTATTGGGTAGACATTGTGACTCAATTAAATGTACAGGCCACCAATGGCCAAACCGGGCAATTTGTATTTTCGTTTAATGCGCTTAAGTATGGCTATGGTTTTCCATTGATTCTGGCAATGATGCTGGCTACGCCCAAAACTATTTATAG
>PDWJ01001516.1_pt1 | contig 28450 bp, 25 predicted proteins | sample 1430881 | NCBI WGS metagenome assembly PDWJ01 (sample SAMN01162460, study PRJNA174530) | Oral metagenome, whole genome shotgun sequencing project. | biome: Marine environment; feature: Marine mammal; material: Swab sample of the gingival sulcus; isolation source: swab sample of gingival sulcus...
TCAAGATAGCCGTTGCTGAATCTGGCCGAGAACCGGCAAAGTATCTGTGTTCTGTTCCTGGAGAGAACGGTAAGCTCATCAGGCAGATCAGCAAACTAGCCTTTGCTTAGTGGCGGGAAATAACAATAGTTATGCCCTTCAGGGAAAGCAGTGAGTGCAGCATACAGGAGTCCCGTACATACGAAGCCTGTCTTCATGCTCACATGCCAGGGAGCAGATTTTCTCAACATGAATGTTCCGTAAAATACATAAAGATATTTGACTGCTGTCTTCTTCCCTGATTCAGAGATCCTGCAGATTCAGTTGAGCTCCACTTCTGTCTGTGATAGTGGGCAGGCATTGTCCGGAATTGCCTGATCGGTTCCGTTGGAAGATTGCATCCGGAAAGCTGAATATCCTTTTCCAGAAATGTCTGTGAATAATCAGTTCTCCATCCGGGACTCGCACCGGAGAAGGGGCCAGGAAGGATCTCGGAAAATCTCCCCTTACCCACAGCTCCCTACAGTTATTCAGAGCAGTCTCTTCCAGATTGAATCCGCTCATGTCAACGAAACCTATTTTTTCTGCAAGGCGTTTCGATATTTCTCCGACCATTTCCGTAGAAGAACTGCTCGAAAGAAGAAAACAGGCTTTGCAGTCCGGCAAATCTGCGAGAACCCTCAGGTACTGATACAGCTCAGGCATTCGATGAATTCAGTCAGGAATTACAAGACCGGAAACATTATCGGTAACAGGCATTAGACCTCGAAGTGCCGCTGCGCTGAAAGAATTCTCCAGATCAAATCTCGGAAATGGAGCCGGTAAGTAAGCCGGCCGGAGTTGTTTTTCCGTACTGTCTGGAATCAAGAATCTCGGTAACCGGATTCTCCCTTATTCTTGAGAGAAGTGTATTGAGCAGTTTGTTTCCTGATATCATATCTGAAATACATCCTTAGAAAAAATTCCGGTCAAGTACGGATACTCAAGGAAAATGAAGATGCAGACACCAGATGTAATCTGGATCTGACACAGTACCATTGACTGGGCGGAAACAGTTTCTGCAGGTTGGCAAACCGCACTGGGTGCCCATGCTTATGTAAAGAATCATTTCTATGGATTTCTTCGGGAATACTGAAAACCATTGAATACGAAGAGTTGTTCAGCCCTGTTCAAAAACTGTATAGTCCACAGACGATGAGGTAAATAATTGAAAAGCAGTTACAGAACTGCATGATGAGAGGAAAAATGGAAATAATAGGTTCTCTAGCACTGTTTATTTTATTCATAATAGTATACTTAATTATTATTGAGATTTTTGTTATGCTGTTTAGAATTACAGGCTTATCAAGGGAGAAAGCCAGATTTCAAGTTATATCTATGCTTACCAACAGTGGATACACAACTAAAGAATCAGAATTAGTGCTAAAAGACGATAAAAGAAGAAAATTGGCAAGATTTGTAATGATGTTTGGTTATTCTTTTACAGTAACAATTGTTTCAGCAGTTGTAAACATCTTTCTTCAGTTCAGACATACTGTAGCAGGAGGTGCAGTAGCATTTTTCCCTCTAATTATTCTCGTAGTACTAATAAGCTGGATTGTAAAAAAGAAAAGATTGGCAAGTAAATTAGTAGAAAATATCATAGGAAAGCTCGCAAAGAGATATATGTATAAGCAGAATACAAATCCAATAATAATAATTGATGAATATTCTAACTTAATTATTGCAAAAGTATACATTATTATATTACCTGATGAGCTTAACAACAAAGATCTTCAAACGAGCAAAATTAAACAACTATACGGGATTAATGTTTTAGCAGTCAAGACTAATGAAGGTGAAATATTCCCAAATGCATCTACTATAATTAATATAGGCGATATAATAGTAGTAATGGGAGAAGAGAAGAATATACGAAACTTGTTTGAACTGAACGACACCATCTGAATGCGACAGGTTCGCCTGCGACTTAAGTCGCCTGAATGCCCACGCCGAGTAAAAACTGTCATTCTGTAACCTTGAGTGCTTCTTCATTTCGGGGCCGGGCATCCTTATGTATTCAGAAAGAACTTCGTCTGTCACACTTCCGATGATGTGCAGACATGTTTTATGTGCCAGATGCAGATGCGATCCATGTTTTTTCTGAGCCGGTGGGCTTTGCTGTGAAGAACAGCGTCTGAAAACTAAGATGCCTGTTAACCTGTTCCAGAGACTTGCTCCGTTATCTTCTCCGGTGTCATTTTCAAGTATTGTAAATGCTTGTCAGGCAGGTGTTCCATGAGAGTTCTGGTATGGCCTGTCAATGGCCCTGTTGCTGCATGCCTCACATTGAAATGTCCCTTTATAACATGAAGAGGTTATTGCCTGTTTCTGCCGAGCTGAAACGCAAAGCCTGTCTTCAATTCCAAGGGTAAAATCTTGACCGGCAGCAGAGTTATGATACGAGAAGAATATCCCTTTTCAGATATGGTCAGGCTACAGAGTGAAAAACCAGATCCTTCTCTTCTATGATAAGCAAATAAGAAAGACTAACTCCGCTTATCAGGTACAGCAAGCATTAGGGATATTCCCTTGGGACTGAGCTTTTCCCTCTTAGTCGCAGGGATTACTTGATTGTATTGAGATAAGCAGTGAAAAGGGGGCTGCCGAAGCAACCCCCTAAGGAATCAGATGTAATCTGGAACTAACGGAGGACCATTGCCTGGGTGGAAACGGTTCCTGCCGGTGTGGTGAGTCTTACGAAGTACACACCGCTTGCCATGTTCTCAGTGTTCCAGCTGACAGAATGGCTTCCCGCGGTGACTTCTTCATTCACCAGTGTTTCAACCGCACGGCCTGAAACATTAAATACCTGGACAGTTGACTGACCGGTAACAGGTGTTGAGTAGGTGAATGCAGCGGTGCCTGTGATGGGATTCTGTAAAGAGGCGACGCTGAGAGTGAATGTTTCAACTTCTTCAGCTGTGTCGTCTGTGGATGATGGAGATACAGTGATCTGCGCAGTAACAGGATTATAGTTGTGAAGCCTTGCCCCTGTGTAAAGTGAAGTGGCGGAAGAGGGGATATTCACAGTGAAAGTTACCTGTCCGGAGCTGTTTGTGGTGTCTTCTTCATAGAAAGAGACAGGCTTGGATGCAACACCGTCAATGCCGTCAGAAAGGGCAACTGTTGCGCCGCTCACCGGTGAACCATTGCTGGTTACGGTCAGAATAATTGTCTGTGAACCAGAATATACAAAGCCTGGGTTACTGCTTATTGCAAGAGGAACAGGGTTAGCAGTGTCATTGGTGAATATCTCCATGGCAGGATCGCCGAACCAGATATACATCTGAGCATTGGTAAGGCCAGTTCCTGAATGGTTGTTGATAATGTAAACAGCTGCATCATTCAGCGTTTCACCGACATTGAACTGATTGTTGTTGTAGAGACCAAGATAAATCTGCTTCATGTAGTCGTGGTTTGGAGTAGTGTATGAAGGATTGTTAGCAGAGACATTTCCGCTGGCTCCATGGTCATTCCAGGCATAACTCTCAGCAAGACATTCTGTTCCATCCTGATATTGACCGTTGAGACAGTCAATGTTCCAGGTAGGAGGCAGGAATGTGTTGGTAAGAGCCTGAATGTTGCTCTTAGACCATGCCCCTGGAGCGCTCCATACCCATGCTGTCTGGCTTCCGTGACCTCTGTATCCAACTGAGCCGATACCGCTGTTGTACCAGTCGGCAACCATAGAGTTGGTTCCACCCTCAGGAGGATAGATCTTGTAGAAGGTCATATTTACATCATATGAGGCTGCGGCGATTTCATTGCAGCACTGTGTGTACTTGTATGGGTAGTTTTGCTCATGTGCAGCAAGAACAGAGGTGCTTGGAATGATATCAGGGGTGTCCGTGAACGAGTACTGGTAATAGCCGCTGATGATTTTGTTGACCTGTGTGGCTATCTGGGCAGAGTCACCTGTGAGGCGGCCTACGGCAATATCAGGATTATTGTCGGTTCCCACCAGGCAGGCATAGTAGAAGTCGCCTACAAATCCGCTGAATGAGTGGCTGGGCAGAGCAGCGTGGTCGCCGGCTAAGAGAGCGAATCTGGTAACACCTGTGTCGTAGTGATCGGCAATGGCAGCCTTGATCAAACCATCTTCTGTACCTGCTGTGAGTACCTCTACTGATGACTCGTAACCGATACTCTGGTAAAACTCAACCAGAGGAAGAATCGCATCAAGATTGGCTGGTGTTGTTACAAAAACATACTCAGCAGCTTCGGCGTCAGAGGGAGCTGAAGCGCTGGCATCCACCATGTCATAGTTGATAAGCATTCTGGATGCGCTGTTTCTGACAGTCTCGGTTGTTGAATAGGCTGTAGCATTTGCTGAACCATTAAAGTCAACACGAACAGTTATGGAAGCAGCTGCCATGAGCTCACCGGTTGCAGGATTGTATCTAAAAGGGTTAACTGCAAGCCGATCAACGCTTATTCCGCCCCATGTTCCAGGATCTGTGGTTTCTGCCCAGTTTTCAGGAAAGAAGCTGTTAGCACTGTAAACTGTCTCTGCCTGCCTGAAAGGCCATTCATTATGAGGCATATCTATTTCAGGCTGCTGTGCAGGTATCAGGTTGATTCCACCGAACATAGTGTACTGTACATCTTCTATTGAAACACTTGCTTCTGTTCCAAAGGGAAGAGCAAACATCTGGGGAACTGAAGGAATCTCAGGCATTCCAATATCAGAGCTGTTGTAAAAGCCTGGAAGATCAATGGAATTCCATGTGGAGCCTCCTGCGGCTGTTTTTCCAAGCCAGAAGCCGGGAACAGTGACTTCCATGACCATGTGATCAGCATCAGACTCAATCAGATTCACTGAACACCGGTCGCCAGGCTGACCGCCGAAAGACTGCCAGTCAAAGTCACCATGCATGGCGAAACACGCAGTTGCAAGAGCAGCTGCAAAAACGATTGTAAACTTCATCAGTAACAATCTCCTTTCGATTAGCACAAGAAACATCTCAACCTCAAAATACACAACGCTATAATCATGCCTATCCGGAGGCAAGTCAATAAGAGCAGTTGACCATGGCTGTGCGGAATTGAATAATCCACTGCAACGAAAGGAGAGATTGAAATGAAAACAGCAGCAATTTTTGCCCTTGTTCTTGCCATGACTGCCATTGCAGGTCCAAGGTTCGGAGGAAGAATAGGACATACCAGTACAGAAGACCCGTTTACAGGTCTGAAAGCTGACGGAGCCATTTACGGAGGTCAGGTATCCTTTCCTCTTCTGCCATTGCTTAACCTTGAACTCAGCAGCACTTACAACAGTAGTCAGTCAGACATATCCATGGAAAACTACCTGGTCAATTACATTGAAGAGGAATATGGCATAAACTATGAGAATGATATTGATGGTCTGATGGATTATCTGGAAAATGAGTGGGGATGGAATGACCCCACAGCTGAACAGATGCTTGAGAATTACACAGCAACCTACCATGATCTGGGTATGGCAGGTATACTTCGTGCTGATATACCGCTGGGTGTTACTCCGTTCAGTCCCTATTTAGGCGGAGGAGCAGGTGTCCATTTTATCGTAAGTGACGCAGATGTGATGCTTGCAGCCATAGAACAGCAGACAACAGGTCAGACAACTATTGACCCTTATGATCATGTCTTTCCTTCAGTCGAAGGAGTTTTTGGAATGACATTCAAGCCTATGCTGGCGCCTGTTTCAGTGTTTGGTGAGGTAAGGCTTTCAAAACCCTTCGGTGAAGAGGCAGGCAATTCTATTGTTACTTATTACGGTGGAGTCAACCTGGGCTTTTAATTATTGACAGAAAGTGCCTCTTTTCAGGGGCACTTTCCTATAAGCTCTCTGAACTCATTCCATACACCGGGAGTACTGCACTGTACCCCGGGGGATTTTGTTGTCCAGGTTTCTTCTCTGAAACCGGTTATGTTACCTCCTGCTTCTCTCACAAGCAGTACACCGGCAGCCATGTCCCACAGATTAAGTTTTTCTTCCCAGAAACCTCCCAGCCTCCCTGCTGCGGTATAAGCAAGGTCAAGGGCAGCAGATCCGCATCTTCTGATACCTCTTACTCTTCCGAGAAACCGTTTGAGTACATCCAGATCAAATGTAAGGTTATTTTCTTTTCTGGAGTAAGGGAAGCCAGTGGCGATAATAGCGTCTGAGAGGGATAGAGCAGAAGAGACTGCGATTCTTTTTCCATTAAGCCAGGCTCCTTCATCTCTCCTGGCTGTGAACATTTCTTTTCTCAAAGGGTCATAAACACATCCCAGCAATAGGCCTTCTCTGTCAGCCAGGGCAACTGAGATACAATAGAAAGGGATTCCTGCAGCATAGTTATTGGTTCCGTCAAGCGGATCTACTATCCAGGCAGGAGGATCAGGAATAATCCCGTCCCATGTTTCTTCACCGATAAACGAAGCTTCCGGCAGAATGCCGAGAAGCTCACTTTTCAGAAATTCTTCCGCTGCTGTGTCTGCTTCAGTAACCAGTTCTGTTCCTTCTTTGCTGTTCACCTTGAATCCTCTGTGAGCATAATCCTGAAGGATAATACCGGCCTCTATGCATACTGATGTAACTCTCTCTGTTAATTCGCACATATCATTCCCTTTCCTGTTTGGAGGCAGTGGAATTATATCAATGGAGATTCCTGCCTGAAGGAGGGGATGTGTCAATAAAAGATTTAGGGAAAAAGCTTCAATATTATCTGAATGATCTGCTTATCCGCAATCCCTTGTGGCAGATAATGTTTCTTGTTTTTCTGTCAGCTGTGTTAATCATTGCAGCAATGGTCCTTGTTAAAGGACACATGATCACCAGGCGGGGCGAAGCTGCTGAAACAGAGTTCTGGTGGTCCTTCACCCGCCTTATGGATCAGGGCACATTCATTGATGATGATGAATACGATACACGCGCCAAGACGGTAGGAGTAATGATAACCCTCAGCGGTATCATGATTCTCTCTCTTCTCATAGGTATTCTTTCTTCAAAAATCAACGAACAGCTTGAAAAGCTCAAAAAGGGCCGTTCAGCAATACTTGAAAAGAATCACTATTTAGTCTGCGGCAATGGAGACAGACTCTACGAGGTTACCAGGGAACTGATCAAGGCCAGAAAAGATGAAAGGCTTGGAAACAAGAGATCTATTGTAATGTTTTCCGGCAGCTCCCGTGAAGAAATGGAAGAACTGATGACCCAGCGCGCCGGCAGAAAGTCTGTAAAGCAGGTTTTGTGCAGGTCTGGAGAGGTTAAGGATATTGATGCGCTGAGACTGGTCGGATTTGATAAGAGCAGCGGCTTCGTAATCATCGGAGAGAATGATGAAAGTGTTCTGAAAACTCTCATTGCGGTAAGCGCTTTGTGTGAGACAGATAAAACAGTTGGAGTATGTGAGATAAGAAACAGGTCAATGCAGAAAGTGGCTGAGAGTGCATACGGAAATGTCTGCTGCGTACCTGTCAGAGAAGTGGTTATGCGTCTTCTGGTTCAGATATGCAGGCAACCAGGTCTGAGTGCTGTATACAAAGAGCTACTGAGTTTTGATGGTAACGAGTTTTACCTTTGTTCAGAGAGAAAGGGCACAGGGCTTCCGATGAAGGACATCTATCTGCGCCAGTCCGGAGGAGTGGTAGCAGGTATTCAGAAGAATGGAAAAGTGCATCTTAATCCTTCTTCTGATGTTGTATACGAAGAGGGTGATAAGCTGCTGATTCTCTCTGAGCATCATGACAGTTTCAGGCTTCTTCCTGTTACCAGAAAACCCGGCAGTGTTTTAATACATGAGCCGGAGCCTGTGAAAAAGCTTTTCAGAATGCTGGTATTCTCAGGATACAGCAGAAACTTCGGGCCAATGCTGGGTCTTCTGAATGACTATTCAGAGGAAGGAGCTGAGATAACCGTAGCAGGTTCTCTGCCTGCCGCTGAGGGTCAAAAGTGTGTAAATGAAGAATTGTTAACCAACTGCAATGTCACATATCTGTCAATGGACAGAACTGTACCTGAAGAGGTTAAATCACTTAATCCTGAAAAGTTCAACAGTATCATGGTTCTCTCAGGGAAGCAGATAGGTGATACAGACGAAAAAGCGGATTTTGAGTGCATAGTTACTCTTCTCATTATAAAGAGAATTCGCGAAGATGCCGGAAATAACTGGAACGGAACAGTGGTGGCTGAGATACGCAATCCAAGGAACAGAAAACTGGCTACAGCTGCAGAGATCGATGATTTTGTCATAAGCAATGAAGTATGCAGTATGATAATGGCCCAGCTGGTCAGACAGAAGGATCTGGGTCCTGTTTATAAGGAGATATTTACACCTGCAGGTTCTGAAATCTATCTCAGGTGTGGTTCTCAGTATACAAGAGGATCGTTTTATGATCTGGAGATCCAGGGCAGGCGTAGAGGAGAGATAGTGCTGGGCTGGCTTACAGGTAGAGGAAACAAAGCTAAAGTAACACTTAACCCTTCCCGAAATAAGATTATGCCAGAGTCAAAAAATATTAAAATTATCGCAATTGCTGAGAGGTAGAGAAATGAAAGGATCAGGGCTCATAGGCTCAATGGGATTCATTACAGGTATCCTGTTCATAATTCTGGGAGCTGTTTTTGTTGCAGGAGGGCCTTTGCTCACAGCTCCTCTTAATTCCATGCTTGAAGATTCTGCCGGAGGACTGAGAACTTCATCGGAAGCCATCAGATCTGTTACAGAGGGAGTTTCCAATTCATCGGGAATGATTGAAGAGGTAAAAATATCCCTTGTTAACAGCTCTGAAGCACTTGAAGGCACCGGTGATGTGATAGAGCAGACAGTGGACATACTTGATGAGACCAGAATAATCATGCCTCTTCTGGCAGGAGATATGACATCAATGCCTCCTATGGTCAGGAGTCTCATGCCTGAGAACAACTTTGATGAAGTTGCCGAGAGAACTGAGAATATGGCTGTTCTGATAGGTATGCTGAACACTCATCTGGAGACTCTTTCCGCGGACCTTGGGGTTACAGCGGGAACAATAGGGGATGTTGCAGCTTCTGTAGAACTTCTTCAGGAAGACCTCCTCTCAGCTGAAGGTTCATTCAGTGAGGCTGCAAACAAGATGGAGACTACTGCTTCTTTCATTGAAAACGGAACATTCTCCACTTTGGTTGCCGGTCTTTTTGTAGGAGTAGGGATGCTCATGGTGCTTACAGGGCTTTATCACATAATCTCAGCTTCTGCGATAAGAAAGCTTATGAAGAAGCAGACTGCATGAAAATTTCCGTTTTTATCGCACTCCTTCTGGCAGCTGCATCCTCTTTTGCCGGTTCCTTTTGTCTTTTCAGTGATACACTTGATCTGAGCGTAGGAAACTATCGCTATGTGAAGTTTCGTATAACTCCGGATCAGGCACTGAATGCCAGAATTACAGGTGAGTTTTCCACTCTTCCTGATTCAATTCCTGTTGAACTGCTGCTTCTTACAGAATACAACTACAGAACAGCCTGGGATACCATGCAGCCTGTGGATACGCTGGCAGGAGGCAGTTATTACCCTGGCCAACTGGTTGTGGACATACCGGACTTTGGAGATTTCGTTCTCATCATCAGCAATCGGGGCAATTACAGTCCGATTCAGTTCAGCGGTGAGATGAAAATTGAGTTTGAGGGAAGCGGAATAACCTATGATGCCCTTCCCACAGGGATGACAGTTCTCATTACTGTTTTTGCCGCAGGGCTTGTTATAGCAGCAATTGTAATCACAGTAAAAAAGCTGGGTTGATGCTTAAGGCTTCCTATTTACTATATTTCTTAGCGGAAATATAAGAAAGGAGTCTGATGCTTATATCAACAAGGAGCAGATACGGGCTCAGAGCTCTTGTTCACCTTGCAAGAAATGACAGGTCATCTCCGGTAAGCCTCTCTGGAATTGCCAGAAACGAGGAGATACCTGTCAGATATCTGGAACAGATTTTCGGAAGGCTGAGAACCGCTGACATTGTCCGTGGAAGACGCGGGCCAGGAGGCGGTTATGTTCTCAGCAGAGCTCCTGAGAACATATCTCTTCTGGAGGTTATTCAGGTTCTTGAAACAGAGTTTTTTCAGACAGACTGTATTCTGCAGTGTCCCGACTCTGAAAAGGCTGAAGTGAACAAAGTTGTAACATGCAGCAGAGAAGACAGATGTCCCACCAGAATTCTGTGGTCGGAAATAAAAGTCATCTGCGAATCATACCTTACTGGAAACACCCTGCGCGACCTGGCATACGGGTCGCTTGAGAAGAGGTAGCAAATGTGGGAATACTCAGAGATACTCATGGACCATTTCATGAATCCCAGGAATGTTGGAGCACTGCCGACTCCTGACGGACATTCAGAAGTAGGTTCTCCTCAGTGCGGTGATGCAATGTACCTTGATATAGATATTGATGATGAAGGTAGAATAAGTAATATCGCCTTCAAAACCTTCGGCTGTGCCGGAGCGATTGCCTCTGCTTCTGCATTGACGGAAATGGCCAAAGGTCTGCCTATAGAGGAAGCTCTCAGTATCAGGAACAGCCAGATAGCAGATTATCTGGGAGGCATGCCCCCTGAAAAATTCCATTGTTCGGTAATGGGTCATCAGGCGCTCAAGGCTGCTGTTGATGATTTCAGGGAAAAGTGCGGCGAGATTGACCAGGTTCTTAAGGCTGCCGGCCTTGAAGCGGTTCTTGTGAGACCTGGGCGGGTATACATGAAAAATCAGGAAGATGCGGCAAAGGCAGGAGAACTGCTCTCAGAGAAGTTCGACCGGCAGATCGCAGTCGAGGTGAAGTAATGGCTGTGGTCTATCTGGACAATGCAGCTACTACAAGGATAGCTGATGAAGTTCTTGATGCGATGATGCCTTATCTTAAGGGTGATTACGGTAACCCATCAAGTTTTCATACCTTCGGCAGCTCACATATGGTGGCAATTGAAAAGGCCAGAGCTCAGGTGGCCAGGCTTATAGGAGCCAAAGCGGAAGAAATCTATTTTACCTCCGGTGGCACAGAGAGTGACAACCAGGCGCTTAGAGGTGCTGTAAGAATTGATCCTACCAGAAGAGGCATAGTTACCTCTGAGGTGGAGCATCCTGCGGTGCTGGAGACAGCAAGAGTACTTGAGAAAGAGGGATATTCTCTTGGAATAGCAGGAGTTAACCAAAATGGTGATCTTGACCTTGTGTCACTTAAAAAACTGGTTAATCAGCAGACTGCCGTTGTATCAATTATGGCAGCAAACAACGAAACCGGTGTTATCATGCCTCTGGAAGAGGCTTCTGCTGTCGCACATGATGAAGGCGCTCTTTTCCATACAGATGCTGTTCAGATGGTCGGAAAAAGCCTTGTTGATGTTAATGTAATGGGAATAGATATGCTGAGTCTCTCTGCTCACAAGCTTCACGGCCCAAAGGGTGCAGGAGCTATCTTCATCAGGAAGGGTATTAATCTCCCGCCGATGATAACAGGAGGGCACCAGGAGAGAGGGGTCAGATCCGGAACCTACAATGTTCCTGGAATAGTCGGTCTTGGTAAAGCATCCGAGCTTGCTTTTGCTCACCTTGCAGAGAAAGTCAATACTGAGAGAGGGCTTCGAGAAAAATTTGAACAGCTGGTTAAGGCTCGTTGTACCGGAGCAGTGATAGTTGCTGAAAATGCCTCCAGAAGGCTTCCCGGTACAGTGACGGTTCTGTTCAGCAGCATTGAAAGTGAAGCTGTGCTTACACTCCTTGATATGCAGGGTTTCTATGCCTCCTCCGGTTCTGCCTGCAGCACAGGCAGCAAAGACCCCAGCCATGTACTCTACGCAATGGGTATTGACTACACACTTGCTAACAGTGCCTTGAGATTCAGCTTCAGCAGGTTTACCACAGAGGAGGAAGTTGAAGCCACAGTGAACGCTCTGGAAACTATTGTTGAACGGCTGCGAAAGATATCTCCGTACTCCAGCTGATCTGAAAAGGTGCGAACAGGTGTCTCCTTGTTGGTTATCTGCAGTATTTTCAGAAATGGAATCTGTTTTCGCAGATTGTGGGAAGAACAGATAACATCTCTCCCAGGACATTTCATCGGTTAAACTGCGCAAAGACCTGGTTTCAATTCCTGCGAAACGGAATTCATATGTGTCGGCTTTGATAGAACTGACAGGGTCGGAGCAGATGGAGAGAATTCAGGAAAGCCAAGACGATGGAAAAGAGCAGTCAGACTTGAAACAGCACCTGTTGCTGTTCTTGGAAAAACATAACGATGCCTGTTTGATTTCTGTTGCAGGCAGACATCATTCGAACTGATCGGCGGACTACTGCACACTATTAAGATACATCTTTACAGGAAAGCAACCTCTTTCGGCACTGAGCAGAACGATCCTTCTGTAAAGCTTAAAACATATATTGAACAGTTACTGGTCCGAAGATTTATAAACGAAAAGGGGAGACCGCAGCCTCCCCTCAAGCTGTATTAGCTTGCCGGATAATTTGCTTCTAGAAAGAAGCTTTGATCTCACCCCAGGTTGAGCGCTCAAGAGGTGAAGAGTTCCACATGAACTGGTAGAGGTTGGTCCAGATAACATCAGCCTGTGCAGAATATGCCGGAGTAAATCCGCTGATGATGCTTTTACCATCGTTTGCCACGCATATGCCAGCCTGACCTGTGGATTCAGTAGAAGTCCATCCTGTTACCGGAACAGCATCTGAAACAGTGAATCTGTGGTTGAGAATACCGAGACCGGGATCAGCCCAGCTCCAGTCCGACACTCCTGAGCAAATAGCATGACTTGTATCCCATGCGTAATGTGGAATGACAGGAGGACCAAATCCGCTGAAATCAGAAACACCCATGGCGTTACCCAGGGCTGCCTGGCCTGAGGAACCGTAAGTCCACTGCCAGTTGGAAACAAAGAGAGCGAAATCTCCGTTGTTGTAGTGATTAAGCAGTGAAGCCCAGTCTATGTCGTTGGTGTTACCGTACCAGCACTCAAGAACAACTATATCCCATGAAGTACCGTCATCAAGGGCATTGTTGAAGTCACTTTGCTGACCTCCAGGGTATCCTGTGTACGACACAATGCTGGCAGAACTCCAGAGAGCCTGGGGAACTGTATCCACTGCATCGCCAAATCCAGCATAGACATCATGGTAGATAAGAATATTGGCTGGATCATCCGCAAACGAAAACGCAAAGACAATAAGCAACACAGCTAAAACCGTTTTCATGTCATTCCTCCCTTTTCATAGTTCGTAATTGAACCTCATTAACTTGTATAAACAGAAAGCTTACCTATGTCAAGACTAGACCTCTGATTATGAGAACTGTTAAGGAAGCTGACTGCATATACAACTAATCATATTCGGTCGTTATGTCCTTTCAGTTTTTGTGACTGAACTTGTTATTGATGAACTCGATCCTGCTCACCTGAGCTGCAAATGGCTTATCTCAGCATGAAAAACTTATTCTTAACAGACTTACCCTTATTCTGCTACATCCAAAAACATATAATATTAAATATCACACCAAATCATATATTACGGTCATAAAGATGATCTATCTTGCTTTGGTTGAGACTTACAGAATTGATGTGGTTACCCGCAGGGTTAAAAGCATTACAGTGGATACTCCGCTCAGCAGGGCTGAAAAGGTTTCCGGTTTCTCTCACGATAATATTATTCATGTTGTTCGAGGACCGGAGTTTGATTTCCCTGCAGAACAGCATCAAAAAGAAAACACACCCCTGCGGAGGTGTGTTTTCTTTTCATGGCGCTCCCACGGGGAATCGAACCCCGGTTTCCGGCGTGAGAGGCCAGCGTCCTAGCCGCTAGACGATGGGAGCATCGCGCCGAGGCCGGAATATCTGACCTGGTGCAGTTATTGTCAAGACTGGTACTTCTTCTCCAGCTTTTTCATTCGTTTACCGGATATTCCTCCAAGCAAATCAATTGCAGCAGATATTCTGACTCTGCACAAGTCGCTTCCAAGAACCTCCATGGAATCAAACAGAGGAGGGGCAACTTTACTGCCGCAGATGGCTCCGTAGAGCGGTGAAGTGTAGTGTTTCATCTTCATTTCAAAGCTGTCAGCTGTTTCCCGCAGAGAGGCAGAGATGTTTTCCCTGGACCAGTCCCGAATTTTTTCCAGCTTCCAGAGAGTTACCTGCAGAAGCTCCTGTACCATTTCTTTTTCCATGTCCTTTACCTGAAGAAGTTCTTCAGTCACAGGAACTGAATCACTGAAGAACATGGCAGTGAAGTATCCCCAGTCAGCAAGTGTCTCCAGCCTTGCTGAAACCACTTTTGCCACCTTTGAGATGTAGTTCTCATTCAGCGCCCATTGTTTCAGAGAAGCTGTGATTTCTGCATGGGTTCTGTCGCGCATGTACCTGCCGTTCAGCCAGCGAAGTTTTGCCCTGTCGAAGACAGGTCCGCCCAGGGAGATATTTGTCAGTTCAAAGTTGGCAATCATGTCATCAATGGAGAATTGCTCTGATTCATCAGGCATGTGCCATCCCATCATTCCCAGATAATTCAGCATGGCCTCAGGGAGGAAGCCTGCTTTTCGGTAGTAGTTGATGGATGTTGGATTTTTCCGCTTTGAAAGCTTTGATTTGTCCGGATTGCGAAGAAGTGGCAGGTGACAGAAAACAGGAGTATTCCAACCGAAATACCTGTACAGAAGAACATGTTTGGGAACAGAATTGATCCATTCCTCTCCACGAATAATGTGAGAAATCTCCATAAGATGATCATCAACCACTACAGCAAGATGGTATGTTGGAAAACCGTCTGCCTTCATAATCACCTGGTCATCAATTGAGGCCCAGTCTTTACGGATTTCTCCCCGAAGAAGATCGGTGAAGATGCATTCACCTTCCAGAGGAACCTTCATTCGTATTACAAAAGGTTCTCCTGCTTCCATCCTTTTTTTTGCCTGTGCAGGGTCCATGTTTCTGCAGTGCCTGTCGTATCCTCTGTTGGGGGCCTTTTCCGCAACAAGTTTTGCCCTTACTTCATCAAGTCTCTGCTTTGAGCAGAAACAGGGATAGGCATGTCCTTCCTGAACAAGACGATTTATATGCTCTGTATAGATGTTCAGTCTGTCGCTCTGTCTGTAGGGGCCGTGAGGGCCACCACAGTCCGGCCCTTCGTCCCATGACAGGCCAAGCCATTTTAAGCTGTCAAGTATGGCCTTCTCAGAGGTGTCTGTTGATCTTTCTCTATCTGTATCTTCAATACGGAGAACGAACTCTCCGCCGTTCTTTTTTGCCCATACATAGCCGAAGAGGGCCTGATAGGCTGTTCCTACATGTGGATCCCCTGTAGGCGACGGAGCCAGTCTGGTTCTTACCTTCATATAAACCGCCTTTCCACTAGCTTCCTGAGGTTGCTATAATACTTCAAGAGAAGAGAGAGGGGGCATTGTGATAAGGATAGAACGGCCTGTCAGAGCTGATATTGAGAAGATGGGAATTTTTGACTGGCCTGTATGGTCAAAAGACATCTCAGAGTTCCCCTGGGTATATGACATGGAAGAGGTGTGCTATATCCTGGAGGGCCGGGCGGAGATTATCTCCGACGATGGAGAAGAGGCAGTAATAACTTCTGGAGACCTTGTTACTTTTCCCTGCGGCATGAAATGCAGATGGAAAATTACCTCCCCGATAAGAAAGCACTATGATTTCAGGTAACATAAAGGTTTCGCCTCTGGACCGAATGGCTTTGATGATCACAGCTGCTGCATTGATTACAGCAGCGGCAACGCCGCTTATACCAGACATTCCGATTTACACTTTTTTCATCATACCTGCAGTTCTTCTTGTAACGGCACTTTTTACAGTAAGGGGCTACACTATTCCTGATGGAACCCTTACAGTTCACAGACCTCTTTGAAAAACAATAATAGAGCTTCCTCCGGATACCGTGCTCTAACGGGAACCAGAAATCAGTAAAGGTCTGATGAGCACACCAGGCAACAGGGTGTTATGGAATATGCAGGAGCCTCAGAAACAGGGCCCCTGGTAACTTCAGAGCATACGCAACCAACTGGAACAGAGCTGTTTCTCTGACAAGTGCCTCAACAGGAATGACAGTTGTAATAACATCTGCTGCCGGTGAGATTCAACTTGATGGAGAAGCAAGATAACTGTTAAGATTCTTTTCAGAGTATTGTTTTGCAAACTCCTGCTCAAGAGCTTCCATAATAAGGTGATAAGACTCTGACTCTGATCTCACAGCTACACCGTAATTGAACAGACCAGGGTAATAGTCATACTCCATCTGAAATATCCGAAAGTCGAGAAGAACCTTTCTGAACCATGTGTAGTCAGTGTGAGGTAACCAAATAAAATCAGGTTTTTTGGAAAGTACGAACTCTGCTGAAAAGCCATCCATGACCAGAGGCATGCAGTCCTGCCATATCCACTATTTCCACCCGACAATGCTGGCAGAAAGGGAAGTTATACTGAGCAGAACAGGTGCTCCGGCGTGAAAAATGCTTCTCAAAGCGGTAATGAAAAACAGAAATAACGGGCTGGTGATACTGTAGGCAGGTACCTCTGAGATGTTCCAGGCAAAACCATGCCCGGAAATAAAGTTCTCTGCATACCTTATATACATGTATGCGTCATCAACCCTTGTGCCAATCCTTTCAGGAGCGTACACCGCAAGGAAAAACACCAGCAGGCTTGCTCCTGCAATTGCAACAGGGGTCTTCTTTCCAGTTAACATTCCAGTATAATGTCTGAGTTGGTTAATTTGGTCAACACATCTGAACCATGACAGATATCATATAGAACTGACGGTTCAAGACTTTGCAGCATGAAATATCCGTTTCCGAAGGGAAACAGACAAAGACTTGAGAAAAACCAGGGGCTGCCTGCAGGAAGAAAGGCTTTACACAAGATGGGAAAAAAGCTTCGTGTACTGGCTGTTTGTGTTTTGTTCCCTGTTATTGCCAGTTATACAGTTTACTTTGGATTCAGCACCAGCTACACCAAAGGTGTTTTTCATGAAGAAGGTTTTCGGGATCAGTACGAATCTGGAATCTATAAGTACAGAGTGCTTGGCAGCGCTGTTCTTCTTGCTGTGGCTGACTATTTTGAAAATAATGATACAGCAGTTTATATACTGAAAAAGGCTTGCGGAGCAGTTCCTGAAGCCAACGCCCTTATGGATGAGAATCACTCTGTCGCTTTTTACCTGTCATATTTCTTTGTGAACACGGTATTTCTTGTTATCACCAGTTTGCTTCTATATAAAATATTTGAAAAAGATTCATCTGCATCCCTTCTTACGCTCTTTCTTTCTTCTGTTATCTGCCTGTTTCAATTTGTTGTCTGCCCTTATGACAATATGTCATATGCATTTATGGCAGGGGCTTTGCTGCTGATAGTTCGTCCGGTGAAGAATAACCTTCTCTGGCTCTCTGTTATGCTCCTGGCAGCCACTCTTACCAGAGAATCTTCCGCACTGATTTTATCCTTTTATCTGGCGTATCATCACAGAGAAGTTTTCAGCAGAGACAAGAAAGCAATCATAGAACTGGCTGTTCTCATTCTGGTGTTTTTATTTACATATGCAGGATTGAGGCTGGTTTACGGTTTCGATCATGCAGTAGTGCAGGATATTCGCCTGGTAAGTAATCTGACATGGCCAAGGGCGCTTATAGGAATTATCGCCTTTCTTACCGTTTCATTTATTGCTGTATCGGAAGCGGCGAACAAAAAAGATGCTCTGGTTTTTCTTGCTGCAGCTCTGCCTTACATTCTCTTTACCCTTGCAGCGGCTTATCTCTGGGAACTCAGGCTTTGGATACCGGTCTGGATAGGCTTGTTCTCCCTTCGCAGAAGTCACCAGTCAGAAGAAATAGAATCCTGCTGTAAGCCTGAAGAACCTTGCCTCTCTGCGAAATAGAAATATGAACCAGCTTGTCCGGGAAGGCTGATTTTCTGAACTGTCTGAGTTTTTCGGAAATCATGCTGAAGAAGGCGGAATTTCAGTCTTCAGGTACAAAAAACCGTCAGAACTGTTGTTTCCAGGTGATTTCAGAGAGATCAGCTTCTTTCAAAGAAAGAACAGGTACTGAACATTGGTCTTTACGGAGAGAGGTTTCCCCGCCATTTCCAAGGCTGACACTAAGTAATTATAGTAACACAGTTTGAGATGTTTGACTGCCCCCTGGCAAGGAGAGTACTGCTGTCAATGTCAACAAGATTCCGGTTCATTCTTCCTCTGCTTCTGTTTTCTGCAACTCTGATGATTTCTGCAAGTATTCAGAAGCAGCCCCTCACAGTTATGCAGGATGATGCCTTCTTCTACTTTACCATTGCAGGCAATCTGGTTGAAAGAGGTATTCTCTCCTTTGACGGCATGACAGCCACAAACGGTTTTCATCCTCTCTGGATGGGAATTCTGGCAGGCTTGCGGTATCTGATAGATGATTTGTCTCTCTATCTGCTGGTTTCGCTTTTTCTTTCTCTTATTCTTAACAGCATAGCAGGTATTCTGTTTCTGCATTTTGCCTATGACAGGTTTTCTTCTCCTGTTACAGCAGTTATTCTGCTTCTGCTTCTCAGATACCTCAGAGACTTTTCGCTGATGTGCATGGAAACTTCAGTGCTTCTTCCTCTGCTGTTTGCAGAGCTTGTTTTGCTGGAAAAGCTGGACACAAAATCAGAGAAGGCTGACCATGCAGGGTTGGGTGTTGTTATTGCCCTTGCAGGGCTTGCAAGGCTTGATTCTGCCCTGATGGGAGTTTTTGTGATCTTCGCTGCTGCTGAAAAAGGTGGGCGAAAGATGTTATTGCCGCTGGCTCTTCCTTCTGTTGCAGCAGGTATTTCTTATCTGACCATGAACCAATTGCTTTTTGGAACCTGGTTTTCAGTTTCCGGTTCACTGAAAGCCTCCGGTTTTGGTCTGAACGAAAACTTTGCAGCGCAGCTTTTTTCTACTGAGCTTCAACGACCATGGGGACTTTACCTGCTGATGCTGGGTCCTGCCTTGTTCTGTGCCTTTGGCAGAAGGATTTCTGTTTCTGCAAGGGTCAGCGGTATCTTTATGGTGCTGTTTACCATCGTTCAGCTGTTTTTCTCCCGGTGGCGTCTCTGGTACTGGTATGCTTATCCTGCAGTGCTCTTTCTGGCTTTCGGGGTGGCTCCTGTGGTTGACAGACTGTACAGGCTTTTCAGTATACCCTGCCGGATTGAAAAAACTCTTTCCTCTGCAGTTCTGCTTATAACCTCTATTGCCGCGGTTTACTGGGGGCTGAGTTATGCCCGTGTGCCTGAGAATGATTTCAGGTACAGAAACATGCTCATAGCTGAAGAGCTTAGCTGTACCCTTCCTTCAGATGCTGTGATTGCCATGGGTGACAGGGCAGGGAGCTTTGCCTGCTTCTTTAATGGTCATGTGATACAGGCGGAAAGGCTTGCAGGAGATCATGCGCTGGCATCGGCTGTAAAGGAACAATATCTTGAGAAACATCTTATTGAGAGAGGCGCCGAGTATCTGCTGAGCTGGACAGGTCCTCATGGCGTGGAAGAATACGGCAGCTGGGAGATATTCATTCCCGACCGGGCACAGTGTGCAGCCTTCAACAATTTGCTGGTGGTTTATGAAGAGCATGAGGTTGCAAGGTGGCCTGAAGAAGACATGTCTGTATTTATGTGGAAGCTGAATGAAAACTAGAACTCTGATACCTTCTCTGCTGCTGTTGTCCGGAGTTCTGTTTTTCAGCCAGACTCTCTTTTACGGTTTTGTCTCTGATGATTTCTATCTGATAAACAGGGTGGAGGAAGAGGGGTTCTATTTCTGCTGGGGAGGCGAATCCAACACCTCATTCTTCAGACCTGCGGTGGTTCTCTCATTTGCTGTGGACCATTGGATATGGGGAAAAGGTGCTGCAGGGTATCATATGACCAATATTCTGTGGCATCTGGTTTGTTCTGTTCTTGTGTTTATTCTTGCCGGAGAGGTACTTGGAAATCGTATTCAGGCTCTCTCAGCAGGTGTTCTCTTTCTCTTTCTTGCATGTCATTCTGAATCGGTGGCCTGGATTTCCGGCAGAACAGATATTCTGGCAACGGTTTTTGCTCTGGCAGCTTTAATTTTCTTTATAAGGGGCAGATTTCTCTCAACAGTATTCTTCGCTTTGGGTCTTCTTGCTAAAGAGAGCGTCATAATCACACCTTTGATATGCCTTCTTCTTGCTGTCAATCTTAAACAGTTCAGTGCCAGGAGGCTTCTTCCGGCTGCTTCAGGGGCAGCTATGCTGCTCTACATTGCTGTTAGATTTGCAGTTTCTCCAGAGCTTGCCTCACGGAGCGGTTTCAGTTTTCAGCTGCAGGAAATACCGGAAAACCTGCTTCGCTACTGCTTCAGAGTTTTCGTACCTCCTGTTTCTGAATCTCTGCGGCCATTTTCAGCGGAACATCCTCTTATGATTCCGTTTTTGGTGATGTCTGCTGCAGCTGTTGTATGGTTCACTTCTGACAGGAGCAGGGAAAGACGGCAGACAGTGGTTCTGGCAGGATGCTTTTTTGCAGCGCTGCTGCCGGTTCTTTTCATGAAGGTCTCCTTCTTTGATTCCCGTTCAGAGAGGTTTCTTTACTTCCCCGGGGTTTTTGCCGTTATTCTTCTCGTCAGGTGGGCTTTTGCGGTATTGGCTGAAAAGAAGGCACTGGTACTCCTTATTATTGTCACAGTCGTTCAGGCAGCAGGTCTGCAGAGTTCTCTGCTGAACTGGAAAAGAGCCGGAGAAATGTGTGACGATATAACCCGGGAACTGGCAGAACTTGATCCTGAAGCTGTAACTCTGGTTAACATTCCTGATTCATACAACGGCGCTTATGTGTTCAGGAACGGTCTTAACGAAGCAGTTTCAATGCATACAGGCATGCAGGTTCAGTTCAGAAAAGCTGATACAGACTGTAACCATTCTCAAACTGTGGATGTGGCAGCTCTTGCTCTTCGGCCTGAGTGAAATCAATACTGCGGATCCTTTCAGTTTGAACTGCTGTTCTCCATCTTGCCATTATGTTTCTGCAGGAAGACCTTCAAGTATTCCCGCTGAACCATCTGCTTTCCGCTGAATAATCCTCTTTTGGACTTCTCTGCCGGTAAGATCGCAAACCAGAAGTTCAACTGCCTGAAGAAGATTACCTGGTAACTGCAGGTGACGGACAAGGGTTTGTGTTTAAGAGGAGCAGTTCAGGCAGTTCTTCTCTGTTATCATGATATGCCTCCCTGGTACCGACCTTCAATCTCAACATCACAGAGAACAGGGGTTGTTTCAGAAGAATCACAGGAGAGGAAAACCCTGTACTGAACGCAGCAGTCAGTCTGAGTAATTATTTCCCCTGTGTTTGCAGAGCGAAAACAGGATTTAAACGGCGGAAAATCAGTGGTGATGCCTGCAAGCTCCTTTCAGGAGCTGTTGCCGAATGGCGGAGAAGGAGGGATTCGAACCCTCGGTGGAGTTTCCCCCACATACGCTTAGCAGGCGTACGCCTTAAACCAGCTCGGCCACCTCTCCACGCATTCGGGCGTCAATTATCTTCATTTTTCTTTCTCAGGTCAAGGTCTCAGCAGGTGTCAGAGGCTGATTCAGGATTTATAGTAGAGGGTATTTGCCTGAAAGGAAGGAACTGTGCCAAGAGTTGACAGGCTTGTGCTTGGAATATTCGGCAGAATCAATGCCGGTAAAAGCACTCTGATGAACCTGCTTACACAACAGGAAACCTCTATAGTGGATTCCCAGCCTGGAACCACTGCAGATATAAAAAGCTCTGTGATGGAGATTCATTCTCTGGGTCCGGTAAGGATTCTGGACACAGCCGGTCTTGATGAAGCTTCGGATCTTGGTGGAAAGAAGCGGAAAAAAGCGCTTGCCGCCCTTGAAGAAGTGGATATTGCTCTGATGGTGGTGGATCCTGTTCAGGCATTTCTCTCCGGTCAGCTTGAGGTGGAGGAACTGGTGGCATCAATGGCTGCCAGAAAAGGTCGAAAACTTGCGCTGATATTCAACATGAAGTCAGAGTGTGAAAACTCTCTTCCGGCCAGTGGAGCCACACTGGCTGAAGCAAAGGAGTTCTGCAGAACAGTCCTTCCAGACAGAAAGAACACTCCGGAAATCTCAGCGAATCTGTCTGTAAAGAAAGACTATGTAAACATAGTAGAGTTCATAGCTTCTTCAAGGCCGGAAGAGATGGAACCTGTGCCTCTGCTGCCCTTCCTCAATCCCCGAAATCCGGTACTGATGCATATTCCCCTTGATGCAGAGTCTCCAACAGGCAGGCTGCTTCGCCCCCAGGAAATGGCAATGGAGTACCTGCTTCGAATGATGGTTCCAGTGGGTCTTTACAGAACCGACCTTGCCCTGGCCAGAAGCAATTCGAAAATGCTTGAAAAGAGGGAGAGAGAAAGGTTTCTGGAGTTTCTGACTGCAATGGATGATTCTGAAAGCGGTGTTCAACTGGTTATAACCGACTCACAGGCAATAGATGTTATGGCCAGGTGGGTTCCGGAAAACATTCCTCTGACCACTTTTTCCATAATGATGATAAACCAGACAGCAGGCGGAGATATGTCACTGTTTGCAAAGGGTGTTGATGAGATGAACAGGCTTACCCAAAGCAGCCGTGTACTTATTGCCGAGGCCTGCAATCATGACAGAATTGCCGAGGACATAGGCACAGTGCAGATTCCAGGCAAGCTGGAAAAACTATTTCCAGGTATTACTGTGGACCACGCCTTTGGAAGGGAATTCCCCGACGCGGAAAAGCTTCAGGATTACCAGCTGGTTATACACTGTGGAGGCTGCATGATAAGCAGACAGAAACTCTCAGCCAGAATAGGCAGGCTCTCTGAAGCAGGGGTGCCAATTACAAACTATGGCTTTGCCCTGTCCTGGTTTGAAGGGCCTGAGGTCCTTTTACGGGTGCTGAAACCCTGGAGGATGAAATGATATCACTTCTGCTTTTACTTGTTGCCGTTCAGCTTCCTTCAGGAGACGGTGCTATTGTGATGCTTCCCGGTATTCCTGCAGATCCCTGGGGAAGCCTCTCCCAGGATCAGAAGGAGGAGATGTGGACATATGGCATTGAGGGCTACCAGACTGTCATGTCCGGATGGGCCGGATATATCCTGAGAGGCCCTGATGGCAGCGCTGCTGTTCTTCAGTCTCTCTGTGAAACCCTTGCTGCCGACTCACTGGTGCCGGACAGTTCTCTTTGGGCCAGAACACTGCAGCTGGTGTGGAATGCCGGCGATGAACCTGGATTTGTAGTTTTTGACGGTGAAACTGTTTTGCCTTCCAGTGTTCCTGTAAGAACCAGCAGATGGTTTGAGGCAGGGCCTGACACTTTGATGCTCTCCCTTCCTATTGAAAACACGGTGATGCTTTGGGGCGGAGGATTCTCAGGAGATTTTCATCAGGCGGCATGGAGGGGAATCGGCACCGAACTTATTCATACAGGTAGTCATGCAGTTCCTGTAATTGTCAGCTCTTCTTTACAGGGCTCTCCTGAGGATATCATTGAACTTGAATACATCTCTTCTGATATGGATTTGTGGTGGGGCTCTTCCTGGGCGCCGCTTCTCTCTGCTGCAGACAGCATGGTTCAGGCAGAAACCGGCGGAGTTTCTCTTCCGGTTAACTCCCTTATCTGGATAAGAGGTACCGGCGGTCAGAAAATGAGCCCGTGGATATTTGTGCCCTCTCCGCCTCCTCCGGTTAAGGCTGAACACATGGTTGAGCCTCTTGCCGGTCTTATAGCAGGGCCTTCTTTCATGCCTGAACTGCCGGAATCCGTTGAGATTGAGATGCCTGGAAACGCAGGAAGTCATGCCAGAGCTGCCTGCGCAGCTGCGCTTCTTGAAAGGATTACCGCCAGAATGGCCCTTCCTGAAGGCGCCATGTGCAGAGGAGTCTGCACAGCTGACGGCAGAGTATCACTGGTGTTTACAGGTGTTGAATGGACTCAGTCTGATGCAGAGGCGATAGTGCGAAAGGCTCTTACTCCCATAATCTTCACTTCCCCTGAGAGTGAGCTTATTAACAATGCAGCGGTCAGGGCGGGAATACCTGTAATGGATCAGAGGGAGACAGTGGAGCTTCTGGCTTCAGTTGCCGGATTCATCTGATTCAGGCATTTCCTCAGTTATCAGAACCCACTGGTTTTCCAGTTCTGTCAGGCTGTTACTGAGACAGGAATGCTCTTTCTGCAGTTCAACAAGCTTTGATGTGTTTGAGATAACCTCATGGTCTGAGAAGAGTTCTTCTATCTCCTCTCTTCTCTTTTCCAGAGGACGCATTTTGCTTTCAATCTGTTCCAGCCTTTTTTCAACTTCGCGCCGTTTTCTGTAGGCTTTGTTTCTTGCGGCGGCCTCTTTGCGCTTCCGTTCCTTCTCTGCTTCTCTTGAGGTTTCTCCTCCTGAAGTCTGCTGTCTGACTCCAAGCTGATTGTCCGCTGTTTGCCTGAGCTTCTCAACATATTCACCGAAACTGCCTGCGAAAGGCTTCACACTGCCGTTCTTGACAACAAGCAGCTTCTCTGAGAGAGAGGCCAGCAACTTTTCATCGTGGCTGATCAGAACAAGTGTTCCTTTGTATGCAAGGAGAGCTTCCTGAAGAACATCCCTGCTGAAAATGTCAAGGTGGTTAGTAGGCTCATCAAGAATAAGCAGGTTGGAGGGCTTGATAAGTATTCCAGCAAGAGCAAGGCGGCTGGTTTCTCCGCCGGAGAGTACAGACACAGGTTTCATAACATCATCACCGGTGAAGAGGTAACGGCCCAGATAGCTTCGCACTTCTTTTTCACTTCTTCCCGGAACAAGATCGTGAATGTGTCTCAGTACGGTTTTGCTTCCGTCAAGCTGCAGGTCAACTTCCTGGGAGTAGTATCCGATTTTTACACCGGTTCCTCTGCGCACTGTACCTTCAGTTGGCTCTTCTATTCCTGCAAACAACCGTGAAAGTGTGGATTTACCGCCGCCATTTCTGCCCACGATACCGATTCTGTCAGCTCTGTGTATTTCAAGGTCAACTCCGCTGAAGACAGTATGGTCGTAATCCTTGGAAACCCCTTTGAGATCCAGAACCATATCACCGCTGCGGGGCACTTCCGGAGGTTTAATGACCATTCTTTTCGGGCTTCTGTAAGTTGCAACAGCTTCCAGCCTTTCAAGCATTTTCTCCCTGCTGCGCACCTGGAACCGTTTGCTTTCAGTTGCCTTGAATTTTCTGATGAATCTTTCGTGCCTTTCTCTTTCTTCCTCAACTTTTTTCGCCTGCTTTTCCAGAAGCTCATTGTGTTTCAGCTTTTCCTGAACAAAGAAAGAGTAGTTGCCTCCCCAGAACCTCAGACTTCCGAACTCAAGTTCAGTTACCCTGTTGATAACCCTGTCCAGAAAGGCAGGATCATGGGAGATAATCCAGGCAGCGCCTCTGAACCGTCGCAGAAACTCTTCCAGCCATAGCCGGGCATCCAGATCAAGGTGATTAGTAGGCTCATCCAGAAGGATAAGATCAGGATTACCCAGAAGAATTGTACCCAGCATTGCACGCATCTTCCAGCCGCCTGAGAAGTCTTCAAGCGATTTGCCGAAGTCTTCCGCTGTGAATCCAAGACCAGTAAGAACAGCTCTCGCTCTGGACTCAAGATTGTATCCCCCTGCTGAGAGTATTCTGTCCTGAACCGCAGAGAGCTTTCGAGCCACTTCACTGTTCATTCTGCCGTCCTGCTCAAGCTGCCGGTGAAGTTCCGCTTCAAGCTCAAGGTCATCTGCGGTTTCTCCTGAGGCAGAGCACACTGCTTCCAGAAGTGTGCCAGAGGGGAATCGGCTTATCTGCTGTGGAAGGTAGCCTGTTCTCAGCCCGCCTGACCGGTTTACAGACCCTGCTGAAGGCTCTATCTCTCCTGCGATTATTCTGAGAAGGGATGTTTTTCCTGCTCCGTTAACTCCCACCAGGGCAACCCTGTCGCCGGCATTGATATTGAATGAAAGCCCGCTGAATATCTCATCAGCTCCGAATTCAAGGGCAAGTCCATTAACTGAAAGAAGCATTTCAACATATCCTGTCTGTAATATTCAGAGGATCGAAATTCAGGTAATCAGCAGAGGTCAGCAGAAACTCCACTCCTCTGTAGCTCATATCAACTCTGTCAGACCAGCTTCCGTGCAGATGCCCGTAAATACAGAGAGAAACTCCGGCTTCTGCCAGAAGTTCTGCAAACTCTGAGGGTTTGCCATCAACAACAGGCGGATAGTGCATCATGTAAACCAGTTTCTGGAGGTTTTGCCTTACTTCTTTTGCTTTAGAAAGAGTCAGCTGCATTCTTCCAAGTTCTCTGGTGTATATCTTTGCGTCCTGTGTTATGGAGTATCCCTCCCACAGAGGAGTACTCCAGCCTCTGGATGCTGCCAGAACAAATTCTCCGCAGTTTACAGCAGTTCTCTGCAGAGGAACGATTGAATCTCCGGTGAATTCATCTGTCTGTTTCAGGGATTTCCACCAGTAGTCATGGTTTCCTCTGCAGATGTACTTGGTACCTGGAAGAGAATCAAGAAACTTGAGATCCGGCTCTGCTTCCCGGTAGTTGATGCCCCAGGAAATATCGCCGGGAACAAGAACAATATCCTCAGGGGCTACAGTCTTTCGCCAAAGGCGCTCTATTTTCGCAGAATGGTTTGCCCATATGCTTCCGAAAACATCCATAGGTTTATTCACAGCAAAGCCCAGATGGAGGTCGGAGAGAGCAAATACTCTGCTCATGACAGAACCTCAAGCCATAGGGATGCTGCTTCTGCCACACCTCCGGAATTGTTGCAGGGTACACAGGTATATCTTTCAAGCAATTCTTTCGGAGCATTTGCTGTCACATAGGCTTTTTCTGCCCAGTCCAGCATGTGTATGTCATTCCAGTCGTTACCTACTGCTGCGGTCATATTCTGCTTTATGCCCATCTTCTGCCTGATGAACTCGCAGCCTGAACCCTTGTTAACTCCTCTGCTGAAAACCTCTATCCAGACTGTAACTCCATCAAGGGGGCTTGTAGTCCTTACAATGGAAAACCTGTCTTTGAATTTCTGTTTCAGGAAGCAGATAACCATCTCTGCCTTATCAGGTTCAACAAAGCCGATTACTTCAGAAGAACTAATCTCCGGAGAATCAATTCCAGAGTAGAAGCCTCTGTAAAACTCAAGCCTTCTGGTGAAGTCACCGCCGTGGTCAGCTGGAATCCAGTGAATAAGGTGGGCATCGGGAAACGGGCCCTGAATAGAAATGTCACTGATGCCCAGTTCTGTAAATGCGCCATGTATTTCAGCGGTCTCTTTTTCTGAAAGAATATGAGAGACTTTAACTCTTCCCTCAGAGTCCATAACTCCTGCTCCTGATGAAAGAACGAACCAGTCAACCGGCAGCTTTTGCTCTCCCAGAGTTCTGCGCAGGGAAAAGGGGCTTCTGCCTGACGCGAGAACCACAGTACAGCCTGATTGCCGAAGTTCCTCCAGAGATGCTATGTCCCTTTCATTGAAGGCACTGTTATCTCCTGTGAGCGTTCCGTCAAAATCAGTTACAAACATAGAGGTCTTTCTCATAGCACATAATATATTCCTGATTCTCTCAGGACTGGAGGACAGATGAAAAAGCTGGCTGTATTCGATCTTGACGGAACACTTCACCATACGGAACTCGCACTTGCGCCGGCTATTGCAATGGCGGTTTCGGACATCACAGGCAGGGAAGCCCCTTCCTTTGAGGAGATCAACTCGCTCTACGGGGAGCCTCTTGAGGTTTTCTGCAGGAAGCTCACAGGAACAGACGGGCAGGAGGCTTACAGCAGGTTTATGGAGAGGGTGCGGTATCATCAGGCACTGACCATACCCAGGCAGGGAGCCCTTTATGCAGGCACCAGAGAAATGCTTGAAAAGCTTTCAGAGGAAGGATTTGACCTGGCAGTTCTCTCCAACGCCCATCAGAACTACATTCATGAGGTTACAGAAGCTCTTGGCATCAAGGGTCTTTTTGTGATGCTTCAGGGCAGAAGCGGCGAAGCCTCCAAAACTGCCAGGCTCGCAGAAATGATAGATGGTTACGACTTTGCAGTAATGGCAGGTGACAGATACCATGATATTCAGGCTGCGCTTGAGAACTCCATACCAGCCATCGCCTGTGCCTATGGATACGGTTCTGAAAAGGAGCATGAAGGCGCAGTTTCTGTTGAAGAACCTATGCAGATAGTGCAGGTTGTCAGGGATATGCTTTTCAGTTTTCAGGCAACCTTTGAACTTGAAAGGTACTGAGATCTTTATTCTCTTCACAAAACCTCACTGGTGTCTCATCATAAGTCAAAGAGAGACAACTGGTTGGGATTATTATTGTTCGCAAGTTGAAGCTCAGTATTCGTAAATAGCTGCTGTATATCATCATAACAAAAAGGTTACACGCTCAAAACCTGTAGA
>PDWJ01002273.1_pt1 | contig 28437 bp, 23 predicted proteins | sample 1430881 | NCBI WGS metagenome assembly PDWJ01 (sample SAMN01162460, study PRJNA174530) | Oral metagenome, whole genome shotgun sequencing project. | biome: Marine environment; feature: Marine mammal; material: Swab sample of the gingival sulcus; isolation source: swab sample of gingival sulcus...
GCGTGGTATAAAAACGCACCGCCGCTGGAATTACTTTCGGACAATGGCCAGCCGAGGCCGTGAATGACCAGACCTTCCTGATGTTTTTCTGCGGGAATTTCCCACACTTCCTTGACGCCGACGGCGTAGTGTTGAGGGTCTTTTTCGGCGTCTAAGTTAAATTTTTCGATTAACTGCTTGCCTAAATGACCGCGCACGCCCTCGGCGAACAAGGTGTATTTGCCAAGTAGCTCCATGCCCTGCATGTAACTGTCTTTTTGTTCGCCATCGGCGCCGACACCCATATCGCCCGTGGCGATACCCTTCACCGAGCCGTCGTCGTGGTACAGCACTTCCGCAGCAGCGAAGCCGGGGTAGATCTCAACGCCCATCTCCTCGGCTCGTTCGGCCAGCCAGCGACACACATTGCCCATGGAGACAATGTAGTTGCCGTGGTTGTGGGTGGGCTTGGGAATGGCGAAGTTGGGCAGCTTGCTCGCTTTGTTCGCGCCGGTGTAAAAGAAAAACGTATCGCTGGTCACTTCGGTGTTAAGCGGCGCGCCCAGTTCCTTCCAGTTGGGAAAAAGCTCGTTCATGGCTCTGGGCTCAAGTACCGCACCGGATAAAGTATGTGCACCGACTTCGGAGCCTTTCTCTACCAGGCAGACGGTGATTTCCTGAGATTTCTCTTGTGCTAGTTGCATGATGCGGCAGGCGGCGGACAGGCCAGCGGGACCCGCGCCCACGATGACCACATCAAATTCCATCGATTCACGTTCCACGGTGTTATCTCCCTGTGTTGCTCATTTTTGTCACAGACGCGCCAGGTGAGGGGCGGGCGCTGTTGATAGTATTCAGTGTCAACTTTCCAAGTATATGAATTGTAGCGGCCAAATACCAGAGCAACTCTGTAACTCAATCAGAGTTGGCCTGGCCTCGGCTTGGTATTAATTTACACCACAACGATCATTCTAAGACAACTTTGCCGTGTAATGTAGTTTTTGGGCGGTTTTTTTGTGGGCTGTTTCCGCTCGGGTAGCTTTTTTCGTCGTCGATGGTGTTTGTCAAGAGAGGGCCATGCTTTTTTTTTCGCGATTTGTCTTGACCGTATTGACCTGAAAAGCAGAACTTGGCAAAGTAAAGAACCCACTTGAGGGTTCACTCGGTAATACCGTGGTGAGCTTGTCTTCATCAACCAAATGTGAATGGAATTTCTATGAAGGTTCTAGTAGCTGTAAAGCGTGTCGTTGACTACAACGTCAAAGTCCGTGCCAAGGCCGACGGGTCCGATGTGGATCTGAATAACGTCAAAATGGCGATTAACCCGTTTTGTGAAATCGCCGTAGAAGAAGCCGTGCGCTTGAAGGAGGCCGGAACAGCCTCTGAAGTGGTGGTGGTATCTATCGGTAATAAATCTTGCCAGGAGCAGATCCGCACCGCATTGGCACTGGGTGCTGATCGCGGCATCCAAATCGAAACCGATGCCAGTCCTGGCCCCCTGGAAGTGGCGAAGCTGCTCAAAGGTGTTGTTGAAAAAGAGCAGCCTCAACTGGTCGTCCTCGGTAAGCAATCTATCGATGGCGACAACAACCAGACCGGTCAAATGCTGGCGGCGCTGGCGGGCATGCCGCAAGGCACCTTTGCCTCCGAGGTTTCTGTCGATGGCGATAAGGTCAATGTCACCCGCGAAGTGGACGGCGGTTTGCAGACTATCAGCCTGACACTGCCCGCTGTGGTCACCACCGACTTACGTTTGAATGAACCGCGTTTTGCCTCTCTGCCTAACATCATGAAGGCCAAGAGAAAGCCGTTGGAAGTACTGACCCCGGCGGATCTGGGTGTGGAGCCTGTCTCGCACATGACTTTGGTTGCCGCTGAGCCACCCGCCGAGCGTCAAGCGGGTATTAAGGTTGCAAGCGTTGCGGAACTGGTCGATAAACTGAAGAATGAAGCGAAGGTGATTTGATGAGCACTCTGGTAATTGCAGAACATGACAACAACAGCTTAAAAGCTGCTACTTTGAACGCTGTCGCTGCCGCACAGGCTTTGGGTGACAGCATTGATATCCTGGTTGCCGGTGCTGGCTGTGACGGCGCAGCCCAGGCTGCCGCTGCCATTCCCGGCGTCGGCAAAGTACTGGTAGCTGACAACGCAGTCTATCAGCATCAATTGGCGGAAAACGTATCACTGCTGATCGCTGAAGTTGGCGCGGACTATGACAACGTTGTAGCACCTGCCACGTCTAACGGTAAAAACACCATGCCTCGCGTCGCGGCGCTTTTGGATGTGGCACAGATTTCCGACATTATCTCGGTTGAATCTGCCGATACCTTCAAGCGTCCTATCTACGCAGGTAACGTGATTGCCACCGTGAAAAGCGCCGATCCCAAGAAGGTGATCACAGTGCGTACTACCGCCTTTGATCCCGTTGCCGCCGAAGGTGGCTCAGCTGCCGTAGAAGCGCTGGATGCCGCGCACGACGCGGGTACTTCCGTGTTTGTCAGCGAAGAAGTCGCCGAGTCTGATCGCCCGGAACTGACCTCTGCCAGCGTGGTGATCTCCGGTGGTCGCGGTATGCAAAACGGTGATAATTTCGTTCTGCTGGAAAAAGTGGCCGACAAGCTCGGTGCAGCCATCGGCGCTTCACGCGCGGCGGTTGACGCAGGTTTCGTACCCAATGATATGCAGGTTGGTCAAACCGGTAAGATTGTTGCCCCTGATCTGTACATCGCTGTGGGTATCTCCGGTGCCATCCAGCACCTGGCGGGCATGAAGGACTCCAAAGTCATTGTCGCCATCAACAAAGACGAGGACGCGCCCATCTTCCAGGTGGCTGACTACGGCCTGGTCGCGGATCTGTTTGACGCGGTTCCCGAGCTGGAAGCGGCTCTATAAGATCTTTTCGATACGAAAAAGATACGAAAAAAAGCCCCGCTGTAAACGCGGGGCTTTTTTTATGTCTAGAGTGTCGACTATGGCGAGTACTTGCCGCTTGTTTTCTCGCTGTTACGCTGTCACTCGCCCCGCGCTGCATCGCCGGACGCCTTGTTCCGCTTCTTCTTGACGTTGGGCGCAAAGTCCTGCACCTCAACCGGCATCACCTTGGCGATAATGCCAAAGGCGGGGTTGTCCAGGTAATGCACTTCACCGGCGCGCATACGCCGGCTCTGGGTGAGAGTGATGGCGTGGCGCCACGGGTAGCGAGGGGCATAGGTTTCGCCACTTTCCTGTTTTATGCGCCGCAGCTCAGAGCCCGATACAGGCGTTCGGTAGTTATCGGCCTCTCGCATGATGATTGACTTAGGCCCCAGCGGTGGCGGGGGCATTTGCCAGTTCGGGTGTGTGAGATACTTGCCGTAGGTGTTTAGCCAGAGATTGGTGCTTAGGTGCAGGTAGCGCGATAAATACAGGGTGATACTGCCTTGCAGGCGCGGCCAGGTGTCGGTATCGCCAGAATTATCGAGCACGATGGGCACTGCCGCGCTTTTGTTTTTAACCGGTTGCACCCAGCTTTGATAAAACAGCAATTCCCTTGCGCCGCTATGGGTGAGCGCGGCGACTTCGCTGTTTAAGGTGCGTTGCGCTTCGGGTAAAACGTAAAAGGCCCGCGCCGTTTTGTCCGCGCGTTTTTCTGTACGTGTCGCCTGTTGCCCTAACTCGATTGTCACGCGGCCTGATTCATCCACGCTGACGCTTTGGCCGGGTTTGGCCCGTTCGCGGGCGACGAGTTCTGGATACACCAAAAAACGCCGCGCGCTGGGATATTGCAGTTTAGGTAACAGGGGCCACTGCTCCTGCGTAAGTGCGGCGCTGTTATCGGTAGCGAAGATGGCCAGCTCAACCTGATACCAGGTTTCGGCTTTGGCGTTAGCTGTAGAACAGAGCAGGGCGGCTGTCAGCAATAACAAGGTGCGAAAAGTCGTGTTCATAGTCGTTTACTCATTCAGGCGGCATCCGCCGCTTCTCGGGTAAATTGTTCCAGCAAATCGCTGACAAAGGTAATACGCTCGGCGGCATCGTCTAATGCTTCGCTAAAACGCAGACGCGATGCGCCCGACAGTTTAAAGCGTAATGGGTCTTCTTGCACTCGCGACACCAGGCTCATGGGATTGACGGAAGGGTCGTCGGCAAAATCAAAGCTGCCCCCCGCGTGATTGACGTCGACTTTCTCGATGCCCAATGCCCTGGCTTTTAAGCGCAGCCCGGCGATGCTAAACAGATTTTTTATGGGGTCTGACAGCAGGCCAAAGCGGTCGATCATTTCAACTTGAATGTCGCGCAGGGCATTGTCATCTGTGGCGGCGCTGATTCGTCGGTAGAGTACCAGGCGGGTATTGATATCCGGCAGATAGTCTTCTGGAATCAGTGCGGGCAAATGCAGGTTGACTTCGGTGATGTCATCGCGCGTATCGTCTTCGTTAGGTAATTCGCCGCGTTTCAAGGCATTCACCGCGCGCTCCAGCATGTCCATATACAGGCTAAAACCCACGCTGTGAATTTGACCGCTTTGCTCGTCGCCAAGCAATTCACCGGCACCGCGAATCTCCAGATCATGTGTCGCCAACAGATAGCCCGCGCCTAAATCTCCAGCGGCTTCGATGGCCTCCAGGCGTTTTTCTGCGTCTCGGGTCATGCTTGAACGCGGCGGGCACAGCAAATAGGCGTAGGCCTGGTGGTGAGAACGGCCCACGCGGCCGCGCAACTGGTGTAATTGCGCGAGGCCGAGTTTATCGGCGCGTTCCATAATGAGGGTATTGGCGTTGGGCACGTCGATGCCGGTTTCAATGATGGTGGTGCAAAGCAATACATGGTGTCGCTGGTGATAAAACTCCGACATGACTTTTTCAAGCTCGTGTTCTCGCATTTGTCCGTGGGCGACACCGATGCTTAAATCCGGCAGTAGTTCGCGTAGTTTGCGGGCTTTTTCAGCAATCGTTTTGACTTCGTTATGCAGATAATACACCTGTCCGCCGCGCAGGGTTTCGCGCAGCACGGCTTCCTTGACCAGGGCGATAGAGTGTTCGCGCACAAAGGTTTTGATGGACAGGCGCTTAGCTGGCGGTGTGGCGATAATAGATAAATCGCGGATGCCGCCCAGCGCCATATTTAAGGTGCGCGGAATAGGCGTTGCGGTCAAGGTGAGAATATCGACCTCGGCGCGCATGGCCTTGATGGCATCTTTTTGTTTCACACCAAAACGGTGTTCTTCATCGATAATCAATAAGCCCAAATCGGCGAATTGCCAGGCGGGACTGAGCAGTTTGTGTGTGCCCACCAGAATATCAATGTCGCCTTTTGCCAGGCGTTTATTGACCTCGTCGATTTGCCTGGCGCTGCGAAAGCGCGAGATGACCTCCACTTTTACCGGCCAATCGGCAAACCTGTCCACAAAGGAATTGTAGTGTTGCTGAGCGAGCAGGGTGGTGGGCACAAGCACAGCCACTTGTTTTTGGTTTTGAGTGGCGAGCCAGGCGGCGCGCATCGCTACCTCGGTCTTGCCAAAACCCACGTCGCCGCACACCAGCCTATCCATCACTTTTTCCGCGCACATATCGTTTAGCACGGCGTGGATGGCCTGGGCCTGATCGGGGGTTTCTTCGAAGGGAAAGCCGCTGGCAAAACGCTCGTAATCGTTTTCGTCAAGCTCAAAGCTAAATCCGGTGCGGGTCTCGCGCTTGGCGTAAATGTGCAACAGTTCGGCGGCGACATCGGAGGCTTTTTGCGCCGCTTTTTGTCGCGCTTTCTTCCATTGTTCACTGCCCAGGCTGTGCAGCGGCGCGCTGTCGGCGTCTGCGCCCGCGTAACGGCTGATTAAATGCAGTGCGGACACCGGCACATAGAGTTTATTACCCTTGGCATATTCCAAAGTAATAAACTCCGCTTCCTGTTGGTCCACGGTGAGGCTGCTCAAACCCAAATAGCGGCCAACGCCGTGTTCCAAGTGCACCACGGGAACGCCGGGGCGGAGTTCGTTGATGTCCTTAAAAACCTGCTCGGGAGAGGCGGCGTCACCGCTTTTTCTCAGTCTGCGCTGGGTAACGCGTTGGCCGAATAACTGGGATTCAGCCACCATGGTCGGTTTGCCGGGGCCGTAGTATAAGCCGCGATCCATTGGCGCAACGGTAATGGCAAAGGATTCACCGCTGCTTAAAAAGCTGTGCCAGTTTTCCACCGCGACAGGTTTTAGCTGCTGTCGCGCCAGTGATTCCAGCAACACTTCGCGCCGCCCGGCAGATTCCGCGCACAGCAGTACCGGCCCATTATGGGCGTCGATAAAATCTTTCAGGGCGGATAGGGGTTGATCCTTCGCGCTGCTGATGTCTGGAGGCGTCTGCCAGGTGCCCTTGATGCGAACCGGCGCGTCTGGATCGGTGCGCAGTTCCAGTACCGCGTAGTGTTTGAGCTGTTCGTACAGTTTTTCTACCGCCAAAAATGCCTGTGCCGGTGGCAGTAAAGGACGGCGCGGATCAATACCGTATTGCTCAAACCGCTGGCGCACCTCACTGGCAAAACGCTCGGCGGCGCTGTGATGATCGCCCACGGTAAGCACCGCAGTGTGCTCGGGCAAATAATCAAACAAGGTTGCGCACCGCTTAAAAAACAGGGGCAGGTAGTATTCCGCACCGCCGGGCGCTCGTCCTGCGCTGACTTCATTAAACACCGGGCAGTTATCCGGGTCGCCGTCAAATTGTTCACACCAGTTCATTTGAAACTGATGAATAGCCGAGCGACTTAAAGGAAACTCCCGTGCGGGCAGTATGTTGATGTTTTTAACCTTGGCCACCGTGCGCTGGGTCTGTGGGTCAAAGGTGCGCAGGGTGTCAATTTCGTCGTCGAGTAAATCGATGCGAAAGGGCAGGGCCGAACCCATGGGGTAGATGTCCATGACCGCACCGCGCACGGCGATTTCACCGTGCTCGTAGACGGTATCCACCAGGTGATAGCCGTTTTTTACCAGGGTGTCCCGCAACTGTTGTGCGTCGAGTTGCTGACCGACACTCAGTATCAGAGAATTGCCGGCCACATAATCCGTGGGGGGTAAATAGTGCAACAGCGTGGGTATCGGCACCAACACCACTGCCCCGCGCATCTGTGGCAGTCGGTGCAAGGTGGCCAGTCGCTGGGAAACGATATCCTGGTGCGGTGAAAAATTATCGTAGGGCAGGGTTTCGCGATCGGGAAACACACTCACGTCGATGTCGCTGGCCAGGTAAAAGGGCAGTTCGCGCTCCAGGGTCAGTGCGGTGGCCGTGTCAGCGGTGAGGACAAGGTTTAAGCGCCGGGCAGTGCTGAGGCTGGCGATATACTCACTGGTAGCGCTGCCAAAAAAAGGGCCTGCCGCAGCGCGGCTGCCGGGTTTTTCAGGCCAGCCAGGCGGTGCAGAGGGGTTTGGCGTGCGTTGCGTCATGGTGTCCTTGGTGTGAGTGTAAAACAGTGCGTAAAAGTAGCGCGCATTGTAAGGCCTGCGCGTCCGTATGCCCAGTCGGGTTAAACCCGGATATTCCACCAGTACGGCGACCACTCTGCTATTGTTTATTTAGTATCAATGAGTTATGTCGTGAATAGCAACAAAAGCCAATGTACAAACTATGCCTAAATGGTTTGTCCTTTTGTCCGAAAATTCCATTTACTGGTGAAACATCCGGGTTAACGCGTGGTGTGAATGTTACAGATAGGCTTGCTAAGGAACCCGGCGGGCAGGATAATATCGGTGCACCGGCGGCGAGGCGATTGTCCGCCGCTGATTTTTCACTATTGCCATGAAAGGACGAACAAGGTGACTGAACGCAAGCGCGAAAGACCCGATGATTATTTCAAAGACTGGAAAGAGCGCGAGGCGCTCGCCGAGGGTATGATTCCTCTCGTTGGCAAGCTGTCACGAGAGAAAAACGTCAAATGCTATATCTATGGCCGTTCGCTGGTGAACGAGTCGGTGTTGAACCTGATGAAGCACCATCGCTACGTGCGCCAAGTCGAAGACAATGAGCTGTCTGAATTTGATACTTTCCCGGTTGTTAAAGCGCTGGCGGATATGGATATCGGCCCCGCTCATATTGATATTGGTCGTTTGGCCGTGGGCTTTTTTGAAAAGAAAGAGGGCGGCGATCTCGATTTACAGGCCTATCTGGACAAAGAGCTTGCCCTTCCTGAGGGTGAAGCCAAAGAGCCCCCCCACAAGCCGGTGGATGTTGTACTGTACGGTTTTGGTCGCATCGGCCGCTTGATGGCGCGTATTTTGATTGATAAAACCGATGGCGGTGCGGGGCTGCGCCTGCGTGCGATTGTGGTGCGCAAGGGTAAAGCACCTAACGATCTGGTCAAGCGAGCCAGCCTGTTGCGTCGCGATTCCGTGCACGGTGCCTTCAAAGGTACGATCCGCGTCGATGAAGAGCGTCAATCTTTCGTGGCCAATGGCAATGAGATCAAAGTCATTTACGCCAATTCGCCTGATTCAATTAACTATCACGACTATGGCATCGACAACGCCATGTTGATTGACAACACCGGGGTATGGCGTGATCGCGAAGGTTTGTCACAACACTTGAAGTGCCCCGGCATTGCCAAAGTGATACTGACTGCGCCAGGCAAAGGTGATTTGAAAAATGTGGTAGCGGGCATTAACAACGACGAGATCCTGGATTCCGATCAGATTATTTCCGCCGCTTCCTGTACCACCAACGCCATTTCACCGGCGCTTAAAGCGCTGAATGACAAATTTGGTGTGGTAAGTGGTCACGTCGAAACCGTACACGCCTACACCAATGACCAAAACCTCATCGACAATTACCACAAAGGCCCTCGTCGCGGTCGCTCCGCAGCGCTGAATATGGTGATCACCGAAACCGGCGCGGCCAAGGCGGTGTCCAAGGTGCTGCCGTACTTTGAAGGCAGACTGACCGGCAATGCGATTCGCGTGCCCACGCCGAACGTGTCCATGGCTATTTTGAACCTGCAGCTGGGGCGCGAAACCACGGTCGAGGAGGTCAATGAGTACATGCGCTACATGGCTTTGCACTCACCGCTTCGCAAGCAGATTGATTTCTCGAACTCGCCGGAAGTGGTCTCCACCGATTTTGTCGGCTCTCGTCACGCCTGTATTTTCGATGCGCAAGCCACCGTGGTAAATGGCAAGTCCGCTGTGCTCTACCTGTGGTATGACAACGAATACGGCTATAGCTGTCAGGTGCATCGCATCGTGCAGCAGATGGCGGGCATCCGCTACACGACCTTCCCGCGGGAATCCTGAGTCCTTGCACCAGGGGTAGACTTCATCCAGTCTGCCCCTGACTCATATTTTCAACACCGTTTCCCCCTGTTGGCGTACCGCAGTTTGCAGGTCTTGCGATGCGCGAAAGGGTGGACGGTGGTGACCTCTTGGGCGAGATTGCGCGTCCGGCAGATAAGCTCCAAAACAAGAAGATCAAATAAATTCCCAGCCAATTCCATAGCCAATCTTTACCATAGCCTGAATAACCCTGTATAATGAAGCGGTTTTTTTGGCGCCAACCGTTCCCCCACCAGCTTGCGTCAGCTTAGGCCTGTTTTGGGCGGGTGTGTGACGGTACCAAAGACCCCAGACAACTGTTTTGAATAGGCAGATCGTATGATCAAAATCAAACGAGGCATGGATATTCCCATCCAGGGCGCTCCCGCACAGACCATTGATACCGCTCCACCAGCACGCCATGCGGCCCTGGTGGGTTATGATTACGTGGGCATGAAGCCGACCATGGCGGTAGCCGTGGGCGATATCGTAAAGAAAGGCCAAGTGCTGTTTAGTGACAAGAAAACCCCCGGCGTGCTCTACACGGCACCCGCTGGTGGCACCGTGAGCGCGATTAACCGCGGTGCAAAACGGGTATTGCAGTCGGTGGTGATCGAAGTCCAGGGCGATGACGCCGAGAACTTCGGCGTACACGACCTGAAAACCACGGACAGCGCAGCCTTGCGCGAGTTGCTGGTGCAAAGCGGACAGTGGCCCGCACTGCGCACCCGTCCTTACAGCAAAGTGCCCGCCATCGATTCAGAGGCGGCGGCCATTTTCGTTACTGCGATGGACACCCACCCGTTGGCGGCCGACCCCGCGGTAATTATCGCTGAGCAGGCAGACGCTTTTGCCCTGGGTGTGGATGCCCTGGCAAAACTGACCAGCGGCACTGTGCATGTCTGCCACGCTGCCAATGCCGATCTACCAAAAGCCAGCGCCAGCAACGTCAACTATGCAGGCTTTGCCGGGCCGCACCCCGCGGGCCTTGCGGGTACGCATATTCACATGCTCGAAGGCGCAAGCGTTACTAAAACCGTATGGACGATTGGCTATCAGGATGTGATTGCCATCGGTCGTTTGTTGTTAGACGGTGTTTTGTACACTGATCGCGTGGTGGCGCTTGCCGGCCCGCAGATCAGCAAACCGCGTCTGCTGCGCACCCGTCTCGGCGCTGACTTACAAGCCCTGTGCGCTGGAGAAATGAAACAGGGTGACAACCGCATTATTTCCGGCTCGGTGCTGGGCGGTCGCGGTGTCCAAGGCGCAACAGCGTATTTGGGACGCTACCACAATCAGGTATCCGTGCTGCTTGAAGGGCGTCACCGCGACTTTTTGGGCTGGCTGTCGCCCGGTGCAAAGCGTCACTCCAACCTCGGCATTTATATCTCCAGCTTTTTCGGCTTAAAACCGCTCGCCATGACCACCAATACCAACGGCTCCGAGCGCGCCATGGTGCCAGTGGGCAGCTACGAAAAGGTGATGCCGCTGGATATTTTACCCACGCAATTGTTGCGCGCGCTGTTGGTGGGTGACACCGAGGTGGCTCAGCAGCTGGGCTGCCTGGAACTCGATGAAGAAGATCTGGCGCTGTGCACCTATGTGTGCCCGGGCAAATACGAATACGGTCCCATTTTGCGGGATAACCTCACACGCATTGAGAAGGAGGGCTGATCCGTGGGACTGCGCAAAATTCTAGATGATTTAGAGCCGCATTTTCATAAAGGCGGTAAATACGAAAACTGGTACGCCCTGTACGAAGCGGTTGACACCATTTTCTACTCGCCCGGCAGCGTCACCAGGGCAAATGCCCACGTGCGTGACGGTGTCGATCTGAAACGCATCATGATTACCGTGTGGATGGCCTGTTTTCCAGCCATGTTCTTCGGTATGTACAACCTGGGCTGGCAAGCCACTCAGGTGATGCCCGCGGGTGCGGAACTCGAAGGCTGGCGCGGTGCGATTATCGCCATGCTCGCCGGTTACGATGCCAGCAGCCTGTGGGATTGCTTTATCTATGGTGCGGTATTTTTCGTGCCCATCTATTTGGTCACCTTTATCGTGGGTGGCTTTTGGGAAGTGCTGTTTGCAATGAAGCGCGGCCACGAGGTCAACGAAGGCTTCTTTGTGACTTCCATCCTGTTTGCTTTGATTGCGCCGCCGGATATTCCCCTGTGGCAGGTCGCGCTGGGTATTTCTTTTGGTGTGGTGATCGGTAAGGAAGTCTTTGGCGGCACCGGCAAAAACTTCCTGAACCCCGCCCTGACCGGTCGTGCTTTCCTTTACTTTGCCTATCCCGCGCAGATGTCCGGCGACAGCGTGTGGGTGGCGGTAGATGGTTATACCGCAGCGACCCCGCTGTCCGTGGTGGCCTCGCAGGGTGTTGAAACCCTTGAGCAGCAATGGACCTGGATGGATGCATTCCTGGGTTTCATCCCCGGTTCAATCGGTGAGACCTCAACCCTGGCTATCTTGATTGGCGGCGCGATTATTCTGGCGGCGCGTATCGCTTCCTGGCGTATTGTGGCCGGTGTGATGATCGGCATGGTGGGTTTCTCCCTGCTGCTCAATACCATCGGCTCCGACAGCAACCCCGCCTTTGCCATGCCCTGGTACTGGCATCTGGTCACTGGCGGCTTTGCCTTCGGCATGATCTTTATGGCCACTGACCCCGTGTCGGCCGCGATGACTGACACGGGCAAGTGGGTGTTTGGTATTTTGATCGGCCTGATGACCGTGTTGATTCGTGTGGTTAACCCCGCGTTTCCAGAGGGCATTATGCTGGCGATCCTATTCAGTAACCTGTTTGCACCGTTGATCGATAACTTTGTGGTGCAGGCCAATATCAAACGGAGGCTTGCTCGTGGCTAGTAACGACAGTATCGGAAAAACGTTTCTGGTAGCGTTTGCCCTGTGTGTGGTGTGCTCGGTGGTGGTGTCAACCGCTGCGGTAGTGCTGAAGCCCGAGCAGGAGCGCAATAAAACGCTGGATCTAAAACGCAATATTCTCGCGGCAGCCGGTATGTTGCAGGAGGAAGTGCCCGTCGATCAGCAGTTCGCCAAGGTGGACACCCGCGTGGTCGACCTGCGCACCGGCAAATTCACCAGCGAGGTCAGCCCTGAGTCTTACGATCAGCGCAAGGCAGCGAAAGACCCTGCGCAGTCCAAGGCGGTTCCCGCCGAAGAGGATATCGCTAAGGTGATACGCAGAGAAGACTACGCCAAGGTGTATCTGGTGAAGGACGAGGCGGGCAATGTTGAGCGCATTATCCTGCCCGTACACGGCTACGGTTTGTGGTCAACCCTGTACGGCTTCCTCGCTTTGGAAAGCGACGCCAACACCGTTATCGGCCTTGGTTTTTACGAGCACGGTGAAACGCCGGGGCTGGGTGGTGAAGTGGATAACCCGCGCTGGAAAGCGCAGTGGCAAGGCAAGAAAGTCTATAGGGAGGATAAAGTGGCGCTGGGTCTGATCAAGGGTATTGTGGATCGCAATGCACCGAACGCGGCGTATCAGATTGACGGCCTGTCCGGGGCGACCTTGACCTCCAACGGTGTCACCAATCTGGTGCACTTCTGGCTGGGCAGCGAGGGCTTTGGTCCCTTTATTAAAAACTTCAAAGCAGGGGAGGCGTAGGCAATGGCGACATCCATAAAAGATACGCTGATTAATCCGATTTTTAATAACAACCCTATCGGTTTGCAGATTCTCGGTATCTGCTCGGCGTTGGCGGTAACCTCGTCACTGAAAGTGACCCTGGTTATGTGTGTGGCGCTTACTACCGTAGTGGCGTTTTCCAACTTGTTTGTATCGCTGGTGCGTAATCATGTGCCCAGCGCGATTCGTATCATCGTGCAGATGATTATTATCGCTTCGCTGGTTATCGTGGTCGATCAGATATTGAAAGCCTACGCTTACGGTATCAGTAAACAGCTGTCGGTATTCGTCGGTCTGATTATCACCAACTGTATTGTGATGGGTCGCGCCGAAGCCTTCGCGATGAAAAACCCGCCACTGCCTTCATTTATCGACGGTATCGGCAACGGTCTCGGTTACAGTGCGATGTTGATTTCAGTGGCGGTGGTGCGGGAATTGTTCGGTGCGGGCAAATTGTTTGGTATCGAAATTCTGCCGCTGGTCACCGAGGGTGGCTGGTACAACCCCAACGGTCTGCTGCTGGCACCGCCCAGCGCATTTTTCATCATCGGCTTGTTTATCTGGGCGCTGCGCTCCTGGAAAACCGAACAGAAAGAAGCACCGGAATACAAAATTGCTAAACACACTGTGGCTGAGGAGGGCGCGTAATGGAACATTATCTCAGTCTGTTTGTACGGTCTATTTTTATCGAGAACATGGCTTTGGCCTTCTTCCTGGGTATGTGTACCTTTTTGGCGGTGTCCAAAAAGATCAACGCTGCCCTGGGCCTTGGCATCGCGGTGGTCGTGGTGCAGACCATCACCGTGCCGATTAACAACCTGATTTACAAAAACCTGCTGGCCGATGGCGCTCTGGCCTGGGCGGGTCTGCCAGATCTGGATTTGAGCTTCCTGGGGCTTTTGGCCTATATCGGCGTGATCGCCGCACTGGTGCAAATCCTGGAAATGTTTTTGGATAAGTACGTGCCCGCGCTGTATAACGCCCTCGGCGTGTTTCTGCCGCTGATTACTGTAAACTGCGCTATCCTGGGTGGTACGCTGCTGATGGTAGAGCGCGATTACACCTTTGGTGAGTCGGTGGTGTTCGGCGCCGGTTCCGGGGTTGGCTGGGCGCTGGCGATTGTGGCGTTGGCAGGTATTCGCGAAAAACTGAAATACAGTGATGTCCCCAAAGGTCTTGAAGGCCTGGGTATCACTTTTATCATCGTTGGACTGATGTCGCTGGGCTTTATGTCCTTCGGCGGTATTGACATCTAGGGGCGCATGTTATGGATATGACAATTGTATATGGTGTAGGCATGTTCACCGCGATTGTGCTGGCGCTGGTAGCCATCATTTTGGTCGCGCGTTCCTGGCTGGTGAGCTCCGGCGAAGTGTCTATTGTGGTCAATGGTGAAAAAACCATCAATGTACCAGCGGGCGGCAAACTGCTGACCACGCTGGCCGCCGCCGATCTGTTTCTTCCCTCGGCCTGTGGTGGTGGCGGCACCTGCGCGCAGTGTAAGTGTATAGTCAAATCCGGCGGTGGCTCTATGCTGCCCACGGAAGAATCGCACTTTACCCGTCGCGACGCCGCAGAAGGTTGGCGGTTAAGTTGTCAAACCGCTGTTAAGCAGGATATGGAAATCCAGGTACCCGAGGAAGTGTTCGGTGTTAAACAGTGGGAGTGTACCGTTGAGTCCAACCCCAATGTGGCCACCTTTATTAAGGAGCTGACCCTGCGTTTACCCGAGGGTGAAAACGTGGATTTCCGCGCGGGCGGTTATGTGCAGCTGGAATGTCCGCCACACCTGGTTAAGTACAAAGATTTCGATATCGACGAGGAATACCGCGGCGATTGGGAGCGCTTCAAGTTCTTTGATTTGGAGTCCAAGGTTGAGGAAACCGTGATCCGCGCTTATTCGATGGCGAACTATCCTGAAGAAAAGGGTATCGTGAAATTCAACATCCGTATCGCCACACCGCCCCCCGGCAGTGAAGGCATTCCCTGCGGTAAGATGTCCTCCTGGGTGTTTAACTTGAAGCCCGGCGACAAGGTCACAGTGTACGGGCCTTTCGGAGAGTTCTTTGCCAAAGACACCGATGCAGAGATGGTATTTATCGGTGGTGGTGCCGGTATGGCGCCTATGCGTTCGCACATCTTCGATCAGCTGAAGCGTTTGAAGTCCAAGCGCAAGATGTCCTTCTGGTACGGTGCGCGCTCGCTGCGTGAAATGTTCTACCAGGACGAATATGATCAGCTGGCCGCCGAGAATGACAACTTCAGCTGGCATGTTGCTCTGTCCGATCCGCAACCAGAAGATAATTGGGAGGGCTTAACCGGCTTTATCCACAATGTCCTGTACGAAGAATATCTCAAGGATCACCCTGCACCTGAAGACTGTGAATACTATATGTGTGGGCCGCCCATGATGAACGCGGCGGTCATTCAGATGTTGACGGAGCTTGGGGTAGAACCAGAGAACATTCTGCTTGACGACTTTGGTGGCTAGGTTGACCTTGCCCAGCCACCGCTTGCGGTGGGTCTTCGCGTGCCTCGTAGCGCTTGCACTGCTTACTGGCTGTGAGAAACAGCCAGAGCTGGTGGCGCTGGAAGGTCAGGCCATGGGCACGTTCTGGCACGTTACATTTGTCCCCACCTCTGCGGTGCTGAACAACGACGGGTTAAAACAGGGTATTGCGGACGTGCTGGAGCGGCTTGAGGCGAGCATGTCCACCTACCGTCCTCACTCCGATATTTCCCGTTTTAACAAGCTGTCTGCGGGCGAACCGTTCACCCCGGACGCGGATTTCACCGTGGTACTGGACGCAGCCCTGGAGGTCGGTAAAAAAAGTGGCGGCGCTTATGATGTCACCATTGGCCCGCTGATTGAGGTTTGGGGTTTTGGTGCCAAGGGGCGGCGCACTACCTTGCCGGAAAAGCAGGAAATCGAAAAGGCCCTGGCGGCGAGTGGTGTATCCGCGCTGCGCTGGGAGAAAAATCTGGGTCAACTGACCAAGACTCGCCCGGTCGGTTTGGATTTCTCCTCTCTCGTCAAGGGATATGCGGTAGATGCTGTGGCCCTCTGGTTGCAATCTCAGGGCATTGAGCAATACCTGGTGGAAGTGGGTGGCGAGCTGCGCGTTGCAGGCGGTAAGCCCAATGGCCAGCCCTGGCGCGTAGCTATAGAACAACCGGAGGTGATGTCGGGAGACATAGCCGCCACCTTGGCACTTACCAACGCGGCAGTCGCGACCTCCGGTGACTATCGCAATTTCTTTGAAGTCGACGGCAAACGCTATTCGCATACCATAGATCCGCGCACTGGTTATCCGGTAGATCACAATCTGGTTTCGGTGACGGTGATCCACGATAGCGCCATGTTTGCTGATGCCTGGGCCACCGCCTTGCTGGTGGTCGGCACCGAGCAGGCCTTGAGGTTGGCCAAGCAGTACAATTTGGCAGTATTTTTGATCCGCCGTAAGGACGATGCCTTTATCGCCATTTCGTCTCCGGCATTTGGCCCGTATTTATAAGTCCTTCCCACAGAGGATACGATCATGGAATATTTTTTTATAAGCATGCTACTGACGGCCGTAGTGATCGCCGCAATGGCTATTGGCGTCATTATGGGTCGCGAGCCAATTAAAGGTTCCTGCGGTGGTATGGGTGCCCTGGGTATCGATACCTCCTGTGAGATCTGTGGCGGCGATCCAAAGCGTTGTGACGAGGAAACCCGCGACGGCACCCAGGCTGGCGTGCAGTTCTACAAGGCGGATTGACCCTTCCCACAAGGTAGCTGCACTTAGCGAGTGGTATTGATAAGGCTTATGACCAGCTATCCTTTTTTTATCGGGCTGCGCTACAGTTTTAGCAGGCGCCGCCAACGTCTGGCGACTATCATCGCTGCGGCCTCCACCTTGGGCATGATTCTTGGAACGGCCTGTCTTATTACCGTGTTGTCGGTGATGAACGGTTTTGCCGGTGAAATGCGCGGTCGGATTTTATCCCTGGTGCCCCACGGTTTTGTCACCGCGACTGCGCCACTGGCAGATTGGCAGCACTTTGCCGCAGCGTTAAACCAGCGCGAGCACATCCTCGCTGCGGCGCCGTACTTACGGGAAAAAGTCATTGTCGCAGGTACCGCCTCGGTACAGCCCGGTGAGCTTAAAGCCGTGTCCATCGCTCACGAGGACAGTGTGTCCAGGGCGCCTGGGGTGATGGCTCCGGGGGTGTTTGAGCAGTTAAATACACCGTTTACCACCGTGTTAGGCGCGGGTCTGGCGCAGGCTCTTGGGGTGCGTGTGGGTGACCGGGTTATAGTGACCTTACCCCGCCTCAGTGTGACACCGCTGGGGGTGTTTCCGCGCACGAAAACCCTGACCGTGGTTGGCGTTTTTGAGGTGGGCGCACAGCTTGATCGGTATCGCCTGTATGTTAGTTTGGTGACCGGGCAAAAACTGTTGGGGCAGAAAAACACGGTCGCAGGTTTGCAGCTTAAAACGGAACATTTAATGACTGCCCCCGCAGTGCTGAAGCGACTGGCCAGAGACTTAGGCGATGAGTATACGGTGACTGACTGGACCCAGACTCAGGGTTCGCTGTTTCGTGCGGTAAAAATGGAAAAGCTGATGGTCACTCTGTTGTTGTTTGCGGTTGTCGCCGTGGCCGCATTTAATATTGTGTCCACCCTGGCGCTGTCGGTGACGGAAAAGCGCGGCGATATCGCCGTGCTGCGCGCTTTGGGAGCCAGTCGTGGCGGTGTGTTAATGACGTTTTTGATTCACGGGCTGGCGCTGTCGATTCTAGGTATAGCCGCGGGCGTTATTGTCGGCACCACTCTGGCTTTAAATATCGCCGATATTGTAAAGTGGTTTGAATCTTTGCTCGGCGTACATTTGTTTGACCCTGACGTGTATTTTATTGCTGAACTGCCTTCCCGGTTGCAGTGGTGGGATGTTGTTCTGGTAGCCTGTGTATCGCTGTTACTCAGCTTTTTGGCATCGCTGTACCCGGCATGGCGCGCTGCAAATATCGCACCCGCCGAGATTTTGAGAGATGAATAGACCATGACAGAAACGGTACTTGCGTGTAATGCACTGTGCAAAAGCTATCGGGACGGTGATCGCGAAGTCTCTGTGCTGCGCGGAGTGAATTTTCGTTTACGCGTCGGCGAAAAAGTGGCCATCACCGGCGTCTCCGGTTCGGGTAAATCGACCCTGTTGAACCTGTTGGGGGCACTGGATTTACCCAGCAGCGGCGATGTCGTGTTGTGTGGCGAAAGCATTGCCTCGCTGAGTGAAAAGCAGCTCTGCCATGCACGCAACAAGCACCTGGGGTTTGTGTATCAGTTTCATCACTTGCTGGCGGAGTTTGACGCCAGAGAAAACACCGCCATGCCCCTGCTGGTGGGCGGTATGAAGCGCGCGCAGGCGTTTGCCAAGGCCGGCGAGATGCTGGCGCGAGTGGGGCTTTCCCACCGCGTAAGTCACAGACCCGGGCAACTCTCCGGCGGTGAGCGCCAGCGGGTTGCGATCGCCCGCGCTTTAGTGACACAGCCCGCCTGTGTGTTGATGGATGAGCCCACCGGTAACCTCGATCCAGATTCCGCCGCACAGGTGCTGGAGCTGATTCACGATTTAAACGACAGCCGTTCGGCTTTTGTCGTCGTTACCCACGACCCCGCGATTGCCGCCCGACTGCAGGCCCATTACCAACTTGTCGATGGGCAACTGGTGCGTCACTGATGCGTCTGACCACGGTTTTTGCGCTGGCGACGCGCTACACTTTTGCCCAGGGTGGGCGGCGCTACTTGTCCACGTTTTTGTCCTCACTGTCCATGTTGGGTCTGGTGTTAGCCGTTGCTCTGCTAATCACTGTGCTGTCGGTGATGAACGGTTTTGACAAAGAAATGCGCGAACGCATTTTAGCCTTGGTTCCCCACGTCACCCTCTACGCTCAGCGCCCCGTGTTGCCCGCTGACCCGGCGCTGACCCAGGTGTTGGATGGTATCGGCGCGATAACGTCCTATTTCCCCTTTGTCAGCGTCAACGGTTTACTGATGCGCGAGCAGGGGCTTGAGACTGCGGCAGTTATGGGCATGAACAGCGATGATGTCGGTGTGCGTTTGGGTGCGGTCATGTCCGCAGATGCGCTGGTGCGTTTTGAGAACAATACGCGCGCGATTATTTTAGGTGCGGGGCTTGCCAAAGCCGCCAAGTTGGAAGCCGGTGATCGCTTTACCTTGATTGTGCCGCCGCCTGGTGGTGTGCAAAGTCGCGCCAGTCCGCGGTTTGAAGCTCTGACCGTGGCGGGCATCATGAACAGCGGTACCGAGCTTGACGAAACCGCCGCTGTTGTTCACCTGGCAACCGCCAGCGAGATGGCGGGTTTTAACGGCAAGGCCATCGGTTATCAATTGTTTTTGAAGGATGTGTTTTCTGCACCTGAGCAGGCGTGGTCTATCGCGCAGGTATTACCGCAGGCTTTTTACGCCGTCGACTGGACTCGCACCCACGGCAATCTCTACAGCGCTATTCAGCTATCGCGCACCCTGGTCACCTTGTTGTTGCTGTCGGTAATTGCGGTGGCGGCGTTTAACGTGGTGTCGTCGCTGGTGCTGGTGGTGTTTGATAAGCAGCGCGATATCGCTATTTTACGTACCATGGGTGCAACACCCGCCAATATCGCTCAGGTTTTCCTGTTGCAGGGCGCATTGATTGGTTTGGTCGGCGTGCTTGTTGGCAGCGTGCTCGGCATTGTCTTGAGCGTCAGTTTACCTTCCGCGGTAGCCTGGCTTGAGCATTTGCTCGACATGCGTTTTTTAAGCACAGACGTGTATCCGGTGTCGTTTTTGCCGTCCCAGCTCAGAGTCGCCGATGTAGGGTTAATCAGCGCTGTGGCCTGGTTGATGTGCGTGCTGTCGGCGCTGTACCCAGCTCGCCGCGCCGCGAAATTAGCCCCTGCACTTATTCTTCATCAGGAGTGAGATCCCGCCGCAGGCGTTGTTGCTGACGTCTGTGCCAACGCAGGGTCACCCATGCTCGCCAGACCATATTCATCACAAAATACCCAAGCGCGCCCAAACACACTGCCATGACCAGGCTGCCTAAAAGCAGCGGTTGCCAAATGCTGTCCATACTTTGGCTGAGCCACTCCCAGCTCAGGGTAAAACCGTCAATTTGCGCGGGGATGTCCATCAGCAGGGCACCCAGGCGATAGGCCAGATAAAAAATGGGCGGAATGGTAATGGGGTTTGTCACCCAAATCAGGGTGATGGACAGGGGTAGGTTACAGCGCAGCAGCATGGCGGCGAAGGCTGCAACAAATATCTGCCCGGGAATGGGCAGCATGGCCGAGAAAATGCCCACGAAGCAGGCCACGGATGCCGAATAACGATTGATATGCCAGAGGTTGGGGTCATAGATCCGATTGCCCAGCACGCCCAACCACTTGTGTTTGCGCACGCCAGCGGGGTTGGGGAGCATTTGTTTGAGTAAGGATCTGGGCATATAGGATGTGGCTGCGCTAATTGGCCTGTGTTGCAATGTGTTTATGTGGGGTAAAACATCGAGGCTATTATGCACATTTATGCAGCCGATCTCTATTGGTGTGGGCGGCGTTGGCAAATAGTTGTTGTAATTATGAGTGGAGTTCTAGCTACTCAGTAGTATGGACGCCACCCCTTTTTTGAGATTCGCTCTGGCTGTGGTGTTGGCTGTATTCCTCACATCCCTATTGCCCCAACTACCAGATTTCGCTTTGCTGTTCGCGGGGTTTGGGTTTTGCCTGTGGGCGCTGATGCGAAGGCGATGGTTTGTTCTGGGTCTGGTGTTTGGTCTGTTATGGGCATCAATCTGGGGGCACATGCTGTTGCAGCAGCGTCTGCCTGAGTCTTGTTCCGGGCAGTGGTTTGAGGTGGAGGGGCAGGTCAGTTCTCTGGTGCGTCAGTATGACGGCAGCTTACCCGCGCAGCATTTCCGGTTTGATGTTACGCGCTTTATGCAAGGTGACACGCGCTGTTTGCAACCGCGCCAGCTCTGGTTGAGCGCCTACCAACAGCAGGGTTTCAGTGCGGGCAGTCGCTGGCGGTTACAGGCGCGGCTAAAGTCACCCAGGGGTTACAACAACCCCGGCGGGTACAACCGTTTGCTGTGGTTTGCCAGTCGAGGTATCGACGCCACCGGTTCGGTCAGAGTCTCCAGCGCTGTGCCCCTGCCGCCTCGGCTGCATTTTCACAGTACCGTCAGTGTCCTGCGCGAGCACGTGCGCGCGACGATACTGTCCTCGGTTGTACATAGCGATGCGGCGGCGATTTTAGTGGCTCTGGGAGTAGGCGATAACAGTTTGATTCGCTCTCAGCTAAGTGACGCTCTGCGGGCGCTTGGTATTTCGCATATTGTAGTGATTTCGGGGCTGCATATTGCTTTGGCAGCAGGCTTGGGGCTGTTCCTGGGGAAGCTGTTTGCGCTGCTGGGTTTGGGCGGTGCCAGAGCAATGGGTTTGTGCCTGGCGCTGGTCTTTGCGACGTATTACGCGTTGCTTGCGGGGCTGGCGCTGCCTTGCCTGCGCGCCTTGATAATGCTGTATGTGGCCGTGTGGTTTTTGCTGCGGGATGCGCCCACTCCACTGTGGCTGCCTTTTGGGGTGGCTTTGTGCGCGGTGCTTTTATGGCAGCCGCTGTCCCCATTGGGCGCGGGATTCTGGTTGTCTTTTGGCGCCGTGGCGGCATTGCTGGCGTTGGCGAGGCGCTACCGTTATCTGTCCGCCTGGCGTTTGGCATTGTTGATGCAAGCTTTTTTAGCGGTGTTGATGTCGGTGCTGTCGCTGTGCTTTTTCGATGGCTTGAGTCCGGTGATGTTGTTGACTAACGCCGTGTTCGTACCGCTGGCGTCACTGTTTGTGGTGCCCGCGGTATTGCTGGCAGCACTCGCCAGCCTTGCCAATAGCCCTCTGGCGCCGGCCTTGTGGCGATTCCTCGGCGATGGGCTTGGCGCGGTCATTGAGCTGCTAAGTCGAACGTCCCAGGAATTGCCCAATCCCTGGGTGGAGTTATCGCCCGGTGTCATCGCACTCACGGTTGCCGTGCTGGCGGCTGCCCTGCTGTTACTGCCACCATTTCGCGGCCTGCGCGGTATTGCGGTGGTATTACTACTGCCTCTGGTATTACCCCGTGGCAGTAATGTACCTGCAGGTGCGGTGGATATCTGGGTATTGGATGTGGGGCAGGGCACGGCGGTGCTGGTGCACAGCGCCGAGCACAGCCTGCTTTATGACACCGGCGGTGGCAGCGATACGTTTACCATCGCCGAGTCGGTGTTGCTGCCGGTGTTGCGACGGCTTGGTATAAAGCAGCTCGATACGCTGGTGATCAGTCACGCTGACAATGATCACAGTGCAGGCGCGATGTGGTTAAAGCAGCGCTACCCCAATCTGCAAAGTATCAGTTCAGACCCGCGCTTTGGCGAAACAAGCTGTGTTGCGGGCATGTTGATCGATTGGCCGCTGGAGGCGGGCAGGGTGCTGGAAGCGCAGTTTTTAGCACCGTTTTCAGCGACAGAGCGGCGTTTGTCCAACGATTCCTCCTGTGTGCTGCAATTGCGTATCGGTTCCCACAGGGTGTTACTGCCGGGCGATATTGAAGCGGCGCGCGAGCGCGAGCTGGTGCGCGTATATGCGGCTGAGCTGGCGGTGGATGTGCTGTTGCTGGCCCATCACGGCTCCAATACTTCCAGCACTCATGCCTGGTTAAAACATGTGCGCCCGCGCCTGGGTATCGCCTCGGCGGGCCATGCCAATCGCTTTTCCCACCCGCATCCCCAGGTGCTTGAGCGGCTCGCGCAGCACGGTGTCACGGTGCTGAATACGGCGCACGATGGCGCGATTTTGCTGCGGTTTTACCCCGATGACTCGATGGTAATAAAGCGCTGGCGCTATGCGAACTGGCGCTATTGGTACTGATGTGTTTGCCCGCGCGGCACAAAACACCGTGGGCTGGTAAACTGGCGATATTGGCATTGACACGTTTGTCTGCGCTTTACCTCGGCGTATAATGGCGCCTTTGTTTTACTGATGAGGGTTTTTCGTGCTGGAGTTACTGACCGCTGGTGGCTGGTTGATGGTGCCGATTTTACTGTGCTCTGTTGTCGCTGTCGGCATTTGTATTGAGCGTTTGGTGGCGCTTAACCGTAAGAAAATCGCGCCACCTCATCTGTTAGCCACTGTCTGGCAGCAGTTAAAAAATGAGTCCATGAGTGAAGAGGGATTGAAAAAACTGCGTCAATCGTCGCCGCTGGGCAATATTCTCGCCGCGGGACTCAGCAATGCGCGCCAGGGCCGGGAGGTGATGAAAGAGAGCATTCAGGAGGCCGGCTCCCACGTCGTGCACGAGATGGAGCGCTATCTGGATACGCTGGGCACCATTGCTGCAATCACGCCGCTATTGGGGCTGCTCGGTACGGTGATGGGTATGATCAAAGTATTTGCGAGCATTATGGCCGAGGGTACGGGCAACGCCAGCGTACTCGCCGGCGGTATTTCCGAGGCCTTGATAACTACCGCAGCGGGGCTGGTGGTGGCCATCCCAGCGCTTGCCATGCACCGTTTTTTTCAGCGTCACATTGACACCATCGTGGTGGAGCTTGAGCAGGAGACGATCAAGCTTGTGGATGCCTTGCACGGGGAAAAATCGATCAAGAGAGCCCCTAAAAAAGAGGCGCGTTCGTGAATTTCAAGCGTCACCGGCAAAGAGAAGAGCTTGGGGTGAACCTGACCCCCATGATCGACGTGGTGTTTCTGTTGCTGATTTTTTTTATGGTGTCTACCAGTTTCAATCGTGAAACCGAGCTGGTGATCGATCTTCCTCAGGCAAAGGGGCAACTGAAAACGGAAAACCCCCAGGAGCTGGAAGTCGTGATCGACGAAAGCGGCGAAGCCAGAGTGAATGGTCAGACCCTGGTGGATCAAAATATTCGCACCATCCAGGCGGCGCTGTATAGACTATCCGGCGGTGATCGCAGCCGTCCGCTGCGCATTGCCGCCGATGCGCAGGCACCACACGCTTCTGTGGTGCGGGTGATGGACGCTGCGGGTCAGATGGGGCTTGTGCATATGACCATCGCCACCCATTTGCCGGCCAATGCCGACGAGTAAGCCAGGCTGGCAAGATAAGCTCCTGGCGGCGTGGTATCGTGGCGCCTGGTGGCTTATTTTGCTATACCCTGTCTCTTTGTTGTTTCGTTTTGTCGCCGCTGTGCGCAAATGGCTGTATCAAACCGGTCTGAAAACGTCCTGGCGCGCGCCCGTGCCGGTGGTAATTGTGGGCAATATCACCTTAGGCGGCACGGGTAAAACCCCTGTGATTATCTCCCTGGTGCAAGCCCTGCAGGCAGCGGGTAAAAACGTGGCGGTGATCAGCCGCGGTTACGGTGCCGCTGGGCCTTTCCCACATCGCGTAACCGCTGACAGCCGCGCTGAACAGTGTGGCGATGAGCCCCTGTTGATCTATCAGCGCACCGGCTGCGTGGTGGTGGCAGGTCCTAAGCGCCGCCTGAGCATAGAAATGGCGTTGCGTGAGCAGCCCATCGATATCGTGCTCTGCGATGACGGTCTGCAACACTATGCCCTGGCGCGCGACTATGAAATTGCTGTGCTGGATGCAGCGCGCGGCGTGGGCAATGGCTGGTGCCTGCCCGCGGGCCCCCTGCGCGAGCCGCCATCGCGTTTGCAAAGTGTCGATACAGTGCTGTATCGCGGGGGTAGCGCGGCGGACACTGCGGTCACTTATCAATTTGGCGCACTGGTCAATCTGAAAACCGGTGAGCAGCGCGCTTTTAGCCCTGCCTCCTTGGGTGAAAGCGTTTATGCCCTGGCGGGCATCGGTCAGCCCCAGCAGTTTTTTGATGCTTTGCTGGCGCAGGGTTTTCGCCCGGAGCCGCACATATTTGCCGATCACCACCGCTTTACTGCCCGGGATTTACAGGCACTGGGGGATAAACCCCTTATCATGACGGAAAAAGACGCGGTAAAATGTCGGTCATTCGCCAGTGACAAGCACTGGTTTTTACCGATCAGTGCCACGTTGCCCGATGGGCTTGCGGAGGCACTTATCGCACTGTGTGAACGGGAGTTGTGATGGCATTTACTGTAGTTATTCCGGCGCGCCTGGCCTCCACGCGCTTGCCGCGCAAGGTTTTGCTCGATATCGCGGGCAAGCCCATGCTCGAACGGGTTTATCAACAGGCGCTGGCCAGTTCCGCTGCGGAGGTGGTGATCGCCACCGACAGTGATGAGGTGGTGGAAGTGGCGCAGGGTTTTTCAGCCAATGTGGTAAAAACCCGTGCCGATCACCCATCTGGAACCGATAGATTGCAAGAAGTGGCGCAGCATTTTGGCTTTGATGATAAACATATTATCGTAAACGTGCAGGGCGACGAGCCGCTGCTTCCGCCTGCGCTGATCGATCAAGTCGCGCAAAACCTTGCGGCCAATCCACAGGCGGGCATTGCCACCTTGTGCGAGCCCATTACCGAGCTGGATGAAGTCTTAAACCCCAATGCGGTGAAAGTGGTGTTTGATAAAAACGGTAAGGCGCTGTATTTCAGCCGCGCGTCCATCCCCTTTGCCAGAGAGGGTTTTAACCTGGCGTCCGCTCAGTGGTATCGGCATATTGGTATTTACGCCTACCGCAGCGGTTTTTTGCACGATTTCGTTAGCTGGCCACCCGCGCCGCTTGAACAAACTGAACATTTGGAACAATTGCGCGCCATGTACAACGGCGTTGACATTCATGTGGATGTGGCGGCACAAACAGTGCCCGCCGGGGTTGATACCGAAGCTGATTTAACGGCTGTACGCGCTTTTTTTGAGGCGAGACCTTGAGCCGCGTCGTCTTTGTTTGTCTGGGTAATATCTGTCGCTCGCCAGCAGCGGAGGGGGTGTTCACGCATATGGCCAAACAGGCGAGCCGTGGTCTAATTAAAGAGTTAAGCGTCCGCTATGGATTGCGATAAACCCTTAGCGGCCCACAATACCCTGGCGCTCAATGCCTGCGCAGCTTTGTACGGTGAAGCGAAAAAAGAGCAGGATATTGTCGATGCGATAGCCTTGGCCAAAGCTAAACAGCTTCCGCTTATTCCCCTGGGTGAGGGCAGTAATGTGGTCTTTGCCAGGGCGAAAGTTCACGCCTTGGTGTTGAAAATTGCCCTGCGCGGTGTGCGGGTGCTCAAAGAAAACGAGGACAGTGTCCTGCTGCGTGTGGCGGCGGGCGAAAACTGGCATCAACTGGTCTGCGACACGGTAGCAAAACACTGGTATGGCCTTGAAAATCTCGCCTTAATTCCCGGCCTTGTCGGCGCTGCACCAGTGCAAAACATCGGTGCCTACGGTGTTGAGGTCAAACAATTTATCGATACCGTACACGGCCTTTGCATCAATAGCCAACAGCGCTTGAGTTTTTCTCGCGACGACTGTGAGTTTGCCTACCGCTCCAGCGTGTTTAAAGGCGCTTTACAGGATAAAATCATTATCACTGCGGTGGACTTTAAACTGACAAAACGTGCTCGCGCTAAAACCCATTACCCCGCTTTGGCGCATTTCTTGAAGCAGCAGGGTATTGATAATCCCAGCCCGCAGAATGTGTTGGATGCGGTGATCAGTATTCGTCGGCAGCGCCTGCCAGACCCAAACCAGACACCCAATGCGGGCAGTTTTTTTCATAATCCGGTGGTAGATAAAGCAACGGCGCAGGCTTTACTGCAAGGCGATCCCAATATGCCCCAGTATCCCGCAGGCGATGGCGTTAAACTTGCCGCGGCGTATCTGATTGAGCAGTGTGGTTTTAAGGGCAAGCTGGCAAACGGCGTAGGTGTACACCCGCAACATGCACTGGTATTGATTAATCCCGGCGGTGCCGGCGGAGAAACATTGCTGGCATTTGCCAATGAGATTCAGCGGGTGGTGTTGGAGCGCTACGGCGTCGCGCTGACTATAGAGCCACGCGTATATCGAGATGAATCGTGAACGGCTTTGACAGCAAAGCATTTTTGGCAACGCTAACCAGTCGTCCCGGCGTTTATCAAATGTACGATGCAGACGGCAGGATTCTCTATGTCGGCAAGGCAAAAAACCTTAAAAATCGCCTCAGCAGTTATTTTAGAAACACAGGGCTTTCCAATAAAACTGTGGCACTGGTGGGCAAGATTCGCGATATTCAAGTGACCGTAGTGGCGACAGAGCGGGATGCCTTACTACTTGAACATAATCTGATTAAAGCCCATAAGCCGCCGTATAATATTCTGTTAAAAGACGATAAATCCTATCTTTACGTGTATTTATCCAGTGAGGACAAGTATCCCCGCCTGGCACTGCACCGCGGCGCCAAGCGCAAAAAAGGCCGCTATTTTGGCCCCTATCCCAGTGCCAATGCAGTGCGTGAAAGTCTGCATTTTTTGCAAAAAGTGTTTCAGGTGCGCCAGTGTGAGGACAGCTATTTCCGCAATCGCTCAAGGCCGTGTCTGCAACATCAGATCGGGCGATGCACTGCGCCCTGTGTAGAGCTGGTCAGCGAGGCCGAGTACCGGGAGCAGGTCGACAATACTGTGCTGTTTTTAAGCGGTAAATCGCAGCAATTGATGCGCCAGTTAGCGGATGAAATGGAGGCCGCTGCCAAAGCATTGCAGTATGAAAAAGCCGCTAAACGGCGCGATCAGATCGCTTTTTTGCAGGAGGTGCAAGCGGTTCAGGGCATCGAAGGCAGCAGCGGCGATCTGGATATTCTCGCCATTGCCAGCGGCGCTGGTAAAGCCTGTATCCATGTGCTGTTTGTGCGCGGGGCGCGGGTGGTGGGCAGTCGCAGTTACTATCCGCCCCTGCGTTTGGATGAAACAACACCAGTGGTGTTATCCGCATTTTTAACCCAGTTTTATTTAAATGCTGAACGGCAGATTCCGCGGGAGCTTTTGGTGAGTCATATACCGGAGGATCGCGAAGCACTGGAGTCTATTTTCAGCGAGCGCAGTAATCGCAAGGTTGCCATTCGCGCACGGGTGCGCAAGGAGCGGGCGCGCTGGCTGGCACTTGCCAGACAAACCGCAGGCAGCAATCTGGAGGCGCACTTACAAGGTACTAAAAACCAGTTGGCGCGTCTTGAGCAGTTGGCCGGTGTCTTGGGGCTGGACGCACTACCTGAACGCATCGAGTGTTTTGATATCAGTCACAGCAGCGGCGAAGCCACGGTAGCTTCCTGTGTGGTGTTTGGCAAAGAGGGCCCCAAAAAGTCTGATTATCGGCGTTTTAATATTGAGAGTGTGGCTGCGGGGGATGACTACGGCGCCATGTATGAAGCGTTGACTCGGCGTTATCGGCGCGTGCAGAGCGGCGAGGGCGTGTTGCCGAATGTACTGTTAATCGATGGCGGTAAGGGGCAGGTCGCTCAGGCGATGGAAGTGTTGTCTGAGTTAGGTATCAGCGGTGTGGAAGTCGTCGGCGTCGCCAAGGGTAGTACCCGCAAAGCAGGTTTTGAAACCTTAATTAACGCTGCGAATGGGCAGCATTATCA
>PDWJ01001601.1_pt1 | contig 28432 bp, 39 predicted proteins | sample 1430881 | NCBI WGS metagenome assembly PDWJ01 (sample SAMN01162460, study PRJNA174530) | Oral metagenome, whole genome shotgun sequencing project. | biome: Marine environment; feature: Marine mammal; material: Swab sample of the gingival sulcus; isolation source: swab sample of gingival sulcus...
GCAATTATTTAAAAAGATTAATGAGCAGATGAAAACGTCAGGATGATGGTTGAATAATCGTCAAACCTTCAGGCTCATTTCTCTATGAGAAAATACTTAGGTATGCAGGGAAAAATGAGTACGAAAGGCGCAGACAAGGCCGGTTTAATCATGGGTATCGCCATTGCAGTGGCTATTGTGCTGATAGCAGTATCAGTTGTTTTATGGCGGATTGCTCCGAACGGTTTTTATTAACCCTGTGAACAATCTCCCTCACAACAGTTCCGCTCGTAATTGTTCCATTGTCACCGTTTCGCCAGGACTGTCATCCTGCAACGCATCAATCGTCGTCTGGTTCGGGATATGGCTATAGCCATACTCGCAAACCGTGTCTTTCTCATGGTCTTTTTTAAAGACCAGCATCGACTCGGCAAAAGCCTGCCGGAGCGACTGGCGGACACTGGACTCTGTGCGCTCCTGAGCATTAATGCCCGGAACACCCTCAATCCAGCCGATCCACCCGTCACCGCTTTTTTGCACATGGGCTGTGAATGGTTGGTTCATTTGTATTCACCTCAATTATCAGTTAGCCATGCTAACCGTATACAAGATATTGTAGGACAAGCAAAACGGCAGGCGATCAGAGTTCATGCCGCTAAAAACTCATCAGTAGTGACGCCCGCTTGTCGGAGGATGGCTCGCAAGGTTCCTTCAGGCATATCTCCGGTATGATTAGGAATCGTAGTGTATTTTTCCGTATCGGGATTAAACCAGATTTCATGCGAACCGGCTGCCTGCCGGTCAAAATCAAAACCGAGTTGTTTTAATTTTTTGATAACATCCCGGTATCTAAAACCTGCTAACCGTCCCATCAGGCGCCCACTAATAAAGGGTAATCAAAAGTATCAGCAGCAGGGTTAAGTTGAGCGGGTAAACTGCGCTCTTTTCTGGCCTCCAGTAATTTCCGGGCAACATCCCGCGCAATTTCCACCGTCTCGGCAATCGTTCTACCCTGCACGATCAGGCCGGGAATATCGTCACTGGTAGCCAGATAGACACCTTCCGGTAACTTCTCAATATGTAAATTGGCAATCAATTCCATGTGACTCTCTCTGAAAATGTTGATCTTGCTAACCATGTTAGCAAAAACTTGCACCGTAAACACATTTGAATTACGATGAACACAAATCCGGCGATTGCCGGTCAGGACTTCGAACCCCCTGAATACTCTCAAGGCGCACCAGCCGCATCACGCGGTTTTTTTGTGCGTGTTATACTCGCCGACGATAGGTCGGATGGGCGTAGCTGCTGGTTTCCTTGAGGCCGGGTTCGAACAGTGAAACCTGTCTGGCCTGTCACCACTTCGAACCCGGTGTCAGGCTGTAACCTAACTCAAGGAGTACAGCTGTGAACAACAACGAAACCCTCACCAAACTACAAAAACACGTCTCCGCCGTGCGCGGTGTACTGGCTTTCATGGGCTCAGTCGATATCGACGGCAAGGACAAAGACCTGGTTTACGACCCCGGCACCGGCGATTTACGAAACGTCACCAACCACCTGCTTGATATGCTTGACGATGCCAGCGGGTGGATAGACCAACTGCAACGGGGGGAAGCGGCATGAGCGAAATCCTGAACATCCCCGCTATCGATATGAACCAGCCCACCGGCGAATTTCTCAACAATCTGGTCACCGCCTGTAAACAACACCCTGAACACCTCGCCGGTTTCACCCTGTACGGGCTGGGAACGAAAGGTGAAGGGTCGATAATGCTGCGGATTGCGGCGGAACTGGTGTATGACATTCAGGCTGACGCGGATTAAACTCCTCACCACCTAAGCATTAAAGCCCGCCACTGTGCGGGCTTTTTTATGGGAATTACTCTTTTCTTTTTATCGAAGATAGGGAAGAAGCAACAATGCCAGTAGGCACGGCAACCAGCCCTAATCCTAAAATCAGAATGATAAAGGTGAAAAGACGACCTCCCACTGTAATTGGGTAAATATCGCCATAACCCACGGTAGTCAATGTTGCCACCGCCCACCACAGACAATCAAAAATAGAGCTGAATACTTCAGGTTGAGCAGCATGTTCAAAATGATAAATTCCAACCGCCGACAAATACAACATCATAAAACTGGCTACTATAAATATAGATAACTCTTCTTTTGATATGTAGAGAGCCTGTAAAAAACGGTTGGCAGCCTGATTATAGCGGGTCAATTTAAAAAGCCTTAATAATCTGAGTAAGCGTAAAGACCTCAGGTCTATAGCCGTTGAGAGATAAAAAGGAAGAATTGCCAATAAATCAATGACTCCATAGAAACTAAAAATAAAACGAAGCTTGTTGGGTGCAGTATATATCCGATAGAAATATTCAGCAGAAAAGATAATGACGATAATCAGCTCGGAATATTGCAAAAACAGAATGGTTTGCGGACTAAGTTCTGGTAAGGTTTCTATTGAAAAGCAGATAACTGAATAGATGACGAGAATGATGATAATCCATCGGGGTATCGGCTTGTCGAGCAGGTCAGAGTCGTTCATTGGAGATTCGGCTTGTCGAAGTAGGTCAGAGTCGTTCATTGGAAATATAATACATGAGCAACTCAAAAACCCACCACCTCCGGTGAGTTTTTTGTGCCCGGTTTCCGCGGGTCACTGATTTTGCCGGTGGATATTCAAAACTTACCGCTTTTCTTGAATCTTCCCCCCGGTCTTGAGCGTCATCATGATTAATATGGCGCTATGCCAAAACGTAGAACGCCAGAAATACGGCTCGAAGCCGATACCAACAACAAACATGCTGACCTGTATCTGTTCGGTGTGATCGGTTCGTGGTGGGATGAAAACACCGCTGAAGAGGTGCTTTCTGAACTGCGTTCCTACGATAATCTGGACACTATCACCGTCTATATATCCACTGTGGGCGGTACCTTTCTGGATGGTTTACCGATTTACAATCTCCTGAAAAATCACCCGGCGACTGTAACCACCCGGGTGATTGGTTACGCCTTGTCGATGGGCAGCGTAATTATGCTGGCCGGTGACCATATTGAAGCGGCGCAAAACAGTCTGGTGATGATCCACAACGCCCAGGGGATCGCCTGGGGCAGCGCGAACGACATGCGTGCCACGGCTGAAATCATGGACAAACACGAACAGGCCATTATCCCGCGTTACCGTGAACGCATGAGCCTGTCGAATGATGAGATTCAGGCACTGCTGGATGCCGAGACCTGGTACACCGCTGATGAAGCACTGGCAGCGGGTCTGATTGACGAAATTATTGACCCGGTTGATCTGGATGACACCGATCAGCAGCAACCGGAAAACAGTTGGAAATTCGCCGCTGAAAACTTCAGGCATCCACCGGAAGCCTTTCAGCACCGGATTGAAAACGCACTGCAAGACAAGCCCAACTGGCTGTTATCCCTGTTAAACAAAACGGTCGGCAAGCCACCGGCATTACCGGCCCACCTAAACGAACCTGAAACCACTGACCACGAGGACGAACCCGTGACACCTGAAGAAATGCAAGCGATTGCGGCGGAAACCGTGAAACTGCTGAAAGAAGAAGGACTGCTACAGCCCGCGTCCGAAACACCCGACGAACCTGATCCGGAACCCACCGAAACTACTGAAGAAACCGCACCGAACATGGTTAATCAGGCGGATCATGACGCAGTGGTGGAAGAACGTGACCAGCTCAGGGAAGAACTGGCACAGGCCCAAACCAAACTGGCCGAATATGAGAAAGAAGTCCCACCGAGTGATGCAGGTGCCGAAAATACCGGCTTTACCGGTGAAGGCTTTGAAGCCGAAGAGTACATGGGTTAAGGGCAACTACCCCCCGCAAGGGGTAGGTAATGTCGGGAGACATCACAGCCTTTTAATCTAATTGGAGAAACAATAATGCGCTCAGAAATGACAGCAACCGCCCGTGAAGGGCTTAACACTATTTTCGAATTTATCGAAGCGAATAACGGTGGCTTTGATCCACGCATGGAACACCCCATCGAGCCACAAGTGGCGCGGCGGGTGGAGCAGGCACTTTTCAAGGATGATGGTTTTCTGAGCCGCATCAAACTGGAGCTGGTTGACTCACCGGTGGGTGAGGTGATTTCACCGGAAACCGGCAAGCGGGTAACGAACCGGACGCGCAGCCAGCAGGGTTCGAATAATGCCTTGCCCTTTGCCAAACGCCGCCCGACCATTCTCGGTAACTTCAATCGCCGTGATCATTATTTCACGCTGGAAATGAAACAGGATGTAATGATCTACTGGCGGGTGCTGGATCGACTGTTGCGTGAAAAACGCACTTATAACGCGATTAAAGCCTATGAGCGCAAACAGCGGCGGGATGACCTGATTACCGCGATGTGGAACGGGCAGTTTGCGATGGCGGACACCGACCTGGACACCTATCCGGAATTGCAGGATTTGATGCGCGGTTTCCCGCAATACCTGATTGATGTTGCCCCGGAGCAGGTACATGGCATCACCCTGGACGATACAGCACCCGGTGGTTATACCGTGGATGAAATCCGCATTGGCCCCGGAGCCGGTGATAATGGTTTTGAAACCATCGCCCAGGCGGTTCACTACCTGAAAAATAAGGTGGTACACCGGAATTTCCGTAATAAGCCGGGCACACGGGGTTTTGCCGGTGATGATCTGATTGTGAATGACGAAGCAAAATTACTGGGTGCAGCGGCAGAAAAGCCAACGGAAGCTGTGGCCACAGAAATTCTGTTGAAAACGCTGGCGGTTGGATCTTACCAGCGCGAACGCTGTGACCACCTGCCACCGCATTTTCTCGGCCTGATTAACCCGAAAATGATGCAGCATGTGGTGCTGGAACGCTCGGTGCGTGCCAAATACGATGACCAGAATCATGCCCAGATGGGCGTGGTGTCGTACTACTACAAAGAGTGTGACAACGTTATCGCCTATCCTGAACATTGCGCGATTTTCCATCCCGACTCAATCAAGGTGCCGACTCAATACGGGGCGAATGGCAAAGCCACTGCCTGGGGATCGGCAGAGACATGGAAAGTCGTACCGCCAGCGGATGCGATACCACAGTCACCCGAGGTTTAATCATGGGCTATCTGGAAAATCAGGCTGCGAAACGGCAACAACATCTGGAAGCCTGTGCCAACCGGCGGAAGACCCGGCTGGTACGCAACCGCGAGGTAGCCGCAGCAGACGGTGAAACACTGCCATTGCCGCCCGGAGCTGATCGCGAATACAGTATTGCGCTGGCGGCACTGGAACAGCAACTGGCGACCCTGAAATCTCAATACAGCGACCATGCTGAACGTAACCGGCACCTGCCTCCGATTCTGAACAGTGTGAAGCAGTATCTGACCGACTGGATAGCCAGCGGCAAGACACACCAGAACGACGTGCTGATTAAAGCGGTGGTCATGGCCTGCGATACCGGCGAATGGGATCTGGCGATTGAATACACCGATATTGCGGTGAAGCACAACATGCAATCTGGCATGAAGCGCAACCTGCCAACCTTTGTCGCTGATGCGATCCGGATTGCCCATGTGGAACGGGAAAAAACCGCGATTGCCCAGGGCGATGCCCTGCAACCGTTTGAGCTGCCTGAAGCGTTTTATACCGTCCTGGAGCGGATAGCCAACGAGCAATGGGCGGTTGAATTCATTGCCCAGACCAAAAACCAGAAAATGGCCGGACTGGCCAGCGAATCCCGACAGGACTGGGCAAACGCAGAAAAGTATTACGAGCTTGCACACCGCGATCCAACACGCGGCGTGAAAGGACGACTGGAAAAGGCGAAAGCAAAGCAGGTTCCTGTGCAGGAATAAAGCTCCTCGCACGGCAGGCCGACGGGGGTGTTTAACCGGAGTAGTGGCCAACACAGCTTCGTTTGAATCTGCCCCCGTTCCGCCTGTTTTTAACCGGAGACCGAAGGATGGATCTTTTAACCCATTACATCACCGACATTACATTGCTTCTGGTAGATGCCGGGCTGGCGTTGTCCTGCACCTGGTTGTATTCCCGCAGGGAGACCTTCCAGAAATGGATCTATCTGTTACTGGCCTTTGCCTTCAGCTGTTTCATGGTCGGTGTCTGGCCGGGGTATGAAATGGCGAACCAGATCGGTTTTATCCTGATGACGATTGCCACCGGTGCCCAGATTGCCGCCCATGTCCTGGTCGATAAACTGGAAGAGAATGGTTTTGACCTCTGCCACGGCAAACTGACCGACGAATAATGATGAGAAGAACGGATGAACGAAATTGTAAACACCGCAGAAGCCATCAAGGAACTCGGAGTCATTGGTTTGTTGGCGCTGGCCACCGTTGTCGAGGCAATGATTATCAGACACCTGTACGGGCAATTGATCAATTGCCTGAAAAAAGGGGTTAAGGCATGAGTACCGCACCACCGGATTATCTGAACACCACCGTAGTGGATCGTGATACTGCGGTCAGTGCAGAAATTCTGGCGAACAACGGCTTTTTCCCGGACATCGCATTACGTGATTTTATGACGCGGTTTGATGTTGATGATAGTTACAGCGTGGAGCACCGCTTGCAATGCCTGTCTGAGTCCATGCGTCAGATCAACCGTGAAAGCCAGGACAAAATGACGGAATGGAACCAGGGCGGCTACCTGACTTTGTTCGCGGTGCCACAGGGCTTTACCGGTCAGTGTCCGGAGCGGGTGCAACACTATCGTGATGCAGTGTACTGCCATACGTTGATGCTGTTAATGGAACGTTACCGGGCCACTGATACCACCGCTGCCGCTGAAAGCAAAGCACAGCGGCGGGAACAACGGGCCGATTACTGGCGCAGTGAATACATCCGCCACACTCACGCACTGCTGGAGTCCGAGGGCAGTGAACTGAGGGCCGCCGTATTATGAAACAGCGTATTGAATGCCTGGATCAGTACCTGCAGCAAACGGTCAAACTGGCGACAGAACACTACCGGATTTATGTCGAAAACGGCACGGCAACAGCGGAATTTCATGAACAGGATCGTTTCTTCAGTGATGTAGATGCCACTACTGGTGCAGTGGTACTTAATCCTGCTGAGCCGGAGCAACAGTTTTATGGCCGTAACGAGTACCAGCTATCGATACATATTGCTGAATACGGCGGCGATGTCGACAGCCTGCTGCACCTGTTGTTGTGGTGGCTGCATGATCAGGGTCAGCGGATTGAACTGCCGTATGTACTGGAACGGAATGATAACCGTACCATCGACCTGTGGCTGGATATGACGATTGTGGAAGGCTCTCGCAACGCTGAAGACGGAGTGCGGACATGCTGATGTGGGGCGTCAATCATGGCTAAGGGGAAGAAAAACTACTACCTCCGGGAATCTGACGATACGTTAGCACTACCGGAAGTACTACAGATTCTGATGGCGAATGCCGGGCCGGTAGAGTTGCGGGTTGCCCTGACTGAAGCGGCGAAATACCTGCGTAAAGCCAACCGCGACAGGATCAAGGCCAATGTCGAGCCGGATGGCTCCCCGATGACAGCCCGCGCTTTTTCATTCGGCAACCGTCAGCCTGTAATGATTTTCACCTATCAGAACATGAACGGGGATGAAAGTCTGGTGGCGTTAGCAACGGTCAGTCATAACCGGGCATTGAATTATGACGGTGGTAACTGGGCGGGTACCCGGCCTGATCCGGACGGTGAATACTTTACCGGGTATGACATTAGAAATGCGGACATCCGCACCTTCCGTTATGACCGGGTGATCAGGGAGTACCGGCGTCCACCGAAAAGAATGATGCGGATGTTTCAGACAATCGGCAAAAACCTGCGTTACAAGCGCAAGGGTGAGCACGTTGAGATCGGTTTTACCGGAATCAGCGGCAAGATTGCCAGCGAGCATCACTACGGCAACCCGGACAAGGGAACGCCTGTGCGTCAGCTATTAGGTTTAAGCCAGAAAGATCAGGATGCAGTGAAAGACATTATTCTGGATCATTTATTGGAGGGTGTAGCATGACCCAGCAATACTACCAGTTTGCCGAACTTAACCGCCGCTTCAACAATCTGTTCCACCAGGGCGAAGTGATCGAAAACCACAACGGGCTGTTAACCGTCAGGATTGACACTGACTCCGGTGAGCTGCCAATCAAAGGGTTACAGCTATTTGGTCGTAACCCGGATGCTGTGCATACCGGAGAAACCTGTCTGGTGATCTTCCCGCAAGGTGCAGCGGAACAAGGCGTGGTCTTGATGCAGGAACCTGATCCGCGCCTCGATGAGTTAAAGGCAACCGTCGATTCACTGACCCAGCAGCTGACCGCTCTGCGTCAACAGATCACACAACAGCAGGTGAATCATGTCGCTGGGTAACCACGCGCTGACAGGCCGCAAACAACAACAGGGCATGAATAAAACCACCGGTCGTGCTCTGTCCGACATTGACCACTTAAAACAGTCGATTGCTGACATTTTGCTGACCCCGGTTGGAACACGGGTGATGCGTAGAAGCTATGGTAGTCGCTTGCCGGAACTGATCAGTCAGCCCTATAACACCGTAACGATTCTGCAAATTTATGCTGCGGTTGCAGATGCACTGCGGAAGTGGGAACCGCGTTTCACACTGAAACGTATCCGCCCGTTATGGAATAGCACCGGCCAGCAGGCCAACGATCAACATCAGGGGATCCTGCGTCTGATGCTTTCCGGTGAATACTCGGGTGATAGTCTCGACATCGAGGTGCCGCCGCTGTGAGTCAGGTTTTCCCGTATCACGATAAAGATTTGTCGGCGATGCCGCGTCCGGCAGTGCTGGAAGCGCTGGATTATGAGGCATTACTGGCTGAGCGTAAGGCGATGTATAACGGCCTGATGCCATTGTTGCTGGATGATTCCGGCCAGCCAACGATTCAGCCTGCGACCCTGGTGCAGACCGAACGTGAAACCTTCTGGAAGATCCCGCTGAAGGGTGATGCCGGTCTGTTTTATCTGGATCTGGAGTCTGATCCATCGGTGCGACACTTACAGCAGGATGCTTATGTCGAGCTGCTGTACAGAAACCGTATCAATCAAGCCTCGTTGGCCAATATGCCCGCCTACGCCACCGGTAGCGACCTGGATCACATTGCCCTGCGTTACGGGGTGCATCGCCTGGTAATTCAGGAAGCCACCGACACCACCGCAGCGATGCAGGAATCTGATGATGCGTTCCGCAAGCGTGTGTTGCTGGCGATTGAAGGCTTTGCTCGTGGCGGGTCGACCGGTTGGTATCTGTTTAATACGTTATCGGCGGATGGGCGGGTGAAAGATGCACAGGTCACCAGTCCTTCACCCTGTGACATTGTGATTACTGTGTTAAGCCATGACGATGATGGCACGGCGGATGAAGCGTTGCTGGACGTGATCCGCGAGCATATCAACAGCCGCAATATTCGTGTGCTGGGTGACCGGATTACAATCCGGAGCGCCGAGATCGTGCATTACCGCATTGATGCGGATGTGCATATGTATAACGGGCCATCCGCTGCGGCGGTACTCAGCGCCATTGAACGGGCCTGGACAGCGTTCCGGGGTCAATCGGAGCGTATCGGACACTGGGTGACAGAATCCGGGGTGCATGAAGCCCTGCATCAGCCAGGTGTGTACCGGGTAGTCGTGAACACACCTGACTTGCCGCTGGAGATCAGTGCGTCACAGGCCGCGTATTGTGACGCACTCAATGTAAATGAGGTGCGTGATGGCGTGTAAGGATTTCCGCAGCCTGTTACCGAATGCCTCAGAACATGAGCTGGCGCTGGAGCGGGTGTCACGTGAGAAATACTGCACTGCTGATCCGGCGGTGATCCGTAGCCTGTTTGATCCGATGACCTGTCCGGTTGAGTTGTTGCCCTGGCTGGCGTATGCCTTATCGGTGGACGTGTGGAATGATCGCTGGCCGGAGCAAACCAAGCGAGCGGTGTGTGCCAATAGCCTGAATGTGCATCTGCACAAGGGTACGTTGGGTGGTATTGAGCATGCGCTGGGAGCGTTAGGGGTGCGGGCTGAGATTGTCGAATGGTGGCAGGCCAAACCGGAAGCCGAACCGGGCACGATGGAAGTCACCATGTGGGTGCATGACAATATATTGTCGGATGCTGAGGTGCTGATTGGTGCCGAGCTGACGCGGGATATTGTGCGCCAGCTGGACAGCAGTAAGCGGGCATCGATTCATTACACCTTTCAGTTGGCGGTGGAGACTGAGCCAACCGGCGTGGCAGTGGCGATGTCGGCCCAGTTGACCACGCTACAGAAGGCGGATGCACACCATACGCATATTGACAGTCGTGCCAGTCGTCCGGTCGGTATTGGCTTTGCGGCTTCGGCACAGTTGAGTGCATTACAGCGTCTGGATGCCCGTCACATTGAGGTGGTCAGTCGCGCCAGTCAGCCGTTCACAATGGGGCTGGCGATGTCCGCTCAGTTATCAACATTCATGCGCCTGGAGGCCCGACTATGAGTATCAGCATCATCCCGTATCCGATTGATACCGCGATGGCGGCGGCGGTGGGTGATGAGCCGGGTATTAATTATGCCGTGAAGTATATCCGGGTGGGCAAGGGTTTACAGTCGATTAGCCTGGATGATGCCGGACGCGCGACCACGCGGGATTTAAAAGATCCGGTGGGTTATCTGGAGATTTTGAGCGCTGAGAAAGTGTCGCCGTATCAGTGGCAGATTGCGATTAACGTCAAACAGGCGCACACCGGCACGGATTTTAATTTTTCAGAATTTACCCTGTGTGATGCCGACAAGATTCCCATTGCGATCTACGGCAGTCCCACGCAGGCACTGTACGCCGTGACCGAGGTGCTGGACAGTGCGATTCTGGCGGTGAATCTGGTGTTTGCGGCGTTTCCTGCGGATAGCATCACGATTGTGCATCAGAACCTGCCGCTTAAATTGTTCATGACACAGGAAATTGCAGCGATGGATTTAGCCATTGGCCGCATGACACTGGCGCAAATGCAGGCCTATGACCAGCAACGGACTAAAGAGCAGGAACAGGCGGCGCGGGAACAGGCACGGATAGCCCAGGTGGATACCACACTGGCTGAACTGCGGGTACTGATCGACCAGCATAAAGCCGGACAGCAATTATTTAATATTGGCGCTGAGCAAAGCATTGGCCGCTTGTCGCTCACCGCCATGCAATGATGGAGTTTTAATATGACACAAACAGTGGATGAATTACTGCGTGAATCGATGGGTTTACACAGTGCGAAAGCGGCGCTGTATGAGCAACAGAATGAACTGAATGAGCAGGCACGGGATGAAATGTTGCAAGGGTTTGAACAGAAGAAAGCAGAGTTTCAAAATCAGGTTAATGGCTTTGTAAGCTCTGGTGCGCTAAGCCTTGCCGCTTTTAAAAGTCAGGTTTTTGATGGCGCGATTCACTCGAAAGGATCACTGGCTTTGCCTGTTGATGAGGCTGATGAAACACGGACTGCTTGGGGTAAGGTGCCACAAGGTGATATTGCAACAGGCCACTATCTCTATGATCACCATAAATCAGCAATCTTACGGCTACATAGATGTTCTATTGCTTATCCGGGATATTATGAAAATCCTCGGTATGAGAACGATAAGTCCTGCAGCAAAATGCAATTTGTTTTAGCCAATAGTAATGCAACATCTACACAAATCAATGAACGTTTGGGTGAGCTGAAAATTAACCCAGCCAGTATTGGTGGCTGGAATGCTTCTTCCTATGCGGCAGTTATTCCATCGATTGATATAACGGGTGTTCATCCCTATAGCGGGCTATTTGTGCGTTTTGTGAACATTAATATACACGGTGGTGTTCCCCCGCAAGAAATTACTGCGTTTGGTGGAAATAGCAACTTTGCTATCGACCGTGTTGATAGTTACAACCTAAATTTTTAACGGTGTGGACATGGATAATCAGATACAGAAAGAAGTGCCGGATGTGATTCCTAGTAAAGAAGAATTTGAGGCACAACAATATGACTTGCAGGAAACGATTAATCAACAGTGGCTGAACGGTGCTGTTTTTCCTCCCAATAATGCCGGTTTGGAGATTTGTAAGGGATGGGCCTTGAATCGCGTCAAAACACAACACGCATTTGCACTAAAAATGTTATCCGGTGATGCAACTGTCGAAGAACGCGATACCTGGCCTATACAGTTACAAGCTGCCCAAGATTTCAAAGCTGATCGAGCATCAGATACCCAGAACGCTATGCTGGATGCACTATTGTTGAATGGTGAAAGCAAAACTGCGTTAGCTGATCGTGTTATAAGCAAAGATATTGCTATGCAAACCCTAATTGGATTAACCGGGGGGGTAAAGCGGAAAACCGAAAAGGCGGTGGAAGCAGCCGAAACACCAGAAGCGGTTGAAGCCGTTATATCTGGAGCAGCGGAACAGATGCAGCAAGCCATTACGCAATTTAAAGCTGCAATGGCCGGTTAATTACGAATTAAAGATAACGAGCCGTGAGGCTCTAACCATCCTAAAACTGGAGGCAATATGGCCACAATCAGACACGGTGTGCGCGTTCTGGAACGCACCGAAACTAATAATTACATTCAGACAATAGAGACGGCCACGATAGCAATTGTGGCCACAGCTGATAATGCCGATGCGTCTGTTTTCCCTTTGCTGACACCGGTCAAAATTGCCGGTTTTGATGAAGCCACGCTGGCGGCGATGGGGACATCCGGCACTTTACGCAAAGTCGTTGATGCAATTGCTTCACAGGGCTACGCACCACTAATGGCGGTGATCCGCGTGCCCGAGGATGCGGCGAATCAGGCGGCCAAGGTTGCTGAAGGTGTGGCGAAAATCGCCGAAATTGCACCGGTGCACGACTTTACCCCGCGTCTGCTGGGTGCGCCTGGTCTTGATGCGGAGGCCTCAGTGGTCAATGCGCTGACGGCGCAATCTGAGAAAATCGGCGCTTATGTGTATTGCGGACTCAATGCAGTCAGCAAGGATGATGCACTGCTGGAAGCAGCGGCGGGACAGTTTAATAATGAAAATGTCATGCCGGTGTGGCCGGATCTGACCTCCGGTGGTGAGCGGGTTTACGCAGCGGCAGTGGCACTGGGGCTGCGGGCGCGGATTGATAATGATCACCCGCAATCCTTTGGTAAAACCATTAGCAATGTATCGATTAAGGGCGTTGATGGCGTGACTACGCTGGTTGATTGGGATTTACAGGGCAGTTCCGGCACTGCGGCCGCTGAGCTGAATAACGCCCATGTCACCACAATCGTTAAGCATTCCGGCGCATTCCGCTTCTGGGGTAACCGCTCCGGTGATGGTCAGTTTGAATCCTCGGTGCGGATTAAAAACGTGCTGCAAATGCTGACCGCACAGGCGCAACTGGCACGGCTGGATCAGCCAATGTCCCAGGCGTTGATCGAAGACATCGTGTTTGATGTCGAAGACCGCATTGGCAGCATGCGTACGGCGGGTATCCTGATCAACGGGGCGGTGTGGCTCGATCCGGGCTGGAACAGTGCCAGTGTGATTGAACAGGGCGGGATCTATATCCATTACGATTTTACACCGCCGCCGCCGTTGGAAAATATCACCCTGGTGTCTACGGTGACCGGAAAATATCTGCTGGAGGCTCTGCCAAGCTGGTTACAGACCGACACCGGCACCAGTACGCCGACGACTGACCTAGAGGACTAAACCATGAACGTATTACCCAGTCATTTGACCAATATGGCCCTGATTATCAGGGGCAATATTCGCGCCGGGATTTTTGAAGAGGTCACTCTGCCAACGTTCCAGCGCAAAATGGAAACCAGGCACCTACCCGGTACCAGTCACCCAATTGAGATTGACTACGGGCCGGAAGGGGCAATGGAAATCAGCTTATCCAGTTCGGAGCTGGAGCCATTGATCTTGCAGGATTACGGCGTGTGTAACAGTCGGCCTGCTCGCATTCATCTGAAATCTGCGTTTAAACAGCCGGTGAATTGCCAGCTGGATAAGCACGAAGTGATTGCCAAGGGCATCTGGAAGCAGATTGAACTCGGCTCACAGAAGATGAAAGAACAGGTAAATCGTAAATATGTACTGTCCTGTCACGAGTTCCGATACCTGGTCAATGGTAAGGAGCTGATTAACATCAATGCGCTGGCACCGGACGAACAGGAACGGCAGCTATTGGGCTTGTAAACAACCTCGGCGGGTTTGGTTGTTAAAACCCGCTTTAAAAAATTAATGTCGGGAGACATCAAGATGACTGGACAAACACACTACCCAGCAGGCACACCTGCGCCTGCTATTTCTCAAACCACCCCAGCGACGGGTGCGGAAAATCAGAATACAACACCTGTCGGCGAGACAGATAATGTGGCGGATTTTGCCCAGGCGCAGGAACGTCAGAACCGCATCCGCTTCGATCTGAGTTACCCGGTAGAAAGTGCCGATGGGGAAGTGAAAGAACTCTGGATGCGCCGTCCGACGTTGCTGGATAAAGTAGTAGCTGAGCGTCGCGTAAAGGACAACAACAGCTATGAAAAGATTGCGATTATGCTGGCTCAGTGCTGTGGTGTTGATGAAGACATCATCTGGGAAATGGATGAAGAGTATGATCTGCGGCAGCTTGTAGACACGTTCAATGAACTGGAAGAAGACGCAGAAACCGAAGGTGATAATACACTGGTACTTAAATACCCGTTTGAACACGATGGTCAACGTATTGAGCGCATCACATTACGTCGTCCCAAAGCCCGTGATTCACTGGAATTCGGCGATGAGGACATTGGCGAAAAGATCGCACGGCTGGCGGGGTTTGAGCTAAAGGATCTGCATGAAATGGATTTAAAGACAGACTGGTTAGGGTTGGAGTCTGTCTACTTATCCTTTCGCAAGCGCAAGCCTGGACGTTCCGCGCCATGATCTGATGCGGATAGTGGTCGTACTGTCTTCGTACGTCCACTGGAGTAAAGCCGAGATTTTAGAGATGCCGGTCACTGAATTACTGGAGTGGCTGGCGATCACACAGGAAAGCAATAACACCGATGGCTGATAATAAGCTGACAATTGAAATCGGGAGCCGTCTGGATTCGTCCTTCGGCTCAGCTTTCCAGTCTGCCAGTAAAAAAATTACCGGCTTGAACAAAGAACTGGTTGAGCTGAAGAAAAAGCAGCAAACAGTGCGGAAGTTCGATATGGACACCGCATCAGTTGAAAAGGCGCGGGTTAAGCTGCAGGACGCACAAAAAGCGGTGATGCAGCTCAAGCTGGCTGCCAGCAAAGATCCAACCGCGAATCTGGGTAAAAAACTGGAACAAGCGCAGCGCAAGGCTGAAAAACTGGCTGTTTCACTGGAAAAACAACGCGGTAAATTACAGGGCAGTACGGCGGCGATGAAGGCCGCTGGCCTGTCTACTAAAAACACCACTGACCTGTACCACCGACTCGGCGAGGAAGCGGATCAGGTCGCGCAAAAACTGAAGAAGAAAAATGTCGCTATTGAACGTAGTGAGCAACGTTCAAAAAAATTGTCCTCCGCATTAGGCCTGGTTAAAACCGGTGCATTGGCCGCCGGTGCTGCTATTTTGGGTGCTTCTGCCTATATCAGCAGTTCCACATCAGACCTCATGGCACTGAATAAAGAGCTGGAAAACGCAGAAAACCAACTGGGTATCTCTTCTCAAACATTGCAAGTCTGGGGGTTAGGTGCAGAGCGTGTAGGGTTGTCGTCTGAAAAGATGCGCGACATCTTCAAAGATGTCTCGGACAAGCTTGGTGATCTGGCGACTACTGGCGGTGGTGAAGCGAAAGACGTGATTGAGCGGCTGGGGCTGAGTATTGATGATCTCATCAACAAGAAACCTGACCAGGCAATCATGGATATTGCTCAGGCGATGGAGAAAGTCTCTAACGTCAGTCAGCACGATAAAATATTCCTGATGGAAGCACTGGCGGATGAGGGCTCTGCACTGTTGCCGTTGCTGGAAAACAACGCCCAGGCGTTGCGTGATATTGAAGATGCTGCCCAGCGACGTGGTGTGATTATCACTCCAGAAGAAGAAAAAATCCTTAACGCCAGTAATGCACAACTGGCAGATATGAAAATGGCCATGTCTGGCTTGTCACAAGAAGCTGGCCTGCTGGGAGCAGAAATGTTTACCGCGCTTGGCCCGTCAGTCACCGGTTTTATTGACGATATGATCGTTGGCGTGCGTGACTTTCGTAGTGATGCGGCACTAATGGGTGAAGTCTGGTCTGAAAGCCTGGATGGCATGGGTGGTAAAACGCAGTGGTTTTCTGGCATGGCCGGGGCTGTCTGGTCGGAACTATACGACAGTGCCAGAATGCTATTCACCTATTTGCCAGTCGTAGCGGAGGCCGGTTATACCGCTGTGCTGGCGTACGGTGAAAACTGGATGCACAGTGCGATGGCTAGCTGGGAGCAATTTAAAGCACTCACCGGCTCTACGATGGCTTATATAGTCGATTATGGTGGTATTGCCTTTGGTGCGCTAACTGATATTGCCGGTGCTGCTGTCGGAGCTATTATTGCTGGTTGGGCTGACATGATTGGCGGGATGGCATGGATAGCTGATGCGGTGGGTCTGGATGACGTCTCGGCTAAACTCAATGGCGTGTCTGGCAATATTGATGAAGTGGCTACTGCGGCAAAAAATTCCGGAGCTGTTGTACGTGCTTCATTCAAAAGTCAGGCTGATAGCATGCGACTGTCTGCGATGGCATCGCTGGATAATGCAGAAGCCCACAAAGCAGCAGCGGGTGGAGCAAAACTAGCAGCTCAGGCAGCCATTGATAATGCGGCGGCCTATATTGACCGCAAAGAATCACAGCGGGAAGTCAACAAGCAAATCAGAGAAGAGAATGCAGCATTAGGTGGGCTAACTTCTGTGCTGGACAGCTCTAGCAGTGCCGTTGGCAACTTTACCAGTCATGCTGAAAAACAGGAAAAAACCAAAAAAGCGAATGCAGCTGCTTCAAAAAAAGCAGCGCAGGCTGAAAAGGAACTGGAGAAAGCTAATAAAGCGACGGCGGATGCTATCCAACGTAATCGTGACGAATTAGAAACAGCCCGCGATGCAGTAGAAATGCTGTCAATTGAGCTGTATGAAGGTAAGGAAGCCGCTCTTCTGAAGAAACATGCTGTTGTCGGCTTGACTGAGGCCGAAGTCAAAGAGCGTGTTGCGCTGGAACAGCAAAAAGAAAGCCTGCAGGAACAAATTCAGTTACGCGAAAAAGTTGCTGACGCACTGAAAGAGTCTCATGATGCGCTCAAGCTGGCAACCATCGAATGGAAAAAAGGTGCAGATGCGGCAAAAGTAGCCGCACTGAAACTCGATGGTTTTTCGGAGTCAGAAGCCAAAGCGAAAATGGCACTGGATAAGGAAACCGAGGCACTGCGCAAGAATATTGAAAATCGCCAGAAAGCCAGTGATGCCATCAAAGCTAGCCGTAATGCGCTCAAACTGGCAACCATCGAATGGAAAAAAGGTGCGGATGCGGCAAAAGTAGCCGCACTGAAACTCGATGGTTTTTCGGAGTCAGAAGCCAAAGCGAAAAGGGCACTGGATAAAGAAACCGAGGCACTGCGTAAGAATATTGAAAACCGCCAGAAAGCCAAAGATGCGATTCAAGCCAGCCGTAATGCGCTCAAGCTGGCAACCATCGAATGGACGAAAGGTGCGGACGCGGCAAAAGTGGCTGCACTGAAACTCGACGGCTTTTCGGAGTCAGAAGCCAAAGCCAAGGTTGCTATTGATAAAGAAACTGAATCGCTACGAGAAAATATTGCCAATCGCAAGAAAGCGACTGAAGCAGTGGCGGCACTGGCTGAACGGCTTGAGTATGAAAAAATCAAGCTGACTCAAGGCAGCGAAGCGGCGGAACTCTATCGACTGAAAACGGAAGGCTATACTGAAGCACTCGCGTTGTCGCAAATTGAACATGAGAAAAATATTGAACTGTTGCAGAAACAAGGGGAGCTGGCTAACACATTAAATAACGGGCTAACTGATAGCATTATGTCGGCGGTTAAAACCGGTAAGCTGTCATTTGACTCGTTGGAAGACCATCTGAAACAAACCTTTAATAACATGATTCTGAAGCCGATGGTGCAGGCCGTGATGAAACCCGTCAGCAACGGTATTGCCAGTTCATTTGGGGGCATGGGTAACAACATCAGCCAGTCACTCGGTCTGGGCAAAATGTTCGGACAGGAAGGGCCGGGGCTGTTCAGTCCGGGTGGACTGCTCGGCACAGGGGGCAAACTGGGCGGTATCAGCAATTTTTTTGGCGGACTATCCACCGGAGCCACCAGCGCGGTCACCAAAATATTTGGCAGTACCGGTCTTGGGGGGACACTGGGTAGCGCAGCAGGATTCCTGGCTCCAGTAGGGCTGATAGCCGGGGCCGTTGGACTGATCAAATCCCTTTTCAAAAAAGAAAAGGTGCCGACCATCGCCTTTGAAAACAATAAAATCGCCGGGGGCTATGAAGCCGGAACAACCGAACATACTTCAGCCTTTGGTACCTTCGGCATCAGTGATAAAGATACCGCTTACAGCGATTCATCAAAAACCGAACAGTATCTGGATACACTGGAGCTGCTGGATAATACGCTGGCCAGCTTTCTGCCGGAAAGCACCGTGGATCGCATCAAAGACACCCTGCACGGTTACACTGGCTCGATGATGGAGCCGATGGAAATGATGAAAGATCGCACCAGGCGGATCTACAGCGAACTCTCCACCGGGATAAAACAGGCGCTGCAGGGTGTGGACGGTGAGCTGTTCAAGAAAGACATGGAAGACATCGCAGCTCGCATTGAGCTGGTGGGTGCTACCGCTGCCCAGGTCAGTCCGTTAGTTAATGCGCTCGGGTTGAAAATGTCCAGCCAGTGGGATTTGGCCTTGCGGGATACCGTACGACTCACGGACGCGATGGGCGGGGTGCAACAGGCTACTGCCGGGTTGAGTCTGGTTTACGACAATCTGGTCTCTCCCACCGAAAAATTCAGTACCAATTTTACTGCCGCCCGGCAAACCCTTATTGATCTCAATGCAGCGGCGGGTAATACCAACGGCACACTGATCACCACAAAACAGGGATTACTGGATTACATTCAGGGACTGGATTTGTCAGTCGCAAAAAATGCGGAGCTGGCGGCTCAGGCCATTTCTGCGGCGGGTGCGATGGGTACGTTTGCCGGAGCCATCCAGGGCATTAAAGACATGTTCTCGACCACGATCAGTCAGATTGAGAACGACCTGCTGACTCAGCAAGAGAAGCAGCAGAAATACATGCGTGAAGCTGAATCATTATTTGAACAGCTCAAAGCCGAGTCAGATCCGGGCAAAATCGCGGAAATGTCGGAGAAGATCAACGCAGCCGTGCAGAATGCCTGGTCGAATATGACGGCGGAGCAAAAGTCCGCGAACGCGGATTATCTGAAAACCATGCTGCAGGCTTCTTCTGATCTGGCATCAGAGCAGATGAAAGGGGCTATGTCGAATGCTGAGCTGATGAAGTCAGCGATCAGCAGCATGGATAAGCCTGTAGCGGGGATAACCAGTGCCGCTAGCACTATGACTGGAGCTGCCTCCGGCATGGATAGAGCTGCCAGCGGCATGAACAGTGCCGCATCCGCAATGGCTTCCGCAGCGTCAGCGATTCCGCGCACGATTGATGTCAATGTTTCCACCAATGTCACGGTTAATAATCCGGCGGATGGATCACACGCTAACGGCCTGACGAATGTACCATTCGATGGCTACCGGGCGATTCTGCACAAGAAAGAGCTGGTAGCCACGGCTCAGGAATCCGAGCTGTTGCGTTCCGGTCTGCCGGTGATGATGGATGCCGCGCAGAACATTATTCCGGCAAATCTGGGCATGTTGCTGACAGCGGCGAATGATGGCCCGCACCAAGCAACACCGAAACTACCGAAAAATGTCAGTCCGCTGAAACAAAAGGCGGACGTGGTCTTAAAACGGGCGCAGGCGAACCGGCAGCCAAACAACATCACTGTCGAGGGGGACACGATCACTATCCAGATTAAACAGGCACCGGGGCAAAGTGCAAAGGATGTAGAGCGGGCTGTACAGCAGCTGTTTAAGCAGCGTGACGCTAAGAAAGCGCGGAAAATTCGTGGCTTGCACGTGGATGTGGGGTAAGCAATGGATTTGAATATTGCCCTGGGTGATTTTCAGTTTTCAACGGAAACAGCGGTGTATGAAGAGCTGCAACGCTCAACATCACAGCGCTGGAGTGAACATGCACGGCTGGGGCAACGTGATGCGTATCAATATCTGGGGCCGGACAAGGACGAGCTGACGATTCCGGGTGCGGTTTATCCGCGTGCCGGAATTGGCAACGCAGATGCATTGGTGACATTGCGTAAAATGGCTGACTCCGGCCAGCCGTATCACTTGGTGGATATTAGCGGCTGGGTGCATGGGCGCTGGATCATTCTGGGGCTGGATGAATCACGCAGTGTCGATTCATGCATTCCGTTTACCCTTCAGCTACGGAAATACGACTAATGGCGACGTATACGACTCAGCGGGATGAGGTGCTGGATGCCATTTGTTTTGCTCACTATGGCCAGGCTACAGGCACCACGGAAGCGGTGCTGGCACATAATCGCTGGCTGGCGGATTACCCGGCGCAGTTGCCTGCCGGATTGGTGATTGAGCTGCCGGATTTGGTGCTGTCGCCAGAGGCAGAGCAGCAGGTGCAGCTATGGGATTGAGCGCATGAAGCCTGATTACCGCCTGGTCGCTAATGATCGGGATATTACCGACCTGATCCGGGCGCATTTTGTCAACCTTTCGGTGTCGGATTCTGCCGGGATTGAGTCAGATACGCTGGATATTACGCTGTCTGATGTCGGCGTGATTCACTGGCCAGGCAAAGGGGCAAAACTGGATTTCTGGCTGGGTTACACGGGACGGCTGGCGTATAAGGGGCAGTTTTATGTTGATGAGCTGGATCATAATGGGCCACCGGATCAGATTGTGATTCATGCCAAAGCGACCGATATGCGACGGCTATCATCAATACGCAAAAGCCGTGACTGGTCGGGACAGACAATACAGCAGATCATCGCCACGATGGCCACAGAACAGGGATTGATTCCGGCGGTGTCAGCCGTTTTCCAGCCACTGAGTCGTGACAATCTGGTGCAGCTCAATGAATCGGACTTGCACTTTCTGTCACGGCTGGCGCGTGATGTCGATGCAGTGGCAAAGGCAAAAGCGGGTCGCTTGTTGTTTGTCGAACAGGGGGTGGCACGAACGGCGGGGGGCCATGAAATGCCACTGATCACGGTTGACCGGCAGGACTGTGCAGGGCATGGCTATCAGGAACGTGGGCGTAATGAATATGCCAGGGTCGCAGCCGGGTATTATGAATGGGTTACTTATACCAGCCGGTGGTACTACTATGGCACCCGTACTTACCGGCGACGTAAGTATTCGCGGGTCTATGTCGGGGCTTCCCGTGGTCGCACTAAGTATGTGGCCGGATATTTTGAGTCAAAGGAAGCAGCTACTCGGGCGGCACAAGCTGAGTTCAATCGCATGGGACGGGAGGAAAGTACACTCAGCATTGAACTGGCTCAGGGTAATCCGGGACTGATGGCTGAAATGCGTCTGAAGGTTTCAGGTTTCCGAAACCGGATCAGTGAGCTGGACTGGATTGTGGCGGATGTGTCGCACACGCTGGATAGTTCGGGTGGCCTGAGTTCGTCGCTGAATGCGGTGCGGCCTGCGGCATACAAGACTGATTCATAAACCGTAAGTTTTTGTTTTGTAAACTGTAATAACGAATAGCTACTGTCGTGATGACAGCGGAGATGTAATGAGAAAAACAGTATTGAGTGTGATGTTGTGCAGTTGGTTGTCCGGCTGTAGCCAGTTAAGTGTGCTGGATACAGAAACCCGGTTGTTGGGCGGGGCAATGGCTGCTGCGGCAGTCGTTGAGGCAACAGGTAATGATAATTACGGTGTGACGCACGGCATTATCAGTTTTGGGATATCACATGCGGCAGAAACATTTGCTGATGAGGCTTTTCCGGCACCTGAGCAGGAGTGGGCGGCTGATACGATTACAATTATCGGCGCTGCGGTTCCGGCAGCGTATTACACACAAAAGGAAAGTGGTAACAACACTGATTCACAGGCTGATTTCCTGTTTCCGGTCGGAAATTTGCTGGCGGTGCTGTGGCGACGTTTAAGTCGTGAACAATGAGTTTTTTTAATCACTGTCGTGAGACAGGGAGTACAAATGAGTAATATTTACAAGTTCCGGCTAGCGCGGTCATTTCGCTACGCCTCCGGTGTTAAACCCGATTACAACGGCGATAAACAACTGGCGCTGCCCGGCAAGGCCAGTCCGTGGTTATTTGTTGATAAGGACGGCGTGATCACGATCAGAAAAGGCTACTGCTGGGATGGTTGTTCACCCAAGCTGAAGATTCTGGATCTGTTCCTACTGGGCACACCGGACGGCATTATCAACGTCAACACCGGCAAGCCGAAGACTTACTATGCATCGATGGTGCATGACGCACTGTACCAGTTTCTGGATCATCCCGACTTTCCTTACACTCGCCAGCAGTGCGACACGATTTTCTATCAGTTGATGTGTAAAGCGAATTTCAAACCGGCACGAGTTTATTACTATGCAGTGCGCTGGTTGGGCGGACTGCGTCAGGCACGGAAGAAGCTGATGCGGAGATGGTCATGAACACTCAGGAACTGGCGAAGCTGCGGCGTCAGATTATTAATGAAGTGATCGGCATCGAGGGCGGTTATGTCAATGACAAGGCCGACTCCGGTGGTGCGACCAAATACGGCATCACGCAGGCCACGGCACACCAGCACGGCATTAGCGATGTTGCAACCATCACTGTGGAACAGGCTTACCGGATTTATGAGCAGGACTACTGGCATGACATAAACGCAGATGAGCTGGCGCAACGGAGTCCGGGGCTGGCTTATGAGCTGTTTGATACAGCCGTCAATATGGGAGAAGCCCGTGCCGGTGGTTTCTTGCAACGCTGTCTGAATGTGTTGAACCTGAATGGGCAGTTTTACGCCGATATTCTGGTCGATCATGACATCGGGCAGAAAACACTGGCGGCACTGGATGGTTTCATTGCTCACCGTGGCCAGCAGGGACTGAAGATTCTGGTGCGCATGCTGGATGATTTGCAGAGCGCGTTTTTTATTGAGCTGGCTGAACGCCGCCAGAAAGATGAGCGATTTATCTACGGCTGGCAGAGTCAACGGGTCGGCATTACATACATGCCGAAAGATGCGCAATTGCTGCCGGAGCAACCGACAACCGCCCTGCCCTCAATTTCAACCTCAGTCGAGGTAAAACAACAGGAAATAATGATGAATACAACTGTGAACGCACCGGTTTATCAGGTGCCACCGGATGGTTTTGTCGAAGATCAGTCCGGACAGACAATCCCCTACTGGAATAATCAGGTGCAGGAGTTCGAGAAAAACCCGGATCAAGGGCTGGCGGCGTGGTTGAAAGAACGCGGTGAGCTGCTCCGGCAGGCGAACAGCAAACCGACCTGGAAAAGCAAAATCATGTGGGGAGCTGGTGGCCTGGTGACAACAGGGCTGTCGGTGGCCACAGCACGGTTCGGCTTTGATGTTGATCCGGATTTTCTACTGGGGATTGCGGCGGTGGCCATGACTGGCGGTGGCGGATTTATTGGCGTGGCACGGAAGTGGTTTACTAATAAATTTTTGGGGTGAAACTCCCCTACCCTACCAGAGTTTTTTATAACGTCGGGAGACTGTGATGATTGATAGTGATATTGATAGAGAGTTAGAAGTGCTGGCCAGTCAGCAGGCAGAGCTGGAGAAGAAGAAGGCTGCGCTGCTGTCGAAGCGGCGGGCTTATGACGAGCAGGTGAAAGTGATTGCGGATCTGCAGGCGCAGATGAATGCGGCTTTTGATGCACAAAAGGCGGCGATTGCGCAGTCGCTGGGGATTGAGTTGGGTCACGAGTTGGGGTCGGATGAGGAGATTCCGATGACCATCGAGGACTCAGCGAACGGGATTCGTCGAAGCGGTTTTGAGCCGTAATGTTATTAAAACGCATCACCTGTGGCGGCGATTATGGTGACCTGATCCTGCAGGGTGACGGCACCTTAAACAACGACGGTGTGGAGATTCATGCACCGGGGGAAACGGTGCTGATTAACCGTTTTCAGGTGTCGCATGTGCGCTATCCGCTGATTGTGAAGCGGGTCGGGCAGCTGGTGGTTCATGATTACATCCCGCACACATTCTGGGGCGACACGCTGCAGGCGCGGTGCGGGCATATCTATATTGACCGGCTGGCTCCGAAAAATATTCTGCAGCAGTTTGCGTATGAGGCGTTGCATCAGGACATCATTTTACAGGCGTTTGCGGTGCTGGAGGATGGGTTTACGCTTGATCCGTCCGGGGTGATTGAGCATATCCACATTCAGGAAGTGGATGTGTGTTCCGCCCTGCCCCAGGTCAACGGGGTGATGTTCTCGGAGCGGAATCGTTACCGGCGAATCTATCTCGGGCAGCGGCGGCTGCATATCGGTATCAATGCACCGTACTGGTTATCAACGAATCATCTGGAAGATTCGGTGCTGGGTGGACGGGATAATTTTGTTTATAACCCGCTGGATGCAACACAGTGTCCGGGGGTTCGGGTGCATGATGTCAAAGGTGCCGGGCATTTGTCTGGTAAAAATGCGTATTGGGGGATGCCGGATGGCATGACGGTGTCATTAACCCATCAGTGACCGTCGGGATGACGGTCTGGTCTTTTAAATAGAAAGCCCGCTTCAAACGGTGCGACAACACCTCAGCGGGCATAACCGAGCAATATCATGGGTGATTATATCAAAGAAATAGATAATGTTTTATTAATGGTGAACTTAATGGATGAATCTAAGTTTTATGCCTTACTTGTCGCTTTTGTCGTGGTGTTCTTCCTGTGGCGATTGCCAAGCATTATGAATGCATTTCGAGGAAGTGAAGGTGGCGGGTCAAATGACGATGGCTGACCTGGCTTGTTGTGGTGAGTTCGGGGAGTTGGTGTGTATGGCCTGATGAAATGCCCCTCGCTGTTGCAAGGGGCTGTTTTTTATCCGTTCAGGCACTACGGTTCTGTCTTGCTTCTGCCATTTTGTTGACCAGTATTTCGGTTCGTCTGGCCAGTGCGGTGTCAAAATCGCTGGAAATAATTGCCAGTTGCAGCGGTTCTATGATCTGGGTGATTTGTACCGCCGCTTCCCAGGCTTTGCTTTTCGCGGCATCGAGTGTTTTATCCAGTAAGGCACGTTCCAGCAGTATCCAGTCCCGGTAATCGGTTTCCACCAGTTTCTGTATGACTCCAGCGTTTACTACTGTGGAATCAACTAACAGACCATCACGCCATGTCTGGAGCGTGTGGCTGTCGCGTCCGGGGAGTTTTTTCCGGGTATTGTCAGTTAGTTCAGGATGTTGACCCGATGATTGATGTTCCAGAACCGCTTTGGCACGAAAGTATTTGTCAATCAGGTTGTCCTGAACTTCCCAGGCACGTTCGTCATGCAGGGACTTGGCTAAAAGCAGGTAGCCTTTTTCGGTGAGGAGAAAAAGACCATTTGGTGCGGCTTTGATGCCTATTCGACGAATTTCGTCGGAAGCAGATTTAGGGATATGAATGAAATGTTTTCCCTCAATAAACCTTTTCCTGTTTTCTCTGAAATTTCGACTTGCAGTGCCTTTGGAACGCTGGTGCATTTTGTCGATCATGGCAAAGGTGAGCATCCGTTGACCTTTGTACTCAATAGCGGTGATTTCTACGTCTTGAATGATGACGGTTTGCTTTTTCATGGCTTATACCTCATTAGTGAGTTACAGCCTGACACCCGGTTCCAATTGGGTGACAGGCCAGACAGTGTTTCACGTTGGAACCGGTCGCCATGCAAACCGCGCTACGCACCGCCCGACCTATCATAGACGAACGGACACAAAAAAAGCCACTAGCGCGGCCTTGTGTACGCATGACAACAACCAGGGGTTCCAAGTCCTGACCCGCCGCGTTACGGCGGGATTTCCGTCAAGTATATGCTTTTACTGTTAGGTTTTCAAACAGCCTGTTTACCTAGCTGCGGCCTTTAGTCGATCCAAGGCACCTATCGCACAAATTTTATCATCACTAGAGAAAGTAGTTTCCCCAACGACTCCGGCATTATCGAAATGGTAGCGGTAAAGCTTGTTTCCTGTATAAGCCCCATAGCTATTTTTCCCGTTAACCAACAAATCGGCTGTCCATATCTTGAGTTTTGGCATTGTTGATGTATCTAAAGAAGAACCTTCAAAGGCATAACACTCTTCAACTTTGAGCGGCCCCACTTTGATTTTGGCCGAATCAGGGTCTTTCAATGAAGCCTTAATATAGCGCGTCGCTAGATATTGATGATTCTTTGGCTTCAGGTGGGTTAAATCGTATAGCCTTTTCTTACTTTTGGGTGGTGCTTGTACCACTGGTTTTGCTTGTGCTGCTGGTTTTTTAACTGCCGGTTTGCTGGCGGCCACTTTCGGGCTTGCTGGTTTTACAACCGCTGGCTTAGTGGCTGGTGTGGTATTACAAGCACTTAACAGTGATGCGGACAGAGCCGCTGCAATCATGAGACGCATAATTTTCCCTTGGGTTTGTTAAAGGTGTCGCCATTTTACATAAAAAGATTATTCATTTGTTGGGTTTTCAAGCAGTGTTGGTTTTTTGTTCTATACTCGCCAACTGTGTCTAACTCAATGAGGAAATAATCATGAAATTACCTGTCGCATTAATGCTTACAGTTGCACTAATCATCCCAACACAAGCAATGGCCAGAGCTGCCTTGTGCAAAGACTTTAAAGACCAGAAAGAGGCTCAGCAATACCACGATGCTAAAAAACCCGGTTGGAAGCGGCTGGATCGGGACAAAGACGGCGAAGCCTGCGAGTGCCTGAAAGGTGGTTCCAGCGAGGATGATAACCGCTGTATCAAGTGGCGGAAGAAGTACGGGAAGTGATCAAAACATGCTTGTTTATTTCCTAACTTTCAGAATAGTTTTCCTAAAACTAGAATTGGAGTGGTGGTAATTTTGACGTAAGTGATTGTTTTTAATGGTGCCCGGGGCCGGACTCGAACCGGCACGGTCGTGAAACCGAGGGATTTTAAGTCCCTTGCGTCTACCAATTTCGCCACCCGGGCTGAAGATGAGTTCCAGTAACTTGATGGTGGCCAGAGGCAGAATCGAACTGCCGACACGAGGATTTTCAGTCCTCTGCTCTACCGACTGAGCTATCTGGCCCCGAAAGAGGTCGCTATTAAATCTTTTTAGCCTTGAACTGTCAAGAAATCATTACAGATTTTGCCGGATTTTTTACAGCCCCATCCACTGCCCCATGCCCGCCTACCGCGTCCGCCTGCAGGGCGACCGCATATAAAATTATGAGAAATGGCAAACCTGGTTTACACTAGCTGATTTGCTTTCAGGATAGCTCACGGCAATCAGTATCATTGAATATTTCGCTCCTTTAGAAGACCCTCGGATTGATCGCAATAAAAAACATGAGCTTATAGATATCATCGTGTTATCGCTGTGCGCTGTTTGTAGCGGAGCTAACGGCTGGGAAGCGATAGAAGAGTTCGGCCATGAAAAGCTGGATTGGCTACAGCAGTACATTCCTTTAAAAAACGGGGCTTCCCATGATTGTATCCATTATGTGCTGGCACGCTTGTCAGCAGAAGGTTTCCGTGAATGTTTTTTAAGCTGGACACGCCGTGTTATGGAGGAATGCCCAGGTGAAATCATCGCATTGGATGGTAAAACAGCTCGTGGTTCTCTTGACCGGAAAAATGATAAAAATCCATTGCACATGGTGAGTGCCTGGGCATGTGAGCAGCGGCTCGTTCTGGGGCAGGAAGTCACGGATGATCAGTCGAATGAGATTACCGCACTGCCTAAACTACTCAAATTATTAGAGGGTTGTATTGTGACGATTGATGCGATGGGCTGCCAACGTGCCATTGCAAAACAAATCATCGAACAGGAAGGTGATTATGTGTTTGGATTAAAAGGCAATCAAGGCCAGCTTCATGAAGCGGTTGAGGATTTTTTCACAACAGCACGCCATAATCGGGTAAGGTGTATTAGGCAAGACTTAATCTGACAATTTTGTTATGACTGTGTCGTTAGGCACACGAACCACAAGAGAGTTAGAGATGACCAATTTTGAGCAGAAAATCATAAAACCGAAACTGGGCCTGCTGGAACTGGCCAAGCAATTAGGAAGTGTCTCCCCAGCAATTCTCAATTAGAAGATCTCCCGCCTAACGCTGGCGGACTGGCATTAGGATTGATCATCAAAGCCATCAAATGATCCCAGTTATCAAAAGGTAG
>PDWJ01003001.1_pt1 | contig 28422 bp, 31 predicted proteins | sample 1430881 | NCBI WGS metagenome assembly PDWJ01 (sample SAMN01162460, study PRJNA174530) | Oral metagenome, whole genome shotgun sequencing project. | biome: Marine environment; feature: Marine mammal; material: Swab sample of the gingival sulcus; isolation source: swab sample of gingival sulcus...
ATAAAGTGCCGTTACCCTAACGGCTGATGAAACGCCCCGTGCGGACCCGCATGCGGGGTGTTGTGGGGAGGGCTGGCTAGAAACCAGTCCTTACCCGATGTACGCCCGGCATGGGCATGAACTAATGAGGTGAGAGCCCTCTGTAGGAAGACCACCATCCTTAGCGATTAATACCGCTATTAGATAATAACCACTAGCGAATGGCAAGAACTTAACCACGAGCTTGGGTCTGGAGGAAGCCGCTAGCAAAACTGCGAGCTGATGAACAAGAACATCCTATGAGGCGTAGGCTGAAGGCGAGTTGGCACCAGACAACGAAGCCATGTGATCTAAAACTTCAGGGATCAATCAAGCACTGTCTAACGACTACTTGAAATTTGAAGGGCTTTATTCACTGCGTGATGGCTGGATTAAGCTTCACCCTTCTTGAGTGAAACGCCCTGTGCGGAGCCGCATGGAGGGTTTTGTGGGGCTGAGGGTTTAGAGACCCTCGGCTACCCGATTGTGATATAAGGGTGATTTTACGCAGAAGTCACGGAAAATGCACGGAGAGCCTGGTCATCCAGCTCGGCCTTATCCACCTTGAGATAGGCCAGCTGTTCCTGGGCGACAATCGAGACTTCACGCACGCCGGGAACGGCGGATAAACGCTGATGCACCTCCTGCCAGTCCAGCTCCTGTGCGTCCAGCCGTATAATCCGGCTGCTGTAAAACTTTGGGCGGGGCAGGGAGAAACTCACCGCCAGCCACAGCACAGCCATCAATGTGCTGAAGAAAAAGACCCCGGAGATACCAAACTGCTGATCAATCAGGCCACCGATGGCACCGCCGGTAAAAATACCCAGAAACTGGGCGCTGCTGTAAATACCCATTGCAGTACCTTTGGTGTCCACCGCAGAGTATTTTGCCACCAGTGACGGCTGTACCGCTTCGAGGAAATTAAAGCCGATAAAAAAAATCAGAAAGGCGGCAATCAGCAGCACACTGTGCTGATAATTTAGCGCCATAAGTAACTCGGCAATAATCAACAGCCCAATCGCCAACAGTAACAGGCCTTTGATCCGGTGCTTTTTCTCGGCGAAAATAATCATCGGTACGGCCAGCAAAAACGAGCCTAAAAACACCGGCAGGTATATTTTCCAGTGGACAACGGATGGCATGTGTACCTGGTGTTTCAGCAGCTGCGGAATGACCAGAAAATTGGCCGTCATCATCAGGTGCAGGATAAAGACACCGAAGTCCATGCGCAGCAGGGCACGATTTTGCAGGGTCTGGCCGATATAACCACGCAGCACCCCGGCATCACGGTGTGCACGGATCTGTACCGGCTGGGGGACGACAAATACCACCAGCACAATGCCGCTCAGTGCCAGCCCGGCGGTCACCCAGAAGATACCTGACAAACCGGCATAGGCATTCAGTAATGGCCCGACAACCATGGCCACCATAAACGACACCCCGATACTCATGCCGATAAAGGCCATAATCCGTGCCCGGTGCTCGTCACGGGTCAGATCCGCCGCCAGTGCCATTGTTGCCGCTGCAACCGCGCCCATGCCCTGCAGGGTGCGGCCTATAATAATCAGCCAGATTGAATCGGCCAGTGCCGCAACCAGACTGCCCAGTGCAAACACCAGCAGCCCGGCAATAATCACCGGCTTGCGGCCAATACGGTCAGAAGCCAGCCCCAGCGGAATCTGAAACAGTGCCTGCGTCAGGCCGTAAATCCCGATCACCAGCCCGACCAGAAAGTCGCTGCTGCCGGGAAGCGTCTCGGCATACAGTGAAAATACCGGCAGAATCATAAACAGCCCCAGCATTCTCACCGCATAAACCGCCGCCAGAGAAAGTGCAACACGCCATTCCAGTGCATTCATCGCGGGCCTAACATCCTTTTAAACAGTCGAAATAGGCTGCCTCATCCGGCAGGGTATTATGTTGCTGTGCCAGCCAGATGCTCTCCGCCAGGCACTGCATCATGCGGTGTTCCGCCTCATGTACACCGTGTTGGGCAATCAGTTGCTGATATAACATTTGAACACCCGACGGTCGATCAGTGACCACCTGTTCCCGCAGACCAAGATGCAGACCCAGGTGCAAAAACGGATTGGTTTCCCCATCTTCGGCATGATAATCCTGCGCCAGGGCTTTGTCACCGTCCTGTAATTGCGCATGGTATTCGGGGTGTTCGCGGATGACTTCCGCCACCTGTGCCTCCAGACCTTCCAGTTCATCACCCGCCTGTAGTTTCTGCCAGCAGTTGAGGTAATAGCGGCGCAACTGGTTGCGGTCGTTACTGATCATGCTGCTGTTTTCTCCTTGAAGTCACATAAATCGGCAATGATACACGATGGACACTTCGGCTTGCGGGCGACACAGGTATAACGCCCATGCAGAATCAGCCAGTGATGAGCATCCAGCAGGTACGGTTTGGGAATATGGCGCAGCAAACCTTTTTCCACCTCCAGTACATTTTTACCTTTGGCGATACCGGTGCGGTTAGCTACCCGGAAAATATGCGTATCCACGGCCATTGTCGGCTGCCGGAAGGCCGTATTTAAAATTACATTGGCAGTTTTGCGCCCGACACCGGGCAGGGCTTCCAGCTCCGCACGGGTTTGTGGTACCTGTGAGGCATGTTTTTCAATCAGCAGGCGACAGGTTTCAATAATATGTTTGCCCTTGGCATTAAACAGGCCGATGGTCTTAATGTATTCACGCAGCCCGTCTTCACCCAGTGCATAGATGGCCTCTGGTGTATTAGCCACCGGGAACAGTTTTGCCGTGGCTTTATTCACTCCCTTATCCGTAGCCTGTGCGGAGAGCATAACGGCAATCAGCAGTTCAAAATCAGAATGGTATTCCAGTTCAGTGGTTGGATTGGGGTTTGCTGCCTGCCAGCGGCGGAAAATTTCGGCACGTTTCTCCTTGTTCAAAGCGATCTGCCCTGTTTTCGCGATCTCATGCGGGCGTGGTCTCCGTTGCTGTTTCCGGCTTAGAGGATAATGGTTTTGCTGTTCTGGCGGCAAGGCGCTGATCTATATAATTTTTCAGTGCCAGCAGAAAACCCAGTCCGATAAAAGCTCCGGGGGGCAGGGCGGCCAGCAGTAAGCCGTGGAAATCATCACTGAACGACAGGGTCATGTCATGCGCTGCCTCACCGAACATCAGGTGCGCCTGGGCGAACAGGGTGCCGTTGGCGAGTATTTCGCGGATGCTGCCCAACACCACCAGCACCAGCAGAAAACCCAGGCCCATCATAAAGCCATCCAGTGCAGAGTGCCGTGGTTCATTTTTCGAGGCAAAGGCTTCTGCGCGGCCAATAACAATGCAGTTGGTGACAATCAGCGGAATAAAAATACCCAGTATGCCATGCAACTCATAAAAATAAGCGTGCATCAGCAATTCAATGGCGGTGACATTAGCGGCAATAATCAGCACAAATACCGGAATACGGATTTCCGCACGGAAATAATCCCGGAACAGTGAAATCAGCAGATTGGATGCCATCAGCGTGATCAACGTGGCAATCCCCAAACCCAGGCCATTGATAAAATTCGTCGTGACTGCCATCAACGGGCACAGACCCAGTAACTGTACCAGGCCGGGATTATTACGCCACAGGCCATCCAGCGTAATTTTGCGATAAATTGATTCGTCATTCATGATGAGCCTCCGTTGCACTGGCCTCACCTGTCTCATCACTGGTTTCGACAGGCATTGCATATAAGTGAGCCTGATGTGCCTGTGACCACAGCAGCGTGGCACGTACCGCATTGACCACCGCCCGCGCAGTAATGGTCGCACCGGTGAACTGATCAAACTGGCCGCCATCCTTCTTTACGGCCCAGCCATCAAGAGACGGATTCTGCAATGATTTGCCAGTAAATTCCAGAATCCAGTCATCTTTGGCAGCATCAATACGATCCCCCAGCCCCGGCGTTTCCTGGTGCGAAATGACCCGCACCCCGGCCAGACTCTGGTCCGCATTAATCCCCACCACCATGCGCACTTTACCGCTGTAACCATCGGGCGAGGTGGTGACATAAATGGCAGCGACCGGTTGCTGATCCTGGCGGGCGCGATACACTGTCACAGGTTCGGCACTGTTCATGGTATCCGCCGCCAAAGTAACCCGGTCGGCCAGCGGGTCGTTATTATAATGTTCCGGTGCCACTAACAGGTTGATCTGGCGCAGCAGTGCCAGTCGTTCATTTTCCCTGATCTGCTTGGCCGTTGCACTGTGAATCAGTGCTAGAACCAGTGTTCCGCTCAGGGCAAAAGCAAACAGGTACAGGGCCGGTTTGATGATTTCGCGCAACAGGTCATTTTGCCAGAGGTTTAGTCGTCTCATAAGCCGGGCAGTCCTTTACTTTTATGACCGTATACGCGCGGTTGAGTATAGTAATCCAGCAGCGGTACTGCCATATTCATAATGATGACCGAAAAGGCAATGGCATCCGGGTATCCGCCCCAGCTGCGGATGATATAGGTAAACAGCCCGATACCACCGGCGTAGAGTATTTTGCCCAGTGGTGTGGTACTGGCGGAAACCGGGTCTGTGGCAATAAAAAAAGCTGCCAGCATGGTGCCGCCGCTAAACAGGTGAAACAGCGGCGAGGTGTAGGTTTCAGCATCCCACAGCCAGAAAAAGCCGGAAATCGCTGTCAGTGCGGCCAGTAAGGCGGCCGGGATGTGCCAGCTGATGATGCCGCGTAACAACAGCCACAAACCACCCACCAGATAGGCCAGATTGATTAAATTCCAGCCATTAGTGAAAAAGCCTGTTTGCCCGGACTGCTGGAAAATGGTACTTACCGATGCTCCCAAACCGAGCTGGGTGCGCACGGTGTCCAGCGGTGTGGCCATCGTCACGGCATCCCAGTCACTGCTGATGATTCCGAATACTTTATGCAAAGTATCCGTCAGGCCAATTTCGGCAAAGCTGAAAGATACCGGAGCCATCCAGGTTGTCATTTCCAGCGGATAAGATACCAGCACCGCAGCATAGCCTACCATTGCCGGATTGAACGGGTTATAGCCCAAGCCGCCGTATAAATGCTTGGCAATAATTACTGCAAAAATCATTGCGACCCATAACAACCACCAGGCGGAAGCGGCCGGCATTGCCAGTGCCAGCAGCCAGGCAGTGACTACCACACTGTAATCACTGAGGTAAGTCGCCACCGGTTTGCCGCGCACTTTTAGTGCCACTGCCTCCAGAACCAGAGCAAAACCTATCCCGAGTACAAGATTAGTCAGCACGCCCCAGCCAAAAAACCACAGCATTACGGCGGTACCGGGCAACAGGGCGTAAATCACCTGGCGCATTGCCTGACTGACGCTGTTGGGTTGTTTCAGATACGGCGAGGTGAGAGTGGTAAAAATCATGATTTGCTTGCCTCCGCTGCTTCAGCCGGTTTTGCGGGCGGGGTTTTCTCTGTCGCTTTTGCCTGATTGTCTGCATTATTATTTGCTACAGCTTTGGCTTTTTTTGCTTTGGCGCGTTCCAGTGCGGCCTGAATGGCATCTTTCTTGTCTGCGGACACCGCCTTTTTCTTATGCTTTGCCAGTTTCTCGGCGCGTTCACGTTTGGCCCGCTCCAGACGCTCAAGATGAAACTCATGGCGTTCCCGCGCCAGTTCGGCTTTCTGTTTGGCTTGCTGCCGGGCACGGACCTCGGACTTGGCAAACCGGTAATAATCCACCAGTGGAATATGGCTGGGGCAAACATAGGCACAACAGCCGCATTCAATACAGTCAAACAGGTTGTAGGCTTCGGTCTGCTCAAACGCTTTGGCACGGGCATGCCAGTATAATTGTTGTGGCAGCAGGCCAGCCGGACAGACCTGGGCGCATTGACCGCAACGGATACAGGGCAGGGTTGTCTGAACGGTTTGCGGTGCCGGTTGCACCAGAATGCAGTTGGTCGCCTTGACCACCGGAATCGCATCATTATTCAGCGACACACCCATCATCGGTCCGCCCATTACCAGCTGTCCGGCCTGATCCGTGTAACCACCCGCGTAGTCAATCACCGCCGCAATCGGTGTACCAAAGGCGACTTCGACATTTTGAGGTTCTCTGATCCCCGGCCCGGTTACTGTGACATAACGTGAAATCAACGGTTCACCCAGCACAATGGCACGATAGATAGCCCGTGAGGTGGCAACGTTGTGACAGATCATGCCGATGTCTGCCGGACGTTTGCTGCTGGGGACTTCCTTGCCGGTCAGGGCTTTAATCAGCTGTTTTTCACCGCCTGCTGGATACAGGGTCGGCACTGCGACAACTTTTAGCCGGGTATCTGCTGTTCTGTCCACCGCCGCCTGCATTGCGGCAATCGCCTCCGGCTTGTTATCTTCAATGCCGATCAGGCATTGTTGCACGCCTTGATCCGGGGCATGATCCTTCAGAATGTGCAGCATTATCTGTGCGCCGATAATAATCTCTTCGGCCTTGTCGCGCATCAGCCGGTCATCACAGGTGATATAAGGCTCGCACTCCGCACCGTTAATCACCAGTGTACGAATCGGCACCGTCGGGCGCACCTTCAGTTTAATCGCCGCCGGGAATACCGCTCCACCCAGCCCGACAATTCCGGCTTCACCAATTCGCTGCCGCAGGGTTTCTTCACTGGCCTGTTCATAATCGGTAATCGGCTCCATACCACTGTCACCACAATCATGCCTGCCATCCGGGCGCAGTATCACACACAGGTCACTCAGGCCCGAAGGGTGCGGAACAGGGCGTTCTTCAATGGCGACTACTGTACCGGAACTGCTGGCATGAACCGGCACACTCATGTCGGCCTCTGCCGCAGCCAATGGCTGGCCTTTATAGACGTAGTCACCGGGCTTGACCCTGAGTACCGGCTTATGGCCCATGTGCTGTTGTAGCGGCAGAATCAGCTCGGTTTCCGGTACTGAATGAAGGCGGGTTAGCGGGCGTTGCAATGACGGTTGTTTCTGATAATCCAGATGTAATCCAGCCGCAGGGTGGAACAGTTTTTTCAGCAGTTTACCGGTCTGAAGTCTGATGCTCATGATTCTGCCGCCTCCTGCGGTTTGACCGGCTCATGCTCTGTGTCATGCTTTGTACTGGCTGCGTTATCATCATTCGCAGCGGCAGCAATAACCGGTTTTGCCGGAGGATAAGGCCATTTCCAGTTACCCGGCTCGACCCTGATCGGGATCATTTCAATACAGTCCACCGGGCAGGGCGGCAGACACAGTTTGCAGCCCGTACACTCGGCGGTAATAACGGTGTGCATGTGTTTGGCAGCACCGACAATGCAATCCACCGGACAGGCCTGAATACACAGTGTGCAGCCGATACAGGTCTGTTCATCAATGCGGGCAACCAGCGGTAACGCTGGTGCCTCGCCGTGTTCTTCATTCAGTGGTTTGGGTTCGACACCCAGCAGATCGGCAATGGCCTTAATGGTTTCTTCACCACCAGGCGGACACTGGTTAATATCCGCCTCACCACTGGCAATGGCCTCCGCATACGGACGGCAGCCGGGATAGGTACACTGACCACACTGGGTCTGAGGCAATAATTTATCCACCTGATCCGCTATCGGATCACCTTCGACCTTGTAATAAATAGCGGCAAAGCCAAGCATTAGACCGAAAACCAACGCCAGACCACCCACGACCAGCAATGCACTCAACATCAGTATTTCACCAGTCCGGAAAAGCCCATAAACGCCAGTGCCATTAATCCGGCGGTAATCAGGCCGATGGCGTTACCCTGAAACGGTGCCGGAACATCAGCGGCGGCCAGCCGCTCACGAATGGCGGCAAACAGGACCATCACCAGGGTAAAACCGAGTGCGGCTCCCATGCCGTAGAGGGCGGATTCAATAAAGTCATGGGCCTTTTGCACATTCAGTAGTGCGACACCGAGTACCGCACAGTTACTGGTAATCAGTGGCAGGTAGATACCCAGCACGTTATACAGCACCGGGCTGGCCTTGCGGATCGCCATTTCGGTAAAGCCGACAATGGCGGCAATAACCAGAATAAAACTCAGGGTTCTGAGGTATTCTAGCTCCAGCGGTACTAACAGATAATTATGTACCAGATAACTGGTCACCGAAGACAGTGTTAGCACAAAGGTGGTCGCCAGCCCCATCCCCATCGCGGTTTCCAGCTTGCGTGACACACCCATGAACGGACAAAGTCCGAGAAAATGGGACAGGACGAAGTTATTCACCCAGACAGTACCAACAATAATGAGCAGATATTCAGTCATAAGACAATGTAGTCAACGTTAAGCGGTGTAATTTTGCCACCGGGATTCACGGCAGTGCATTGTGCCATATCAAGTGCAACTCACCTACAGGAAACTTGTCGCAGCGTGTCATTGTCGGATATTTAAGGCTGTCTGTTCCGGAGTTGTGAGTGAATGATCCGCCGATCCGGTTCACGGCCAGATGGGACGATGCCTTGTATAATAATAAGCAGCGTTCATCTTGATCGTTAAAAAGTTAAAACAAATAACGGGAGTGTATTATGCAGGTTTGCAAACGATTCAAACAAACGGTTATCGCCGGACAACTGGCTTTATTGCTGGGGGTCATGAGTACACCGGCACTGGCTGATGATGTTACCGATTCGATTCAGGAAGCAACCAAGGCTTATGAAGCCGGTGATATTGCTGGCGCGGTGGAAGGACTGAACTATGCCGTACAGTTGTTACAGCAGATGAAAGGTAAAGTGCTGGCAAAGCTGTTGCCGGAGCCGTTGGAGGGCTGGAAAGCTGGGGAAGCAGAATCAGCTGCGGTCGGTGCGGCAATGTTTGGTGGTGGCCTGACGGCGCAGCGTGATTACCAGAAGGACAAAAGCCGGGTGAAAATCCAGGTTGTCACTGATTCACCAATGTTACAGGGCATGATGACGATGTTCAGTAATCCGATGTTTGCGGCATCTTCCGGCGGTAAAATGACCAGGATTAATAAACAGAAGGCCATTGTCGAATATGACAGCGAGCGTCAGGAAGGCGAGATTCAGATCATGGTGAAAAACCGTTATATGGTGACGGTCAGTGGCAACAAGGTCAGCAAGGATGAGCTGAAAGCGTATGTCGATGCCATTGATTTCAGCAAGTTTGCGGACTAAATCTTAATCCGCGCCTTTCCTGTCTTCTACGCGGTAAAACCGGGGCCAGTGTTCCTTGACGACTGGTCCATCCGTCTGTAGTGCATGGCAGCTATCGATAAATTTCGGTGTATCTGGTGTACTCTGTTGTTTTGCCCCGGAGGTAATGTCCTTGTATTTTGCCTTGACCAGTGTCTGAAAGGCCGTGGTTGCCATCGGCAGCAATAATTCGGTGATGTGTGTACAGCCTTTTCCAGCCCCCATTTTTGACCGGATCAGCCTTGTCCAGCCTGCACCAATGCGCTGTCCGATCAGGTTTTTGCAGAAATGCTCGACACTGTGGCAGTAGTTATAGGGTGAAGCGTCGGTACACTGTTCCGCCGCATGAATGGTCATATCAAGATCAATGGTCAGGCGGATCGACATATCATGTAACGGCTCACCGGCTTCAATGGTTCCGCCACGGTCCTTATTGGCAAAGGAGTAGGACTTGGTATCAACAATGCGGCCTTCAATATCCCACAGGCCATCTTCACGTTCGTAGCCGGTGCAGGTGACAACGCGAGTATGGGACAGTGTGCGCGGGGCCGGGGTTGATAATGGCATGGTTTGATCCTTGGGTCGTTTGCAATGGTTGTTGATGGTATGTGAAACCCGGGGGCGAATTCAACATGGTCGCCCGCCCGCGTACAGCAGGAGTTTATGGTTACCCGTCAGAATTGACCGTTACCCCGAATATGCTACTCTGCAATGCCATACATGAGAGAATAATACTAACCCATGCCTGAGATTCTGAAGCGTCTGGTGATGGATATTGGCGGCACCAATATTCGTTTGGGGCTACTGCCCGAAGGCAGTTTATCACCCCGACATATTGTCAGTTATAAGGTCAAAAGTTTCCCCGGCCTGGCTGAGGTGGTTGTGGAATACCTGCAACAGTCACCTGCACATCAACTGGAGGAGGCTTCGGTGGCACTGGCCGGGCCGGTGGACGGTGATCTGTTGCAACTGACTAATCATGGCTGGCAATTCTCGGTTGCCGAAATCCGCCAGCGCTTTTCTTTGCAACGGCTGAAAGTGATTAATGATTTCACTGCACTGGCACTGTCATTACCCCACCTGAAACCGGAACAGTTGGTGCAGTTTGGTGGCGGAACAGCAGCAGACAACGGTACTATCGCCTTGTTGGGGCCGGGAACCGGGCTGGGGGTCTCCGGCCTGGTGCGTACCGCAGCCGGATTTTACCCCTTATCCGGTGAGGGTGGTCATGTCTCCCTAGGGGCCAGAACAGCCCGTGAGCTGGCTATTTTTTCTGTCTTTCGCGATCAATACGGTCATATGTCCGCAGAACGGCTGGTGTCCGGCACCGGTATCACCGAGTTTTACCAGGTGATCTGCCGTCTGGACGGTGTGGTTGCTGATGAATTGTCTGCCGGACAGATTTCAGTCCGTGCCGTAGATGGCCGTTGTCCACGTTGTGCGGAGGTGATGACGCTGTTCTGTGAATGGCTGGGGATTGTGGCTTCAAATCTGGCGCTGACAATGGGCGCAGTTGGCGGAGTGTATATCGGTGGCGGCATTGTACCCAAGCTGGGGGACTATTTCTTTAACTCCGGTTTTCGCCGTGAATTTGAGGATAAGGGCCGCTTTCGCGAATACCTGCAAGATATTCCGGTCTTTGTCATTCAGGATGGGGGGCAACCGGCATTGATGGGTGCAGCCGCTTCCTTTAATCCGCGCTTTTCGCGGCTGGGGATTGAGAGTCTGGCCTGAGCGTTTTCCCCCGGTTCAGCTATTGGTGTTTTTACGCGGGTTCACATGCCATTTTTTCCGGTAAATGATAGATAATTTTTTTATTTTCTTCTCGAATGTAGCCGAGTTTGCTTAACTGGTTGATAAGCTCATTGATTTGTTGCGGGGTTAAGGCATTTTTGAAGTAATTGTTAATTGAATTACTCAATGTCGTTATTGTCTTGGGCTTTGCCTGTCCCCTCGTGTGTAAAAACTTTGTAATAACCATCACTTTTTCAGCCAGGTTTTTGGGTGTCAATATTTTAAGCAGAGGAATCCGGGAAATATCACCATGACGCTGGACGAATGTTTTATTTTGCTTCAAATGCTTAATCAGGGGGTCAAAGCCGGTATCTTTCGAAATAATATGAAAATAACTATTTGGAAATATGGCAGCGATATGCCCGATATAAAATGCGATATGAAAATCCAGTGCATTCGGGCCATTACCACTGATTTTTATGTACTCGGCCCGCTTACCAAGAGACTGTAAAGCAACCGCCATGTCAAAGGTAATCTTGCTTTGGCTGGCTCCGACAAACACCATGACTTTAAAATCATGTTCCATTAATAAGGCAAGATTGTCTGGCTGGACATTTTCCAGATCAATCAGTATGTAATTTGTGCGGGTTACTGGATTTGTTGTTGTCATATTGTTGATGTGTCATTTTGGGGTTGATCACTGTTATAGCATGCAAAGATTGCCGAGTGTAAGTTATGCCGATGAGCTGGAAAGGAAGGCAGCCGCCAGTTGTTTCGGTTACTTTTAATTTGAGGCAATTCGTCAATGAAGAAAAAATTGCAGGGATTGTGATTGGAGGACTATGCTTATAGTCAGGAAGCTGGAGCTGCGATAAGGACGATACAATGTATAAAGGAATCACATTAGTTTTTCTGCTGGTGCTGCTAACCCGCTGTTTTGCCGCAGAAAGGACTGGGCGATAGAGTTGTTCCAGAAAGATGAAAATACTGCCGCCGTCATGAGCGCATTCAATCAATATCAGGCGTACCTTGATAAACTGCAAGCCCAGCCTCAACCGCAGCAACAGGCCGTAATCCGCCATGCATTCTACCGTGAAATGATGTTTCACTGGCGGTTTCCGCGTTATCGTGAGGAGCAGCTGACCCTGCCTGATGTGATCCGGCAGTATAATCCGCAGCTGGATGCACAGGTGCAGGCCGAAAAGCAGCACTATTTACAGGAACAGCAATTATTGGCAGGAGCATTGCTGCAACAGTTACAACTCAATCAGCAGCTGTTTAACCGTACGATGCAGGCTTATCGTGAACATGGCGACAATATCGCTCAGTCGATCAGTGATCTGTCAACCATGCGCTCACTGGGAATTACTGGTGGCCACATTCTGGAACAACACCCCGATTATTTTCTGGTCGAAAGTGAAGAAGGTGTCCGGTATACCCTTCCGCGCTGAGGGCTCAATGTTAAGATTCACCCGGTTCACAACTCCCTCAAATACGTGGCTTTTAAAAACCAGCGAGCCTTTATGGCGGATTTGGAGCTGGTATGTAACTTTTGGTGAGTCAACAAGTGCAGCGCGTTAGCTGCTACTCGCTGACACAGAATTTTGAACGGCCTCCTAACCGGTGAGAACCACCGGTTAGCGAATAGGCAATCCGTTCAGAGGATTAGGAGAACTGATTCATGGTGTTGTCTTCACCCGCCGCTTTCAGGGCTGCTTCACCGGCGAAGTATTCCTTGTGGTCATCACCCATATCAGAACCCGCCATATTCTGGTGCTTGACACAGGCGATACCCTGACGGATTTCCTTACGCTGCACGCCTGCCACATAACCCAGCATACCCATTTCACCGAAGTATTCTTTGGCCAGATTGTCAGTAGACAGTGCCGCAGTGTGATAAGTCGGCAGCGTAATCAGGTGGTGGAAGATTCCGGCTTCACGTGAACCATCGGCCTGGAAGCTCTGGATACGACGATCTGCTTCCGCAGACAGCTCAGAATCATCATAATCCGCTGACATCAGGTTGTCGCGATCGTATGCAGAGACATCCTTGCCTTCTTTAGCCCAGGCATCAAATACCTGCTGACGGAAGTTCAGTGTCCAGTTGAATGATGGACTGTTGTTGTAAACCAGCTTCGCATTGGGTACCACTTCACGGATACGGTTCACCATACCGCCGATCTGACCAATGTGTGGCTTCTCGGTTTCAATCCAGATCATGTCCGCACCGTTCTGCAAAGACGTAATGCAGTCCAGTACACAACGGTCTTCGCCGGTACCCGGACGGAACTGGAACAGGTTGGAAGGCAGACGCTTCGGACGTACCAGTTTGCCACCCTGATTAATAATCACATCACCGTTATTCATGTCTTCAACCGCAACTTCTTCGACATCAAGGAAGCTGTTGTACTGGTCGCCCAGGTCGCCCGGCTCACGGGTATAGGCAATCTGCTTGGTCAGGCCGGCACCCAGCGAGTCAGTGCGCGCCACGATCACACCATTGTCGACACCCAGCTCCAGGAATGCGTAGCGTACTGCGCGGATTTTTGCCAGAAAATCTTCATGTGGAACGGTGACTTTACCATCCTGGTGGCCACATTGCTTTTCATCAGAGACCTGGTTTTCAATCTGGATACAGCAGGCACCGGCTTCAATCATTTGCTTGGCCATCAGGTAAGTGGCTTCCGCGTTACCGAAACCGGCATCAATGTCGGCAATAATCGGCACCACATGTGTTTCGTAGTTGTCGATCTTTTCCTGAATCGCTGGCTTATCGGCTTCAGAAGCGGCATCCAGCTCACGGAACAGGCCGCCCAGCTCACGGGCATCCGCCTGACGCAGGAAGGTATATAATTCCTTGATCAGACCGGCAACTGTTGTTTTTTCGTGCATGGACTGGTCAGGCAGTGGGCCGAACTCGGAACGCAGTGCAGCAACCATCCAGCCGGACAGATATAAGTATTTCTTGTTGGTGGTGCCGAAATGCTTTTTCACTGCAATCATTTTCTGCTGGCCGATGAAACCGTGCCAGCAACCCAGGGACTGGGTGTACTGAGAAGAATCAGCGTCATAGGCTTCCATATCGGCGCGCATAATGTCAGCAGTGTATTTGGCAATGTCCAGACCGGTCTTAAAACGGTTCTGCATTCTCATACGGGCGGCTGATTCAGGATTGATGGCTTGCCAGCTGCTTCCGGCAGCATCACACACACTGGCTGCGGTTGCGATAGTCTGTTGATATTGCGACATTGATTTTCTCCTCAGAGATTGATTAAACGGGGTAGATTATGTAAAAGTAATCAGCAAATTCAGTGCAGTATTTCTCATCAACACTGATCTGACTGGCCAAAAACTTTCATCACACGGTTTATCAGCAAATACTAATGTGTCGACAATTTTATGCGGTTGCAGAATATTTTTGAAATAAATGTGAGTTATGTCTATTATTCATTTCAGGAATAAAACTCATTAGTTTGGCTTTTATCGACTGACCGGGGTGAAATATAGAAACTATGGGTGTTGAGCGAATCGACCTGAATCTGCTGGTTTATCTGGATGTCTTGCTAAGAGAGCAAAATGTTACCAATGCCGCATCTCAGCTGGGTTTGAGCCAACCGGCTTTAAGCAATGGCCTGCGGCGTTTGCGTACGCTGTTCGATGATCCTTTGTTAGTACGCACCAGTGAAGGTATGATTCCTACGGCACGCGCCCGACAATTACAGCCGATGATTCGTAATGTGCTGGCGCAGGTGGATAAGGCCGTACAACCTCAGGCCGCGTTTAATGCCGCGACTGATGAGCATCTCTTCCGTATTATGGCCAGTGATTATGCAGAGTCGGCCTTGTTTCCACATGTCTTGCGTCGCCTGCGTGAAGCCGCACCGGGTATTGTGCTGGATATTATGACGCCGAGCGATGTCAGCTTTCTGGATGTTGAACAGGGCAAGGTGGACATGGCGATTAACCGTTTTGAATCGCTGCCGCAGTCCTTTCACCAGAAGGAGATCTGGACAGACAGTTTTTCCTGTCTGATGCGTGTTGATCACCCGATTCTGGAGGATTTTTCGCTGGAAAATTATTTGGCCGCCTCACATATCTGGGTGAGCAAAACCGGCATGGGCGTGGGAGTCGGGATGAATCCGCATGATGCTCAGCATCTGGGCTGGGTGGATGAGGCGCTGAGAAGCCTGGGTCGACAACGGCACATTACAGTGTTTACCCGCTACTATCAGGCCGCCATGTTGCTGGCTGAACAGAATGATTTGGTGGTGACGCTGCCGACCAAGGCGGCACAATTAAAGCGCAATAATCCGCGTGTGGTGATTAAGGAACCGCCTTTTGCGATTCCGCCGATTCGTTTGCAGATGGCCTGGAGTCCGTTATTGCAACATAATCCGGCTCATCAATGGATGCGGCGGTTTATTGTAGAATCGGCCGAGGCATTGCAGGCCGGAACGGATTAGAATTTATATTGATTAACGAGGACATTGAAATGACATTTAAAACCGCTGATTTACTGGATGATAATGAAGATAAGGCGTTGCAGATTGCCCAGCCCGGCTTTTTCAGTTACGGCGCAAACAAACGTTTTTCCGGTCAGATCGTCACGATTAAAATTCACGAGGATAATTCACTGGTACGTGAGTTAATGGCCGAGGATGGCACTGGTAAGGTATTGGTGGTGGATGGCGGTGGTTCCACCCGTTGCGCGTTGCTGGGTGACATGCTGGCGGAGAAAGGAGTTAAGAATGGCTGGAACGGGCTGATTATCTATGGTCTGATCCGGGATTCGGTGGATATTAATGCAATGGCAATCGGGGTCAAGGCACTGGGTACCTTCCCGCTGAAGAGTGTCAAACGGGGTGTCGGTTTACGTGATGAGGTGGTGCATTTTCATGATGTGACCTTTGTGCCGGGGCATTATGTTTACTCTGATGAAGACGGCATTGTGGTGTCACCGGAACCGTTGCTGGGCGAGTGATGGCGCGAATATTTGTGTCGAATCAGCCACCAGAGCAGGGCGGATAACAGGATCGGTAGCCAGGCCGGAATAATCAGCCAGCATACTTCACGGGTCTTTTGGCTGCGGATCAGCCGGAAACCACCGGCTGGCTGTGGTTTTTCTGCCACTATTTTTTGCGGGACGGGTTGAAAGAAAACCGCTGCCGGGTCAAGGAACTCCAGCGGTTTTTTTACGTTTGCGGGTCGGGTGACAGTGCCATAACCGAGCCAGATGGAACCGTGGCCGCTCCAGTTGATGCGGTAGTAGGTGTGCAGGATGGTATTTTGCTGCACGTAATCGTGGTCGAACCCCACCGCAGTGTGGTAGCGATAACTGCTGAGGCTGAGCAGGATAATGATCAGAAGCAGGGTATTAATCAGGAAGCGGATCATGGTTTGAGTTTAGGTCATGTTTCTGGTAAGCATGATGTTGTTTGGTTCTTTGTTGGGTAGTCCTACACCTAGACAATGATCAGCATCCTGCGATGAGTGCATTGTAATGGTGTATATTGGTCATTGACATCATATTGCAACCAACGTTCCGATACTGGAAGGCCTGCAAAGGTGGCTGGTTCAGTTGTCGTGTGGAATGAATCAGATGTAGGCCGGGGCAGTGGGATATTGTTGATCCGTGCGTTTTGTGGGATGAATGACGATTTTTTCTTTACAGTACGGTGATAGGCTTCATATAATCGCGCGCTTATGTCGAACAGGTTACCCGTTGAAGTTAATCCTTTCCGTCTGATTGAGCAACGCAGGCAGCTTTCCGGTATGGTTCAGATGAGCAATCTGCCGCGTTTATGTGAGTTGTTGATGCCGGGGACGGACACCGGGAAGTTTGATGTTGAACTGGAGTTTATGCATTCGCCCAGCCAGCTGCCATTGATCAGTGGCCAGGTTAGCGGACAGGTCATACTGGAGTGCCAGCGTTGTCTGGAGCCGGTAAAGGTGGATGTGGATGCCCGGATCAATGTGGTGGTAACTGCTTCGCACACTGATAGACGGCCCGAAGAAGAGGGCTATGAGCTATGCATCATTGAAGATGAGCGTTTGTTTTTACAGGACTTTATTGAAGATGAAATCCTGTTGACGTTGCCGGGCGTACCACGACATGAACAGTGTGAGCCGGTTCGGTTAATCCGCGAAATACCGGATGTTAATGATGCAGATGACGAACAATCCGCGCAGGAAGAAAATGAAAATCCTTTTGCTGTGCTGAAAGACTGGAAGAAAACGGAGTAACCCAATGGCAGTTCAACAGAATCGTAAAACCCGTTCCAAGCGGGGCATGCGTCGTTCCCACGATGCACTGAAGGCACCGACCCTGTCGGTTGATCAAACTACCGGTGAAACCCATCTGCGTCATCATATGACCGCAGACGGTTTTTATCGTGGCCGACAGATTCTTCACTCGGCGGTTGACGTTGATGATGAAGATGACGAAGATTAAACAGCGGGTGGGTTAGCTTGCATTGGCAGAAAATCTGATTAAAAATCGCGGGCACAGACCCGCGATTTTTTTGTGGGAGAAACACACATGAGTGCAACATACCGGATTGCTCTGGATGCAATGGGGGGAGATCATGGTTTAAAGGTTGTTGTCCCGGCTGCACTGGAAGCACTGAAACAATATGACGACATTGCACTGACGCTGGTGGGTGATGAAGCGCAGGTGCGGGCGGCGCTGGACGAGCAGGGTGCCGGTGCCACCGGGTCACGCCTGAGCATTCAGCATGCTTCACAGGTCGTCGGTATGGATGAGTCGCCGGCACTGGCGTTGAAAAAGAAAAAGGATTCCTCCATGCGGGTGGCGATTGACCTGGTTAAGGAAGATCGGGCCGATGCGGTGGTCAGTGCCGGTAATACCGGAGCCTTGATGGCGACCAGCCGTTTTGTCTTGCGCATGTTGCCGGGGGTGGATCGCCCCGCACTTTGTACTGCTATGCCCACCCGTCATGGCTATACTCATATGCTGGATCTGGGGGCAAATGTTGATTCTGCGGCAGAACATTTGTATCAGTTTGCCCTGATGGGCTCTGAGCTGGCTAGGGCGATTGATAATATTGCCAATCCGACGGTCGGCTTGCTGAATATCGGTGAAGAGGCGATTAAGGGTAATGAGCAGGTCAAGGCGGCCAATGCACTGCTGAAAGATTCTCATTTGAACTATATCGGTTATGTCGAAGGCGATGGCATCTATCTGGGCCAGGTCGATGTGATCGTCTGTGACGGTTTTGTTGGAAATGTGGCGCTGAAAACCAGTGAAGGTCTGGCGAAAATGATTTCCGACAGACTGAAGGCCGGTTTTAATCGCAATGTATTTAGCAGGCTGGCCGGGCTGGTTGCGTTACCGGTATTGAACCGGTTTCGTGCTGAATTTGATCCGCGGCGTTATAACGGTGCCAGTTTGCTGGGTTTGCAGGGGATTGCCGTAAAAAGTCACGGTGGTGCCGACAGTCTGGCGTTTGCCAATGCCATCGGTATTGCCCGTAAGGAAATTATTACAAACCTGCCACAGCGTATTAATACACAAATGATTGACTTGCCGGAAGTGGAGCAGGCGGAATGATTTATTCGCGAATAATCGGTACGGGGAGTTACCTGCCCGCCAGAATCATGACCAATGGCGATCTGGAACAGATTGTGGATACCTCTGATGAGTGGATTTTTGAACGTACCGGTATTCGTCAGCGTCATGTTGCCGCAGAAGGGCAGGCTTCCAGCGATCTGGCGCTGATTGCGGCACAGCGGGCGCTGGAAATGGCGGGCAAGCAGCCTGAAGAGATTGACCTGATTGTCATGGGTACCTCGACACCGGATCTGGTATTTCCCAGTACAGCCTGCTTATTACAACAAAAACTCGGTATTCATAATGGTGGTGCCGCACTGGATGTGAATGCTGCCTGTGCCGGTTTTTCCTATGCACTGAGTGTGGCGGATCAGTTTGTTCGCAGTGGCGCTAATCAATGTGTATTGGTGGTGGGTGCGGAAGTCATGACCCGGCTGATGGACTGGACAGACCGTACCACCTGTGTGCTGTTTGGTGATGGTGCCGGGGCGGTGGTGCTGGAAGCAGCAGATGAGCCGGGCATTCTGTCTACGCATATTCATTCTGATGGTCGCTTTGAAGACTTGTTGTATGTTTCCGGCGGCGTGTCACGTACCCCGGCCTCCCTGCAGGCCGAGGCCGCGTTTCTGAAAATGAAGGGCAATGATGTATTCCGTACCGCAGTGAAAACGCTGGGCCGCATTGTTGATGAAACACTGGAGGCTAATCAGATGACCAGGGCCGATATCGACTGGCTGGTGCCGCATCAGGCCAATATCCGCATTATTCAGGCCACCGCAAAAAAGCTGCAGATGCCAATGGAGCAGGTTGTGGTCACCGTGGGTGAACACGGTAATACTTCATCGGCGTCGATTCCGCTGGCACTGGATGCGGCGGTGCGTGATGGCCGCATCCAGCGTGGTGATACGCTGTTACTGGAAGCCTTCGGGGGTGGTTTTACCTGGGGTTCTGCACTGATTCGTTACTAGGCGGTTATCAACGATGGCGACGGAAATTGAACATAAATTCTTGCTGGCGAATGAGGGCTGGCGGCAACAGATCATTCGTTCCGTGGCCTATCGTCAAGGCTACCTGAGCAATAATAAAAGTGCTTCGGTACGCATTCGCATTGCCGGTGATACGGCGAATATCAATATCAAGGGTATGACCATTGGTGTGCAGCGTTCGGAATATGAATACCCCGTTCCTTTGGCGGATGCCAATGAAATGCTGGATCAGTTGTGTCTACGGCCCCTGATTGAAAAAGTTCGCCACTTTGTCGAATATGGCGGCAAAATCTGGGAGATTGATGAGTTTGGCGGTGATAATGCCGGGTTGGTTGTTGCCGAGGTTGAGCTGGAAGCGGTTGGTGAGGATTTTGAGCTGCCGCACTGGGCCGGGGACGATATATCGGGTATAGAGCGTTATTATAATGTGGCACTGATCCACTATCCTTTTTCGCAGTGGACAGAGGCCGAGAAAGGTGGTATCGCCTAAAATTATTAAATCTTTTCCGGCAGCACATCACAGAATAGACACTTTGCCAGGCAGGCGTTAAAATACCGCACTACACGAATTCCACGGGATGGGCGGGCGCTCATCCCGTTATTGTATGTAGAACTTGGAGGTTCCATTGAGTAAGCAGGCTCTGCTGGTTCTGGAAGATGGCAGTATCTTCCGGGGGCGTTCCATCGGCTGTGACGGCCAGACCATCGGGGAAGTGGTCTTTAATACGGCACTGACAGGTTATCAGGAAATTCTTACCGACCCGTCTTATGCACGGCAAATTGTAACCCTGACCTATCCGCATATCGGCAACGTGGGTGTGAATGATGAGGACAGGGAATCTGCGGCGGTACATGCTGCCGGTCTGGTAGTGCGCGATGTGCCGTCGCTGTACAGTAACTGGCGTGGTGAGGCTTCTCTGCCGGACTATCTGCAGCACAATAATGTGGTGGCTATTGCGGATATTGATACCCGTCGTCTGACCCGCATTCTGCGCGAAAAAGGTGCACAGCGCGGCTGTATCATGGCTGGTGAGGTGCTGAATGAGGCCTCGGCGCTGGCCGCAGCACAGGACTTTCCGGGGTTGCAAGGCATGGATCTGGCCAAAGAAGTAACCACCAGCGAAAGTTATACCTGGACGCAGGGCAGCTGGCAGCTGGATCCGGAAGCACCACGCTGTTCAACGGCAGACAGCAGTACATTTCGGGTCGTGGCTTATGATTTCGGGATCAAGAAAAATATCCTGCGCATGCTGGTGGATCGGGGTTGTCATGTCACCGTTGTGCCTGCACAGACGCCTTCGGCTGACGTGCTGGCGATGGAGCCGGATGGCGTTTTCCTGTCCAACGGCCCGGGTGATCCGGAACCTTGTGATTATGCGATCACGGCGATTCAACAGATATTGGAGACCCGGCTGCCAGTGTTTGGTATTTGTCTTGGGCATCAGTTGCTGGGACTGGCCAGTGGTGCCCGTACGGTAAAAATGAAGTTCGGTCATCACGGTGCCAACCATCCAGTACAGGATCTGAATACCGGTGCGGTGATGATCAGTAGCCAGAATCACGGTTTCGCAGTGGATGAGGCTTCGTTGCCGGAGCATCTGCAAGCGACGCATCGTTCCCTGTTTGATGGTACCTTGCAGGGGATTGAACGCACGGATTGCCCGGCGTTCAGTTTTCAGGGACACCCGGAGGCCAGTCCCGGCCCGCATGATGTGGCTCCGGTGTTTGATCATTTTATTGAGCTGATGCAGGCGAATCGGGAATCTGACCAGGTGGAAATAAAGAAGTAATGCCAAAACGTAATGACATAAGCAGTATTCTGATTATAGGTGCCGGGCCGATTGTTATCGGTCAGGCCTGTGAATTCGATTATTCCGGTGCGCAAGCCTGTAAGGCGCTGCGGGAAGAAGGTTATCGCGTTATTCTGGTGAACTCGAATCCGGCCACCATTATGACTGATCCGGAAATGGCGGATGCGACTTATATTGAGCCGATCCGCTGGGAAACTGTCGCGAAAATTATTGCCAGGGAACGTCCTGATGCCCTGTTGCCGACGATGGGCGGGCAGACCGCGCTAAATTGTGCTCTGGATCTGGCACGGGAAGGTGTGTTGAAACAGTTCGGGGTGGAAATGATCGGCGCGAGTAAGGAAGCCATTGATATGGCCGAAGATCGCGAGAAATTCCGCACCGCAATGGACGAAATCGGCCTGGGTTCCGCACGTTCCTTTATTGCACATTCGATGAGTGATGCCTGGAATGCCCAGCAGGAGCTGGGTTATCCGGTGATTATCCGCCCGTCCTTCACCATGGGCGGGGCAGGTGGCGGGATTGCCTACAACAAGCAGGAATTTGAAACCATTGTCAGCCGTGGTCTGGAGATGTCACCCACCACCGAAGTGCTGCTGGAAGAATCGCTGCTGGGCTGGAAAGAGTACGAAATGGAGGTGGTGCGGGATCGTCAGGATAACTGCATTATTATCTGTTCCATCGAAAACTTTGACCCGATGGGCGTTCACACCGGTGATTCCATTACTGTTGCCCCGGCCCAGACACTGACCGATAAAGAATATCAATTGTTACGGAATGCCTCGCTGGCAGTATTGCGCAAAATTGGTGTGGATACCGGTGGTTCGAATGTGCAGTTTTCGGTGAATCCGGATAATGGCCGGATCATTGTGATCGAAATGAATCCGCGGGTATCACGTTCTTCTGCACTGGCTTCCAAGGCGACCGGCTTCCCGATTGCCAAGGTGGCCGCAAAACTGGCCGTGGGGTACACGCTGGATGAGCTGCGTAATGAGATTACCGGTGGTGCGACACCAGCCTCCTTTGAGCCCAGCATTGATTATGTGGTGACGAAAGTCCCGCGTTTCACCTTTGAGAAATTCCCCAAGGCGGATGCCCGTTTGACCACCCAGATGAAATCCGTGGGTGAGGTGATGGCGATTGGCCGTACCTTTCAGGAGTCGCTGCAGAAGGCATTGCGCGGGCTGGAAACGGGCATTGACGGACTGGACGAACGGCTGGATCTGGCGCTGCCGGGTGCCAAGGATATTTTACGCCGTGAGCTGACGGAGCCGAAAGCCGAGCGGATTTTGTATATTGCCGATGCCTTCAGGTTTGGCATGAGCCGGGAGGAGATCCATCAGCTGTGCCGTGTTGACCACTGGTTTCTGGCGCAGCTGCAGGAGCTGGTTGAGCTGGAAGCCGGCCTGAAAAACCGCCTGCTGAATGACCTTGATGCGGAGGAGCTATTCCAGCTCAAGCGCAAGGGGTTTTCCGATCGCAGGCTGGCCAGACTATTGGGCCAGGAAGAGCGGGCGGTACGCAAGGCACGGAAAAAACTCGGGGTCAGGCCGGTGTATAAGCGGGTGGATACCTGTGCGGCGGAATTTGCCACCAACACGGCTTATATGTACTCGACTTATGAGGAAGAGTGTGAATCTGAGCCGACTGACAGGAAAAAGATTATGGTGCTCGGTGGCGGCCCGAACCGCATTGGGCAGGGGATCGAGTTTGATTACTGTTGTGTACATGCGGCCTTGTCGCTGCGTGAAGACGGTTATGAAACCATTATGGTCAATTGTAACCCGGAAACCGTTTCCACCGATTATGACACGTCCGACCGGCTGTATTTTGAGCCACTGACGCTGGAAGATGTCATGGAAATTGTTGATCTGGAGCAGCCTTACGGTGTGATCGTGCAGTATGGTGGTCAGACACCCCTGAAACTGGCGCGTGATCTGGAGGATCTGGGGGCACCGATTATTGGTACATCGCCGGACTCGATTGATCTGGCCGAGGATCGGGAGCGTTTCCAGCAGCTGATTGATAAGCTGGGCCTGAAGCAGCCGCCAAACCGCACGGCTACCAGTATCGATGAAGCGGTGCGTCTGGCGGAAGAAGTGGGTTATCCGCTGGTGGTACGGCCATCGTATGTCCTCGGTGGTCGGGCGATGGAAATCGTTTACCATGAAAATGAGCTGCGGCGTTATATGACCACCGCCGTGTCGGTTTCCAATGAATCGCCGGTGTTGCTGGATCGTTTCCTGGATGATGCGGTTGAGGTGGATGTGGATGCCATCTGTGATGGTGAAGATGTGCTGATTGGTGGCATTATGCAGCACATTGAACAGGCCGGTATTCATTCCGGTGACTCCGCCTGTTCGCTGCCGCCGTATTCACTGAATCAGAAAGTGCAGGATGTATTACGTCAACAGGCCGCCGATATGGCCAGAGCACTGAATGTGGTCGGGTTGATGAATACGCAGTTTGCGATTAAGGATGATGAAGTCTATGTGCTGGAAGTGAATCCGCGGGCTTCACGTACAGTGCCGTATGTATCCAAGGCGATTGGGCGGCCATTAGCCAGGATTGCGGCACGTTGTATGGCCGGACAGACACTGGCGGCACAAAATGCCACGGAAGAAGTGATTCCGGAGTATTTTTCGGTGAAGGAGGCGGTATTCCCGTTCATTAAATTCCCCGGTGTTGATCCGATTCTCAGCCCCGAGATGAAGTCGACCGGTGAAGTCATGGGAGTGGGCAAAACCTTTGCCGAGGCGTTTGGCAAGTCACAATATGCCGCCGGTGATGTTTATCCGGAGAGCGGGCTGGCTTTTGTCAGTGTACGTGATGCTGACCGTAAATATCTGCAGGAAATCGGTAATATGCTGATTGATCTGGGTTTCCGTATTATTGCCACCCGGGGTACTGCGTGTGAACTGGAGCATGCCGGGATTGCCTGCGATGTGGTCAATAAAATGCATGAAGGGCGACCGAATATTGTTGATATGATTGTCAATGAAGAGATTGCGCTGATTGTTAACACCACCGAAGGTGAGCAATCAACGCTGGATTCGTTTGAAATCCGCCGTGAAGCCTTGCAGCACAAGGTCACTTACAGCACCACCATTGAGGGGGCACGGGCCAACTGTCTGGCGATGGCACATACGGATGATGAACAGGTATACCGTCTGCAGGATCTGCATAGCGGCAATATTTAAAATAAATAAGGATCAAGGGAATATTTATAATGAACAGACCACCACTGACGGCAACAGGGGCTGAAGTGTTGAACGCTGAACTGGAGCGGTTAAAAAAACAGGAGCGGCCACGTATTGTCCAGGCGATTGCCGAGGCCCGTGAGCACGGTGACCTGAAAGAGAATGCCGAGTACCACGCCGCCCGTGAACAGCAGGGGTTTTGTGAAGGCCGTATTCAGGAACTGGAGGCGGTATTGTCTCATGCCCAGATTATTGATGTTGCTGTGGTGGGTGCGGCAAATGCCGGGAAAGTGGTTTTCGGGGCACGGGTTGAGCTGGAAGATGTTGACTCCGGTGATAGCCTTGAGTATCAGATCGTCGGTGATATTGAGTCGGATATCAAGCAGGGCAAGATTGCTGTTTCTTCACCGGTAGCACGGGCACTGATCGGCAAGGAGGAAGGTGATATTGCTACCGTGCAGGCCCCTGGTGGTATCCGTGAGTATGAAATCATTGAAGTGCATTATTCCTGATTGCCAGTGAGTATTCCGATTACACATATTGACCTGCTGCCCAGCGCGGAAGTGGATGCCGGTGAGGTTTTCTGCGGCTCACTGGACAGTCCGCTGAGTACAGAAGGCATGAAAGGGCTGAAAAAGGCTGTGCGCCGCAAAAGTGGTTGGGATGTGATTATCTCTTCGCCAAAAGTGCGGTGCAGCCAGTTTGCCGGTTGGGTTGCCAATAAGCATGACATTCCGCTGCATGAATGGAAGGATTTTCGGGAAATGGACTTTGGTGACTGGGAAGGTGAGCAGCCGCATGTCATTCTGCAGCAAAACCCGGAACAGCTGAGCCAATGGTGGAGTGATCCGACACAGTTTCGTCCGCCGAAAGGTGAGGCTTACCCCGCCTTTCAGAAACGGGTGCTCAAGGGTTGGCGTAATCTGCTGAAAAAATATAAGGGTCAGCATGTACTGTTAATCACTCATCCCGGTGTATTACGGGTATTACTGGCGGAAGTGCTGGGACTGCCTGCAGGGCGGGTGTTCACACTGCATATTGAGCATGGCACGATGTCAAAAATCCGGGTGGTGCATGATGAAGGTGGTGACTGGGCCAATCTGCTGGCGCATGGGTGCTGATTAATCCCTGGTTGTCTGTTGTTGAATAAAGTCATCTTTCATGCTGTAGCGGTATTTTCGGACGTTGGTATGCCGATCCCACAGTCTGATCGCCATGTCCTGCAGCTTGATAAAGTCGTAATTGTCCAGCAAGTGTTCATACACGGTTGAATGATCAAACAGGGTCGTCAATAACCGATCTTCCCAGCTTTGCTGGATGGGCACCGGTTTGTTTAATTTGGCTTTAAGTACCGTTTCTTCCGCAGCCTGGGCGTTTTGGATGCCAGCACCCGTCAGTGTTATGATGAATACAATGCTGATGATAAGTCTTGTACACAACATCTGCTTCTCCCTGCGTTGTTGTGGTTATTAGTTCGTCTGTAGGTCAGGATTTTTGATTGATTTATAGGCTTTTTACCGGTCACAGGTTAATGACTGATTTTTTGATCCCTGAAAAAACTATAAAGTTCGAACAGAGTATTAAAAAGAGTCGCTTTATCGCCTACCTGGCACATGCGCCGACCCCTGATGCTGCACATCAGTTTATTGAATCAATCCGCACCGATTATCCGGATGCCCGCCATGTATGCTGGGCTTTTCTGGCAGGAGCGCCAAATAACACGACGAATGTCAGTTGCAGTGATGACGGGGAGCCGGCCGGGACGGCGGGAAAGCCCATGCTGAATGTATTACAGCACAGTGATGTCGGTGAAATTGTTGCCGTGGTGGTGCGTTATTTCGGCGGCATCAAGCTGGGAACCGGTGGTCTGGTCAGGGCGTATTCCAGCTCGGTCAGTGAAGCGATGAAAAACCTGCCGACACAACGGCAGGTGAAATTGCTGGATTTCCGGTTGCAATGCACCTATGCACTGGAGGACAGTGTCCGCCATCTACTTGGTCAGTTCAGCGCAGAGATTGCGAATGCTGAATACCATGAGCAGTTGATGCTCCATTGTCAGTGTCCACAAGATCAGTGGCCGCACCTGCAGCAACGGCTGGCAGATGTTGGACGCGGACAGATCCGGGTGATGACTGACTCATAGACACAGCAGTGGCCGCTCAGGAAATACCTTTACGGTATCAGTGGACCACCGTATGCAGGGTTATATGGCGTTCGAAGTACACCGAGAAACTGCCATAATTCCAGACCGTGATGCGTGGCCATTGCTTTTTGACCTTGCCGGTTGAACGGCGTACGGAACGAGGTTGACCGTATTGTTTACGTACCTGTTGCATGGTCATGCCGCGCCTGGGATACTGACGAGCAGCCGTTGTTTTGGCACCTTGTTTGATCGGCTGAACCTTGACGGTGTGCTGCGGGTTGGGGCTAACGGATTTTGTTGCGGCACTGACAAGGACAGGAAAACAGAGCAGTAAGGATAAAAATAATGTCGGGGTTTGTCTGATAGGCATTGGGGTCACCTGTTTCACATCAAAAATCAAGGCAATTTAAAATTAAAGCATTTTAAGCTGAGTTTTTATTTTTCTACCGGTACAATCGCCAACCATGTTTACACCACTCGAACTCTTTATCGGTCAGCGTTATACGCACTCGCGGCGGCGGAACCGGTTTATTTCCTTTATCTCCTTTACCTCCATGCTGGGGATTATGCTGGGGGTGATGGTGTTAATTACCATCCTGTCCATCATGAACGGTTTTGAAAAGGAGTTACGTAGCAGAATACTGGGCGTGGTGGCGCATGTCACGGTTTCCGGGACAGATGGCAGGCTCAGCGACTGGGAGCAGCAAATTGAGCGACTGGCGGCCGTGCCGCAGGTGCAGGGTGTGGCCCCGTATGTCAAAAGCCAGGTGATGCTGACCAATGGCAGTCTGATGCGCGGCGTGGTGTTGCAGGGTATCCAGCCGGAATATCAGCAGCAGGTCAGCGATGTCAGCCTGACGCTGGAGGCGGGTAGTTTTAATGATTTGAGTCCGCGCGGTTACGGTATTGTACTCGGCTCGGAACTGGCGACGGCACTGCAACTGATGGTGGGTGACAAGGTCACGGTGATTGTGCCCAAGGTACAGGTTACGCCTGCCGGCATCCTGCCACGCTTACGGCGTTTCACGGTGACCGGCATTATGCAGCAGGTCGGCTCGCAGGAAATCGACAGTATGAGTGCCTTTGTGCATCTGGACGATGCTGCGCGGCTGTTCAAATTGCGGGGGCAGGTTAGTGGTATCCGCCTCAAGCTGGATGATCTGTTTGCGGCCCAGTCCGTTGCACGGTCACTGCAAACAGCACTGGGCGAAAATTTTGCGGTATCCGACTGGGGCAAGGAACACGGCAGTTTTTTTCGTGCCGTGAAAACTGAAAAGCTGGCGATGGCACTGATTCTGTTTCTGGTGGTGGCGGTGGCGCTGTTTAACCTGGTGGCCTCGCTGGTGATGGCGGTGAATGATAAAGAGGCGGACATTGCCATTCTGCGTACCTTTGGTCTGGAGCCGCGCCGCATTATGCGCATTTTTATGATCCAGGGCAGCATTATCGGTGTGTTCGGTACACTGATTGGTGTGGCGCTGGGCATCCTGTTATCGCTGAATATTGATACTGTCGTGCCGTTTATTGAAAGCCTGATCGGGCGGCAGATTTTTCCGGCGGATGTATTTTACATCAGCCAGATTCCTTCAGATTTACACTGGCATGATGTTGCCTGGATTGCCGTTGCCGCACTGGTGTTGTCCGTGCTGGCCACGGTGTATCCGGCGTGGCGGGCATCTGAGGTACAACCAGCGGAGTCACTGCGTTATGAGTAGGTTGAGGCAGGCATTTCAGCCACTGGAGCTGTTTATCGGCCTGCGCTATACCCGTGCCCGGCGGCAAAATCATTTCGTATCGTTTATTTCACTGGCATCAATGACCGGTATTGCTATCGGGGT
>PDWJ01002631.1_pt1 | contig 28402 bp, 19 predicted proteins | sample 1430881 | NCBI WGS metagenome assembly PDWJ01 (sample SAMN01162460, study PRJNA174530) | Oral metagenome, whole genome shotgun sequencing project. | biome: Marine environment; feature: Marine mammal; material: Swab sample of the gingival sulcus; isolation source: swab sample of gingival sulcus...
GCTGACTGCGTTGGCAGAGGAGAAGTTTCTGCGGCAGAAATTTCCTGAAGCCTACCGGCGGTATATGCAAGACGTCAAATGGCGCATTCTTCCATACATCTTTTAATTCAGTTCAACGCTTGCAGGTGTAATAATGAGAATTCATAAACACGACGTGATCGTGCTGAGCGTGATACTTTTTTGGGCCATGTTGCCTTGCCGGAAAGCACTGTCGAGCAATCGGAAAGAATTCAGGGTAAATGGGGTGGCGTTCTATATGGCCTATGTGCCGGCTGGGAGCTTCATCATGGGAAGTCCTGAATCTGAAGACGGCCATAAAGCTGAAGAATTGCAGCATAAGGTCACGTTCACGGAAGGATTTTGGATTGGAGAAACAGAGGTCACGCAAAAACTCTATCAGGCCGTCACTGGAACCAATCCGGCTTTTTTTAAAAACAATCCTGATTTACCGGTTGAAACGGTCTCCTGGTATGATGCTGCGGCCTTTATCTTACAATTGAACAGCCTGATCGGAACAGGGAGTTTTAATCTTCCAACGGAGGGGCAATGGGAATATGCCTGCCGGGCAGGAAGTCAAGATGCGTACTGCTACGGAAACGACCGTGCTATCCTGGGTGACTATGGTTGGGTTGGCGATAATACAGCTGACAGCAAAGTGAGGGTGAAAGCGGTAGCCGGGAAAAAACCGAATGCCTGGGGCATCTATGACATGCATGGGAACCTGTGGGAATGGTGTCTCGATTGGTATGGAGCCTACCCGGAACACGCTCTCAGCGATCCTTCAGGCCCTCTCCACGGCGTCGAACGCGTCTGCCGAGGGGGCAGTTGGTTCAGCGGGAAAGGCGGAGTCCGTTGCGCAGACCGCGATCATGTGCCTCCGGATTATGTCAATTCTTCTCTTGGTTTCAGAATCGTGTGGACTCCATAAATAACGCATTAGGGCGCAGGATGGTGTTGATAGCCCGTCGGATTCATAGATGGCTGGGATTAGCGGGGATCCTTTATCTCATCTTAATGGCTCTGACAGGCATACTTGCAAATCATCCGACCTGGTTCGCATCTGTTTCAGTTCCGGCAGGTTGGGCAGACATGGGTGAACCCTACCGGAACTGGAACCAGTCTACCTTACGAGATATTGTTTTCTCTGCTGAAGACCCACAGAAGGGGTTTGCGTATGGCTGTGAAGGAATCTGGCTGACACATGATAGCGGCCGGACATTCGTTCCGTTTATGGATGGGCTTCCTGAATCCCCACCGTACCGGAATATCCATGCGCTGTACTTCGATGAAAACGCACAACGGATGTTTGCCGGTTCTGAGGCAGGGCTTTTTGTCTATGAATTCCATCCAAAGGGCGGAAAATGGAAGAGATGCCCCATGGAGAGTCCTCAAGCGACTGTAAGAAGTCTCTTTGGCTTTAAGGAGTACATCGTCGCAGTGACACATTCACATCTTTTTCTCAGCAGCAATGCGCCGCCGTTCAATTTTCAAGAAATCAGACTCAGCCCTGATACGATTCCGGAACGTCCTGAAAAAAATGTCAGCGATCTCATTCTGGCGATTCATACCGGCGCAATCTTCGGTCTTCCCGGCAGACTGCTGATCGATTGTGCCGGGGTGATTCTTATCCTGCTCTCAATATCAGCCTTCTTTCTGTGGTATTATCCGAGGCATGTAAAGAGAAAGGCGAGAACAGGGAAGCAGAACACACAGTACCGGAAATCCATGTACCGGCTTTCGCGCACACTGCATGCTTCATCAGGCATGCAAACAGCTTCCGTTATGACTCTGGTCGCATCCATCACGGCCTGTCTGGTTTTTCTTCCGCTTGCCCCATGGCAGAAGATACTTACTGTTCCTGTCAAATATTATTCGGAGAGCCTGTTTGATACCAGTCCGTGGAAGGGAACAGTGGAAAAGGTGTTATATAACCCTGACGCTCGCAAAATCATCATTCTGACTCACAACAGTCTCTTCGAATGGGACGGAAATTCCGAAAAGGCCGTCAGACAGACTGTGGTCATCCCCCCATCGGATATGGCAGAAATTTCTGTGTTCAGATATATACCTGAACATAAGGCCTATTTGATTGGGACGTTTTCTGGACTTTTCAGAGTCAATCCTGTCACAGGAACCATGACATCTCTCAAGGCAGAAGGTCGCAGAATCACAAAAGTCTGCGGATATCTGAAAGCCCCGAATGGGCATGAATACTATTGTCATTCCGAAAAAGGGTTACAGATGCTCGCTCAAACAATGGGGAATCGGCATTCCATCACCATGCCTGAAGCGATACACACAAATCGGAAAGTCAGTCTCGCGAAGTTTTGTGCTGAACTCCATAGCGGCAGAATTTATAAGCCATTACTGGGAAGGGCCTGGTGGATACCCTCTTTCCTCAGCAGTTTAGTCGTAATATGTCTGTTCGTCACTGGCACTTACATACGCTGTTACAGAAAACATTGAGCTGTATTCCAGCTAAGAGGAGTGGTTTGTTATCTCAGGAATAAGGATGAATTCCCTAAATAAAAAATTAACAATCGGCAATCAACAATGTATATGGGAGGAAGAACATCATGAAACAATTACCTGACATCACACAATCCTGGTCTGATATTCATCATCTCATGCTGGGGGACGTCCGAAGTCACATTCTCGTCACAGCGATCAAACTCAAGGTTTTTGACACGCTGACCGAATCGGTAACGGCCGAAAGCGTTGCGGAAAAGTTGGGAGGACATCTGCGTAATACAGAATTGTTCCTCAATGCCCTGGTCGGCATGGACATCATTCTGAAGCACAACGGCCTTTTTTCCAACACCCCAAAAAGCGCCGATTATCTCGTCACGTCCAGCCCGAGCTATCTCGGCGCATCTTTCCTGTACTATCGGGAATGGCACGAACGATTGAAAGCCAATATGGAGCACATGATTCTCAACGGCCCGCCCGAACAACAGGATCAGGAAATATCAGACGGCGCGATGTGGGCCGAATCCGCCCGCCTGTCTGCACCTTATCAGTATTGCGGCCCAGCCCAGGACATCGCGCGGATTGTCGCAGCCCAGCCCGAATTTCCGAACATGAAAACCATGCTCGATCTGGGAGGTGGGGCCGGCTTTTTCACGCAGGCCATTGTCGGTGCCCATCCTTCCATGTCAGGAGTAGTGTTCGAACAACCTCCGGTGGCGAAAGTAGCACGTGAGTTCCTGAAAGAATATGACGCAGATTCTCGGATTCTTGTGCAAGAGGGCGATTATATGGCCGATCCGCTGGGAAGTTCGTTCGACTTGATTTTTGCCAGCGCCACGTTAAATTTTTATAAAGCCCGCATGAAAGAGCTCTTTGTCAAAATCCATGATGCGCTCAGTCCCGGGGGGCTTTTTATGACGCATCAGGACGGGATTTATGCCGAACGCACGAAGCCGATGAACCACATCACAGGATTCCTGGCTGTTGAATTGTGCGGAGGAGATTACGCGCTTACAGAAGGTGTTATCGCCCAAACCATGCTTGACGCAGGCTTTCAGTCAGTGCGCAGCTTTACGCTCAAAGCCGATGTTGGCGACATGGAGATCACGATTGGTCGAAAAGCTTTATAACGTCATCTTAAATGAGATGTGACCTGGTGCTTATGGGCTTGTTGTTTGACTGGCCGCGATGACCCGCTCAATGCCGGCGTAATCTTCGATAATCTCTTCGATTGCCAACCCCTGTTCTTGCAGCAGGGTCGTGACTGTTTCGCACTGCCCAAATCCGATTTCGAGAAGGATGTACCCATCTGGCACAAGGTATGATGGCGTTTCGGCAATCAGTCGTTGATAGACATCAAGCCCTTGTTCTCCCGCGTATAACGCTGACTTTGGTTCATGGTCTTTCACTTCACGAGCAAGAGCTGCATACTCTTTTGCAGCAATATAGGGTGGGTTAGACACAATGATGTCGAAGGTCATCCCCTGAAACGGCTCAAAGAGATCTCCATGATGAAAACTGACGGGTTTGTCGTTGTCAAGCAGTTTTTCAGCGTTTTTAGCCGCAATCGTCAGTGCTTCCTCAGAAAGATCTCCGGCCCATACGCTGGCATTGGGAAGCTCATGCTGCAGACTGATCGCAATCGCCCCGCTGCCGGTTCCAATATCGAGAATACGTGGTTGAGAGAAATCCTTTGCGCGTTGAATAGCGGCTTCGACTAAATGTTCGGTTTCGGGGCGAGGAACCAGCACCCCTGGCCCAACCTCGAATTCCAGGGACCAGAATTCCTGTTTTCCGGTCAGATATTGGGTCGGCATTCCCTGTGCCCGCTGCCGAATCAACTGTTTATATCGTTCACGCTCCTCTTGCTGAATCGGCTGGTCGAAATGGATGTACAAATACATCCGGTCCTGGCCGAGGACATAAGCCAGAAGCACTTCCGCCGTTAAACGAGGACTGTCAATGTCCCGTTCTTTGAAAAAACCGGTTGTCCATTGAAGGATTTCCAGGATCGTCCATTGTTGATCATGTTGAAGTGCCATCGATATTTAGAAATGTAAGGATCACTGAAAACAACAGAGACGTGTCTATCTCATCGCCTTCCCACTCTTCTTCCCCTATCCCAGGATTTCCTGTGTTTTTTATGAGACAACATTTACTGGATAGAGACCTTGTAAGAAAGGGAGCATTCTTGTCAAACGAAAAATCCCGGACACATCATTTAGAACTTCTTGCATGACAACAAATTTTATTTGACAAAGTTGGATGTTTTCATACAAGGATCTTGGTGAAGCAGTATATAAACGAAGCAGTGTATAAATGCAAAACACATTGAAACAATGTGTTTTCGGAGAAGGCTGTGTTTGGGAATAAACAGTATGGGGTGTGCTATATTTCCATCATTGCCATGTATTTCAAAACGTGTTAGGAGGTTAATACATGTCAAATAAATGGGTGTATTTCTTTGGTGCCGGAAAAACTGAGGGAAAGGCAGAAATGAAGAACCTGTTAGGGGGAAAAGGTTCGAATTTGGCGGAAATGGCCAATCTGGACATTCCAGTCCCTCCCGGCTTCACCGTTACAACAGAAGCATGTATCGAATACCAGAAATTAAACGGCCAGTATCCTGAAGGAATGTGGGATCAGGTCCTGGAAAATCTCGGGAAGTTAGAAGAGTCTATGGGCGCCAAATTAGGAGGCGGAGATGATCCACTGCTCGTATCCGTACGTTCAGGAGCGCGCGTGTCGATGCCAGGTATGATGGATACCGTGTTGAATCTGGGAATGAATGACGCGACCGTTGCTGCCGTGGCCAAGAAAACCGGTAACGAACGCTTTGCATACGATAGTTACCGTCGTTTCCTGACCATGTTCGGTGATGTGGTGCTGGAAATCGAACACGCCAAATTCGAGGCGATTCTGGACAAGAAAAAAGAAGCCAAAGGCGTTGAGATGGACACAGATTTGGACATCAACGATTTGAAAGAAATCGTGGAAGAGTTTAAAGAGTTAATTAAAATCGAAACCGGTTCTGCCTTCCCAGAAGACCCGAAAGAACAATTAAAATACGCGATCAATGCCGTGTTCGGTTCCTGGAATAATGCGCGCGCCATCAAATATCGCCAGATCAACCATATCCCCGACGACTGGGGCACTGCCGTCAACGTCCAGACGATGGTGTACGGCAACATGGGTGATTCCTCAGGAACTGGTGTGGCTTTCACACGCGACCCTGCAACCGGTGAAAAACGCTTCTTCGGCGAATATCTGATCAACGCTCAGGGTGAAGATGTGGTTGCCGGAATTCGGACTCCCTCTGAAATCAAAGAACTGGAAGATGCCATGCCGACCGTGTACAAAGAACTGGAAGGCATTTACCTGAAACTCGAAGATCACTACCGCGACATGCAGGATATCGAATTCACGATTCAGGAAGGCAAACTCTACATGCTGCAAACCCGTACCGGAAAACGCACCGCCGGTTCTGCCATTCGCATCGCTGTCGAAATGGTCGAAGAAGGTATGATCAGCAAAGAGACCGCTGTACAGCGTGTCGATCCAGCTCAACTCGATCAACTTCTCCATCCGATGATCGATCCGAAAGCCGATGTGAAATCCGTTGCTAAGGGCTTACCAGCCTCACCTGGCGCAGCCGTCGGAAAAGTCGTATTTACCCCGGAAGAAGCTGAAATTGCAGCGGAACACGGTGAAAAAGTGATCCTGGTCCGCCCGGAAACGACCCCAGAAGATGTCGGCGGTATGCACGCTGCTCAGGGTATCCTGACCGCAATCGGCGGCATGACCTCGCACGCGGCTGTTGTGGCTCGCGGCATGGGTAAGTGCTGCGTCGTCGGCTGTGGTGCGCTGCGTATCAATGAAGCGGCTGGTGAGTGCGTGATTGGTGGCAGCAAAGTGAAACACGGCGACTTCATTACGTTAAATGGCTCGACTGGCGAAGTGATTATCGGTCAGGCTCCACTGATTCAGCCTGAAATCACCGGTAACTTCGAAAAATTAATGGGATGGGCCGATGAAATCCGTACCTTAGGTGTCTGGACAAATGCCGATACACCGAAGGATGCACAAAATGCTCGCAACTTTGGCGCAGAAGGCATCGGATTGTGCCGCACAGAACACATGTTCTTCGATGAAGGCCGGATTCCGATCGTACGCCGTATGATTATGGCCAAATCTGAGGATATCCGCAAAGCTGCTCTGGCTGAACTGCTGCCAATGCAGCGAAGCGACTTCGAAGGTATTCTCGAAGCCATGGCAGGTCAACCGGTCACAATTCGCCTGTTAGATCCACCATTACATGAGTTCCTGCCGAATGCGATGCATATTCGTGAAGAGATGGCCGAACTGAAAATGCAAATGACCCAGGCCGATACGCTGGCAAAAGTCGACGAACTGTACCGCGAACTCAAAGCTCGTGAAGAGCTGTTAGCGAACGTCGATTCCCTGCACGAATTCAATCCGATGCTCGGTCATCGGGGGTGCCGCCTCGGCGTGACGTTCCCGGAAATTTACGATATGCAGGCTCAGGCTATTTTCGAAGCCGCCGTCGAGCTGAAAAAACATGGAGTGGATGCACGGCCTGAAGTCATGATTCCACTGGTTGGTAATGCCAAAGAACTGTCGTTCCTGAGAGAACGAGTTGTCAAAATTGCTGATGACATCATCGCAGCATCCGGCGTCGAAATCAAGTACACCGTCGGAACCATGATTGAAATTCCGCGTGCCGCCTTAACTGCCAGTGAAATCGCTGAACATGCGCAGTTCTTCTCCTTTGGAACGAACGATCTGACACAGTTCACCTTCGGGATCAGCCGTGACGACTCTGGAAAATTCTTACCGGAATATGTGACCAAAGGCATCTGGCCGGGAGATCCGTTTGTTTCTATCGATCCGGTTGGTGTGAAACGTATTATGCAGATCGCTGTCGAAGACGGACGCGCAACCAGACCTGAACTGAAAGTTGGTATTTGCGGTGAACATGGCGGTGAGCCGAAATCAATCGCAATTTGCCACGAACTCGGACTGAACTATGTGAGTTGTTCGCCGTTCCGTGTTCCGGTCGCTCGCCTAGCAGCAGCACAAGCCAAATTAGCGGCTGAATAAGACAGACCTCCAGCGACACAATGTTCGAGAACCCGCCCCCCTGCAAAGTTCTCTTTGCAGGGGGTTTTTATGGGACAACCCTCGTCTTGAGCAGAAGCAGTGATGCAGTGTAACATGGCTTTTCTTCCACTCTTCCAACGAACATTAAACACGATCTGTCCTTGGTAAGATTTATTTTTTCCCCATTCATAGAACATATCACACATCAAGACTGTGGCTACCAGAATGTTATCACTGCGGGATCTAAGCTTGCCATGAAGCGTTTTCCGGGCATCTCGAAGAACTTGTGCCCGCAGACCTTATGACCATATCTCTTGCCAGGGATGAAGATCCAAAAATCTTCGATGGAAAGCATGCATCCCTCCTGAGCGATGAAACCCTGGACAACTCAGAGATTAAAACGACGCATGATTAAAATTCATCTGAAACGACTCGTTTCTTGAGTTGCTGGATACTATCGGCATGTTGTAAGGCCAGACTGATCGCACGAATCGCCTTTAAATGCTGTTCCGGCGCGTTATCCGGATTGACGATCAGGAACACCAGCTCAACCGGTATGAGATCGGGAGCGTCCCAGGGGACGGGCGTCCGCATCACGCCACAGACAACCTGCGTCTGTTCCACAAGGGCTGTCCGACAATGAGGCAATGCAATCCCATCGCCAATACCGGTGCTGCCGAGTTGTTCGCGTTCTTCGATCAATCGCCGAATGATCTCCATATCAGACGCAATACCAGTCGTCACGCACGAACGAGCCAGTTCGGCAATCGTGTCATCTTTGGTGGCGGCGGTAATCTCAATCACCCGATCATTGAGTAAAGCGGCCAGCGACCATTCATGGTCTCCATGTTCAGGAGCGCGTAAGGCGTCACGCTCGCCGACCGTCCATTCCCGCCACTTGATCAGGGTATTCTCTGACAACCATGCGCCGAACAGTTCAAAGATCACCAGGGCCGGAATTACCGTGTGAAAAATCAGCGTCCCGTCAGGTTCGCCCAGCACGGTCGCTGCTAAAATTGTTTCCACGGCGGCCATACCAGCCAGTGGTAGCACCAATCTCGGCAGACAAGCCGTCATTTTCGGATCTTGTCCGGTCAGACGACACCCGGCCCAGGTACCGAACATTTTGCCGACTCCCCGTAAGACGAGAAATCCGGTAATATACAGGACGGTTTCGCGGCTGAAATCTTTCACGCGCAGCATCGAGCCGATTAAGGCGAAAAAGAAGAGGTTGAACAAGGGTGTGATATTGTCGAGGCGTAGCGAATCGAACAACTCATGGGAATGAAAGTTGGCAATCAGCGTTCCGGCCAGCACGGCGGAAATCAGGAAAGGCAGATGAAAATGAATCCCCACGCCGATGCCAAGCGCCAGGATGCCCATGATCAGCACCAATATTTCGATGGATGGGGTGGGATGATCGGACAAAATCGTCGCCAGGAAGCCGGGCTGTTCGTCAGGCGTCTCGTCAGACGGCAGCCGCTTTTTCAAGCTGATTTTCAACGCCACAAACATCCCCAGTCCAATCGCCATCGCCCAGAACAGCTCTTTGCTCATCTCCGGTACGAGATGGGAGAATGAAGGTACGTCATCATGCTGCATCACAGCCGCGATTGCCAACAGTACGGCAAATGAAAGTATCTCCAGCAAATCGGTGACGAGCAGGATGTTGGAGAGCCTCTCTCGTAAGAGCCCTTCGATCTTCATATGTTTGAGCAACACGAATGTTAAGACCGGGGCACTCGCGACGCCGATCGACGCTACAAGCAATGCCTGGATGAGAGGGAAGCCAAACAGGCCCCAAAATCCGGCTCCGATCAGAAAAAAGGTGAGCAGGGACTGCACGAGGCCGATCAGCAAACCGGCTGTGTGAATATGCCGCAACCGGTCTTTGTGGAGCTCTTCACCGAGAGAAAAGGCGAGCATCCCCAGCAGCAAAAACACGAAAAACAGATAGCCTTCTAAAATACGCCGATATTCTGGAAACTGCACCGAACGCAGGAGGGAGATCGGAATCAGGCCGTTGTGCTCCCGAAAGATTCCGAATCGCAGAATCTGCGTCGAGAGCAGTTCCAGGGAGGAGGGACTGACAAACACGCCTCCTAAAATCTGACCGACAATTTCTCCGATGCCCAGTTTCTGCGTGATCTTCCCGCCGAGATACGCTGCCAGGAGCAGCAAGCCGAATTCGAGCAATTGCATTTCAATATGGTGCAGAGGCATATCGTTTCGATTGACAATTGACGGTTGACGATTGATGCCAGGGAACAAGCAATCGGCAATCGACAATCGGCAATCGGCAATCCTCAAGCTGCCGAGTGTGGTGCAGAAATAAGCGGTCTGGGTATCGAGTATCCCGAATTTCGTAAACATCCACGCAAAGAGAAAGCCGATCAGCATCAACGCCAGCACCGAGCTGACCAATGCCGGCCGGAAGTTTGGCTTTATCGCCAAGCCAGGACCCGAAGCAGCCGATGCCGAGAGAAACAGCTCTAGTGAGAACATGGTTCATCGTCATCAGTATGTAAGTCAGCATATAGACTGCTTTTCTATATTGATGCAGAGGCGCAGAGACGCCGAGATGCTCTTTTCTACCCTTTTTCTGCGCCTCTGTGCGAGAACGATAAAAATCAATTCATCATGCTTAAGACCGTTTTTCAGCTTTCAGTCAGCTTTGCCCTGACGGATCGAGAGGCTTCCGACAACAAATAGTCTCTGGTACATTCGGGTAAAAAATTCACCAGGGCGTCAAGCTGATCGTCCTGTATCGCCTTGCGAATTTTGGTGGCGCTGATGTAATTCGGCTGCCCCTCCGCATCTGTACCATCGGCTTTGCGTTCCACTTCGATGAGCTGGACGCCGCGAGAGGGAAGAATCGATTTCATCGCCGCATTATAGGCCGCTGTGGTCCGTGAATAGGGCTCGGTACCGACATAACGCTTTGTAATACCGAGCACCGGCACGATATGCTGCGCAAAAATCGTCACATCCAATTCGGTCTGGTTTCTAATGACGTCATCGATCGATTCTTTTTGCAGAAAATAGCTGGGGAAGGTCGCCCCTGATACCACATACGGCCCTCCTTTGAGAGGAATAACGTTCGGCAGATGCGCGATACCTTTGTTGACCAATCGCCAGCGGTCCGCAAACGGAAAGGCCGAACGGTCTTCTTCGACGACAAACAGATACACGACATCATTTTGTGAGGCAGCGGTTTCAATCAGATATTTATGGCCGTTGGAAAAGGGATTGCAATTGACGACGATCGAGGCAATCTCAGTCGTCGCCAAAGGGGATTTATTTGTCCGTAAATACTGCTGATAATCCCGAATTGAGCGATAGCCGAATTCCAGCAGCGTGTAGAGCGGTTCAGCGGTGGCGACTTCTTGAAACCCCAGCCCCTTAAAAACAGTGGTATTTCCCGGTCGGGTAAAGGCAAAAATCTGCTGATGTGCTTTCATCAGGATGGTGACGAGATGGGTGATAATCGTCGAGGCCGCATTGGTGCCGCGATGTTCAGGCGCAACCGTCACATATTTCAAGACCTGTCCCTGATATGAGCCGGTTCCGACGATCATCCCTTGCATATCATACAAGACCATGGTGTAGTCCACGTCAGCAGTGACGTACTGAAATCCTAAAGAGGAGAGAAACCGTTCAAGTTTCTTGATCGCGTAAGGATTCCTGGGATTTAACGCTTCTTCTCGATATGTATTGGTGATGCTCATGGCAACTCCCCTTAGAATGAAAATCCCTTGTGAGACCTGACGGGTTTTGAAAACCTGTCGGGTCTTGACATCAGCTTGGGATGGTATTTCATCCGCATTCTTATGGAGAAAAGGCAGATTCAACACAATAAAAGAACACGGTGACAGCCAGCAGATCTGCCGAGCCTCCGGGCGAAATGCCTTCCTGCTGGCAATAGTCGATGAGTTCGGTATACCGCGACGATCTGGCTTCCTGGTCTCTGGCCTTCAGTACATGGTGCGCAAGTTGCTGCATGGCATGAAGTGTTGCCGGTCCCTTGCGATAGATGATATTGGTATCGTCTACCACGCTCATCAAACGCAGCAGGGTTTGAACCAGGGCAGAGTTCATGAGGGCTGCCTCCACTGGCTTATCGAACAATGAAAGCTGCGCCTGCAACTCCGGCAACCCATGGTCAAATACCGACGGCAAGCCCTCTTCAGCCTCCTGCCGTGCGCCTCCATGGCGTAGGCCATAGTACTGAAAACAGTGTGCGCCGTGTGTCCTATCCTGCTTTTTTGAGACGCGCAATTCGCTGTTCACTAAATCCTTGCAGATCTTGGCAATCACGTCCCGGCATTCGGGAATCTGGAAGTTGTCACCGCGTGCGATGAGATATGACGCCGCAAACACAGAAATTCCCATCAGGAAAATGAGCCCTTTCTGCGTATTCACCCCCCCGGTGGTCTCGAACATATCAGCTTCCATGTTCAGGCCGACTTCTCTGATGAGCGGCAGCGCCTGGGTGAAATCATCATTCTCGAATGCCCAACCCAAGGTCGCAAAATCTTCAAAGTAGCCGGCCAGCGCCGCCGAAGAATTCAAAAAGGTGAAATAATCCATATCCTGATGCGCTCCCCGGTCGAAACGATCGACCAGACCGGGTTTCGGGGAGACAGAGACTTCGTAGAGTGTGGCTCTGATGGCCATCGCGGCAAGTTGTTTACAGATCTGTACTTGCTGTTGTCGGCGAAGATAGTTCGCCATACACACGATGATCTGTTCGCGTAACTCCTGATAGGAATGGGTTTGCTCCCGCATGCAGATAATCGCGGGTTTCTCACAGAGAAAGCAGGCTTTGAGCTTGCCGGATGAAACCGGATTCCCCTGCCTATCAGTCAGATCGATATCGATCACACGGCCTACGGGATGCCGTTTCTCAAAGCGTTCACATTGCGTTTTGATCTCTAATAATGCTAAACGATTGTTCGAAGACAGCGGTGCAAGATAGAAATCGCCAGCTTCATCAGTGATTCCGGTTTCATTATCTCTCTCGATCAGGATCCTGCGGGCCAGCAAAAAACGCCTGAGTTCCGACAGGACGAGATCGAAAAAGGCTGAAAACCGCGGATCGCATTTCGGGTAGCCGGGAATGTTGAGCGACAGGCTCAACGTCGCCTTCCCCTGCGCGGCGTATTGACTCCGTAGAAATGCTCGTTTTTCCTTGGCAGCCAAAATATTGTCTCGAATAGTGGTGACGTTCATAGGCCGAATTCTGATAATCAGTCATGTGCCGAGACCTGAGAGGTGTTCAAAACCTGTCAGGTCTTTACTCACTTGAAAACACGGCTTAGTGCTTAATTTCTTTGATCACATCGATGGTGGTGCCATCGCGGTAATCAATCACGGCTACAACGCGATCCGTATACTGAATGGGGGCCGGAATCCCGGTGATGGTATCGACTTCATCGTGCAGATCGTGAATCTCTTTAATCAGCATCCCCGCTTTGTGCAAGCGCTCCTCGAGATCCTTCCGGGCTGGATTGACGCAAATGCCGCGCTCCGTAACAATCACATCCACCGATTCACCAGGCGTGATAACATTATGAAGTTGGCGTTTCACTGACGGAATACGTCCCCGGAACGAGGGACACACCACAATCGCCAGATTCGCCCCGGCTGCCGTATCGCAATGCCCGCCGGATGCGCCCATAATCGTGCCTTCCGACCCGGTAATGACGTTGACGTTAAAATTTACATCGACAGCTAAGGCCCCTAGCACCACAACATCCAGCTTATTGATCATATTGCCACAGTTAAAAGGATTCGCGTACATATCGGAAGAAATCTCGATATGATTATGGTCATGCAATAGCGACGGACTCACCGATGCATCAAAAGATTGCACGTCGAACACACTGCGAAACAGGCCATGCTGCATCAGCTCCACGACATATGACGTCACGCCGCCTAACAGAAAACTTCCCTTGATCTGACGTCGCGTCATAATCTCATTGACGTATTTGGCGGTGGCCAGCGAGGCTCCTCCGGCTCCGACCTGGAACGAATAACCTGGTTCCATGTATCCAGAGTGTTCGATCACCTGAGCCGCCAAGTGGGCCAGACGGAGATCGATCGGGGTCTTGGTGATACGCGTGGTCCCGGAGGCGATTTTATGCACATCGCCCAGAGTATCAACCTTGACCACGTAATCGACATTGGTCTGGGGAATTGAGACCGGAAAACAGGGATACTCCACGATATTGTCGGTCACGATGATGACCTGTTGGGCGTAGCGGGCATCCATGATGGCATAGCCCATCGAACCGAAAGCCGACGGGCCGTGACAACCGGTGGCATTGCCTTCTTCGTCGGCAGACGCAGCCGCCAGCACCGCCAGATCGATACTCAGTTCGCCGGTCCGGATGGCGCGAGCCCGCCCACCGTGCGAGTGAATCACCGCCCGATAGGCGAGTTTGCCGTAGGACACCGCCTTGCCCAATTCGTCCCGCATGCCTGAGGTCCAGATTTCCGTAATCGTCCCATCTTCGATATAGGGGATCAAATGATTATGAACGACCGCCAGCGACGAGGCCGCTAGGGTGATATTCTTGATCCCCAATTCAGCCAAAATGTCAAGAGTCTGATTGACAATAGCGTCCCCATTGCGTAAATGATGATGAAAGGAGACTGTCATGCCGTCGTGAGGATTGCTTTTTTCGATTGCGGAGCGTAAAGTCGGCTCCATTTTGCTGGAGTGCGGCATTTTGGCCTTCGTGGGGAGCGAAACGGTGGGTTCATCCATCCACCCTTTCCGAAGACGCGTCCAGGCTCCTTCAAAGGGTTTTAGCGGGCCGGCGCCCTTCTTTTTCTCAATAACTTCCGGTATTTCAGTGCCTATACATGTTTTCATAATTCCATCCCCTTATAATGTGTCACTATCAATATCTGCCAGTTCCAGCAGATGGAGTGCGCGGGTAACGATCGGCGCATCTACCATTTTGCCATGAATGGCGAACACACCGACTCCATCCGCTTTATGCCGGTTGTACGCGGTGATAATATCAATCGCTTTCCCAATTTCCTCTTCCGTCGGGGTAAATACATCATTAATCACTTCGATCTGACGCGGATTAATAGCGGCTTTGCCTGTAAAGCCAATGTCCTTGGCATAGCGGGTTGCCTCGCGCAAGCCGGCTTCATCATCGACATCGACAAACACCGTATCCATCGCATCAATGTGCGCGGCTTTGGCAGCCATGATAATCCGTTTACTGGCATAATCAAGTCCCTGGCTGCCTTTCTCCAGAACAATCCCCATATCCGCCGCCAAATCCTGCCCGCCAATGGTTATCGCGTCAACTCTCGGAGAACTTTTGGCAATCTCAAGGGCGTTCTCTACACCGACCGCGGTCTCAATCATCGCCTGTAACATCATGGTATCATGAGGCAGGTTATGACTATCTTCAATTTTTTCGATCATTTGGACCACACGCAGCACATCGTCAGCCGATTCGATTTTTGGTAATCGCAAGGCATCCGGTTGAATCGGCACTATTTCCTGAAGATCGTCGAATCCATACGGCGTGTCAAGGTGGTTCACCCGCACTGTCACTTCGGCTCCGTAAAAGTTGACCGTAGGGATGGTATGTTTTAACAGCACTCTGGCAGCGTCTTTTTCGTTCGGAGCAATGGCATCTTCAAGATCTAACAAGACACAATCCGCGCCATAAACGCCTCCTTGTTGAACCATGGCGGCGTTGTTGCCCGGAATATAAAGCATACTTCGCCGTTTTTTTATGGTTGTCTTCATAGCATACTACCTCCTATATCAGTTACAATGAACGTCGTATTGCAGTTTCTACCCGGGCCCAGATGGTGGCATCGAGGGCTCCTTTATCTTTGATAAGAATATGTACATCTGAAATGTACAAGGTGTCCAGGATGTGCGTCACTTGTTGCCTGATGTGTTCACCGTATTGCATCATGACATTGGACTCAAGTTCGATCTGTCGCCCTGCCCCCGGTTCAACTGGTTCTACCATAATCAGCGCATCGCTTGATTCCAGGGTTCCGGCTTGAGCTCTTACTCTGGGATGCTGCATGAGTTCTTCCCCTCTCCATGTGGATAGTGGATATCCGATGCGTGAGGTTTTTCCCCTGCACATCGAGCATCAACATTCAACATGATATGTCTGTTTGATAAATACGTTCGAGTTTTCCTCGCATCTTCAAGGCGATCACAATGTTCTCGATCTCCTTGATAATTTCTTGAGACACACTGCGGCAATTGTTGCCACAATTGTCTATCCCCCCAACCAAACAGTCCTGTTTACAGTCTGTTACAGTTCTTTTAGAACTGGAAATAAAGGCAAAAAGCCTGCTTCAAAATATGCTCGCTATTCCGTGCCGCAGCATGTCATGGTTTCTCTGGCGATCATGAGTTCTTCATTGGTGGGAATCACCCAGACTTTCACGTGTGAAGAAGGCTCCTCATCCCGTGCTCTTTTTCCCCGGAAGCGTTCCGGGCGGCATCAAGCTCAATTCCCCACACCGTCCGTCCATCGCGGCAGCATACGCGCCAATATACGTTATGAGCACATCAAGAATGCCGATTGACGCGAACAGAATATTCATCATGCTCGGTGAACGCCCGTGCAGCGGCTTCCTGCCCTAAATCACCATGCTGACACCACACATCCGGATGATGCTGCCACGAACATCGCAAAGAACATTTGGGGAAGGCCAACCAACGGTTTCATCCACTGTGCGATAGCAGAAGAGGCGAGACACCAGGAGAACACACGCTGTCTCAATCACCCCTTTCCCAGGAGGGGGAAGGGGTGGGCAAAAATTTTCCAAAAATTATGAGACAACTCATTGAGGATACCTCTTACGATTCGACGACCAGTGGCTCGATCTCTAGTGGAATTCATCACACAAAGGCAAACCCACAATGGATTGAGACCTTGTAGATCCATAGGGTATCTTTTGCTCATGAGGAGCCTTTCACAACTGTATGAATTATTCCCCCATGTACATCTTGGATATTCGATGTTCGATGTTCAGAAAGAACCATCGAACATCGAACATGCAAAAAGATATGTTATCCCATTTGTTTAGTTTGGAGTTTTCTCTTTTGTAAGAACTTTTTCATAAACGGAAATCCCACTGATAAGATGATGAGCAGAATCAGGATAATTGCCAGAGGGGATTTGAAGAAAATCCCGATTTCTCCATTTGAGATTTTGATCGCCCTCCGGAAGGACTGTTCCATATTGTTTCCGACGATGACCGCCAGAATCATCGGACTCATGGGGATTTTCACGAGTGACAGCACATAGCCGATCAGCCCGAACAGAATCAGAATATAAAAATCCATCACGCTGTAACTGATCGCAAACACGCCGACAAAGGCGAGGCTCATAACGATGGGGTACAAAATTTTGGGCGGCACGGAGAGCACTCGAACAAGTCCGCCAGCCAGCGGGATATTGACGATTGCCAGAATTACGTTGCCGATAAACATACTCATAATCAACGCCCAGACCACGTTGCCCTGCTGTTGAAATAACAGCGGGCCGGGCCGCATCCCCAGCATCAGCAACGCCCCCATCATGACGGCGGTAGTCCCTGAACCAGGAATCCCCAGGGTCAACATCGGAATCAGTGCGCCAACCGAAGCGGCGTTATTGGCGGATTCCGGAGCAGCGATGCCTTCGATCGCGCCCTTGCCAAATTCTTCCGGATGTTTGGAGAGCTGTTTTTCATTGGTGTACGACATCAACGCAGCCATCGTGCCTCCGGCTCCCGGCAGAGCGCCGATGAAGAATCCCAGGGGCGCGGAGCGGATGATAGGCCAGACCGAGCGTTTCCAGTCCTCTTTTGATATCCAGATTCTACCAAATTCTTTTTGAACCTTTTTCGTTCCCTCTTTGATGGTTTTAAAACTTTTCAGGACTTCTCCAAGCGCAAACACCGCAATGATAATAATGAGAAAATCAATACCGGATTCCAGTTCGAGAATACCGAACGTAAAACGTTTGACGCCGGACTGCGCGTCGATTCCGATGGTCGCGATAATCAAGCCCATTCCCATAGAGAGAAAACTTTTGATAGGGTTGCCCTCTCCCAGTGAAGCGGTGGCAGACAGGGCAAACACAAAAAGCAAAAAATATTCCGCCGGGCCAAATTGGAGGGCAAATTGCGCCACTGGCAACGCCACAAAGACCATGGCGATCGTCGCGAGAACTCCGCCGATAAATGAAGCAATGGCCGACATCGCCAGGGCTGATTCAGCACGGCCCTGCAAAGTCATCGGATAGCCGTCGAACGTCGCGGCAACCGCAGCTCCGTCGCCAGGAGTATTAATCAGAATCGATGCTCTCGAACCGCCATACATTGCTCCATAATAGACGCCACCCATCGTGATAAGCGCAGCAACAGGCCCCATTGTAAAGGTTAACGGTAGCAGCAGCGCTACGCCGGTTGCCGGGCCGAGCCCCGGAAGCATACCGACAATCGTTCCCAGCACACCGCCCAATGTCACCCACATAATGTTCATGGGATGTAATGCGGTCATAAGACCTTGCCATAAATATGTTCCTAACTCCATAATCGTTCATCCTCCCCTCATCTTGCAGAGTTTTTCAGAATTTTTTTTGCACAAGGCCCGAAAGAGTGCCCTGAATAAGGCGTACAATGTGTACGTTGTCGAAGGGTACGACCGAGAACACCGTGCAAGGAAATGTATGAAGAACTCTTTACTCAAAAAATGGAAATGGCGGTAAATAGACATTCAATAGTTTAAAAAACAGCACATAAACCACAATACTGAAAATCACGGCCACAAGCGTATTTTGTTTCCAGCGTTGTAGGCCATTAAAGACCGTTAAGACCCCTTCAAGAAAAATAATAGTGGAAATCACATAGCCCAGATAATCGAAGAGCAGGGCATAGATAATGGCACAGACAGTGATCATCCCGATTTTCACCATGTTTTCCATATCCACGCCAGAGGACTGACGTGTTTCGCCGGATTCGGTCGTGGGACGAAATTCTTGCGCTATCAGCGCAATGGACAGACCAATCATTAAGACCGCGACCATACCTGGGAAAATTTTCGGCGCGTTCGGATTGCCTATGGATGCTGGCTCGAGCTGAAACACCAGCACCAGATAGATCAGACCGACCAACAAAAACAGGATACTGATGATTTTTGAAATATTCATAATACGATTTACTCCTCTGAAATTCGTAGAAAAACCCTGCCAGCGTTCTAAAACCCTGGCAGGGTGAGGTGTCACCCGTCACTCACATCGTGACAAAGCACTACTTATTCTTCAACATACCGATTTCTGTCAGAATGCCTTTATACTGTTCGTTCACCTTTTCAAGATATGCAGTAAATTCTTCGCCGCTCAGATAGACATTGTCCCAGCCGTTGGTTGTGCAGGCTTCCTGCCACTGAGGAGTTTCCGACATCTTCTGCAAGGTTTCTTTCCAGAAATCCACTGCATATTGAGGCATTTCCGGAGGGCCGAACAGACCGCGCCAGTTGATGAAGGTTTCGTCGATGCCTTGTTCGATGCAAGTCGGGATTTCTGCGATAGCCCCTGTGCCAACGCGATGATCCGCAGATTGTCCCAGAGCGCGCAGATCGCCGCTTTCGATGAGGGACTGGACTTCTGAGAGACCGGTGGAGAATAGATCAATGTGGCCGCCCAGAATTTGTGCTGCGCCAGAATCGTCGAAGCTGATATAATCAATCTCTTTAATATCCGGCACTCCGGCGGCCTTTGCCATAATGAGGAATTGGATATGATCCATTGAGCCGGCAGAAGAGTTTCCGCCGACTTTCACGCTTTTCACGTCGTTTTTCAACGCGTCCATCACATCGGTCATGGTTTTATATGGGGAGTCCGCTTTGACGACATACACAGCGTAATCAGCGATTAAGCGCGCTAATGGCGTGACATCTTTGTAGCCCAGTTCGGTCGTGCCGTTCAGGTTGGTCAGAATCAACGGAGGCGAATAGACGGTGATGATTTTGTCCGAACCTTTTTTCTCCTGGAGAGAGGCTAAATGGATCGAACCTCCGGCTCCGGGATTATTCCGCACCGGCATCGGCACGCGCACGAGTTTCGTATCTTTCAAGGTTTTGGCAACTGTACGAATAGTCAGATCCCAGCCACCTCCGGCTCCGCCCGGAGCGACGAAATCGAGCACTTTTTTCGGATATTTTGCTGCGGAAGCCATCTGACCGAATGATGCAACTGTGAATACAACAACGAGTCCTGCCACCAATAGTTTTTGTAATTTCATACCTGCTTACTCCTTATGCTTGTTCCTTACACGAATAATTTTTGTACCTGGTGTACTTCTACGACAATTTTTATTCCAGCAAGTGTCATGCCAACAGTTGGCATGACGATAGAATACCTCGTAGTTATAAGAATTATGGGATTATAGGGATAACCTATAGCAGCATAGATGTCGTACGATCAGGACAAAATGTCTGGTTTGCTTGAAAATGGAAAGAGGAAATCCCCTGACACGTGAGCGGAGGACAGAAAAACCGGACAAAATGTCCGGTCCAGGACAAAATGTTCAGGTTTTCAGATTACTCCTGTCTCTGCTTTGAACATGATGCGGACCATATGGCCTCGATCGATGACTGTCATCCAAAATACCCTTGGCATGGACACGGGCTATTTACTGAAAAAATACCACTAATGTCACTCATCTTCCTTGATTCCGATGTTATTTTAGATGTGTTTACCGAATTACCGAACGGCAGCCGTTTTACGAAAAGGCTGCACACATCTTGACACGTATTAAAGAGCATCAGGTTCGCGGCTGTACATCGTCACTCATCTTTATCCAATCTCTATTATGTGCTTCGGCGGTTGCACAGACTCGGCAATGGCCTGATCGATCACAAATCCGATTTCCGTCTCAAGCATCAATTGAGAAAATTGAGTACTTTCAATTGTGGAGCTTCCTCCTAACCGGACGGACTCGAACAGGATTCCAGCCAACGACGCATTTACCCCGAGCTTTTTCTGTCCGCCTTCAGATGTCAACCCAGCTTTAAAACCGCCGATCGTCGATGAGCAAAAGCAGACAAACGCTGCAAGAGAATACTTTAAGAAACATCATGATGTAAAAACCTCCGGTTGTGATAAAATCAGAGTGTTCGTCATGAGCGTTTCAGCACTTTCAAGTCGTTAAAGCGCCCACGATGAACGTACGACTTCAACAATTACGAGGAAGCGACCTGATAAATCACATCGATCAGGGTTCCATCCCGATATTCGATAAGGCCGACAATACGATCGGTAAATTCAAGCGGATCGGGAACACCGACGATGCTTTGGGCTTTCTGACACAGTTCTTCGATCGAGAAGATCGGAAGGCCGCAGGTTTTCAGCTTCTCTTTGAGTTCTGTCCGACGTGGATTAACCGTAATTCCGTAATCTGTAACCACCACATCGACGCATTCTCCCGGCGTAATCACAGTTTGTACCCGTTCGACCACCGAGGCGATACGACTGCGCACCAGCGGACAGATAACTACAGTCAGACCGGAACCGGCGGCAGTATCCGAATGGCCTCCAGAGGCTCCCCGAACAACACCGTCAGCGCCAGTCATGACATTGACGTTAAAATCAATATCGATTTCAAGCGCACTCAACACCACCACATCCAGTTTATTGACCGCACAGCCTTTGTTTAAAGGGTTGGCATAATAGGAAGCGTCAGTTTCGCGGTGGAAACGATTCTCCCGCAGCGAACGAATAGCTTCGCCGTCCAGGCTCTGCACGTCGAACATGCGGCGAATCAGTCCTTCTTCGTACAATCTCACGATAGCAGTCGTAATCCCGCCCAGCGCAAAGCTCATCTTGATGTCACGGCGCAGCATCTCTTCATGCAGAAAGCTGGTGGTGGCAAGGGATGCGCCGCCGGACCCGGTTTGAAAAGAAAAACCGTCCCGAAAATATCCCGAATGTATAATTGCCTTTGCCGCATGCTCGGCCAGCAGTAAGTCTCGTGGATTGTTTGTGATGCGTGTCGCTCCGGTGCTGATTTTGGCCGGATCGCCAATGGCGTCAACAAGAACGATAGCATCGACCTGATCTTGTGGGATGCTGCACGGCACATTCGGATAGTCTGCAAGGTGATCCGTAATGAGAATCACGTGTTCAGCCCTACGGGAGTCGCAGATGGCGTAGCCCAGAGCCCCGCAGGCCGAGGGGCCGTCATAGCCATTAGCGTTACCGTATTCATCGCATGACGAGACACCCATGAAGGCCACATCGATCGTAAGCGTTCCGGTTTCCAGCGCTCGCGCCCGTCCGCCGTGAGAATGAAAGACGATCGGCTCATCCAACAAACCGGACGAAATCGCCTCCCCGAGTTTGCCGCGCATCCCACTGGTGTAAATCTTACGGACAACGTTGTTCCGGATGTGCTCGATCAAGGGCTCATGCGCATCGGTCAAGGAACTAGGCGCGATAGTGAGATTTTTGATGCCCATCGCCGCAACCGCATCCATGACCATGTTCAGCACATAATCGCCATTTCGGAAGCAGTGATGAAAGGATATCGTCATTCCATCTTGCAGGCCGGATTGGGCGATCGCTTTCTCAAGCGTGTCGACCATTTTGCTGCGCTGTGCCATTCGTATGAGCGGCATATGAGCGGCGGCTCCGGCAAAGCTCGTCCGCTTTTCGCTTGCTAAGATGACATCAGGGATCTCACGCCCTACCTCATTCGTCGCCATAGTCTTCCTCCTCTTGTGTCAAACATCCTGAAATACGGGCAAGTTCCAGTGTTCTGCGAGCCCTGTCCACAATCGGTTTATCAATCATCTTCCCATCGAGCGCAATCACGCCCGAACGCTTACTCTCGGCTTCTTCTATGGCCGCAATGACGCGCCACGCATGCTCGATTTCGCGACGCGTCGGCGCAAACTCTTCATGCACAACGGCGATCTGGCGCGGACTGATAATCGATTTGCCGTCAAAGCCGAGCTGTTTGATGAGCCGCACTTCTTGCCGGAAACCGTCTTCATCTTCAAGATCGGTGAAGACCGTATCCAGGGCGTAAATACCTGAGGAACGAGCAGCGTTCACAATCATGCCGCGAGCAAACACAAGTTCTGTGCCCTCCTTGGTATGGGTGGTTTTGATGCTGGTGGCATAATCCTCGGCTCCCAGCGCAATGCCGATCAGGCGCTCGCTTGAGCCTGCGATTTCAAGAGCGTTCAACACACCGGTCGGCCCTTCGATGGCGGCCATCAGCTTTGTCGTTCCAACAGCGATGCCGGCAGCCCGTTCTTCTTGTTCGACGAGCTCCTCGACATCATACACATCTTGTGCGCATTCGGTTTTCGGGATGCGGATCACATCCGGTTGCGCCCGCACCATCGCGCGGATGTCTTCTCTGCCGTATTGTGTATCCAGACCGTTTATTCTGACGACCGTTTCCGCATCGCCTCGATCGACGGTGTTCAGGATATGAAAGACCAGCAGGCGTGCTGCGTCTTTTTCAGCGATGGAGACGGCATCTTCCAGATCGAACATGATGGCGTCGGACCCGTAAATATGCATGTCTTTCAGCAGCGCCGGATTATTACCGGGCGCATAGAGCATCGTTCGGCGTAATTTCATAATTCCTCCCATTGTGGCGAATCGAGCCCGGCAGCCCGAAAGACCGCGGCCTGTACACGGGCTTTGATCGTACAATCCAGCGCCCCTTTATCATGAATTTTGACCCGCGCATCACAGACCCCCAGTCTGTTCAGACACTCTTCGGCTAACTGTCGTACATGCCGTCCATAACGCCGCTCGACAAGGCTTTCCAGCTGAATGTCAATACCTTTTCCGGCATTTTTTTCGATTAACACGAATGCGTCGCTCGATTCCAACGTCCCGGCGACAGCTTCTGATATAAGTTCCATAAAGCCTCCATTATCGTTGTATAACGTGTCTCTTCTGCAAAATATTCACCACAGAAGCATAGAACGCCCAGAGGATACACGAAGACTCAAAACAGTGTGTTCTCTGTGGTGAATAGAAGTCTTACGCATCGCGATACTAATAAGTTTCAGCAGCCTGCCGAAGCAGTTCTTCGGGAATGTGTATCCCGAGCTTTCTGGCTTCGGTGAGATTGATATACATCAACGTTTCATCCAAAAATGCCGCTGACATGGTTCCGGGACTGGCACGCTCCTTGAGAACCCGCAAAGCCATTGGCACAATCAACTTTTCAGCCATGAGATAATAATCGCTGGAAAGTGCGGCAACCGCCCCGTTTTCTACAGCTTTTTGGCCATAAGAATAGATGGGAATCCCGGCGCGTTCACATAGATGTTTAAAGAGCCGGATATTCTTGTAGATGGTTTCGCTCGATGTCACCACAATCGCATCTACCTCGCGCGCAAGCAGTTCTTCAACCCTGGGAACAAGTTCGCCAGGGTGAGAGAGCAGTCGTATGGCATAATCGAGGCCCAAAGATTTACAGCTATTGCGGGTTTCTCCAACCTCGACCTGTCTCGAACGATTTTTCTCATCAAACAGAAAGCCTAATGTCTCAATATCCGGCTGAATCTTCCTAAAAAATTCGAGTTGTTTGACAATCGGTACATAATATGATGCGCCAGAGATATTCTTCCCCGGAGCGTCAAGGGTTGAAAACCCCAAAAACAGAGGGTTATTCACGTTGGTATAGAGTGTCGGCGTCTGTTTCAAAAAATGTTGGGCCAGGATTAGCGCGTCTGATGTAATCGTGATAATCAGGTCATACCCTTCCCGATCCAACTGTTTGATAGTCGCAACTGCCGTCTTTTCGCTGCCTTTACCGGAATATTGATCGACCTCTATGCGCGGCTCTTGTTCCCGAAGGGCTTTTTCGAGAAATTTCGCTATCGTATCGGGTTCGTGTAAACGGTCGTCAAAATCGAAGATGGCGACACGCCAAGCCGCCTGTGTTGGAGAACAAAGGCAAAAAAATATACTGACTATAAACGCTGCTGATGCAATGCTTATCTTCATATCTGTCGTACAGTATCTATCCCCCAAGTATTTACGTAATTGTCATGCCCTGACGAAGGGACTGTATGACAAATGAACAGGAACCTCACGTCTTTCCAAACGTTTTGTGAAATATATGGGAGACGGTGCGATATTTACAACGAGGAGGAAATCAGGACAACATGTCCCGGCCCTCATTCAATGTCATACTCCAACATCTTACGCCGTAACGTTCGCACAGGAATTTGCAAAGTTTTCGCGGTATTGGTTTTATGCCCCTGATTCTTTGCCAGGGCATCAACAATGAGGCGTTTTTCAAGGGCTTTAACTGCCTCCCACATGCCTTGAACTTCAGACGTTTTCGCCGGACGGTTTTTTTCGTTTTCGCCGAAATCCAGGATGTGGAGTGTCAGATAGCGAAGTAACACATTTTGTAATTGCCGAATGTTTCCGGGCCAATCGTAGTCGCATAACGCTTCCTGAATCTCGCCAGGCAGCATATTTTGCTGGAAATCGGCATAATAGACCTGCAAAAAATGCTCGACCAGCAAAGGAATATCTTCCCGACGTTCCCGCAGAGGCGGGATGGTAATCGGGATGACATTAATCCGATAGAAAAAATCCTGGCGCATGCAGCCTTGTTTGACATGATCTTGCAGGTTCCGGTTTGTAGCGGCTACGATTCGCACATCAGTCTGTTTCACCTTTTGCTCCCCAACCGGCATATAAGTCTTCGTTTCAATTGCCCGCAAGAGTTTCACCTGCATTGCCAGGTTCAGTTCACCGACTTCATCGAGAAAAAGCGTGCCTTTATGGGCGGCATCGAAGAATCCGGGATGATCCCGCAACGCGCCGGTAAATGCGCCCCTGCGATGACCGAAGAATTCGCGCTCGAACACACTTTCCTGGATGCTGCCGCAATTCACGGGCACATACGCTTTTTTCCGGCGTGAACTCATCTCGTGAATCGTTTGGGCAATTAAATCTTTTCCAGTGCCGGACTCGCCATAAATGACAACATTGACATCAGTGGTCGAGGCTCTGGTGACCAGTTCATAGACTTCTTGCATGGCCGGGCTTTTCCCGATAATTTTTCCAAAGCGATAGCGCTCCTTCATCGCCGAAAGCAGGCGTACATTTTCTCGTCGGAGTTGTTGACGCTCTCGTGTCAATTCATGTTCTTTGCGCTTTCGCTCGCTGATATCACGGATTGTTGCCAGAACTGCAGGCTTTCCCCCCCAAACGATCGTGCTGCGATGTCCTTCGAACCAGCGCATCCGTTCATCTTTTTCGATGGCCCATTCGAAGATGTGCCAGGAGGTGTCACTTGTGTTTTTCTCAGCGCAATCCTGACCAAACAATTCCTGGGAAGATTGGCCGAGAAGCACATCCGGCGATGCTTCAAACATCGAGGCGAAGGCATCGTTCAAAAAAATTAGGCATTGTTCCTGAAACACTCCGATACCATCGGTGACCTCTTGCACCAACAGACGATATTGCCGTTCGTTTTTTTGCAACGCGTGCTGGGCCTGCTTTCGTTCCGTAATTTCCTGTCGAAGTTCAATGGTACGAGTGTTGACGACATCTTCAAGATGATGGCGGAGACGATAGAGCGCCAGATGAGTTTCTGCACGAGCCAGCACCTCTTCGGCATGAAACGGTTTCGTGATATAATCCACTCCGCCAAGGGCAAGGCCCCTGACTTTTTCGGATGTATCCTGGAGAGCGCTGATAAAAATAACTGGGATCTTACGGGTTCGTTCATCGGCTTTTAGCCGTTCGCACACCTCATAGCCCGACATCCCCGGCATTTTGATGTCGAGTAGAATCAGATCCGGCAGTTCCGCCTGTATGGCCGATAACGCTCGCGCTCCGCTCGATGCCGGACGCACATCATAACCTTCCCCTTCAAGCAGTCCGGCAAGTAATCGCAAATTATCAGGCGTGTCGTCGACAATCAAAATACTCGCTTCAGGAGTATTGGTATTCATATATCACGTCCTTTTTTCAACCTTACTCCCAGATCTTCTCCTGCGAGGGGAGAGGAGCATAAGAGCAAACATTCATTCCTTCGAGTTTCGAAGAAGAGTTAAAATCTCATCATATTTAAAATCGTCGGCTAATTGGGCCAGGGCTTCGGCAACAGCCATATCATAGCCGCGGATACCTCCGATGACTGAAGCGATTTGTTTCATACTACTTTTATCTGCGGCCTGCTCCAAATTGTCAAGAAGTTCGGAAGGAAGCGTTGCTACCATCTCCGGCGTAAGCTCGATAACGCTGCTCTGCCCTCCAGCCGGAACGTCTTGTTCCGACGTGTGTCCCTCATTTGCCTGATACAGATATTGCATGCCGAGATGCCTGCGCATCATCTCGAACAATTCGGCCTCATGAAATGGCTTCCCTAAAAAATCATCGCAGCCAGCAGACAAAATTTTCGTCCGTTCTCCTTCGAACGAACTGGCCGTCAAAGCGATGATTGGGGTATGCCCAGGAGATTGTCGATTGCTGATTGTCGTTTCGCGGCAGCCATCAGTCTCCTGTTCTTTGCATACCGAGCTCTGCCTCCTGCTTTCTTCATGTCTGATTCTCCTTGTCGCCTCATATCCATCCATCACCGGCATGCGCATATCCATCCAGATCAGATGAGGTTTCCAACTCTCCCAGATTCCAACCGCCTCCTCCCCGTTTTTAGCGGCTTGCACATCAAATCCGACTGTGTGCAATAGTTCCGTTAAAAACATACGACTTTCCCGGATGTCTTCTACGACTAAAATACGACGAGTAGGCTGATCCGGCTCTAAACCGACAACGCGGCGAGGCGGCGGCGAAACATCCACGATATCGGGCTCGGAGAGTTCGACGCAAATAGTGAATGTAAAGCACGCTCCCTGTTCGGGAACGCTTCTCACGGAGATATCGCCCCCCATTAATTGGATAAACTCGCGGCTAATCGCCAGGCCTAAGCCGGTCCCTTCTTTATGATGTCTGCTGTAGCCGCTTTGTCTGAACGGCTCGAAAATCGTCTCCATTTCTTCCAAAGACATTCCGACGCCAGTGTCCTCGATTTCGAAAAGAAGCTGCACCGTAGGGGCTTCCTGAGAGCAAACTGAAGCAGGGGCATCAGCCATGGGAGAATTTTGAACCCGGACCCGCAATTCGACCCGGCCTTTATCGGTAAATTTAATCGCATTGCTCAAAAGATTCAAAAGCACCTGACGAAGCTTTCTTTCGTCTGTCCTGATGTACTGGGGCAAATCGTCAGTAGAACTCACAAGCAGTTCCAGCCCTTTGCTTTCAGCGCGTATCGACATCATTTCCTCAAGGATCATGAGAGTGTGTCGAAGGTCGAAACTTCGGGCTTTTAAAGAAAGCCGCCCGGCTTCAATTTTTGCCATGTCCAGGACATCACTGATCAGTGAGAGTAAATGCTCGCCGCTTCGGGTAATAATGCCCAACTTCTTCCGTTGTCCGTCAGACAACGACGTATCCCGTGTCAGGAGTTGAGAAAAACCGAGAATGGCATTCATAGGAGTCCGGAGTTCATGGCTGATATTGGCGAAGAATTCGCTTTTCACCCGATTCGCAGCTTCCGCCAAGTCTTTTGCATCTCGTAACTCGACGGTCTGCTTGCGTAGTTGCTGCGTTCGTTCCTGCACCAGAGCTTCAAGATGTGTGTGATGGGATGAAATGGTCTCTCCCATTTTCTGCAGCACTGAAATCAATGGTTGAAATTCCCGATACGAGATTTGCTGCGTAAACGCCTCATGATTTCCGGCAGCGTAGGCATTCACCAGATCGATGAACTG
>PDWJ01001584.1_pt1 | contig 28383 bp, 29 predicted proteins | sample 1430881 | NCBI WGS metagenome assembly PDWJ01 (sample SAMN01162460, study PRJNA174530) | Oral metagenome, whole genome shotgun sequencing project. | biome: Marine environment; feature: Marine mammal; material: Swab sample of the gingival sulcus; isolation source: swab sample of gingival sulcus...
GGGTGCAGTCCCTACCTGATGGGATTTTGTGCCCAAAAAGATGTGGCAATAAGCTTTCTGACCGAATATGGAAAATTTCTGGCCATGGTCAAAGGTCCGATTTCAGGCAATGTCCTGCTGCGAAGAAAACAGTTCCGGATGGCGGACAAGCCGGATATTTCTGCACAGGTGGCGGGGTTTGTCCTGACCGGAAAAATTGCAAACTGCCGGACCGTACTGGAGCGAAGCCTTCGGGATCATGCTGAAAAAATTGACGCGGTATCTGTCAAAAAGGTATCTAACCGGCTGTCAATGTATATCCGTAAAGAGTTGCACAAAGACGATTTGGATAGGCTTCGGGGTATTGAGGGAGACGCAGCCCGCCAGTATTTCAGTGTCTTTGACGAATTGATCTTCCATCAAAAGGAGGCGTTTGCTTTTTCAGGACGGAACAGAAGACCCCCTACTGACAGGGTGAATTGTCTGCTTTCTTTTGTGTATACACTGCTGGTTCATGATGTCAGATCCGCCTTGGAGTCCGTGGGGTTGGATCCGTCAGTGGGCTTTTTGCACCGGGACCGTCCCGGCAGGCCGGGTCTTGCCCTGGATATGATGGAGGAATTCAGGCCGTTTCTTGCGGACCGGCTTGTACTGTCAATGATCAACAGAGGCCAGGTTAAACCCGAGGGATTTATCATAAAAGAGTCAGGCGCTGTTCATATGGATGATGATACCCGGAAAATCGTCCTCACGACGTATCAGAAAAGAAAACAGGACAGCCTGATTCATCCATTTTTAAATGAAAAAATTCAGATTTCAACGTTGTTTTTTATCCAGGCCCTACTCTTAGCAAGATTTATCCGTGGGGATCTTGATGGATATCCGCCGTTTATCTGGAAATAGACCAAGGAGTTCTTTTGCTGGTATTGGTAAGTTATGACGTTTCCATAGAGAAAAATGGTGCAAAGCGTTTGCGGCGTGTTGCAAAAGCATGTCAAAACTATGGTCAAAGAGTTCAATTTTCTGTTTTTGAGTGTGTGGTCGATCCTGCACAATGGGCAGTTTTAAGGCAAAACCTAATTGATGAAATAGACCCTATAGTCCAAATTTTGTCAAACCGTCGTATCAGGTTCCTACATACAGATGTACAACATTTCTTATACATAGGTTCGCATCCTACAAACCATTTGAATCTATTATTTTTTATTCTTGAAAAGAGCATATTCATTTCAAAAAAACATTTATTTTTTAGAGGATCGCTCTTTGACAATTTGTTTTTATTAAATTATAGCAAGTTAACATAGCAACAGTCGCTCCCCATGCGGGAGCGTGGATTGAAACCCAAAAGATGTACTTGTCGGTCAGGAGTGGAAGGTCGCTCCCCATGCGGGAGCGTGGATTGAAACTAAGTCTGATGATCGCAAGGATAAAGCGAGATTTTGTCGCTCCCCATGCGGGAGCGTGGATTGAAACACAACAAGCTTTGAGTTTTGGCACCGGCTACAAGTCGCTCCCCATGCGGGAGCGTGGATTGAAACAAATCAACAATGACGACATGATCTTTGTCTTTATGTCGCTCCCCATGCGGGAGCGTGGATTGAAACTTTCCAAACATCGAAAACTTTCTCAACCTGATGTGGTCGCTCCCCATGCGGGAGCGTGGATTGAAACTTTATGGGTAAGATACCATTCATAGTGCTTACCGGTCGCTCCCCATGCGGGAGCGTGGATTGAAACTTACCATGCCGCCCTGCCAAGCGGAGCGCGGAGGTCGCTCCCCATGCGGGAGCGTGGATTGAAACTTTGGGTGATCCAACCCAGCAATATAGCGGAGAATTGTCGCTCCCCATGCGGGAGCGTGGATTGAAACTTTTGCTATTGCTGATCCCTGTGTTAACCTTGACGTCGCTCCCCATGCGGGAGCGTGGATTGAAACTCGCCGTCTTGTTTATCTTATTGAGGAGGCGCAGCGTCGCTCCCCATGCGGGAGCGTGGATTGAAACCCGGCTTTGCGGCTTTGCCGCACCTGCCGGGAAGGTGTCGCTCCCCATGCGGGAGCGTGGATTGAAACTCGCCGTCTTGTTTATCTTATTGAGGAGGCGCAGGTCGCTCCCCATGCGGGAGCGTGGATTGAAACTTTTTAGTTTTTTTGTTTTTCCTTCTTTTGCTATTGTCGCTCCCCATGCGGGAGCGTGGATTGAAACATTATATTTGGCGCAAGGAAATAGTAAGGCGCAAGGTCGCTCCCCATGCGGGAGCGTGGATTGAAACCTTTAAAGATAGGATGGCCATTTCTTACGATTCCCTGTCGCTCCCCATGCGGGAGCGTGGATTGAAACCTTTTCACCAGACTGCGCACATCGGACTTCATATGTCGCTCCCCATGCGGGAGCGTGGATTGAAACCACCCGCAGCCCTTCCCGGGAAAACCGGATTTGGTCGCTCCCCATGCGGGAGCGTGGATTGAAACTTTTCTTTACTTTACTTTCCTTTACTTTACTTTGTCGCTCCCCATGCGGGAGCGTGGATTGAAACTCGTTTTAGCCATCATAACAACGGCCCCACGGAGGGGTCGCTCCCCATGCGGGAGCGTGGATTGAAACGCTTGGAGCAAACCATTGTTGATTTTTTCCAACTGTCGCTCCCCATGCGGGAGCGTGGATTGAAACAGAATGCGCCGATTTTGGGATTCAAATCTTAATCAGTCGCTCCCCATGCGGGAGCGTGGATTGAAACTTCTTCCGACATCGGCTTGTTTTTCAGCTTGCCGGTCGCTCCCCATGCGGGAGCGTGGATTGAAACTACCCTGTGGCTCCTGGCAGGGCACATCCGGCCGTCGCTCCCCATGCGGGAGCGTGGATTGAAACTTTATCGGGACACAAAGTCATATTTTGGAATCTTGGTCGCTCCCCATGCGGGAGCGTGGATTGAAACATGGCGGAGACATGAACCCCGCCCTTATGGGCAAGTCGCTCCCCATGCGGGAGCGTGGATTGAAACTTTTTTTCGGAAATAGCTTTATCACCTTTAAATGTCGCTCCCCATGCGGGAGCGTGGATTGAAACAGAGTTTTGGCAAGTACGAGGACAGCTTGTCTAAAAGTCGATCCCCATGTGGGAGCATGGATTGAAGCCGTCTTTGGTAATACTCTTGCACAATCCTCCGCAATCAACGGTCTCATGGGAACTGCCGTGTTTGGCGCCATAAAATTTTTTCGGGGACCTTTTCGAAAACACATTGTTAAAAGTGAATTTCGCCCGGACTATGATCTGCCTCTGCCCCGGGTGGACATTGTCTACGCCTGCGCCGACATGTCCCCCTGATCTCATCGCAGCCTCAGCCGCCTTAGGTGCGAAAGGCATCATTATTGCCGGCGACGGCAACGGTAAGGCCCATGATTAAAATAAAATCCGGCGTATCTATGGCAGATTTAATTCTGATCATGGGCCTAACATGAGTAAAGAGGCCATTCGCACCGCTTCGGAACTGGCTGCCACAGGCATCTGGATTGTCCGCGCTTCACGGGTCTCTACCGGCACTATCGGCCGCAATGTTGAAGTGGATGACGACACCTGCGGATTCATAATCTACGACGAACTCAATCCGCCCAAAGCCCGTATTTTGTTGATGATGGCCCTGTAAAAAGTCAGAAGCCCTGTCGTCGTCCAAAATCTCTTTTATCAGTATTAATTGATTAATGTTTTAAACGCTGTCACTTTCGGCAATGGATTTAAGATATGCAGTATCATCGGGCAGGCCGGATTTTTTGGCCATGCTATTGGCCAAGTGATCGGCAGCTTCGTTCAGCGGGTTGCCAGCATGGCCTTTAACCCATTTGAAGCGGATGTCCAGCCCTGCCAAGCGGTTCAACAGGGTGGCCCACAGGTCGGGATTCATGGCGGCTTCTCCGTTGGATTTTTTCCACCCTCGTTTTTCCCAGCCCTTGGCCCACCCTTTGGTGATCCCGTTGATCACATATCTGGAGTCCGAGTGCAGAACAATGGGGGCGCTGGTGCCTTCCAGAACTTCAAGGGCCTTGATGACGGCCAGAAGTTCCATACGGTTGTTGGTGGTTTTGTTAAATCCGCCGCAAAGGGTTTCCCCATCTTTGAATACAACACCGTATCCCCCTGGTCCAGGATTGCCGATGGCACCGCCGTCGGTATATACAACGATGGTATCTTCGGTATACGTTTCAGGCGTTGCCGGTGTCCCGGCGTTTGAAGCCGTCGTAGGCCGCTTTGTATTCTTTTGTCCGCCGTAAGATGGGTTTTTTAAGAATGCCAAGGCGTCTTTTCGGGTTTTAAAGCTTTTATATATTGCTCCAGCAAAGCCTTTGACCTGACGTTCTGCTTCAGGCCAGGAGGTGAATATGCCTGTTTTTCGTCCGTTTGCTACCGCATAAAATTTCATGGGGTGAATATACGTTGAAACTGTTTTGATGTAAATGGTATATGCTCCGGCCTTGCAATAAAGTGCCAGGCAGTGTAGACTTCTTCGGACGATCAAAGGTATTTAATTTCAGAGCGTAAACCACGGGATATTGCTGATGGATTGTATGCCTCGCTGTATTGGGGGCTGACAGCCAAGGTTTTGTCTTGTGGGTTAATGCATGACCGATAGCAGAAGGAGGAAAGATGGATCCCAATAAATTCCGCGAATCCAGACAGGCCATTAACAGAATGTGCGAACATATTAACGGACTTATCGAAAAAAAGGCAGTGGACGAGTCCAAGGTCTGTTTTGAAGAAGTAAACGTGGAACTGGATACGCTTCGCCCCCAGGCTGAGGGGGAAATACAGGAGCGATCGGTCAAAAATCTAGGCATGAAACTCAACATTCTAGCTGGTAAAATTGCAAAACTGAAAGAGAAAAAGGCCTCCCGTCAGAATGCGTCCGGGGGCAAACAAAATATCCAATGGAATGAGGAGCGCATCGGTGCGCTGGCTAAGGCGTTTCTCACAAAATTGATAGCGAATATGGCCGAAGATAAAGATTCAAAAGTGTTTTTCGGTACAACTGGAAAAGGCATTCGACCCAATTACCGCATTGAATTTGGTGACGGTAGAGTGGTCGGGTTTACCGGTTCCGGGCACAAACCCCAAGATTCCCTTCCAGCAAAGGGGGGATGTAAATTATCTGAACCGTTCTCCTTTGACGTGATTCAATCTGCATTGTCAGCCAAATAGATGATTCCCTGAATGCTGCAAACGTTTCATGGCCGGATACCTAAGGCATCGGATATGTTGCTGTCGTTGGTTGATCCAGCTGCCCGACAATAAAGTATATATGGCCATAGGGCGTTCCCGAAGGGTGAGGAAATTTTGAATTTTTATTCAGCATAATTTTGATGCGTAAACAAAATGTATAAACAATATAATAATTTGTTATCATTGATAAAATTCAAAATTCCGAATACATTTTTTAGGTATTAGACCTTGGGCGTATCCTTTTGCCAAGTGCCAAGTTTGACAAAGCGCGATACACCCCCATTAATTTTTTGTGTTGTGGGCGAACCGTGTTAACAACAGACTAGAGCGTTGGCCCATTGGCGCCATTTAAGGAGAGGGTTCATGAAAAATATTATGATCACCGGGGCATCCGGGTTTGTTGGTTCCTATTTGTCCAGAATCTTGGTGGAGCGGGGGTACCGCGTCACAGGCCTGGGAACGTCTGAAGGCCATCCCTTTGAGCATACATATGAACAATTTGTTTGGGTATCCGCAGATACCTCCCGTGCAGGCGCTTGGCAGGATATCGCTAACGAGTCAGATATTATAATTAATTTGGCCGGCCGAACTATTTTTAAGCCCTGGACCCAGGCCTATAAAAAAGCCATGTATGATTCCAGGGTGCTGACCACCTGGAATCTGGTTGCAGGCCTTGGGGAACAGTGGAACGGTCATCTGCTGTCCGTCTCTGCTGTGGGATATTATGGCGACAGAGGGGATACTGTGCTGGATGAGACAGAACCATGCGGAAACGATTTTCTAGCACAGCTTTGCATGGACTGGGAAGCGGCTGCGTTGAGTGCTAAATCTAAGGGGGCGGTGGTCTCACTGATGCGTTTTGGCGTGGTGTTGGGGCAGGGCGGTGGTGCACTGGATGTCATGGGCAAAGCCTTTAAATGGTTTGTGGGCGGTCCCTTGGGTAATGGGCATCAGTGGTTTCCCTGGATGCATATTGAGGATCTGGCTGCTGCGGTTGAGTTTTTAATTGCTGGAAAGGTCGGTGGCACCTTTAATTTTTGTGGCCCTGAACCTGTACGGCAAAAATCGTTTGCTCAGGCGCTGGGCCGGGCGTTGAAGCGTCCTGCCATGATGCCCGCGCCGGCATTCATGGTTCGGATGGTGATGGGAGAGCTGGGCGAATCGTTGCTCCAGGGGCAAAAATCCTTACCAAAAGGGTTGGAAAACGCCGGATTTAGATTTAAATATAATACAGTAGACCAGGCACTGGAAGCGGTCTATGGCCATTGATCTTAAAAAAATGAAACAACGCAGGTGAATATGTCAGATAAGAAACGGTTGACCTTGGTATCCTGGAATGTGAACGGACTGCGGGCGGTGGTAAAAAAGGCGTTTTTTGAGTCTGTGCGGGCCATGGATCCGGATATTCTCATGCTCCAGGAGACCAAGCTCCAGGAGGGCCAGCGGACTGATGAGATGTTGCAATTCGACGCCTATGAAAACTTCTGGGCGTATGCCACTGTGAAAAAAGGGTACTCAGGTACTGTGGCGTATTCTAAGGTTTCACCCAATGCTGTGAAAACCGAATTTGGCATCCCTGAATATGACCAAGAGGGGCGGATCATCCAGATGGATTTCGATGCCTTTACCCTGTTTAATATTTATTTTCCCAATGGTCAGATGAGTGATGAACGCCTCGAATATAAACTGAATTTTTACGATTGGTTTCTGGCATATGCCCAAGAATTGCGGCATGAGGGAAAATCTCTGATTATAACGGGAGATTTCAATACCGCCCATAATGAGATTGACCTTAAAAATCCCAAACCCAATGCAAAACGTTCCGGATTTTTGCGCATTGAACGTGATGTCTTAGACCGAATGATTGACATGGGATATGTGGATACCTTCCGTCATTTTTACCCAGAAACGGTGAAGTATTCATGGTGGTCCTACCGGTTCAATGCTCGGAAAAACAATGCGGGATGGCGCATTGACTATTTTTTCGTGACCCGGGATCTGATTGATTCGGGTGTTGTGAAAAACGCGTTTATCAATAATGATATCTTTGGTTCCGACCATTGCCCGGTAGGTCTGGAAATTGAATTTTAGTCTTTAAAAACCAGTTTCCCGCCAAGGTGGCCTGCAACGCCGGCTGCAGCCAGCATCAACACATTCAGCAAAATGAATACCCATGCGTAAGCCGATTCCAGGACCGTTGGATCTGCCAGGTACCAGATGGCGGATATGGCGCAGGTCGTGGTGGTGACCACAGCGGCGATAATCTTGGTTTTAAATATATGACTCCTGGCGCCCCTGTATTTGGCCTTCCACGCAACAACGCCTGAGAAAAGGACGATGGGCAGGGCCAAGATCACAAATATCAGGTTGATGAAACCCGCTTTGCCCAGCAGGGTGGCATCAAAAAGCCAGCCGATCACAAAAAGCACCACAGCCACAGGCAGAATCCCATTGGGGGTATGAACGGTAACCGGATGGGCATGATGCTTGACCATTAATGCTGTAATTTTGTCGTAAAGGGTGTCAGGCGCCGCAGCTGAGGCCGGTTTGGATGTTGGCTGGGCGGTTGGGGGAACCCCACGGGAGCTGCCCGCAGCTTTTTTTTCCTCAGCGTTTTTCTGATCTTCAGGTGCTTGAGTCTCTTCAAGCAGAACGAATTTTTCTGCGGGTACACCGCATATGGGGCATTTTTCAGGGGGAGCATCACCTTCATGGATGTATTTACAGACTGAACATTGCCATTTTTTCATTATTTATCCTTCACCGGTGGGTGCTTATTTTTTGTTTTGAACTACCTTTTTTCAATTTCCGTAAATACACACTCGTCAGGCCCGCAATAATCACCCACATATGCGGCACCGGGCCGATACAGTGAGGGCTTGGGAGCAGCCATCGCATATCGCTCTTCAATGACATGGGCGGCCCATCCGCTTACCCTGGATATGGCAAACAAGGGGGTGAACAGGTCTGTGGCGATGCCCATGGAATAGAACAGGGAGGCTGAGTAAAAATCCACATTACAAAAGATGTCTCGATTCTTTCGTTCCTTAAAGGCGGCCTTTCCTTTAATTTCAAGTGCTTTGGACAGTTCATACCATGTGGTATCTCCGGTCAGTTCTCCCATGCGTTTACTCATGGGCGCCAGGATAATGGCTCTGGGATCATCGGTTTGGTAGACGGCATGGCCGAGGCCCATAATCAATCCACCAGAATCCAGGATGTTGTTGATATAGTCATCAATACGATCCACGGATCCGATCTCCTTGAGCATCTTCATGACCCTGACATTGGCCCCGCCGTGCAGCGGGCCAGACAATGAGCCTAGGGCCGCAGTGATGGCGGCATAAATATGGGCCTTGGTGGACGCGACCTGCCGGGCGGTAAAGGTTGAGGCATTAAACGAGTGTTCGGCATGGAGTACCAGCCCCGTATCAAAAAAGTGGGCACTTTCCTCATCCGGCTTTTCCCCGTTGAGCATGTAAAGGAAATTTGCGGCGTGGGAAAGATCGGGGTCAGGCTCCACGGGATCTTTTCCATTTCGGATGCGGTCCCAGGCTGCCGTGGCGGTGGCCATGCCTGCAATGAGGAATTCTGCACTTTGCAGGGTGGTCTCCATGTCTGAATGGGCCGCATCTTCATCGTTCTGGATGAGCATGGGGGTAACAACCTGGAGCACATCCATGGGATTCATGTGAGGGGGCAGGGACTTCATGAGGGTGAAAATATTTTCCGGGATGTTTCGTTTTTCTGCCAAGCTTTTTGTAAAATCTGCCAATTCGGTTTTGGACGGGAGCCGTTCATAAAGCAGCAGAAAACAGATTTCTTCAAAATTGGCTTTTTCCGCCAGATCTTGAATTAAAAAACCTCTGTAAATGAGTTTGCCTTCCTTTCCCTGAACATCGCATATCTTTGAGCTTGCAATATCCACGCCCCTCAATCCGGTGTTTAAAACAGGGGTACATTCATTTTCACCCATGGTGATCTCCTTTGCTACAGGTGTTGTCCTTAAAATATCTTTTCAGGGGGACGCCGCTCCGGTACGTAATCAGACTCCATTTCACCGTTGTGAAGGGGTTTTGAAATATAGAGTCCGCAAAAGCAGGCTCCGAATTCTTCAAGATCGGGTGCCCGATAATCACAGGGGCAGACAATGTCCTTGTCAAGCTCACGGTCGCCACAGGCCAGGCGGCAAGGGCAGGCCATATAACCGTATCTCTCTTTATTCATGAGGAGGGATTCAAGCAGTTCAAAAACCAGGTCCTCATCCCTGTTAAAGTAGATGCCTTTGGCTTCCTGTGATTTTTTCAATGCCTTATAGAGCTGTTCAACCTTCATCCGTAACGCCTAAGGCCTCCTTGATTTGTTTTTCCTTATATCCCACAATAACGGTATCGTTTATTTTGATGGTGGGAAAAGAGCATCTGGGATTCAAGCTTTTAATATCCGCCAGTATCGCCTGGCGTTCTTCCCCATTTAGGTCGTCCACTTCTACATAATCGTATTCAACATTGCATGCACTGAACAGCTTTTTGGTGGATTTGCAATGGCTGCAGGTACTCAATGCGTATAATTTGGGTTTTTCATTTTCCATGAAATTGTCTCCTTGACAGGTGATGTTGTGGTACAGGGATCAGTTCCTGCCGTCTATCGTATCAATGGTATAATTATTTGCATATTTCATGCCGCTTTGGCAAGCTAAAAGTCAATCAACCTTATCTCTATGCTTATATCTTAAGACTTGTGTTTAAGTTTGAAATCAGGGTAGATTGAGGGTCGGTTTTAAATGTCATATGGCCCGCCATGGCCAGCCGGTGTTTCCTGGTGGGGTTTTGGACAGTCCGCCGTGTGGGGCAGCGGTGCCTGTATGGTGTCCGGCTTCATCTTGAACATGTGGCTAAAATTTTGAAAAAAACATGTTCATGACCGGTGTGAAAACCATTAAAAAATTGATTCAACCCTTTTATTTTAAGGCCCATGGGCCTTAACAAGGAGGAACGATGGGACGTGTATTGATCGTATATGCAACAAGATCTGAAGAAACAAAAGCAATCGCCGACCTGATTGGAGAGGGCGTCAGGGATGCCGGACATGATGCCGTGATTAAGCGGGTAAGCGAAATCGGTGGCGGCGAAGAATTGAACGGGTATGATGCATATATCTTTGGTGCCCCTACCTACCATGGTGACATGATCTCTCCTATGAAGCAGCTGCTTTTCATTGCTGAACAGGCAGAGCTGTCGGACAAACCTGCAGGTGCATTTGGGTCTTACGGATGGAGCGGGGAAGCTGGCGGCAGGATTTTTGATACCATGAAACATATTTTTAAGATGAAGATGACCCCCGACGGTCCCCTCATGTTAAAGGCCGGATGGGTGAGCGGCGGCACAGAAAAGGCCCAGAACTATGGCAAGACCATTTGCAGCCTGATCTGAATCCGGGGTGGATAGATCCATGACAGATGTAAGTCAAGCACTGGCGCGGCAGGGCTTCCGGGACCAGGTGGAACAATTGTGGGGAATTAAAGTCAACGCCTTGTGTCCCAATGCCCTGATTGAGGGCAGCCCGGAGCGCTCCCTGTCTAGATCCGTATTTAAAGACAGCAGTGGCAATCGGTTTCTCATTGAAGCCTTTGCCCGTGCCAAACACGGACACAGGACTTGGGTGGCGCAAATATTGGCGGTTTTGAATCGTAATGGACTAAAAATCGCATTGGCGCCGCAAACGGCATTGAATGGTGAGGTGCTGCCCTTTATAGGGGATACCTGTTTTCAGATCACCCGGTATCTGGATTCTTCTGGGATAGAGCGGCCCGGATGGCTCGCCTCGCAACAGGTGGGCCGGGAGATGGCACAATTTCTCATTGAGATGCATGGCGCTGCAAAGGGGATCACCAAAGATGTTTCATTTTCCAGGTTTTCTATTAAAGCCTATATATATAAGCTGTTTAAAGATATGGAAGCCCGGCATCCCAAGGTGTTGAATCAATATCTTCCGGTTCTTGAATTTTTGGAGAAGGGCTTTATGACCGTCCACGATACACTGCCATCCGGGTTTTGCCATGGGGATTTCCATCCCCTGAATGTAATCTGGGGGCCATCATCCGCGAACAACCGCATTCAAGCCGTTATTGACTGGGAATTTACAGGGATGAAGCCGGATTGCTATGATGCGGCCAATCTTGTGGGATGCGCAGGCATCGAACATCCAGAAGGGCTTGCCATGCCCATGGTGACGACGTTTTTATCCACTCTGAAGGCGGCTGGCGTGATGAGTCCTGCATCTTTAAAATGGTTACCACAGTATGTGTTGGCCCTCAGGTTTGCCTGGCTTTCGGAATGGTTACGGAAAGGGGACAAGGAAATGCAGGAGACGGAACTTGCATTTATGACGATTCTAATTGAAAATATGGATGATTTGAATGATATCTGGGGGGCTTGTTAATTTGTCTGCAAATACAAGGCAATGATACGGTGTCTGTGGGCTGCCTGGCACGGGCCTGGAGCCCACGAACACATCGAAAACGGGCGGTGTTATGCTTGATGCTATCGTTAACTGGAGAGCTTCTCTTTTAAGGTTGAAGCGATCTTTACGCCCAGCTCAAAACACGTATCAAGGTCGGCCTCATCAGGTACATATTGTACTTTGACACCGGGGTCTATGACCTCAAACTTAATCTCCTCAAATTCTTTATTGAGGATTTTTACCGCCTCACCACTCCATCCGTATGACCCAAAGGCGGCGGCCAGTTTGTTTTGGGGGCGCAACCCTTTGATATAAGTCATTACATCTGAGATGACTGGAAAAATGTTGTTGTTCAATGTGGGGGAGCCCACGGCAATGGCACCGGCATCAATGATTTCGGTGATAATGTCTGAACGATGGCACTTTCTGGTGTTCATCAGTCTGACATTCACATTTTCTGATTCAACCCCATTGGTGACGGCCTTGGCCATTTTGGTGGTGCTGTCCCACATGGAGTCAAAAATGATAACGACTTTTTCCTGGGGTTCTTGTCTGGACCATTGGTCATAGGCATTAATGATCTTTGATGGATTCTCTCGCCAGATAATACCATGGTCTGGGCAGATCATATCAAGCTTCAGATTCATTTTCTCCACATCCTTTAACAGGGCCTGAACTTTGGGGGAGAAGTGGAGCAGGATGTTGGCGTAATATTTCCGGGCATGGGGCATGATTTCATCCCCAATTTCATCATCAAAGAACTTATCTCCAGCGTAATGCTGCCCAAAGGCATCACTGGAAAAGAGAATGGCGTCATCGGGCAGATATGTGAACATGGAGTCGGGCCAGTGAAGCATTCTTGTCTCAAGAAATGAGAATGTTCTGTCCCCTAGTGTCAGAGTGTCTCCCGTCTTAACCACTTGGAAGTTGTAATCCTTGTTAAAATGACTTTTCAGGTTTTTGGCGCCCATTTTAGAACAATAGACCGGTTTGTCCGGCCCAATGGTGTTGAGCACCTGAGGGATTGCGCCAGAATGATCCATTTCCGTATGGTTAGAGATGATGGCATCAATTTTTTGGGGATCAATGATCCGGGAGATGTTGCTCAGCAGTTCATCCGCAAAGGGCTTTTTTACCGTGTCAATGAGGATGTTCTGTTCTCCGAGCACTAAAAAGGCATTATACGTGGTGCCCTCGTAGGTGGAATATCCGTGAAAATCACGGATATCCCAGTCCCGGCATCCCACGGAATAGATCTTGTTTGCTATTTCAATGGGTTTATACATTAAATTGTCTCCCGGGTTTAATCATCCAGTTCTTCAAAATCTTCCTGGGCGGCACCACAAAACGGACAAACCCAATCTTCGGGAAGGTCTTCCCAGGCTGTGCCAGGTTCCACACCGTTGTCAGGGTCGCCTTTAGCAGGGTCGTATACGTATCCGCAGGGACATTCATATTTAGCCATTGTCTATCCTCCATTTTGTTTAAGTATAATTTATGGATTAAAAAAATTAAGTTGGCTGAACTTTGCTAACTCAATGGTTGTTTAAATACAACGTTGAGTTTTGAAGCAAATACCGTGCCTTGTTGTTAAATTTAAAATAAGAACAAGGGAAATATAAAGGTTTAAACTTAAGTGACATTCATATAATATAACCCCGGTAAAATCAATACGCCATTAAACCTAATCCAAAGGCAAGTATAAGGCCCATGATGCGGATCATGGGCCTGACAGGAATATATGACCGAAAAGATATTTAGTAAAAAAGTACAGATCAACGCGCCCGTGACAGATCTGTTTGCCTGGCATGCCCGGGAAGGGGCCATTAATCGGCTGACCCCTCCCTGGACGCCTTTAACACTGGTTTCTCGAAAAGGAAACGGGATTGACAAAGGGGTTACGCTCAAATTCAAAATGAAGGCCATGGGCATTCCCATGATCTGGGAGGCGGAACATATTGATTATGATGAGAACCGGATGTTTCGGGACCGACAGGTCAAGGGGCCCTTTGGATTGTGGGAACACACCCATATCTTCCAAGCGGTTGGACAAAACCAGACCCTCATGGAAGACCAGGTGAAATTTAAGCTGCCCATGCTGCCCTTGAGCCTGCCGTTTTACGGATATGCCACAAAGGAATTGGACCGGATGTTTGCCTACCGCCATCAAGTGTTAAAAGCAGACATGGAAAACTGGGTGGGACACATCAAACACCGCCGGATTCTAATATCCGGGGCATCGGGAACCATCGGGCAGGCCTTGGTGCCATTTCTTAGAACCTGCGGTCATGAGGTGATTCGTCTTGTCCGTGATCCGGCCGCCCAAGCGCCCGATACCCTGTATTGGGACCCCTATAAAAATCGGTTGGATTTGGCAGCGGCGGGGCCTGTTGATGCCGTGATTAATTTGAACGGCGTGGATATTACCCGGGGCAAGTGGACGGCCAAACAAAAAAAACGGATTCTCGATTCCCGCGTCATTCCCACACAGGTATTGGTTGAAAACATGCAGGCCATGGCACAGCCCCCTGCCACGTTTATCTCTTCCTCGGCCATTGGCCTGTACGGAGAGGGCGGCGACCGGGAACTGACCGAAGAAACCCCCAAAGGAGACTCATTTATTTCCGATGTGTGCCATCGGTGGGAAACTGCATCCCTTGGTGCTGAACGCAGCGGTATCCGTACCATACAACTGCGCATTGGTATTGTTATGACACCGGCTGGCGGGGCCTTGGCACGAATGTTTATGCCATTTACCCTGGGGGTGGGCGCTCAGTTTTCTCGAGGTCAGCAGTATATGAGCTGGATCAGCATGGAGGATGTGTTGACCGGTATCCTTTTCCTTCTGGAAAAAGAGGAGATTCACGGCCCGGTTAACCTGACCGCACCTGTACCTGAAACCAATAAGGCGTTCTGTCAAACCCTGGCCCGGGTCCTGTCCCGCCCAGTGTTTTTATCCATGCCGGCACCAGTGATTACCGCCCTGTGGGGAGATATGGGCAAAGAGACGATGTTAACCTCGGCCCGGGTGATACCATCAAAATTGTTGGATAACGGGTATCAATTCACCCACGCCACCCTGGAGCCGGCCCTTCGTCATTTGCTAGGCAGGTAACGGATCAACCATTAAGAATTGTTAAAAAACGATGTAATTCAGGACTCCTATAATGAATACAAACGTAAAATTATTGTTTTCTTTTCTGATGATTATTGCCCTGATTTTCGGGTTTGTGCATATTTATTTCCCATCAGATCACTATAATTTTGAACGGCTGCATGTTTTTTTGTTTAACCTGTGTACTGGCGGCACGATTCTTTTATATTACACCCAACGCCGGGAGCACATGTCTAAAACCGTACAGCTGTTTTTTATGTTTTCCCTGGTATATGCCTTGTCTGCGTTCTTTGAAGTCTATCCCCTGACGCTGGCTGTTTCTGTCGTGCTCTGGCTTCTGGTAGAAAAGATCAGGGTGCAAAAATTTACAGTGCTGCCCCTGCAGTTTTTTCAAAATAGGGTGCCGGTCACAGAAAAGTTCCACCAGGCCAGCCTGTTGTGCCTGTCCACGGGCATTGCCATGGCGTCCATGGTCATCATCAATAACCAGTATACCCATTGGGTGTATATGGAAAAATTGAATCTGAATACCTTTTTCCTGGGGTATTCATTCCCCTTGTCCCTGGTGACCTTGTCCCTGATTTTCGGCATGCTTAAAAAAATTGAAGGTCGGGAACGCAAGGGAATTATGGAGGTGTGTTTTTGGAGCATCACCCTGGGCGTGATTATCTTTTTTTGTTTCATTCTTTTTGAACGGTTCATTTTTCAGGTGTTTGTGACGGCAGCATTGTTCACGGCAGTGTTAATGGTGCTGCTACTCTATTACACCTTTGCAGATCGGATTCAGCAAAAATTGTTCCTGACCTCGGGGATTGGATTTCTCATTGTCACGGCTGTGACCGGTATCGCCTATATCTCTTTGCATATGCAGGACGGGTATGACCCCATGCAGACCAAATGGCTGCTTCATATCCATGTGTTTGCCTCCCTTTACGGATGGAATCTGTGCGGACTGTCGGTGATCTGTCGATTTGATGATTTCCCCATCCGGCTCCATTCGCCAACGGTGATTGTGACCCATTGGATAACCGCACTGGTTCTGGCGCCCCTGGGGGTATTCTACGGCTGGGCTGCAATACTGGCTATTTTGGGATATGCGTATATCACCATCACCCTGTTTTTCTCCGGCAACGCTGTGGTGGACTATGCCCAGTAACAGAGAGCGGGTAAAACAGATGCTGGCCCATTTTTCAGGGCCGGACAGGGTGCTTGTGGTCATCAATGCCGACCCCGATGCCATCGGCTCTGCCATGGCAATAAAGCGGCTGCTGTGGCGGCGGGTATCGGAAGTGGTGATCTGCCATTTCAACACCATCACCCGTCCAGACAATCTGGCCATGATTGCGTACACCGATCCTGGACTGGTCCATCTATGTGATGTAGACCGATCTGCGTTTGATAAATTTGTGATTGTGGATTCCCAGCCCGACCACCATGAGTGTTTTAGCGGGTTTGAATTTGATCTGATCATTGACCATCATCCCCCCTCTCGCCCAGATGCACCGTTTTCAGATGTCCGGCAAGAATATGGGGCCTGCGCCACCATGCTCACTGAGTATCTGAAAAGTATGAAAATCAAGCCTTCCACCAAGCTGGCGGCAGCCATGATGCTGGGGATAAAAACCGACACGGCCAATTTTACCCGGCAGACCACTTTGAAGGATATCCGGGCGTTCCAGCACCTCTATCAATTTGCGGATATGAACATTGTTACCAAGGTCGAGCGGGCATTGATGACCCAGTCCAACCTTGATTTTCTGGGTCAGGCCATCAAAAAGCGTCAGGTGGTGGACAATCGGGCCTTTTACCATGCCGGCAAGATTTCAAAGCCCGATGATCTGGTGGTGGCTGCAGACTTCTTTTTAACCATTGCCCATGTCAACTGGAGCATCCTTTCCGGTGTGGTGGATGACAAACTGGTGGTGGTGCTGCGCAATGACGGCTTGAGAAAAGGGGCTGGAAAAACCGCTGCCGAGGCCTTTGGTAAATTTGGATCAGCCGGGGGGCACAAAACCATGGCCCGGGCGGAGCTGGACCTCAAGCAGATTCGAAAATCGATTAAACGTATCAGTCAGAAAAAACTGGCCGCCTGGGTGCTGGAACGGATTACGTTGACGGGTGGAAAGAAGATCGAATAAGGCCCATGAACATGATAGACTCAATGTCCAAGTGTTCCATGATGGTTTCATCGAACATGCGCTTGGCGCCAGGTTCAAAGCCGTCCTCGCTGTCCCATAGCGCTGGGTGATAGGCACCTTGGGAAACACCTGAACGGGTAAGCCAGGTCCGGGGATTTATAATGGCTGCCTCCATCCTTGTCACCAACGGCCTCATAATCTTTGCTGCAATTTGGGTTCGGTCAGCCTGTTGCTACAACCTAAAAGTCGGTCGGAATGTACATCCCGACCGACTTTAATTGTTCAATAGCGAATTTAATTACTCTTTTTCAAATTCGTCCTTTGAGGCTCCGCAGATGGGACAGCACCAGTCTTCTGGAAGGTCTTCAAACGCAGTGCCGGGGGCAATATCGTTATCCGGGTCGCCTTCTGCAGGTTCATACACATAGCCACAGGGGCCGCAAACATAATTATCCATAATTTCCTCCTTAAATTAGATGTTGCAGTAACATCAGTGCCGATCCCGGGAACCCGTGTCCCCGGGAGTTTTTATGAAATCGTTAATAGGCTTCATCCATATCCAGATCTTCATCTGTAATGGGGTCGGTGAACAATTTGTATGCCCATATCTGATAGCCGATAACAACGGGGATGGCAACCAGCACCACACCCAGCATGATTTTCAGGGTCAGCGGGCTGGATGATGCGTTAAAGGCGGTCAAGTGCCATTCCGGATCCATGCTGGATGGGAATAGTTTGGGGAACAATCCGAACACACCGAAAAAGGTGCACAGGACAATGGTCAGGCCGGAAGCCAACCAGGCCTTGAACCATGCCTGTTTTGCATGGAATTTTTTGATGGCAAACAGGGCGGCCACATCCATAACAATGATCAGGAACAGGAAGGGGTAGTTAAAGTAATTATCATACAAAGAGGTCGCAAAGTAGGACGCTATCAGGAAAAGTACCGCAACAGGAACAAGCGCTTTCCATGTGTTACCTGCGATGCTGGCAGCCCTTGCCTGAAGGTCTCCCGTGGACTTCAGGGCGGTCCAGTTGGCACCATGAAGGACAAAGAGCAGCACAAACAATACCCCGCCCAGCAGGCCGTAGGGATTCAACAGCTTGAGCGTATTGCCATGGTAGATGCCGTCACCGTCAAAGGGAATCCCCTGAAAGATGTTTGCAAAGGCCACACCAAAGAGCAGGGCTGGCAGAAAAGAGCCAATGAAAATTAAGCTGTCCCAGGCCCCTTTCCAGATCGGCTTGTCAATTTTGCTTCGATAATGGATGGCAACGCCCCTGAGAATCAGGGCAAATAGAATGAGCATTAAGGGGGTATACAGGGATGAAAACATGGTGGCATAGACCTGGGGGAATGCCGCAAAGGTCACGCCACCGGCGGTGATCAGCCACACTTCGTTGCCGTCCCACAGGGGGCCCATGGCATTGAGCATCACCCGTTTGTCCCGTTCTGTTTTTCCGGCAAAGGGGTAGATGGTTCCTACGCCGAAGTCAAATCCGTCGGTGAGAAAAAATACGGCCCAGAGCAGCCCCCACAGGAAAAACCATGTTGATTGAAGTAGCATAATGTAAATCTCCTTAGTTGGTTTCGGCCTCAGGGCCTTCTTTTACGGATTTTGCAATGAGGAAAAAGCCGACAGCACCCAGTATGCCGTATACCATGAGAAAGCCAATGAGGGATAGGGCAACCTGTTCAAAACCGATGGGGGAGCCTGCAGTACTGGTTTTCATCAGTCCGTATACAATCCAGGGCTGGCGGCCGATTTCCGTAACCAGCCATCCCGATTCCATGGCGATGTAGGGTAGGGGGATGGCAAACATCATTATTTTCAGGAAGGTGGTGTTTTCCATCAGTGTTTTTCGTTTCCACCATCCGTAGAGCATGAGCAGGATCATCGCTGTTCCCGCACCGACCATGGTTCTGAACCCAACAAAGGTGAGGAACACCGGCGGCCGCTCGTCTTCAGGAATATCGCTGAGGCCGATGACCTCGGCATTGAAATCATGGAATCCCAGAAAACTGAGCATGCCAGGGATGGCGCCAATTTCGATGATATTCTCTCCCCGGTGTGCCGCTGGCAGGGCAAAGAGAATGATGGGGGCCTGGGTCTGGGTTTCCCAGTGGGCTTCCATGGCCGCCAGTTTGGCCGGTTGGGTCTTGGCCACATTGACCCCGTGCATATCGCCGGTCATTCCGACCGTCAGGGAGGCGACCAGACCGACGGTCAGACCAATTTTAAAAGAACGCTGGAAAAAATCAAGATGCTGCTTTTTCAGCAGGTAGTAAGCGGAGATCCCCATGATGAAAAAAGAACCCAACAGCAAAGAGGCTGGGATCACATGGATGATTTCAAGCAGGCCGTGCTTGTTGAAAACAACGTCAAAAAAGTTTGAAAGCTCTGCCCGGTCGTTGTTCATCACGTATCCCACGGGATGCTGCATGAACCCATTGGCCATCAAGATCCAGATGGCAGAAAAATTACCGGCAAGGGCCACCAGCCACATTACAATGGCATGGGCCTTGGCAGACAATTTTTTCCAACCAAAAATCCAGATTCCAATGAATGTGGATTCCAGAAAAAAGGCCACAGAGGCTTCAATGGCCAAAAGTGACCCGAAGATGTCACCCACATACTCAGAATACCCGGACCAGTTGGTGCCAAATTGGAATTCCAGGGTAATGCCGGTGACAACGCCTACGGCAAAGTTAATCAAAAACAGTTTGCCCCAGAACTTGGTCATTTTCAGGTAGACCTCGTCCCCGGTTCTGGCGTATTGGGTTTCCATGTAAGCAATGAGAATGGACAATCCAAGTGTCAGAGGAACAAACAGAAAATGGAACATGGTGGTTGCTGCAAACTGCAGTCTGGATATAAAAACCGGATCCATAAACTCCTCCTGCTTTAAGCAATTAAAATTAAGTTAGACATATGTTCATGGCTTTATGTAACGCCTTTTTACTTCTATAACGACCACGGGTCGTCCCTGGTCTATTGAGTCCCAGGCGTTGGCTCACAACAAAACAAGAAAGTAATTCAGTAAGTTACTGAGACTTCCATGTAAAAAAGATTGCAAAATGCAGGGCCAAGCATATCGGATTTCAACAGGGTTTTCAAGATTGTTTTACCGACCTTGTGGTTGGGCGGTGAATTGTATCGGAACCTTTGGGTTTTGATACAAGGATGTCTCTGGGGATTTGATACACTTGTTTGATATTTGACCACTTGAATATATTGTTAATGCAATAATATGCCCCACATGAGCCAAAATCCAGAGGATGTTACAGGCGGGTTGTTTATCATACCCTGAATTTCATCCTTGTAAGATTGGCATTTTTTTTGCTATATTAATAAAATTATTTTTAACAAAAGTGGCTTGGCTGCCCGCACCGAAAAATAATATGGCCATAGGTCAACCCATTCTAAAACCAAAGGGCGCTGCCAACAAATCATGAAAGCCCATGAATTTAATTTTCATGGGTCTTTCAGCTATATATAAGGAATAAGGATGAGAAAAGAAAATGTACTGCTTGTGGTATTGGTGGCAATTATAGTTGGCGGAGTCTACACCTATAACGCAAAAAAAATAAAACCTGTAATGCCGTCCGATCATCCTATGGTGGATTCAGGAGGTGTCGTTTTTGACGGAGTGGCAACGGCTCAAGCTGCAACTGTCAATTCCAGCGGAATCCAATGGAATGATTATACCGCAGGCATGGCCCGGGCCAAGCAGGAGAAAAAAAACGTTTTTCTATACTTTCATGCCCCGTGGTGTACCTATTGTACCAAACTTAAACGGACCACCTTCACAGATAAAAAAATACAGTCGTATTTAAATGATAATTTTATCAACATCAGTGTGAATACCGATGTTAAGCAAGCCCTTTCTAGGAAATATGGGGTCAGGGGACTCCCTACCATGTGGTTTCTAGAGTCAGATAGTAAAAAGATCAGCAGTCTGCCAGGGTATGTTGAAGCGGATCAGTTGCTTAAGATCCTTGAGTACATCCATACGAAAAGCTATACGACCATGGATTTTAACGCGTTTTTGAAAACCCGTTCATAAAACCATGGTAAATCGGTGCGCCCCAATTGTCCTGCTCACGGATTTCGGCTGTCGGGATCCTTTTGTGGGAATGATGAAAGGTGTTATTGCCGGGATCGCGCCGGGGGCACCGGTCATTGATTTGACTCACGAGATTCGCCCCCAGGATGTGTTTCAAGGGGCGTTTGCCTTATATCGTGCTGCGCCTTATTTCCCTATCGGTACTGTGTTCTGCGCGGTTGTAGACCCAGGGGTTGGAACGGATCGTAAGGCCGCTGCCATTCAAACCCAAAATTTTACCTTTGTGGGTCCGGATAACGGCCTGCTTTGGCCGGGTGCTGCAGCGGATGGCATCAATACCGCTGTCACCCTGGATAACCACAATTATTTTCTCGATAATATTTCCTGCACATTCCACGGTAGAGATATCTTTGCTCCGGCTGCAGCCCATATCTGTATGGGGATGACTCTTACAGCCATGGGGCCGTGTCTGGATCAGCCTGTTACCCTTGACATCCCATCTCCGGAACCTGTGGGAGATACATTGATACTGACAGTATTGGATGAGGATCGATTCGGTAATCTGACGTTAAATATTACACCGGAGTCATTCAATGCACATTACAAAAACGATTCTTTTCTGGAAATCGGCGGTATCAGCATCACGGATGTGTATACCACCTATGGAGATGCGCCGGATGACACGCCCTTTCTGTTGCCTGGATCATCGGGCTACATGGAAATTGCCGTAAAAAACGGCAGTGCGGCATTCAACCTGGATGGCAGTGTCATGGACCGCGTTCGATTGCGAGGGGTCTCACGCCCATGATCCGCCATTGCGTTCTTTAGGCCCATCCGGTTTGAGGTGATCGGGTCGAATATTTCCCAAACGTTAAGGCGCAGGATCAAAAATGAAAAGACTCAACACCTTGTTATTTGAGTTTTGAGCGCTTGTTATGCGGTGAAGCTTCTGCCAACCCCTCTTGAATATCTTTCCCACTTTTGTTATATCTTTTTTACGATACGCACTGTTTATCTGTATTTTCGATCAATTATTCGATGGTGTCGATCGTCCCTGAAGCTTCGTAAAACAGCTCTGATCGCTTTGAAGGTTAGGTTTAAGTAAAATTTTGAAGCATGAAATGTATGTAACGGCCACGGGCCGACCTGGTTTTTCATCGGGGTCTGCCCATAACAAAGCACGAAAGAACCCAATGGGTTGGTATCGGTCTTTCATACAAAAAAAATAATACGATTCAGATCCTAAGGAAACTAAAAAATGATAAAATATTCTTGGGGCTTCGGCCTGTATTTACTTTTGTTTTTGGGTGTTGCACTGGCAGACCCCCCAGAGCATTCGGTCACAGCACCGCCTGTGTTACACTTTGCACCGCTGCCCATGGAGAATCGTGAGGCGGTCTATAAGCAATTTGAACCCATGCGGGTATATCTGGAAACCATCACAGGGCGACGTGTTGTTTTCAAATATATTGACAGTTATGGTGACTTGATCAAAAGTTTTATAAGCGGGGATATTGATCTGGCGTATCTTGGCCCATTGCCTTATGTAAAATTACGAAGTCTGTATCCTGATGCTGAACCACTGGTGACGTTTCGGGAAGTTTCAGGAGAAAGTGGCTATACATGTGCCTTGATCATGCTGTCGGACAACCCACTGCAATTGTCAGCCCTTAAAGGAAAGCGGGTGGCCCTCACCCAGCCGCTTTCAACCTGTGGTTACCTGTCTGTCAATGAACTTTTTAAGAAACATGGCGCCGATCTTGAAAAAAATCGATATTGTTATCTGGGACGGCATGATGCAGTTGCGCTGGCAATCGTACGTTCCGAATTTGATATTGGCGGCGTAAAAACAGAAATCGCCCATAAATATGAACATCTTGGTTTGAAAATAGTGGAAGAAACAGCTGTTCTTCCAGGGTTTGCACTGATCAGTAATCGTGCCACCGTTGATGTTAAAACGGCTGACACAATACGAACGTCATTTGACGCGCTTCAACCTGAGGGAAAAGACCGTGACATGTTGTCCAACTGGGGGGCTAAATTGGCGAACGGTGCTGTCTCTGCAACCGATACCCAATACGATATTATTCGCCAGCTTCTGGGAAATATCGTCATATCAAAAAAAGATAATTGTCAATGATGCAAACGTACAAAACCAAGCAAAGTTTTACCACGCTCTTTATCGTATATCTTGCCAGTATCCTGTTGGTCACTTTGCTTTTGTATAAAAGTTGGCAGGTCAAAGAAAACAGCCATTTTACTGAGTATCAGGTAATTCTGGAGACCGGGTTTAATTCAAGTCTGCAGATGTACCGTCTTGCCATGGAGAGTTTTTTTTATAACTCTTTGAACACACAGGAAGTACAAAAACTTCTTAACAGCAGCATCAATGCATCCCCAGAAGAGACCGGCCGGTTGCGAGGCCGACTGTATCGAATGCTGTATCCAGTTTATCAACGAATGCGCAATGCCAATTTGATGCAGCTGCAGTTTTATACCCATGACGGCAATAGTTTTTTAAGATTTCATCAGCCAGGGCAGTATGGAGATTCGCTGCTCAAAGCGCGTCCCGTAATTCGAAAAAGTATTGAAACGCATCGTGTTGTCGAGGGCTTTGAAGGTGGACGAATGCGGGCCTCCTTCAGCTACGCCTTTCCTATCGTGTATCAGGGTGTTTGTATTGGCGGCGTGGAGGTCGCAGTGTCGGCACGTTCTATCATTGATTCCCTTAAGGAATTGGATCCTGAACGTGAATATGCCTTTATTTTACAAAAAGAGCGAGCGGAGAAATATCTTTTTAAACAGCAGCGCTGGCTGTATACCCAAGCCCACATCCACCCCAAATATTTGCAGGTGGATATCAATGCCATACTGCCGGAAAGTCCAAAACCCTTGCCCGCTGATATAAATACGTTGAATAAACGTCTGCGGACAGACCTGTCTGTTCAGCAGCGCATGGATAACGAAGAAGTCATAACACTGAACAAAAATGTGGGTGCTACCTATTATACCGTCTGTTTTTTGCCTGTTTCCAATGTAACGCATCTATTTACCGGGTATCTTATCTCCTATTCCAAGGACTATTTCCCCCGGCAGAATCGCTGGGAATACTTACTCTGGTATATTTCGGTTTTGTTCATACTGACAGCGTTTTTTTACCTCCTTCTCAAAATACGAATTCAACACCATGCATTGATTCGTGAAAGAGAAAATCTTTTCGCGATCACAAATACTCTGGCAGAAGGGGTGTATCTTCAGAATACAGAAGGCAAGATTGTGTGGGTGAATACAGCGGTCACGCAGTTACTGGGGTACACCGGAGATGAACTGGTTGGTCAATGTGCCCATGAACTATTTCATCACCACGAGAAGAATCAACAGATGCTGGCGGCTTGTGCCATTCAGCAGGCTGCCGTTAAGGGCGGCGGATACGACGGCGAGGTGATTTTTTTAACAAAAACGGGGCAATTCCTTCAGGTGGAGGTCTCCTGTCGAAGCATGATTGAAGATGGTCAAGCCGCTGGATTGGTGGTCGCATTTCATGATGTGTCCGATCGCAAAAAAATTGAAGCGCAGCTGATGGAAAATGAATTGATACAGCGCACGCTTATGGAAAGTATGCCGGTGGCCATGGTCATCATAGATGAGCATACCAAAGTGATTGAACATGTCAATCCCACGGCATCGGAAGTGTTGGGGCTGTCAAGAGAAAAGATTACGGGTAACGTCTGCCATAAATTCATCTGTCCTGCCGATGCCAACCGATGTCCTATTTCCGATCTGAATCAGGAAATTGACAGCTCTGACAGGTTGATTTTGCGGTCTGGAAAAGATCCGGTCCCCGTACTCAAAACCGTGCGCAAAGTGTTCATCCAAGGCAAAAGCAAACTGCTTGAGTGTTTCATTGATATCAGCATGCGCAAAGAGGCTGAAAAGGCAATGCTGCAAGCCAATCAGGCCAAAAGTGATTTCCTTGCCAACATGAGTCATGAGATTCGAACGCCAATGAATGCGATCCTCGGCATGACCCATCTTACACTGGGGACAAATTTGACAGCGCAACAGCGAGACTATCTTACCAAATCCCATCGGGCCGCAAAATCGCTTCTGGGTATCTTGAATGATATTTTAGACTTTTCCAAGGTGGAAGCCGGGAAAATGGAATTGGAACATATCGATTTTAATTTGTGCGATATCCTTGACAACGTCCTTTCTGTCACTGAAATGCGCCTTTATGGCACCGATGTCGAATTAACCGCAGGACTGCATCGGAATGTACCCCGACGGTTGAAAGGGGATCCGTTACGATTGGAACAGGTCCTTATCAACCTGGCGGGAAATGCCGCAAAGTTCACAGAAAAAGGGTTTGTTAAAATTTGGGTAGACAGTGTTGCATTCGCCGATAATCGCGTCAATCTAACCTTTACCGTCCAGGATTCCGGCGTTGGCATGAAACCTGAACAGCTTGACGAATTGTTTGTCCCCTTTACCCAGGCCGATGCCTCCACCACCAGGCGCTACGGCGGTACAGGATTGGGGTTGAGTATTTCCAGTCGGTTAATTGAGTTGATGAATGGGACGTTGGGGGTTGAAAGTGCTGAAGGCGTGGGCAGTCGTTTTTTCTTCACGATTCCCTTTGAGGTGGGACCGCCTGAAACACCGCCGATCGATATCAAGGCCTTTCAGATACTCATCGTTGATCCTCAGGAAAATAGCCGGGAGGTGCTTCAGGAGCATATTGCAGCCATAAAAGGGATCCCGAAAATTGCTGAGAATGGGGCCGACGCGCTTGACTATTTGGCCGAAGCACACGCGGATCTGCTCATTATTGCAGACGCATTACCAGATATGTCTGGGTATGAACTTCAACAACAATTTGCAGGTCCCATTATGATGCTGACCCTTCAAGGGGAAAAACACAATGCCGTCGTTGCCGATGGAAACCACAGCGTCATTGTTTCCAAACCGTTGGGATACAATGCCTTTATTCAAGCCTTGCAGCTGTTGCTGAATGGCTCGACGTGCAAGCCGGATGCGCCAGAAAAGGTTAAATTTGCCCCGGCGCAAATTCTGGTGGTTGAGGATAATGCGGTCAATCAACAGGTTGCCGAAGCATTACTTAACGAAGTGGGGTTGTCTGTGTCTCTGGCAGATAACGGTGAAGCCGCATTGCAGCGTCTTGAAAAACAAACATTTGATCTGGTCTTTATGGATATTCAGATGCCGGTGCTCGATGGATTTGCCACGACAAGGCAGATCCGTATGCAGCCGCAATGGCAGGAACTACCAATCATTGCCATGACCGCCTATGCAACTCGTGAAGAATGCAAGGAGATTCTTGCCACAGGCATGAATGCGCACTTGCCCAAACCCATTGAAGTCAATGCGTTGGTTACAGTGCTCAAAAAATGGCTGCCATTGGAAACTGAAGGACAAGAAGCCGATCAACATGTCTCATCCCCAAAGGCACCGCCTCAATCCATATTGAATCTTGAGGCCGCCTTGCCGCGCTTTGCCAATAATGAGGCGGTTTTTTATCAAGCGCTTCAATCGGCCACTGAGTCTTATGCAGATTGTACCGGGCAATTATCAAAGTACCTGGCCCAAGAACAATGGGATGAGGCCCGCATGCTTGCGCATGCCATGCGCGGTGAAATGGGTACAATTGGTGCGGACGACATGTTTAAGATCTGTACGGCACTGGAAGAACGGATTACGCAAAAAGAACGAGAGGGTATTGATACGCTCATTGAAAATCTGTCCGTTTCCCTGGAACAGTTTTCGGCCTGTGTGCATAACGTGTTAAAGGCATCAAACCACTCCCCTGAACCTGTTTTATCCTCTGATGTCATGGCTTCCATGGATGAATTATTAAAATTGCTGCAACTTCGCCGCCCCCTGGACTGTAGCAAAACAATGGAACAATTACTCAACGTGGGTCAGTTAACAACCGCGTATCCCGATTTGAAAACCCTTTCTTCATTGATTGACAACTATGAGTTTGAACAAGCGCTTAACCTGGCCGCTGAGTTGCAAAAAGAAATGGAATCTAGTGAGGAGATGTAATGGAAGAAGATCTGTCCCGGTGTTCGATTCTTGCCGTAGATGATACAAAACTCAATATCAATGTTCTGGTGAGTATTCTTGGTGAACACTATGCGCTCTCTGTTGCTTTAGATGGGGAGAGTGCCCTGCGTCATGTGGAAGAAAATATGCCGGATCTTATTCTATTAGATATTATGATGCCAGGCATTGACGGCATAGAGGTGTTACGTCACCTCAAAAAAAATGATCGGAGCAAGGATATTCCTGTGCTGATGCTGACGGCACTTTCAGAAACGGAACAAAAGTCCACGTGTTTTGAAGTTGGCGCAGTGGATTTTATTCAAAAGCCGTTTGATGCCAATGAACTTCAGGCACGGGTCAAAACCCATCTGTCCCTTGCGTTGGCCAGAAAAACACTCAAAGAACAAAACCATAACCTGGAAGAACTGGTGGAACAACGCACCCAGGAGCTGCTTGTGACCCAGCAGGCCACCATTGAAAGTATGGCGGCTTTGGCAGAGTATCGTGATCCAGAAACCGGGCAGCATATTAACCGTGTTAAAGGATATGTTGCGCTGCTCGCCGAAAGACTCAGTAAAGACAAGCGGTTTGCAGACCAATTACCCCTTTCTAAAATTAATCTTTTTATTCGCTCAGCACCGTTACATGATATTGGTAAGGTCGGGGTGCCAGATGACATTCTATTAAAAGAGGGCGCCTTGACCGATGAAGAGTTCGCACAGATGAAACGCCACACAGAGTATGGGGCGCAAGTCATACGCTCTGTCCAGAAAAAAGTGGGTGCGGTGCCGTTTCTTGATGTGGCGCAGAAGATGGCGTATTCCCATCATGAAAAATGGAATGGCAACGGGTATCCGGCAGGGTTGTCCGGCGAAAACATACCATTGAGTGCCCGGATTATGGCACTTGCCGATGTCTATGATGCCTTAATCAGTCGCCGCGTCTATAAACCCCCATTTACGCATTCAAAAGCGGTGGAAATCATCCACCAGGAAAGTGGCAAGAGCTTTGACCCTGATATCGTGGCAGTGTTTTCTGGTTGCACTGAAGAATTTCGAAAAATTGCGTTAAATTTTGCAGAATCCCAAGAGCAACGGGACGCCCTGAATCAGTGATTCAGATTTACGAAGACAAGTGTCTCATACCCTTACATCCGGGAGGAAATATAGGGCATTTCAGAAGTCCTGTTGTTATCCCCACCCCAAGCTTTGTCCCCATGCAACTTTTTTAGCGCGTTTATTATTTTCTGAAGTTTCCTGTAAATTAATTGATCACCTTGCTATGCAACCATGCGTAGTAAGGTTTTGACGAAAGATTTTTGTGGGGTTTGATCCGGCATGGGGCA
>PDWJ01002430.1_pt1 | contig 28382 bp, 28 predicted proteins | sample 1430881 | NCBI WGS metagenome assembly PDWJ01 (sample SAMN01162460, study PRJNA174530) | Oral metagenome, whole genome shotgun sequencing project. | biome: Marine environment; feature: Marine mammal; material: Swab sample of the gingival sulcus; isolation source: swab sample of gingival sulcus...
AAAAGCATTTTTTTTATTCATAACCTTTCATTTGTCTCAAAGGTAGTATTGATAAGGTCTCTCGCCTTTTTTGCCATTAAAAATGTCCATTAAGCCTAAATTTCACTTAAATCCAAAAAGTTTAAATAAGTTCTGTAAATTGAAAGTCTATTTGCGATTAAAACAAATATTATATATTTTCGCTTTTACATTCTTTATACTTTTGTGGAGATATGGCATGGAAGTTGATAAAAATTATTGTTATTTAGATTTTTAAGACTTTTGTGTTGTTTGTCAGAAGTTTTACAAGAATTACATTTAATTGTATAAAAATGAATATTGAGAATACAGATTATAGAGAAGAGGTTTTGGATTTGGATAGTCCTTACGATGTGAAATTATTGGATGATTTTTTAACGCCTTTGGGATTTGATTTTGTAAAAGAGGAGGTGGATTATTCATTGGTAATTTATAATCTTAATAATGAGATTTTAGGAGCGGGCTCTTCTAAGGGAGCGGTTATGAAATATGTGGCTGTTGCACCAAAATATAGAGAAACAACTGTTTTTGCGTTGATTGTTACACATTTAATTGGTCGATTGATAGAAAGTTATGATAAAATTTTTGCTTTTACGAAACCTTCAAATATTCCTATATTTGAAGGTATTGGTTTTAGGAAAGTAGCAATAGCTCCTCCGTTGTTTTCTGTTTTGGAGTATGGAATGCGGGGAATTCATGATTATGCAGGTGAATTGAAAGAGTATAAAGTAGAGGGTGATTTTGATAATGTAGCAGCATTAGTTATGAATTGTAACCCCATTACCAAAGGGCATTTATATTTGATACAAAAAGCAGCATCAGAAAATGATTGGGTATATTTAATTGTGGTACAAGAAAATTTATCAGCTTTCCCGTTTGAAGTAAGGTGGAGGTTAATTAAGGAAAGTACAAAGCATTTAAAGAATGTTACAATGATTCCCGGAGGAGATTATACAGTGTCGGGAAAAACCTTTCCAAGTTATTTCTTAAAAGGTACGGAAGTTACTGAAATTATTGAAAATCAGGCAGAATTAGATGTTATTGTATTTAGAGATTACGTGGCTCCGGCATTGGGAATTGTTCGGCGTTATGTGGGTGAGGAGAAAGCTTGTATTACCACTGCGGCTTATAATAGAGCTATGAAGAGGTTGTTGCCACCTGCAGGTATTGAAGTGATTGAGATAGAACGTTGTAAAGCTTCTCAGGAAGATGATTGTAAGTGTATTAGTGCAAGTATTGTGAGAGATGCAATACGACAAGGAACATTAGATAATATTAAGGATTATTTACCTCAACCTACGTGGGATTTTTTGAATTCTGAAGAAGCTACAGAGATAAAAGAAAAAATCAAGAGAACCAAAAAAAGGCATTAAGACAATGAGCTAATATGATAATGTGTTAATGAGGGGGAGATATTGTTTGTTCACAGCATAAATTATGAATGGTGATGAGTGTTAAAAGGCGGAAGTAGTCAAAGGATAATAGCTAATTGCCAAAGGCCAGTAGCCAATGCCTAAAAATATTGGCGTTAATTATTTTAAAATATAAAAGAGATATGAAAAGGTTTTTTCTCATTTTGTTGATAGCATTGACATTAAATAGTTATGCTAATTTAGAATCAGATAGTACATATGTTTTTGATACATTGTGTGTTGTGAAAACTACTCCGGTAAAAGATCAAAGCCGCTCGGGAACCTGTTGGAGTTTTGCAGCAACTTCTTTTATCGAAACGGAATTATTACGAAAGGGAAAGCCCGCATTAGATCTTTCAGAAATGTATTTTGTGAGGGAAGCATATCCTAAAAAAGCGTTGAATTATGTGCAGATGCATGGTTTGACGAATTTTGGAGAAGGTGGTCAGGCACATGATGTTATAGATGTGGTAAAAGAGAGAGGAATGTTGTTGGAAAAGGATTACCAAGGGCTATATGAAGGACAAGATGGACATAATCATGCAGAATTGGCAGCCTTGTTAAAAGCCCAATTGAATGTGATTGTTAAAAATAAGTCTCGAAAAATAAATCCTGCCTGGAAAGAATTGATTAAAGCAACATTAGACCTTTATTTGGGAAAAGTGCCTCAAACTTTTTCTTATGAAAAGGCAGAATATACACCACTTGAATTTGTTAAGGAAGTAGATTTTAATCCTAATGATTATGTTGAGATAACTTCCTATACACATCATCCTTTTTATGAGGCTTTTAGGTTGGAAGTGCCTGATAATTGGTCGAATAGTGACTATTATAATGTGCCGCAGGATGAGTTGATACAAATCATGAAATATGCTTTAGAGAATGGGTATTCAATTTGTTGGGATGGAGATGTGAGTGAAAGAGGTTTTTCTCATAATAATGCTCTGGCGATTGTGCCCGAAGCTGAATTGCAAGATCAATCCGGAACAGAAAAAGACCGCTGGAGTGATTTGAGCAAAGCGGAGAAAATGAATCGCTTATATAGCTTTGATAAGCCTGTAAAGGAAAAAGAAATAACACCGCAAGACCGTCAAGCTACTTTTGAAAATTATACTTCTACCGATGATCATTTGATGCATATTACAGGAATGTTAAAAGATCAACATGGCACCGTTTATTTTATTACTAAAAATTCTTGGCGAGCTGATAGTAATGATGATGGTGGATATTTGAATATGTCAGAATCTTATGTTAAGTTAAAGACAGTTGCTATTATGGTGCATAAAGATGCAATACCACAATCTATTAGAAGAAAATTAGGATTGTAAAAAGCAAATGTTACGATTTAATTTGTAAAATAACATAAAAATGAGTACTTTTGTTACTCAATTAATAAAAATAATAGAGAATTTCTAAAAGAAAATAGCGTTAAGGTTAAAGGATTTAGAGATTTTTATATACTGCAATTAGAGAAATAAAACATTGTTAGAAACAATTATTACATCAAAGACAAGGATAAAAATGTTGCTAAAGTTCTTTTTGAATAGCAATACAGAATCTTATTTGCGTGGATTAGAGCAAGAGTTTGGTGTGTCTACTAATGTTATTCGGGGTGAGTTGAATAAGTTTGAAAAAGCAGGTTTGTTAAAATCTAATTTGAAAGGAAATAAAAAGCTTTTCAAAGCCAATACAAAACACCCATTGTTCAAGGATATTCACAATATTATTTTGAAGCATGTGGGAATTGATAAAATTATTGATGAGATTGCTTTAAAAATAGGTCCGCTTGATTGTGTTTACTTGACTGGGGAAATGGCAAAAGGGATTGATTCTAAAATTATTGATGTGATTTTTGTGTCAGAAAAAATAGATGTCAAATATTTATTATTATTAATTGAAAAAGCGGAGAAATTGATTGATAGAAAGATTAGATATTTGCTTTTTAATAAAGTAGATTTTAATCAATATTTGGGAGATAATACATTGGAAGAAGAGCTGCTATTAGTCTGGAAATCAGAATAGTTTGTTTTTCTTTATTTTAATAATTAAGTGCCTTTTTTACTTGCTAAATGTGAGTGAGGAGGCGAAGCCGTGCCGGTAGTTTACGTTTTTAAAAAATTAGCAGCTATTCATACAAATAAGAATTTAGAGGAAAAATGGTATGCGGTTTATACCAAACCGAGATGGGAAAAGAAAGTTCAAAAAGAGTTTGATCAACTCAATATTACGAATTATTTGCCATTGGTAACTAAGGTAAAGCAATGGTCGGATAGAAAAAAGAAAGTAGAGGAACCGCTGATTAATTCTTACATTTTTGTAAAAATAGCAAAGAAGGATTATTATAATGTGTTAAACGTAAATGGTGCATTAAAATACATTACATTTCAAGGAAAAGCCGTTCCAATTCCTGAAAAACAGATAGAAGCTTTACATAAATTAATAGAGAATAGGGTTGAGTTTTCAGTTTCTTCGGAGCAATTCCAAAAAGGAAAACGTATTACCATTCAAGAGGGAAATTTTAAGGGATTGGAAGGAGAGATTGTGAATGTTAAAGGGAGTGATAGATTGGTGGTAAGGATTGATTCTATTGGATATAATTTAGTTATAGAAACAAAAATTGATGGAAATAATGATGAATTGTGAATGAAAAGGTCGGAAGACAGAAGTCGGAAGACAGAAGCGGAAAGTACACAAGAAAAATAATTGCTAATTGCACATTATTAATTACTACTAATTGAAAAATGTAATGCTTTGCATAAAATAACCAAAAACAAAGAAGCTAATAGCTAAAAGCCAATAGCCAAAGGCTAATGATCTAATACCTAAAAAACAAAAAAATGTCAAATAAAAAAACACCTATATTTCTTATAGGACCTTGTGTGATTGAGGGAAAAGAACTTTTGCAGGAGGTTGCAGAAGAGTTAGTTCGATTGAATCAAAAATATCAATTGGATATTGTTTTTAAGGCTTCTTTTGATAAAGCCAACAGAACTTCGTTAACCTCCTTTCGGGGACCGGGCATGGAGAAAGGTTTACAAATGTTGGCCGATATAAAATCAGAATATGGGTTGAAGATTGTTACGGATATTCACGAAAGTCATCAGGCAGCTCCAGTGAGTGAGGTGGCTGATGTGCTTCAAATTCCGGCTTTTCTTTGTCGGCAGACTGATTTGTTGGTGGCTGCTGCCAAAACCGGTAAGATTGTAAATATTAAGAAAGCACAATTCCTTTCGGGATTAGATATGCGATATCCATTGGAAAAGGTGAAAGAATCAGGCAATAGTCAAGTGTATTTAACTGAAAGGGGAAATATGTTTGGTTATAATAATTTGATTGTTGATTTTAGGAATATTGCGGATATGAAAACTTTTGAAGTTCCGGTTATCATGGATTGTACCCATGCAGTTCAACGTCCGGGAGGAGATGGGAAAACTACCGGTGGTAATCGAGAATTTGTGCCAGCTATGGCATTGGCGGCAAAAGCTTTTGGGGCTGACGGGTATTTTATGGAAGTACATCCAAATCCGGAAAAGGCCAAAAGTGATGGACCTAATATGGTGTATTTAAAAGATTTGGAATCAGTTATTTGTTCAGTATTATAATTTATGGATATTCTTACAATTGCCAAAGAGGCGATTACAATAGAGATAGAATCCTTGAAGGGATTATTAGGGCAATTAGACCACAATTTTGAGTCTGCTGCTCATGCCATTTTAAATTGTAAAGGCAAATTGATTGTTAGTGGTATGGGAAAGTCAGGGCATATTGGTGCAAAAATGGCAGCCACGTTTGCTAGTACGGGAACGCCCAGTTTTTTCTTGCATCCGGCAGAGGCTTATCATGGTGATTTGGGGATGATTGCACCACAAGATGTGGTGATGTTAATCTCTTATTCAGGAGAAACTGATGAGGTGTTGAAATTAATTCCTTTTTTGCATGCTCAAAAGAATTATGTGATTGGCATGTCGGGCAATCCGGAGTCTTCATTAAGTAAACATGCGGATAGTCATTTGAATATTAATATTTCGCGTGAAGCTTGTCCTTTGGAGTTAGCGCCAACTACATCCACAACGGCTACTTTGGTAGTGGGAGATGCTTTGGCAGTAGCTTTGATAAAGATGCGGAATTTTCAGAAAGAGAATTTTGCAAAATTCCACCCCGGAGGTACATTGGGTGTTCGTTTGTTGGCGAGAGTTTCAGACTATATGCAGATAGATCATATTCCTTTTGTAAATCTTGATACAGAGATGGAAGAGGTGGTGGATAAAATCAATACAGGAAGATTAGGTTTAACGGTAGTAGGAGCTCAGCATCAGGTGCAAGGAATTATTACCGATGGAGATTTGAGGCGAGCGATGAAAAAGTATAAGGATACTTTTTTTGAAATTAAAGCCAAAGATATCATGACTGCCACACCGTTGTTTATAGAAAAATCGGCAAAATTGTTGGAAGCTCAGAAATTGATGACCGAAAGGAAAGTAGCCAGTTTATTGGTAGGAAAACCAAATCATTTATTAGGCGTGATACAGATGTATCACATTAAAGTGTAGTTGAAGAATTATTGTTCATTTAGGAAAGTAGAAAATGGATTTTAAAAAGGAAATTTTTAATAAAATAAATTCAAATAAAGAAACCATAGGAATTATTGGTTTAGGCTATGTGGGATTACCTTTAGCGGTGAATTTTGCAGAAGCGGGCATAAAGGTTATTGGTTTTGATAAATCGGAAGAGAAAGTTAATAAAATAAATTCCGGTCAAAATTATATCAAAGATATACGTGATGTGGTGCTTCGAGAGGTTGTAGATAAGGTTTCACTTGTGGCAACTACTGATTTTTCTAAGATGAAAGATTGTGATGCGTTGATTATTTGTGTGCCGACACCATTAGATAAGTTCAAAAAGCCGGATATGAGTTATATTGAGGCTTCTTGCCAAGCTATTGGAAAATATATGAAACCCGGAACATTTATCAGTTTGGAAAGTACAACTTACCCCACTACTACTGAAGATTTAATGCTTCCGATTATTGAAAAAGAAAGTGGGTTAAAGCACGGCAAAGATTTTTGGTTGGCATATAGTCCGGAAAGGGTAGATCCGGGAAATAAATCTTTTCATACCAAAAATACACCTAAGGTAATGGGTGCTATGACAGAAGATGGCTTGGAAATAGGTAAAGCAATATATTTAAAAGCTATTGATAATATTCATACAGTTAGTTCGCCAAGGGTGGCAGAAATGGTAAAGATATTGGAAAATACCTATCGTTTGATTAACATTAGTTTAATCAATGAATTAGCACTTTTGTCAGGAAAAATGGATATCAATATTTGGGAAGTAATTGAAGCGGCAAAGACTAAACCTTTCGGTTTTCAGGCGTTTTATCCGGGTCCGGGTATTGGAGGTCATTGTATTCCGCTTGATCCGTTTTATTTAGAACATATTGCTAAGCGTTTTGATTTTGAATTGAGTATGATTCATACTGCCGGGCATATCAATATGCGAATGCCACATTACATGCAAATTAAGATAGGGACTGCGCTTAACAGGCATAAGAAAGCTATTAATGGAAGTAAGATTCTGTTTTTGGGTGTGGCTTACAAGCCAAATATTGATGATGAAAGAGAATCTCCGGCATTGGATATTATGGATATTGTAGTACGTAAAGGTGGAGAGGTTACTTATCATGATCCATTTATTGCTAAAGTAACTACAAATGCAGGTCACTCATTTGAGTCGGTTGAATTAACTGAGCAGTCACTAAGTGAGTCAGATTGTGTGGTGTTAACAACCAATCACGCTGATTTTGATGTAGATTTTATTAAGAAACATGCGAAGTTGATTGTGGATATGCGAAATATGATTGAAGAATCGTCTGATAAAGTATATAAGTTGTAATTAAAGAGTTGAGTTGGGAAGAACCAACAGCTAAAGGCTAATAGCCAACTCCCTAAAAGAAGATAGTTATGATACCAATGGTTGATTTAAAAAATCAATATTTACAAATAAAAGATGAAATAGATGAAGCTATTTTGTCGGTAGTAGCGTCTACTCGTTATATTAAAGGACCTCAGGTTGCAGAATTTGAAAAAGATTTGTCACATTATTTGCAAATAAAGCATGTGATTTCCTGTGGAAATGGTACCGATGCATTGCAAATTGCTTTAATGGCTTTGGGATTGGAACAAGGTGATGAGGTTATTTGTCCGGCGTTTACTTATGTGGCAACGGCTGAGGTTATTGGTTTGTTAGGACTAAAACCTGTGATGGTAGATGTTGATCCGAATACTTTTACCATGCGAGTAGAAGATATGCAACACGTGGTTACTGAAAAAACAAAAGCTGTTGTTCCGGTACACCTTTACGGGCAAAGTTGCGATATGGAACCTATTTTGGATTTTGCCAAGGAAAAAGGATTATTTGTTATTGAGGATAATGCCCAAGCTTTGGGAGCTTCTTATCAATTTTCGGATGGCAGGATAAAGAAAACAGGCACCATGGGAGATATTGGTTGTACTTCTTTTTTCCCGTCAAAGAATTTAGGATGTTATGGTGATGGCGGTGCATTAATGACTGATGATGATGCTTTGAAAGATAAAATTAGCATGATTGCCAATCACGGGCAACGTATCAAGTATCATCATGATGTGTTGGGTTGTAATTCTCGATTAGATACGATTCAAGCTGCTATTTTAGATGTGAAGTTGATGCATTTAGAGCGATATGGAGAGAGTAGAGGAGTGATGGCACGTGAGTATAATCGACACTTGGCAGGATTAAATGAGATTATTTTGCCAACAAAACGAGAAAATTCCACTCATGTTTTTCATCAGTTTACCATAAGGGTGAAAAATGGGAAAAGAGATGCGTTGCAGGCTTATTTGAAAGAAGAGGGTATTCCAAGTATGATATATTATCCATTACCATTGTACAAGCAAAAGGCATTTAAACCATATGTTGAGAAAGATTTTGAATTGCCTAATACAGAGAGGTTATGTGAAGAGGTGTTGTCATTGCCTATTCATACAGAGATAAATTTGAAAAATATAGAGAAAACTTGCCAATCGATTATTCGTTTTTTTAAAGATAATAAATAAAATAGGATGAATTATTTTGCACATGAAACAGCGGTAATAGATGCCGGATGTGAAATAGGAGAGGGAACAAAAATTTGGCATTTTTCTCATATTATGTCGGGATGTAAGGTTGGAGAAAGGTGTAATATAGGGCAGAATGTTGTGGTTTCGCCGGATGTTGTGCTGGGTAGTGAGAAGTGCTGTTAATCGCAGAGGTCAATATGCAAAAACACATGTGCATAAGGGCGCTTCTATAGGAGCCAATGCAACCATTGTTTGTGGAAATGATATAGGAAAATATGCTTTTATTGGCGCTGGAGCTGTGGTTACGAAATATGTGCCTGATTATGCATTGGTTGTAGGTAATCCCGCTCGTCAGTTGGGTTGGGTAAGTGAGTATGGGCATCGTTTGCATTTTGATGAAGAAGGAAATGCTACTTGTCCGGAGAGTAAACAGGTTTATCAGTTAGATAACAATCAAGTAAAAAGAATAAAATAAGACTACGTCTGATTTATTATGGAAATAGAAAATAGATACCATACAAAAAAATTTGCATTAATAGGAGCTGCTGGTTATATAGCGCCAAGACATCTAAAAGCTATAAAAGATACTAATAATGATTTAGTTGCGGCTTTAGATACATTTGATAGTGTAGGTATCATGGATAGTTTTTTTCCAAATGCTGATTTTTTTGTTGAAATGGAGCGGTTTGATCGCCATTTGGAAAAGCTAAAGTATGATAAAGGTTTGGATATAGATTATATGAGCATATGTACACCTAATTATTTGCATGATGCTCATATTAGAATGGCTTTGCGCAGGGGAGCAGATGCTATTTGTGAAAAACCTTTAGTCTTAAATCCTTGGAATTTGGATGCTCTTCAGAGAATGGAGGAAAAGTCAGGTAAAAAAGTATATAATATATTACAGTTGAGGGTGCATCAAAGTATTATTGATTTAAAAAAGAAAGTAGATGCAGCGCCAAAAGATAAAATATTTGATATTGATTTGACATATCTAACCTCTCGTGGAAATTGGTATTATACCAGTTGGAAAGGAGATGTGCAAAAATCAGGTGGTATTGCTACTAATATTGGTGTACATTTTTATGATATGTTAGCCTATGTTTTTGGAAATGTGAAAAAGAATATTGTACATATTCATACACATGATAGGGCTGCGGGTTATTTGGAGTTAGAGCGAGCAAGAGTAAGGTGGTTTTTATCCATTAACTATGATGTGTTGCCAGAAGAAATAAAAGCTAAAGGACAACGTACCTATCGTTCAATTACCATTGAAGGAGAAGAGTTGGAATTCTCAGGAGGATTTACAGATTTACATACACGGGTTTACGAAAGTATTTTATCTGGTAATGGCTATGGACTGGAGGATGCCCGTCAGGCGATTGAGATTGTTCATGATATTAGAAATGCAACGCCAATCGGATTAAAAGGTGATTATCATCCTTTTGCCCAAAAAGAATTGGTAAAACACCCTTTTTTAGTTAGATAGTTATAGAATTGAAAAAAGAATTTAACGATGAGGCTTTCTTCAAAGTATATAAATGTGATAAAAAAATACTTCCATATATTTTTTGGAGAAGGTGATATTTATCTTTTTGGTTCTCGTGTAGATGATGATAAAAAAGGTGGAGATATTGATTTGTATTTGGTAGTAAAAAATCATACAAATTTATTTGAAAAAAAATAAAATTTTTGTCTCGTATAAAAAGAGTGTTAGGAGAACAAAAAATAGATGTTATTTTTAATTTGGATAGTAATCGATTGATAGAAAAGTAGGCGTTGAAATGGGGATTAAAACTTTGATCTATAAGCAAAAAAAATGATAAAATAAGTTGATGAAAATACTGACTATATTAGGAGCTCGGCCTCAGTTTATAAAAGCAGGAAGTGTAAGTAGAGAAATTGCAAAGCATAAAGGGCTGGAAGAGATAATTGTTCATACCGGACAACACTACGATGCCAATATGAGTGATGTGTTTTTTGAGGAGATGAAAATTCCCAAGCCAAATTATTTCTTAGGAATAGGAGGGAAGTCACATGGGGCAATGACAGGGCAAATGATTGAAAAAATCGAAGAAGTAGTCTTGAGAGAACAGCCGGATTGGATAATGGTATATGGAGATACTAATTCAACGTTAGCAGGGGCGATTGTTGCGAGTAAATTGCATGTTAAATTAGCCCATGTTGAGGCGGGTTTACGTTCGTTTAACATGAAGATGCCTGAGGAAATCAATAGAATTTTAACGGATAGAGTAAGTCAAATTTTATTTTGTCCTACAGAAACTGCAATACATAATTTAGAAAGAGAGGGTTATTATCATTTTGGTTGTAAAATAGTAAAGTCCGGAGATGTGATGCAAGATGGAGCAATGTTTTATCAACAATTTGCTAAAAAGCCAAGTATAGAAATAAAGAATAGTTTTATCTTGTGTACTGTTCATAGGGCAGAAAATACAGATGATTACAATAGGTTAAAGGATATTTTTGAAGCATTAGAAGAAATAGCGGAACAACAACAAATTATATTACCTTTGCATCCAAGAACTAAAAAGATATTAGATAATAATCATTATAGACCTCAAAATATTACGTTTATAGATCCTGTTGGTTATTTGGAAATGGTATGGTTAATTGATAATTGTAGTTTAGTGATGACTGATAGTGGAGGCTTGCAAAAAGAAGCGTTTTTCTTTAAAAAACCTTGTATCACACTTAGGGATGAAACGGAGTGGGTAGAATTAGTTGATCATAAATTTAATGTTTTAGTTGGAGCTAATAAGGGGAAAATTTTAGCAACTTATACAAATCAAAGAACACTTTTTGCAGATAATTTTAATGTTGATTTGTATGGAAATGGTAAAGCAAGTGAGTGTATTGTAAAGGAGCTAGTGTCTTTTGAGTAAGGATAGCTGTGTAGCTTTAAATAAAAATTTAAAATAAGTAAATTAGAATATTATAAAAATAGATAAATATGCAAGTATTAATATTAGCAGCGGGAATGGGTAAGCGTTTGGCAGATCTAACATCTGATAGTACCAAATGTATGGTCAAAGTAAATGGAATTCCATTAGTAAATAGAGCATTAGATGTTTTGACATCTTTTGATATTAGTCGAATAGTTTTGGTAGTTGGTTATAAAGGAGATAAATTAAAAAAGTATCTTGGAAATGAATATAATGGTGTTCCAATAGTGTATGTTGAAAACCCTGTTTATGATACAACTAATAATATTTATTCCCTTTATTTGGCAAAAGATCTATTGCAAGAAGAAGATACCTTGTTAGTAGAAAGTGATTTGATTTTTGATAAATCAGTAGTTGAAAAAGTTTTAAATTCAGAAGAAAAAAATTCGGTAGTAGTAGATAAATATCAATCTTGGATGGATGGAACTGTTGTAGAGCTGAATAAAGAAGGTGAGATTAAGAGTTTTATAGGGAAATCTGATTTTAATTTTGAAGATGTAGATGATTATTATAAAACAGTAAATATATATAAGTTCTCAAAATCATTTTTAAATAATCACTATGTGCCATTTTTGGAAGCATACTGTAAGTCATTAGGTAAAAATGAATATTATGAGAGTGTATTGAAAGTGCTTATTTTTCTGGATTTACATAAAATCCATCCTTGTATTTTGGGAGAAGAAAATAAATGGTATGAGATAGATGATAAGCAAGATTTGCATAATGCAGAGACACTTTTTTCTGATGATATTAAGAAATATCAAATGAGATATGGAGGGTACTGGCGTTTTCCTTTCTTAAAAGATTATTGTTATTTGGTAAATCCATATTTCCCTACAAAGAAAATGGTCAGTGAGTTTAAGGCTTATTTTGAAACCTTATTACATGATTATCCCTCCACAGGAAGTGTGCAGAATTTGTTGGCAGCTAAGATGTTTAATTGTAATCCTGAAAATATATTAGTGGGTAACGGTGCGGCAGAATTAATAAATGTCTTAATGGCAAGTTATGGAGATAAAACTATTGGAGTAATCACACCGACTTTTCATGAATATGTAGCACGAACACCTGAAGATAGAATTGTTACTTTTACGCCTAAAACTGATGATTTCACTTATACAATAGACGATTTAAAGGAGTTTAGTGAAAAATTAGATGTATTATTACTCATCAATCCAGATAATCCGAGTGGTAATTTTATTCCTAAAAAAGAACTTATAGAATTAGTGAAATTTTTACAAGAAAAGGGTAAACAATTGATTTTGGATGAGAGTTTTGTCGACTTTTCTACTGAGAATGATAAAAATACGCTTATTGAGAAAGACATTATAGCTTCTTATACTAATCTAATTATAGTAAAAAGTATTAGTAAGAGTTATGGCGTTCCTGGAATTCGTTTAGGAATTGTTGTTTCTTCAGATACTTCTCTTTTAGAGGTCTTAAAAGGAAAATTACCTGTTTGGAATATAAATTCTTATGGTGAATTTTTCTTACAAATTTATGGTAAGTATGAGAAAGATTACCACAAAGCAAGCAAGAAAATAGCTGAAGAACGAGATAGATTGTATAAAGAGTTACAAACAATTTCTTTTTTAGAACCAATATATTCACAAGCAAATTATTTTTTGTGTAAGGTAAAAAGAATTACCGCAACAGAACTTACAAAGAAAATGATGAAAGAGTATAATATCTTATTAAAAGATTGTACAGGAAAAACGGCTTTTGAAGGAAAACAATATGTGAGAATTGCTGTTCGTGATTATGATGATAATCAGTATTTAATAGCATCTTTAAATAAGGTGATTATAAATTAAAAAGATATGATTAGAATAGCAATTTGTGGGGGAGGTAATTTGGGACATACAATGTCTGGTAAATTATCGGGAAAATCAGGAGTTGAAGTGTCAGTTTTAACTTCAAAACCAGAGTGTTGGGTTAAAAAGATAGAGGTAATAGAAAATGACGGAACTGTATCTTTTGCAAATCTTGATTATATTAGTAATAAGGCAGAAAATGTGATTCCAAATGCTGATATTATATTCATAACAACACCTAGTTTTTTGATAAGTGATATTATAAGAGAAATAAAACCTTTTATAAAAAAAGAAACTTGGATAGGATCTGTACAATGTTCTGGAGGTTATTTTTTACAAGCACAAAATTTATTACCAAATCATAAAAATATCTTTGGACTACAGAGAGTACCTTATATATCAAGAATTAAAGAATATGGAAAGTCTGTATATCTTAAAGGATATAAAGATTGTCTAAAGGTGGCATTCTTAAAAGATAATGATTCCGATATTTTGGTGAATATATTATATGATTTATTTGAAATACCTATTTTAAAACTGCAATCTTATTGGGAGGTAACATTGACTAATTCTAATCCTATACTACATCCATCTCGTTTGTATGATTTATTCAAAGAATGGAAAGAAGGTATGTTTTATAAAGAAGAACCATTGTTTTATGAAGAATGGACAGATAGAGCATCATGTTTTTTAGTAAAATGCGATAATGAATTAATGCAAGTTGTGGAGAAATTGGGTGTTCCAAAGATTCCTACTGTATTAGAGCATTATGGGGTTACTTCTGAAGAAGAATTAACACAAAAATTACGTAGTATAGAGGCTTTCAAAAATATTCATTTAGCGCTAACAGAAATAGGAGAAGATAAATATGTTCCAAATTTTGAACATCGTTATTTTGTGGAAGATATACCTTTTGGACTTTCTTTGATAAAGAAAGTGGCAAAGGAGTTGAATATAAAAACACCTATGCTTGATGAAATTTATAACTGGGCAAAAACAGTAATGCAAAAACAGAGTTTTGATAAAGGAATTTCACAATTGGTAATAAAAAATACTTTGAATAAAGAATCAAGGTAAATAAAAATAATGCGAGAGAGAATAACAAACATAATATTGCAAAATAAGACATTGTTTCAAAATTTTTCTTTTTTGACTATTTTGCAAGTATTTACATTATTATTTCCTTTGATTACTTATCCTTATTTAATTAGGGTTTTGGGTAAAGATTTGTATGGAACTGTAATTTATGCGCAAGCAATAGTGGCATATTTTACGATTGTAATAAATTTTGGATTTAATATTTCAGCCACAAAAGATGTTTCTGTTTATAGAGATAACCCCGAAAAATTATCCGAAATAGTTTCTTCTATTTATGTTATTAAAACATTGTTATTTACGTTCTGTTTTTTTGTTTTTTTAGGGATGATATATCTTGTTCCTTTATTCAGACAACATTATTTACTTTTTTTATTTACTTATGGAATTGCATTAGGAGAGGTTTTATTACCGGTTTGGTTTTATCAAGGTATTGAGAAAATGAAATATATGACTTATGTAAGTGTATTATCAAAGTTAGTTTTTACTATTTGTATATTTATTTTTATAAGCTCTAAATCTGATTATTTATATATTCCGGTATTATTATCATTGGGTTCTGTTATGGGAGGGTTTGTTTCTTTCTTTTTAGTTTTTATCAAAGAAAAGATACATTTTAGGATACCTTCTTTTAGTGTTATTAGGGATTATGCCAAGCGTACTTTCCCATTTTTTTTGTCTCGTCTTTCGGGGGTGTTGTCAACTCAAACCAATACTGTTATTATAGGAGCATACCTTGGAATGGGAGATGTAGCTTATTATGATTTAGCTAAAAAAGTAACAAATTTATTATTAGTGCCTAATAGTATTATTAATACAGGGGTATATCCGCGAATTGCTAAATTTAAGAACTTAAGTTTTGTGAAAAAGATATTTTATATTCGTATTGCAATAGCCTCGTTTTTATTCTTATGTTTGGTGTTGGGAGGACATTTGATTATTCGTATTTTAGGTGGGGAGGAAATGTTACCAGCCTACAGTAGTGTTATTCTTTATGGCTTTTTTATCATAATTTCTTCTGTATCGTATTACATTGGAGGAACTGTACTTGTATCTTTTGATTATGAAAAAGTATTTAATAAAAGTGTGATTTATTCTTTTGTGTTGTATGGTATAATAATGGGAACTTTGGTATTATTAGGACAGATTAGTTTATTTTCTGTTATTATTACTTTTTTGGTTATAGAAATGACAATTACTTTATATAGGTATTACTTTTGCAGAAAATACAAACTATTATAATTATAAATAATGGGAGTAAAAGAAATAATTAAAAAAAATAAAACGTTGTTTCAGATATTACGTTTATCATACCAAAAATACCTAAAAGCAAAGAAATTGGTATTGATTGGTGCTAATAAATGTTTGCCATTAAAAAAAGATAATTGTTCGGCAGAGACTTTGCGTTGTGAAAGTGATATCAAAAATAAAAATTATGCTTATTCTCTTTTAGGTAAAAATTCCCCTGTTTGTTGTGCTACACATTTGTATGAATTATTATGTTTTGTAGATGATACATTTCGTAAGTATAATGAAGAATATTTAATGGTTTATGGTACTTTTTTGGGGGCAGTAAGGCATAAAGGCCTTATTCCTTGGGATACAGATATTGACTTGGCAATATCGGAAGACAGGGTTCAAGAGGTTGAATATATGTTGAAAAAGGTATTGGATAATACAACTTACGATTTAGAGATAGATTATAGTAAAAAGTTGATGCGTTTGTTTTTTTCTAAGAAAAACAGATTACATATTGATTTTTACTTTTATCGAAAAGATGAGAATTATTTTTATATTGACGGTAATGTTTTAACGTATAAAATTCCATTGGAAGATATATTCCCATTGAAAGAATATTTTTTTTATGATAAGTCTTTTTTTGCACCACAAACGATAAAAATGTTAATAATGTGCTATGGTAATGATGTATTAGAAAAAAGTTATAAGCAATGGAGCTTTAGTGATAAAAAAGAAATCATTACAGAGTTTATACCTGCAGAGATAGAGAGAATAAAGTTAAGTTTTTAATGCTTAAAATAAAGATGTGCTGTGAAAGATAAATTATATAAAATAGTATATATTATTATTAATGAAAAGTTTCCTTTTTTAGGAAAGCTAATCCGTAAAGTTAGAGATAATACTTACAGAAATCGTCTTGCTAATGATAAAAAACAATTATTTCAACAAAATGCAGTGGAGGTGTTGCTAAAAGTGAAGGAAGTACTGGAGCATGAGAATATTTTGTTTTGGCTTGATTTTGGAACAATGTTAGGGGCATATAGAGAAGGTAAGATAATTTCACACGATTATGATTTGGATGTAGCGTTATTTTATAAAAATAAAGATGATATCAAAGAAATAATGTTGAAAAATGGTTTTTTATTAAGGCATGAATTTCGTTTGAAAGATGAAGAGGGGCTTGAGCAGACATATCATTATAAAGGTGTTAATATTGACTTCTTTTTCTATAAGAAAAAAGATGAAAAGACCATTTATTGTAATACTTTTTCAACTATTCCAGGAACATATTATGGTAATATAAATAAAGAATACCCTGTTTCTGTTAAGGAAATATATATTCCTTATAAAGGTTTTTCGGATATCTTATTTTATGATAAGAAATTTAAAGTTCCAACTAATATAGAAGAGTGTTTAAAAGCAAACTATGGTGATAATTTTATGATTCCTAATCCTAATTTTAATTATAAGGAAATGAAAAATATAAAATTTTATACGCTAGAAGAAAAGAGTGCTGTTTTTATTAAATATATGTAGGCTTTTTATATGAAAAAAAAATTAGTATCAGTTATTATTCCTTGTTATAATTGTGAATTATATGTAGAACAGGCAGTTCGTTCTATGATGAATCAAACTTATAAGAATTTAGAAATTATAACAATCAATGATGGTTCTTCTGATGATACAAAAAATATTTTATTACGACTATCTTCAGAAGATGATAGGGTAAGGTATGTGGAGAATGAGAAAAATATAAAGTTAATAGCAACTTTAAATAAAGGTTTAGAGCTTGCTAATGGCGAATATATAGCAAGGATGGATGCTGATGATATATCTTTTCCTACAAGAATAGAAAAACAAGTTGTTTTTTTGGAAAAGAATCCAGATATTGTTGTTTTGGGTACAAATTCTTGGCATATTGATGAGAGTAATATGATTATTGGACATAGCCAGATGCCAAAAAGTGATAAGTCTATAAGGTTATATGCTAGATATGCATCTCCTTTTATTCACCCATCTGTTATGTTGAGAGCTGAAAAAATGAAAGGTTTTTATTATGATGTAAACTATATTCATTCTGAAGATTTTAAATTATGGATAGATATTTTGGTTAATTTCAAAGGATTTAATTTAGAAGAGAGATTAGTTGCATATAGATATAATACAGATTCAGTATCTCATAAATTTTTTGATGTTCAACAAGAAAAAACTCAAAAATTAATTAAACCAGATGGTGAGTTTTTATCTACTATAGTGGAATTTGAAAATTACAAAGAATGTGTTTCTTTATATATAAGGATTATAAAGAGAAATAAGTTTAATTTTAAAAATTATATATCATTTAAAACTTTATATAAATTTGTTCGGGTGCTTATGTACTATGTTTCATATAAATTAAAATATAAGTTTTTTTATAAAAAGAAATTAAATATTTAAAAGAGTGATGGTTAGAAATTTAGTGATAAAACAGAGGGTTCTTTTTATTTTTCTATTTTTTGTGTTGTTTCGTTTTTATTTTAAAGGAAATGTTGCTACACAAAAGATGGCTTTTTTTTCTTTTTTGGTAGGATATTTTTTTATGAATCTAAATATTGTTTCTGGTGCTTTTAATAAACTACCAAAACGAGTAAAAACTCCGATATTATTTTTTTTATTGTTTTATTTCATCTATTTTCTTATTGTATTTATTACTCCGGTTTTACATCAAACTTATGACTTTGGATATTATGCAAGATTTTTTTATTTTACAATTTTAATACTTGCAGGAGTTGATGTATTTATATTTATTAATAAAAATATAAAGGTAGAAAATTCATATAAGGTATATGTAAATGCTTTTATAAGAGTTACGGTGTTTTATATATTCTTTTCTTATTTATTTTTAATATTTCCTTTTATCAAAAATATTTGGTTGAGTTTAATATATCAAGAGATATCTCATGAAGAATTGACGCAAGTAGGACTTTATGTTACTCGGTGGGGAATAAGTGGATTTTCGGGATATGCTTTTACGATAATATGTACGTTTGCTTTAATTCTTCAAATAATGAAGATTAATGAAACAAAAATTAATTTGAAAGAATTCTTTATACTATTAGTGTTATTTAGTGGTAATGTATTATATGGACGAATAGGTATTGTAGCTTCCGTTTTTAGTTTAATAGCCTGGATCTTATATTCTACAGTAATTTCCGGAAAAATAAGAGTGTTTATATATTTTGTATTCATGCTTATGTTTGTAATGTCTATTTTGATTTATTGGTATTTAACTTCACCGGAACTTGCTTCAACATTAAGTTGGGCAATTACTCCTTTTATAAATTTTATTACAACAGGTGAAATGAATAATTATTCGGCTAATCACTTAATGTATGATATGTATTTCATGCCATCATCATTAACTTTTTTGTTTGGTGATGGTCGTTATATGGCTGATGGTAGCTATTATATGCATACTGATGCTGGGTTTATGCGTTTAATGCTTTATAGTGGAGTTATATCACAAATGTTTTTGTATGGAGGTATATTATTTTTGCTTTATGCTGTATATAAAAATTATTCACAAGTAAATAAAAAAATGGCATTTTTAATAGCAATGCTTTTTTGGGGGGTATTCTTGGTTTTTGAGTTTAAAGGGGAAATGTTTTTTCAGTTAATTTCTGTGATATTTCCACTAGCATTATCAAATATGAAGTTACAAAATTAAAAGTAGTAATGGAGAAAATAGATATTGTAATTCCTTGGGTTGATGATGCAGATCCTGTTTGGAGAGAAGATCTGGCCAAGCATTCAGGGGGGAGAGTGGAAGAAAAAAAATCTTCTGCAGATAGATTTTTTAGAGATTGGGGAACTTTATTATTTGTATTTAGAGGGATTGATGAGTTTATGCCTTGGGTAAATAAAGTACATTTATTAACTTATGGGCATCTTCCAAATTGGCTAAACACTAAATATGAAAAGTTAAGTGTTGTAAATCATAAAGATTTTTTTCTAAATACTGATGATTTACCAGTTTTCAATTCACAAGCGATTGAAGCAAATTTAATAGGAATTCCTAATTTAGCAAATAAGTTTATCTATTTTAATGATGATACTTTAGTATTAAAGCCATTAGAAGTAAATCGTTTTTTTATAGGTGATAAACCTGTAGATTTTTTAATACAAGGAGTTCCTAGAAGAGGGAAATTGTATAGGAAAATTAGGTCAAGTGATGCTTTTGTCGATGCACAAGATAATCATTACAATTTATTAAATGAGAAATTTTCAAAAAAAGAATTAATAAAGAAATATCCTAATTTGTTTTATGCAAAAGAATATGGTTTTTTTAATGTATTAAAGAATAGGTTTTTTAATTTATTCTCAGATTTTTATTGGTTAGAAGTTTATCATTTTCCAATGCCTTATACTAAAAAAAATATTGCAGAAGTATATGAAATGTATAAAAATGTTTTTGAAGAAACCTCAAAAAGTAAATTTAGACGAAAGGGAGATATTAGTCAATATATTTACCGTTTTGTGAATTTATTAAAAGGTAATTTTATTCCATATTACCCAAAAGATACTTTTGCATTTGTGTTAAGCAGTTATGATCATTATATGAATGTGAGAGAAAAAATGTTGACATCAAGTATTATTAGTCCAAATGATAGTCCTAAAATTAGTAATGAGGATTATATTAAGACAAAGGAACAGTTAATAAAAGACTTGACAGGTATATTACCAAATAAAAGTAAGTTTGAAATATGAGTAAGTTGATGTTTTCAGTATCAATCTCTGTTTATAAGGGAGATAATCCTTGTTTTTTTGAACAGGCTTTGGATAGTATATTTAATCAAACAATATTACCTGATGAGGTTATTCTTGTAGTGGATGGACCAGTGAGTGAAGATACAAAAAAAGTAATTAAAATATTTAATGAAACGTTTGATATATTAAAGGTTGTTTGGCTTAAAGAAAATGTAGGTCATGGAGAGGCTCGAAGAATAGGTTTAGAGAATTGTTCTCATAATATTGTTGCATTGATGGATAGTGATGATATTTGTGTGGAAAATAGATTTGAAAAACAATTGGCTTGTTTTGAACAAGATAAACAATTAAGTATTGTAGGAGGTCAAATAGATGAATTTGAAGGATGTATTACAAATATTGTAGCTAAGCGCTTAGTCCCTTTGGAAGATAAAGAAATAAAGGAATATTTAAAGAAACGTTGTCCAATGAATCAGATGACAGTGATGTTTAATAAAAAACATGTATTGGATGCTGGTGGGTATCTTGATTGGTTTTGTAATGAAGATTATTATTTATGGATTAGAATGTTTTTAAATAATGCTAAATTTAAGAATCTTCCGGATGTTTTAGTAAAAGCTAGGGTAAATCTAGCTTTGTATGGTCGTAGAGGAGGGTGGAAGTATTTTAGAAGTGAAGCAAAACTACAAAAGTATATGAAAAAAAATAATATTATATCAATGTATAGATATTTAATTAATGTATCTATCAGATTTGTGATACAAGTATTGATGACCAATAATATAAGGAAAATTGTATTTTTAAAACTTTTAAGATAAGAAAATACTCTAAATAGGGATTCAAAAAAAGAAAAAACTTAATTAAGATAAAAATAATGAAAAACACAATATGGTTATCTTCTCCACACACCAGTGGGAAGGAAATAAAATATATACAAGAGGCTTTGGATACCAATTTAATTGCTCCATTAGGACCTAATGTAAACTTTCTTGAGACAGAATTAGCAAAATATATTGGTATGGGGCAGGCTTCTGCTTTATCTGCGGGTACTGCAGCTATTCATTTGGCGTTATTATTGCTAAATATAGGCAAAGGAGATGAAGTAATAGCATCTTCTTTTACTTTTTCGGCAACGGTAAATCCAATAAAATATGTGGGAGCTACTCCTGTGCTTGTGGACAGCGAAGAGAGCACATGGAATATGTGTCCGGAGGCATTAGAGCAGGCGATAAAAGACAGAATTGCAAAAGGCAATAAGCCTAAAGCTATCATTGTGGTACATCTTTATGGTATGCCGGCACGTATGGATGAGATTCTCAAAATTGCCAATACATACGAAATTCCTGTTATAGAAGATGCTGCAGAAGCTTTGGGTAGTGAGTATAAGGGAAAGAAAGTGGGCTCTTTTGGATTGTTTAGTATTTTTTCATTTAATGGAAATAAGATTATTACGACATCTGGAGGTGGGGCATTACTGTCAAATGATGAAGAACTGATAAAAAAATCTCGTTTTTTGGCTACACAGGCTAGGGATGATGCGCCTCATTATCAGCATTCAACCATTGGGTATAATTACAGAATGAGTAATGTATCAGCAGGCATAGGTAGAGGACAGATAGAAGTGTTGGAAGAAAGAATTAATAAAAGAAGAGAAAATTTCTTTTTTTATAAAAAAGCATTTGAAGGATTAGAGGCAATAAGCTGTTTAGAAGAGCCAAGTAAAGATTTTTTCTCCAATCATTGGTTGACTACAGTATTGATTAATCCAAAAATAAAGAAAGATGTAGATAGAGAAGTGGTTAGAAAATATTTATTAGAACATAATATAGAAAGTCGTCCTCTTTGGAAGCCAATGCATCAACAACCAGTGTTTTCTGATTGTCCCGCATATCTTAATGGTGTATCCGATAAACTTTTTGAAGATGGACTTTGTTTGCCATCAAGTTCAAATATAACAGATGAGGAGAGGGATTTTGTCGTAGAAAAAATTAAAAAAATATTATCATAAAACAAATGAAAACTAACGAATTAAGTCAATTTATTGAGCAGTATATAACAAAACGTTCAGAAAGTCTGTTAAAAGCGGATTTTGATAAATATAGATTAGCATTAGAGGAACGAATTAATTATAAAAAAGTATTGGTAATCGGCGGGGCAGGTACTATTGGATCTTCATATATCAAAGCCATTTTAAAGTTTAAGGTGGCAAAGTTGGTGGTTGTGGATATTAATGAAAATGGATTGACAGAGCTTGTGCGGGATTTACGTTCATCTGTTGATTATAATATCCCTGATGATTTTATTACCTATCCGGTGAGTTTGGGAGATCCGGTTTTTAAGAAATTGTTTGAGGGGCATGGCCCTTTTGATATTGTGGCTAATTTTGCTGCACATAAGCATGTGAGAAGTGAAAAAGATGTGTATTCTATCGAAGCGATGATTGAGAATAATGTATTTAATGCCAAGAAGTTATTAGATATATTGTCAAAAAATCCTCCAGAGCATTTTTTCTGTGTTTCCACGGATAAAGCAGCGAACCCAGTGAATGTGATGGGGGCAAGTAAAAAATTGATGGAAGAGTTGATAATGTCTTATTCAGATAAGATTAACATCAAAACGGCTCGTTTTGCAAATGTGGCTTTTTCTAATGGAAGTTTACCAATAGGATTTTTAGATAGGTTGAGAAAACAACAACCATGGTCTTGTCCGTTGGGAATTAGACGTTTCTTTGTCTCTCCTCAGGAGTCCGGAGAACTTTGTTTGATGGCTTCAATTATGGGAGAATCCGGAGATATCTTTTACCCAAAACTAACAGAAGATCAGATGATTCCTTTTGATAAGATTGCAGTAGAATTATTGAATGAACTAGGGTATGAGGCTGATATTTGTGATACAGAAGTTGAAGCTAAAGAAAAAGCATTGTTATTAACTAAATCATCAAAAAAATATCCGATTTATTTCTTTGGTTCAGATACTTCCGGAGAAAAAACGTATGAAGAGTTTTATACGGAAAATGAAGTGTTAGATGAAGAATCATTTATTCATTTGGGTGTAATAAAAAATGCGGTGAAGAAAGATAGCAAGGATATTGAAAAACTATTAAATGAATTTAGACAACTATTCTCAAAATCAGTGATTTCAAAATCAGAAATTGTGGCTGTTTTAAAAGATTATTTGCCTAATTTTGAGCACATAGAAACAGGTAAACATTTGGATCAAAAAATGTAAAAACATATTATGTATAGAAATTTTTTTAAGAGATTATTTGACTTTGTAGTAGCTATATTGGCAATATTGATTTTAATGCCCATTCTTATTCCTATCATGATCATATTATTATTGACAGGGGAACATGAGGTTTTTTATTTGCAAAAACGGGTTGGATATAAGAATAAGTTTTTCAAAATATGGAAGTTTTCTACAATGTTAAAAGATAGCCCTAATATAGGTTCGGGAAGTATTACATTAAGAGATGATCCTAGGGTACTACCTTTTGGTAAATTTTTAAGGAAAACAAAAATTAATGAGTTACCACAGTTGGTAAATTTATTGATAGGAAATATGTCACTTGTAGGTCCTAGACCATTAATGAAAGTTGATTTTGATAAGTTCTCAGAAGAAGTTCAGAAAACTTTTTATGATGCTAAGCCCGGAATTACAGGTTTTTCATCAATTATTTTTAGAGATGAGGAGTTATTATTCTCAAAAACAGAGATTGATCCACATGAGTTTGATAAGCAATATGTAGCACCATATAAAGCTGCGTTGGAAAGTTATTATGCTAGTCATCTTTCGTTTATTACGGATATTAAAATTATTATTTTAACAGCTTGGGTTATTCTTGTTCCAAGTAGTAAAATTATGTTTAAATGGTTTAAAAACCTTCCCAAGAAACCAAAAGAACTTCAAATCTAAAACAGTAAGAATTAACTTTTAGTTGTAAAGGCTAAAAACAAATATCTAAAAATTCCTAAAAATAATATACAATGAAATTAGTAATGATAGGTACAGGTTATGTTGGACTTGTTTCAGGAACTTGCTTTGCTGAGATGGGAAATCATGTAACTTGTGTTGATATTGATGAAAAGAAGATTGAAAAATTAAAAAAAACTATCATTCCTATTTTTGAACCTGGATTGGAACCTATGATTGTGAGGAATGTGAAAAATAAGAACTTGTTTTTCACTACAGATTTGTCGACAGCTATAGAGAAAGCGGATATCGTATTTATTGCTGTTGGCACTCCTATGGGAGAGGATGGTTCGGCAGATTTACAGTATGTTTTAGCTGTGGCAAAATCCATAGGGCAGACCATGAAAAAACAATTAATTATTGTTGATAAATCAACAGTTCCGGTAGGTACGGGAGATAAGGTGAAAGAGACCATCCAACAGGAATTGGATAAGAGGGGGGTAGATTTGAAATTTGATGTGGTTTCTAATCCTGAATTTTTGAAAGAGGGGGCAGCTATTGATGATTTTATGAAGCCGGATAGGGTGGTTATTGGTGCGGAGAATGAGCAGGCTTTCAAGATAATGAAAGAATTATATAGCCCGTTTTTCAGAACACATGACCGTTTTATTACTATGGATGTGCGGTCGGCAGAAATGACAAAATATGCTGCCAATGCGATGTTGGCAACAAAAATTTCTTTTATGAATGAAGTGGCTAATATTTGTGAAAGGGTAGGGGCAGATGTTAATAGTGTACGAGTGGGGATTGGTTCAGATAGTCGTATAGGGTATAGTTTTATTTATCCGGGGTGTGGATATGGCGGTTCTTGTTTTCCAAAAGATGTAAAAGCTTTAAAGCGAATTGCAGAACAGCATGGATATACACCACAATTAATTGAAGCTGTGGAAGAAGTGAATGATAGGCAGAAACTGGTAATTGCAAATAAAATCATTAAAAAATATGGAGAAAATTTAACCGGTAAAACCTTTGCAATTTGGGGGTTAGCATTTAAACCGCAAACCGATGATATGAGAGAAGCGCCTGCCATTTATATTATTAAAGAATTGATAAAGCGAGGAGCAAAAGTACAAGCTTATGACCCTAAAGCTATAAAAGAGGCAAAGGCATTTTATTTAAAAGGAATGGATATTGATTATAAGGAAAGTAAATATGAAGCCTTAAAAGGTGCAGATGCTATGATATTATTGACGGAATGGAAAGAATTTCGTTCGCCTGATTTTGAGGAAATAGCCAATTTATTGAAAGAAAAAGTCATTTTTGATGGACGTAATCAATATCTTGCGTATCATTTGGAAGAAAAAGGCTTTGAGTATTATAGAATAGGGAAATAGAGTCAGAAAAACAAAAAATAATGAAAGGAATAGTATTAGCAGGAGGTTCAGGTACAAGACTTTACCCTATAACGAAAGGAGTATCTAAACAAATGCTTCCGATATATGATAAACCCATGATATTTTATCCGATATCAACTTTGATGTTGGCAGGAATAAGAGATATTTTAATTATATCTACACCACAAGACTTACCTGGTTTTCAACGATTGTTAGGGGATGGAAGCGATTATGGGATAAGATTTGAATATGCAGAGCAGCCAAGTCCTGATGGATTGGCGCAAGCTTTTTTAATAGGGGAGGAGTTTATAGGCAATGATGATGTGTGTTTGATTTTAGGAGATAATATTTTTTATGGGCAAGGTTTTCGTCCGATATTAGAAAAAGCTGTTGAAACGGTTGAGAAAGATAATAAAGCAATGATATTTGGGTATTATGTAAATGACCCGGATCGATATGGTGTAGCAGAATTTGATGATAATGGGAATGTGTTAAGTATTGAGGAAAAACCCAAAAACCCAAAATCAAATTATGCTGTTGTAGGGTTATATTTTTATCCGAATAGTGTTGTTGAGATAGCTAAGCAAATAAAACCTTCGTCGAGAGGGGAATTGGAAATAACAAGTGTAAATCAGGACTATCTTAGTCAAAATAAATTGATAGTAAGTATTTTGGGAAGAGGTTTTGCATGGTTGGATACAGGAACACACGAGTCTCTTGCCGAAGCTTCTACTTTTATTGAGGTGATAGAAAAAAGACAAGGTTTAAAAGTTTCTTCATTAGAAGAGATTGCTTATAAAAAAGGTTGGATAGATAAAGAAAAAATAATGGAGTTAGCTGAGCCAATGAAAAAAAATCAGTATGGTCAGTATTTATTAAAACTGATAAAGTAGATAAAAGATATATTTGTCGATTTTAGGTAATATGGTAAGAAATGTTTTCTCTCATTGAGGATAGATATTTGAACAGTCACGAAATAACAAGAAAAGCTGCCCAAAAGGCAGCTTTTCTTATTTTGAATAAAAAGAATGTTGAAGTTAAATCAATCCCTCTTCTCCTAAAAATCTTTCGGCATCAATAGCTGCCATACAACCGCTTCCTGCAGATGTAATAGCTTGACGATAATAAGCATCTTGAACATCTCCGGCAGCAAAAACACCAGGGATATTTGTTTTTGAAGACCCTTTCTCTGTCATAATATATCCATTTTCATTGAGATTGATATGTCCTTTTACGAGGTCTGTATTAGGAGTGTGTCCTATGGCAATAAATAATCCGTCAATATCAATTTTTGACATGCTGCCATCTTTCGTATTTTTTAGGCTTACACCTGTTACTTTTTTATTAAATTTGGTTTCCTCGCCTAATACCTCATCAACAACATTATTCCAAAGCACTTCAATATTTTCTGTGTTGAATACACGTTCTTGCATTGCTTTTGAAGCCCTTAACTCATCTCTACGATGAATTAAATACACTTTTTTAGTTAAATTAGCCAAATAAGTAGCTTCCTCGGCAGCAGTATCTCCACCACCAACAACAGCTACATTTAATCCTTTGTAGAAAAATCCGTCGCAAGTAGCACAAGCAGAAACTCCGCCACCTTTATATTTAGTTTCCGATGGAATATTCAAATATCTTGCAGTTGCTCCTGTAGCGATGATAATTGTTTGCGCTTCAATTTTTTCTCCATCTTCGCTAGTTGCAATAAATGGTCTTTTAGAGAAATCAACTTCTTTGATAATTCCACTACGAATGTCTGTGTCAAAACGTGCAGCTTGTTCGCGCATTTCAGCCATCAATTCAGGTCCGGTAACTCCTTTAGGAAATCCCGGAAAGTTATCAACTTCTGTAGTTGTGGTTAACTGTCCTCCTGGCTCAAGACCTTCAAATAAAATAGGTTTTAAATCAGCTCTGGCAGCATAAATAGCCGCAGTATATCCGGCAGGACCTGAGCCAATAATTAAGCATTTGGTTTTATTTTTTTCTGTACTCATAATAATGTATGATTAAATGTTTTTTGTATCTATATGTATCAATAATAAAATTATTAATTAAGTGTTCTAAAAGTGCAAAGATAAAAATCAGATTAAAAATGTAAAATTCATTAAATAAGGTGTTTAATATTTAAAAATAATGATGGAATTACATTTTTTAGAGATTTCTTTTAGCAAAATTATGTATTTTATGATAAAAAGGGCAAAAAATCACATAATTTTAAAGAAAATTAATTGAATTTGTTTACTTTTGCCGCTCTTTAATTTTTTCGGGGTGTAGCGTAGTTTGGTTAGCGCGCTTGACTGGGGGTCAAGAGGTCGGAAGTTCAAATCTTCTCACTCCGACAAACATTAAAAATTAGTTGAATATAAATCATTAATCCCGCTCATATTAAAGAAATATAGGTGGGATTTTTTTATTTAAAATAGCTTTTTTGCCTTTTTAATAAGAAATGTTTACAAATAGTTTACAAATTAGATTACAGCTACTTTTAAAATATCTCCTTGAAATTTAGGTGAGAAGTGATAAAGTTTCAAGTATTAAAATAAAAAAGAAACTTATAAATTACAAGGTTGTTTGGGTTTATCTTAAGTTATTTTATTTTCTAGTTAAAGGTTAAAACCCTGCAATTTCATTGCAGTTACTTTAGTTTCTATAAATTTTTTATCTTTGCTTTATGTCAGATTATCGTAAA
>PDWJ01001552.1_pt1 | contig 28355 bp, 27 predicted proteins | sample 1430881 | NCBI WGS metagenome assembly PDWJ01 (sample SAMN01162460, study PRJNA174530) | Oral metagenome, whole genome shotgun sequencing project. | biome: Marine environment; feature: Marine mammal; material: Swab sample of the gingival sulcus; isolation source: swab sample of gingival sulcus...
AAAAACAAATTTTGATTCTTTAAAACAATGGAGTTACAGTAAGGATACAAAAAACATAAAACACGATAGCGGGAAATTTTTCTCAATAGACGGAATTCGCGTTGAAACAAACTGGGGAGCGACACCATCTTGGGAACAACCTATTATTAATCAGCCCGAGGTGGGTTATTTAGGTATTATCACTAAAGAGTTTAACGGGGTTTTGCATTTTCTACTACAAGCTAAAATAGAGCCGGGAAATATTAATTCGGTGCAATTATCGCCAACACTTCAAGCTACCAGGAGCAATTACCAGCAGGTTCATGGAGGTAATAAACCAAAGTATCTGGAATATTTTCAAAAAGCTACTCAGGAGCAAATTCTTTTAGACCAATTACAGTCGGAACAAGGGGCTCGTTTTTTAAGAAAACGTAATAGAAATATCATTATTAAGATAGACGAAGAGATTCCTGTTTATGATAATTTTGTTTGGTTAACTTTAGCCCAGATTAAGTCTCTAATGCAGATAGATAACCTTGTAAATATGGATACAAGAACGGTTATATCCTGTGGAAAGGAAAAACGATACATTCCTCTAAGGAAATTATTACCTTTATAACCCACATTAAAAGTAATTACGATTTGTTTGTCAGCAAAATTGATTTAAAGAAATTGGACAAGTGGTGTTATACCGAAAACGAAATACATCATATTGACCACAAGTATTTTAAAATTATAGCTGTAGATGTAACAATTGATAATAGGGAAGTTGTTAATTGGTCTCAGCCCATGGTAGAGCCTGCTCAAGAAGGCTTGTGTGCTTTTGTCTGTAAAGAAATTGATGGCCTGATGTATTTTGTGGTACAAGCGAAGTTGGAGTGCGGTAATTATGATACCATAGAATTAGCCCCTACGGTTCAGTGTCTTACAGGAAATTACAAAAAAACAGATAAAAACAAATTGCCTTTTTTAGATTATGTTTTAAATGCACCCAAAGAACAAGTAGTATTTGATACGATGCAATCGGAAGAAGGAGGGCGTTTTTATAAAGAGCAAAATAGGAATATGTTGGTAATGGCAGATGAAACAATTAGCGAAACCTTACCGGAACATTATATTTGGATGTCGTTAAATCAGATGTATGAGTTTATTAAATTTAATAATTACTTAAATATTCAAGCTCGAAGTTTGATAGCCGCTATTCAATTTGTTGATTAAAAATTTTAGGTAGATGAAGAAAATAAAAATAGGAATATTGGGTTGTGCAAATATTGCTGTGAGGTCGGTTATACCGGTTATTAAGGAGTTGCAAGAACATTTTACTTTGGTTGGTATTTCTAGTCGAACTAAGGCAAAGGCAGACCAATGGGCTAAGGAAATGGATACGCAGGCTTTTTACAGTTACGATGCAATTTTAGATAATACAATAATTGATGCCGTATATATTCCTCTGCCTAATTCATTACATTTTGAATGGGCTAAAAAAGCTTTAGAGAAAGGTATTCATGTTTTAATGGAAAAATCTTTGGCATGTTCGTTTGACGAAGTACAGGAGTTGGTAAACATAGCAGAAAAGAAGCAATTGGCATTGGTTGAAAATTTTCAATTTAGATTTCATCATCAATTACAAAAGATACAGCAGATTATAGAAGACAAAACCATTGGCGAGTTGCGTTGTGTTCGTAGTGCATTTGGTTTTCCTCCTTTTTCGGATGTTGACAATATTCGTTATAAAAAAGAATTGGGAGGCGGAGCTTTGCTAGATGCAGGGGCTTATCCTATTAAAATATCTAGTCTTTTGTTAGGAAAAAATATTGAAGTTAAGGCCGCTAAGAAAAATACATTAGCAGATTCGGAGGTTGATATTTGGGGGGGAGGAATGATAGTACAACGTAATGGGCAATTATTTTCTGAAATAGCATTTGGCTTTGATAATTATTATCAATGCAATCTTGAACTTTGGGGCTCAAAGGGTAAATTAACAGCCAGTCGTATATTTACGGCTCCTCCGGGGTTCGTTCCGGAAGTCGTTGTGGAAACTCAGGGTAACAAGGAGGTAATAGAGGTAGAGGCTTGTAATCATTTCGAAAATATATTAAAGTATTTTCATACGGTTTGTTTTTCAGAAGAAAAACAAAAACAAGAATATGAAGCTAATATTTTACAAGCAAGATTAATTAACGAGTTTAAAATACAGTCTGATGAATAATCATAAACCAATATATGTAACACAGCCTTCTTTGGCGTCTTTAGATGAATATAAAGCTGTTTTGGAAGGCGTTTGGGAAAGAGGGATTTTGACACATAATGGACCTTTGGTTCAGCAACTTGAGAAAGATTTATGTAAAAAGCTCAATTTAGATAATTTAGCCGTTGTATCGAATGGTACTATTGCTATTCAGATGGCAATAAAAGCCCTGAAGTTACAAGGCGAAATTATAACTACGCCATTTACTTGGATTGCAACGGTCAGTGCTATTAAGTGGGAAAATTGCATCCCTGTTTTTTGCGATATAGATGCAGAAACCCTCAATATAGATGTTAATAAAATAGAAGCACTGATAACAGACAAAACCGTAGCTATAATGCCGGTGCATGTTTTCGGGAATCCTTGTGATGTAGAAGCTATTGAGGCGATAGTAAAAAAACACAATCTAAAAGTGATATATGATGGTGCACATGCGGTAGGTTCTGAATTAAAAGGCAAATCTTTATTGGAATATGGCGATATTACGGCTACTAGTTTACATGCTACTAAATTACTGAATACCGCAGAGGGAGGAGCTTGTATCACTAAAGATACGATGTTACATGAAAAACTGAAACGTATCCGCTTTTTTGGACATGATGATAGCAAAGATATTGTAGAAGATGGGTTTAATGGTAAAATGACAGAAGTTCATGCCGCTTTGGGCTTGGCAAATCTTAAATATTACGATGAAGTATTAGAAGACAGAAAATATAAATATCAATTATACATAGATGAACTGTCAGACATTCCGAGTTTAAGTTTTCAAGTTCAAAAGCATGGAAAAGGAAATTATTCTTATTTCCCCGTTATTTTTGAATCGGAAGAAACGCTTATAAAAGTGGAAAAAGCACTTAATAAAGAAAATATTTTTCCTAGAAGATATTTTTATCCATCAGTAAATACTTATAAAAAAATATTGCCGGAAACAAATTGTCCTATTAGCGAAGATATTAGTCAAAGAATTTTGTGTTTGCCTTTGTATTGGAATTTAGCAGAAGAAGATGTGAAGAAGATTGTAAAGATTATCAAAAATGAAATAAGATAAACATGAGAAAAGATTAAAAAGTTGCGATTGAACAAAGATGAACGAAATAATACAAATAGAAAACAAAATTTTTACATTCCGAAATCAGCAGGTAATGTTGGACAGAGATTTAGCAGAATTATATCAAGTTCCAACTAAACGGCTAAATGAAGCCGTAAAAAGAAATATCGAACGTTTTCCGGAACGGTTTCGTTTTCAATTAACTGATATTGAGTTAAATGAACTGGTCGCAAATTGCGACCGGTTTAAAGTATTAAAACATTCATCAAGTAATCCTTATGCTTTTACAGAGCAAGGCGTGTCTATGCTTTCGGCTGTTTTGCGGAGCGATATTGCAGTGCAAGTTAGCATAAAAATAATGGATGCTTTTGTTCAAATGCGCAAATTTTTAATTAGCAATCAAGAAGTTTTTGCACGGCTTGATAGAGTGGAGTTGAAACAATTGCAACAAGATGAAAAATTTGAAAAAGTATTTCAAGCCTTAGAGAATAAGAATCTTCAAAAGACTCAAGGCATTTTCTTTGACGGGCAAATCTTTGATGCTTATGTGTTTGTTTGCGATTTGATTAAGTCAGCCCAAAAGGACATTGTTTTGATAGACAATTATATAGACGAAAGTGTATTACAACTTTTTACCAAACGAGCAACGGGTGTAGAAGTAAGGATTTATACAGCCAAAAAAGATAAGGTATTACAACAAGATTTGAAAAAACACAAGGCTCAATATGGTAAAATGGACATCAAAACTTTTTCAAAGTCGCACGATAGATTTTTAATTATTGATGAGCAGGTCTATCATTTTGGAGCAAGTTTGAAAGACTTGGGAAAGAAATGGTTTGCCTTTTCCAAAATGGAACTTGATAAAGAAGAGATTTTAGGCAGATTATGAACGAAATAATTTTATATCAACCCAATAATGTTGCCGAACGCATAGAAGTGCGTTTGGAAGATGAAACGGTGTGGTTAACACAGGCACAGATGGCTGTGCTTTTTAATCAGACAAAACAAAATGTGAGTCTGCATATCAATAATTGTTTTCGTGAGGGGGAATTGGAGAAAATAGCAACTGTCAAGGATTCCTTGACAGTTCAAAAAGAAGGTAACAGAACCGTTAAACGAAAAATAGAATACTATAATCTTGATGTAATTATTTCTGTTGGTTATCGTGTAAAGTCTAAGCAAGGCACACAATTTAGAATTTGGGCGACACAGGTGTTAAAAGATTATTTGCTAAAAGGTTATGCGGTTAATAAACGAATAGACCGAATTGAAGATAAATACGATGATTTGTCGGCAGAGGTAAAAGACATTCGTCTTCAACTAAATACTACATTACCTAAAAATCAAGGCATTTTCTTTGACGGGCAAATCTTTGATGCCTATGTGTTTGTTTGTGATTTGATTAAGTCAGCTAAGAAGGACATTGTTTTGATAGACAATTATATAGACGAAAGTGTATTACAGCTTTTGACAAAACGAGCAGCGGGTGTAGAAGTCATGATTTACACAGCTAAAAAAGATAAAGTATTACAACAAGACTTGAAAAAACACAAGGCTCAATATGGTAAAGTAGATATCAAAACTTTTGCAAAGTCGCACGATAGATTTTTAATTATTGATGAGCAGGTGTATCATTTTGGAGCAAGTTTGAAAGACTTGGGAAAGAAATGGTTTGCTTTTTCTAAGATGGAAATAGGTAAAGAAGAGATATTAGGCAGATTATGAACGAAATAATTCTATATCAACCCAATAATGTTGCTGAACGCATAGAAGTGCGTTTGGAAGATGAAACGGTGTGGCTGACTCTTAATCAAATCTCACAACTTTTTAATAGGGATAAATCTGTAATTTCAAGGCACTTGAAGAATATTTATAAAAGTGGTGAATTGATTTTTGAGGCAACTGTTGCAAAAAATGCAACAGTTCAAATGGAAGCCGGTAGGCAAGTGAAACGAGATATTGAATATTACAATCTTGATGCGATTTTGTCAGTTGGATATAGAGTTAATTCTAAACAAGGCACACAATTTAGAATTTGGGCGACACAGGTTTTGAAAGACTATTTGCTCAAAGGGTATGCTGTTAATAAACGAATAGACCGAATCGAAGATAAGTACGATGATTTATCGGCAGAGGTAAAAGACATTCGGCTTCAACTAAATACTACATTACCAAAAAATCAAGGCATTTTCTTTGACGGGCAAATCTTTGATGCTTATGTGTTTGTTTGCGATTTGATTAAGTCAGCTCAAAAGGACATTGTTGTGATAGACAATTATATAGACGAAAGTGTATTACAGCTTTTGACAAAACGAGCAACGGGTGTAGAAGTAAGGATTTACACAGCCAAAAAAGACAAAGTATTACAACAAGATTTGAAAAAGTATAACACTCAATATGGTAAAATGGATATCAAAACTTTTGCAAAGTCGCACGATAGATTTTTAATCATTGATGAGCAGGTCTATCATTTTGGAGCAAGTTTGAAAGACTTGGGAAAGAAATGGTTTGCCTTTTCCAAAATGGAATTGGATAAAGAAGAGATATTAGGTAGATTATGAACGAAATAATTTTATATCAACCCAATAATGTTGCCGAACGCATAGAAGTGCGTTTGGAAGATGAAACGGTGTGGTTAAATCGTCAGCAGATAGCAATATTATTTAAGCGAGATGTAAAAACTATTGGTAAACATATTAATAATGCCTTGCGAGAAGAATTAAAGGTTGCTGAAACAACTGAAAATTCAGTTGTCGCAATTTTTGCGACAACTGCTAAAGATGGTAAAACTTATCAAGTGGAATATTATAATCTTGATGTTATTCTTTCAGTTGGTTATCGTGTAAAGTCCGAGCAGGGTATTCAATTTCGTATTTGGGCAAACAAAATACTTAAAGACCATTTACTTAAAGGGTATAGCATTAATCGAAGAATAGATAGAATTGAAGATAAATACGATGATTTATCGGCAGAGGTAAAAGACATTCGGTTTCAACTAAATACCACATTACCCAAAAATCAAGGCATTTTCTTTGACGGGCAAATCTTTGATGCCTATGTGTTTGTTTGTGATTTGATTAAGTCAGCTCAAAAGGACATTGTCTTGATAGACAATTATATAGATGAAAGTGTGTTACAGCTTTTGACAAAACGAGCAGCAGATGTAGAAGTAAGGATTTACACAGCCAAAAAAGACAAGGTATTACAACAAGACTTGAAGAAATACAAGGCTCAATATGGTAAAATGGATATCAAAACTTTTGCTAAGTCGCATGATAGATTTTTAATCATTGATGAGCAGGTATATCATTTTGGAGCAAGTTTGAAAGATTTGGGAAAGAAATGGTTTGCTTTTTCTAAAATGGAAATAGGTAAAGAAGAAATCTTAAGTAGATTATAGATGTAAGTAGATGCAAGATAAAAAGCCAAATAAAATAGCCGTAATGCAACCTTATTTTTTCCCTTATATAGGGTATTTTCAGTTGGTAAATGCTGTTGATAAGTTTGTGATTTATGATGATGTGAACTATATAAAAGGAGGTTATATCAACCGGAATTCTATTTACGATTGTAATAAAGGAAGCCAGTATATCAATATCTTATTAAATAAAGCCTCTCCAAATAAACAGATAAGAGATATTGAACTTAATACCACATTGAGATGGAGAACAAAATTGTTAAAACAAATACATCAAGAATATAGAAAAGCTCCTCATTTTGAAAATGTTTATGCTTTAATTGAGGGTATTGTAAGTTATTCTGAAATCAATCTCTCTCGATTTTTATATAATAGTTTAAATAAAGTTTGTCAATTTTTGGGAATAAAAACAGAGCTAATAGAGACATCTGTAAAATATAAAAATAAAGGTTTAGATAAAGCTGACAGATTAGTAGATATTTGTCAAAAAGAGAATTGTGAGCACTATATCAATCCTATTGGAGGACAAGATTTGTATGACAAAACATTTTTTGGGGCAAAAAATATAAAGTTAGACTTTATCAAAATGCAGAGTTTTAGTTATAAGCAATTCTCCGATGTTTTTGTTCCCAATTTATCTATTATCGATGTCATGATGTTTAATTCGGTGGAAGAAATCAAATTGGTGTTGGGCAAATATAATTTAGTTTAGATGTATGAAAGCAATAGGAGGCTATTTTGAAATAGAATTACAAGGAGGGGAACATTATCATAAAAATGCACTTCGCTTAAATACTGCACGCAATTGTTTGGAGTATATTTTAAGAGTAAGGAAATATAAGAAAATATATATCCCTTATTATACTTGTGAGGTTATTTTAGAGCCTATACAGAAGTGCAATATAGATTATGAATTTTATTCTATTGATGAACAATTAAATCCTAAAAACATTATCTCATTATCTTCTGACGAAGCTTTTTTATACACGAATTATTATGGTCTAAAACAACTTACTGTAAAAAAACTTGCTGAAATTTATGGCAACAAATTGATTGTAGATAATTCTCAATCTTTTTTTGATATGTCAATAGGGGGGATAGATACATTTTATTCTGCAAGAAAATTTTTTGGTGTTGCCGATGGTGCTTATTTATATATAGACCAAGAATTAGATGAAGAATTGGAGCAAGACGTGTCTTATGATAGAATGTCTCATTTATTAAAAAGAGCAGATGTAAATGCAGAGTTTGGGTATGCTGATTTTCAAAGAAATGATAATTCTTTGAGCCATCAACCCATAAAAAAGATGTCGAAATTAACAGAAAAGATATTATGCTCTATTGATTATGAGGCAGTGCGAAGAAAAAGGATAGAAATTTATCGAAAATTGGATAATGTATTAAAAGAGGATAACCTTTTAAAGATAGAAATAACAGAAGAAGATGTGCCGATGATATATCCATTTCTAATAGATAATGGCAGAGAGTTGAAGCAAAAATTAATAGCACAAAAAATTTATATACCAACTTATTGGAATAATGTTGTAGAGTGGACTGATTCGGAATGGGAATTGTTTTTAGTGCAAAATTTGTTGGCATTGCCCATTACCTCTACATTGTATTTAACGGAAATTGATTATCTTTTGTCTAAGATTCTTTAATTGTCTAAAACAAGTATCTATGAAAAAAAATATTAATGTTTTAGTTTATCCTTCTGGTGGAGAAAATGGCTTAGATGTTCATACCGCATTGAAGGATGTTGTAAATATTAGAGTGTTTGGAGCCAGTTCGGTAGATAATCACAGTAAATTTGTGTATAAAAATTTTATAGAGAATGCTCCGTCAATTTTAGAAAAAGATTTTATTCCCGGGTTTAATCAACTGATTGAAGCATATAAAATTGATGTGATTATTCCTTGTCACGATAGTGTAGTGGAATTTTTAGCAAAAAACAAAGATAAAATTTCTGCTATAATAGCTGCTTCTAATTATGATACTACAAAAATTTGTAGGTATAAACGATTGACTTATAAAGCAATCAAAAACTCAAAATTTTGTCCAACGATTTACACAAGTATTGAGGAAGCTGATTTCCCTGTTTTTATAAAACCGAATAAAGGAGAAGGCAGTAGAAATACGGTACTTATTAATAGTATTGAAGAATATAAAAAAGTAGAATCGGTTAAAAAGATTGATTATGTTCTAAGTGAATATTTGCCAGGTAATGAGTTTACAGTAGATTGTTTTACAGATAGATATGGGAATTTAAGATTTGTAGGATCGAGAAGTAGGTCTAGGGTATTTGGAGGTATTAGTGTACGGTCAGAAACTGTAGATAACAAAAGATTTTTACCCATTGCAGAGGACATTAATAATGCAATGACATTCAGAGGGCTTTGGTATTTCCAAGTAAAGGAGGATTTACAGGGTAATTTGAAAATAATGGAAGTATCGGCACGTGTGGCCGGAACAATGAATGTGTATAGACAAAGGGGGGTTAATTTACCGTTGTTAACTGTTTATGATGCTTTGGACTACGATGTCGCTATCTTGGATAATGGTTTTTCAGTAATTATGGATCGTTCATTACAACCTAAATATTTTGTCGATATTTCATATAATCAGGTATATCTGGATTTTGACGATACGCTTCTTATGCATTATGGTGTTAATACCTTAGTGATGAGTTTTGTATATCAATGCGTTCAAAAACAAGTGCAAGTTCATTTGATAACAAAACATGAAAAAAATTTGACAGAAAGTATGCGTCAATATCATATTCCCAAAGAGCTTTTTAGTTCAATTACACATATAAAACAAGAAGAAAATAAAGTAGGATACATAACAGCAAAAGATGCTATTTTTATAGATAATGCATATTTGGAACGCAAAGCTGTTTTTGACAAATTAGGCATACCTGTTTTTGATGTAGATGCCGTTCAATGTTTAGTAGATTGGAGAAGATAATGGTAGAGGTGTAATAGATTTTGTTGTGAAGATTAAATATTTTTTACTAATTTTGGAATTATGGATTATAAAATAGCTTTTTTCTCTTTTGCAGATATTGATAATTTTGGAGATATTTTGTTTTCTCACATTTTTGAAATGGAGATAAAAAACAGACTTCCAAACAGCCAAATAGACTATTATGCTCCTTCGGCTTTTCAGGCGGGAGGTATTAATTATATTCCGTATAGCAGAAGTAAAATAAAAAATAATTACGATGCTTTAATTGTGTTTGGGGGAGAAGTGGTGCATTTGTATGATGAACGCACTTGGAAACCTTTTTATACAAAACACAATAAAGTTTTAGAGAGTGATTTGCCTTCCGATGTTATTTTTGATTGGACTAATTTACCAAACACTTACAAGGCTTGGATTTCTGTAGGAGTACGACCTATTGCAAATGAGAAAGATTATGCGAAAATTGAGAAAGCCGTTAGTAATTTAGATTATATTTCAACCAGAGGAGCTTTGTCAAAAAAAATATTAGAAAATTTGAAATTAGAATTTAATAATTCTAAAATTGAGATGACTCCGGATTTAGGTTGGCTTTTCCCAAAACTTCTTGATGCTTCTAAGTCTCGAGGGAAATTATATTCTAAATATATTTCTTCTAATAAATATTTAGTTTTTCAAATTAACAGCATTACAGAAGACGAAGCTAAAGAAATAGCAAAATATTTATTGCAATTTAAAGAAGAGCATAATATAGATATAGTACTTTTACCTATTATTAAACCTTGGGAGGATTTAAAATATTTGGAAATGATTGACAGATATGGTAAAGGAAATTTTACGCTTGTGAAAAATAATTTGAATATTTTGGAGACACTAGATATTCTATTAAATGCTCATTTAACACTTACATCTTCTTTACACGGAGCAATTACGGCTTTATCAGAAGGTATTCCTGCGGGCATTTTAAATAAATGGAATGGAACGAAATTACAAGATATATTTGGACAACAGTTTAGGTTACATTTGGTTACCCATTTGTTAAACGGAATGCCTCAGGTGCTTAAAAATTTAATGGAGGAAAGGGAAAAAGAAACAGCACTTTTAAAGATGTATTCTAATTATATGCAAATGAAATTGGGAATTGTTTTTGATCAGTTGGTAAGCAATATAAAAGATGAGAGAAAATAATCATAAGAAAACAGTAACAGTCATAACCCTTGCGTATAATCACGAACCCTATATACGCCAGTGTTTAGACGGTATTGTGATGCAAAAAACTAATTTTGCATACGAATTGTTAATTCACGACGATGCCTCTACGGATAACACGGCTAACATTATACGAGAATATGAAGCAAAGTATCCTGAAATTATAAAACCGATTTACCAAACAGAAAACCAGTACTCCAAAGGAGGAGGTACCATAGGTAGATTTTTGTATCCTCGTGCCACAGGCAAATATATTGCTTTTTGTGATGGTGATGATTATTGGACTGACCCTTATAAATTGCAAAAGCAAGTGGATTTTTTAGAGAAAAATGAGGAATATTCTATTTGTTTTCATAATGTGAAAATTTGGAAAGAAATAGAACAAAAAATGGTTGATGATTATATAACTAAAGAAGTACCTGAAACTACTACAATTGTAGATTTGGCAAATGGTAACTATATTCACACTCCATCTGTGATGTTTAGATATAATAAAAAGGTTTTTGATGACTATTTTTTACTACAAAATCTCCCTGTTGGTGATTATGTGTTGCATATGTTAAATGCAAAGTATGGAAAAATAAAGAAATTAAGTGATACTATGGCGGTGTATAGGGTGCATGCCGGAGGGATATGGAGTGAAAAGGCTTTGGAGGATAAAGCATTGAAATGGGTTAAGATGATTGAGCGGGTAAAGCCTTTGTTTGTAGAGCAGGGTGTTGGTAATAATTTATCCACACAACAGGAAAAACTGTTGTCAACAGCATTGACAAATGTAATCAAAGATGAAAACAAGCTTTTGGCATCAGAGATATTTCATTTGTATATAGAGTATGGTTTGTCAGATCAGTTATTTAAACAGTTTTACAATAGTCACATACAAAGTCAGAACCTTATCAATTCCAAGACTTACCGTTTGGGTATGTTTTTGTTGAAACCATTGTTGTTTATTAGAAAGTTTTTACGAAAATGAAACTGTCTCTAATTATTTGTTCTCGCTCATCTCATTTATCTAATGATTTGGAAGATAATATAAAGGATACTATAGGTGTTGATTATGAGTTGGTTGTTGTAGATAATTCAAATAGTGATTATACTATTTTTACGGCTTATAACGAAGGAGTGAGGCGTTCTACAGGCGATATGTATTGCTTTATGCACGATGATATCATGTTCTATACTAAAGGGTGGGGTAAGATTCTACAGTCAGAGTTTCAAGAGTCAGATACAGGTCTTATAGGTGTGGCTGGAGGGCACTATTTCCCAGATTGTCCTGCTTCTTGGTGGAGTACGGAATATCGCTCGGGACAGTTGATCCAAGGGGCTAAAAAGCAAGGCATATATACAGAGCGACAAGATGTATGGCATGATTATCGTATGGATGGTCAATCTACTATAGAGGTAGCAGGTGTTGATGGGCTGTTTTTCTGTATTTCTGCTGATCTTTTTGACGATATTCGATTTGATGATGTAGTATATCATGGCTTTCACTGCTACGATGCTGATATCTGTATGCAGATACATCAGCTGGGCAAGAAGGTCAAAGTATCATTTGAGATTCTTATCAAACATTCCTCTATAGGCAATATGAATTATGACTTTTTTGAGACAAAGCAGATATGGTATGATAAATGGAAAGATATGTTACCCATTGTCAAAGGCATTACTATCTCCGATACAGAGATGCGTGGCAGACAGACATTGGTCGAAGATATGAATGATGTTACTAAGCTGTACTATCAAGCATCGCAAATCCGCTATTCATCAGCCTATCGTTTAGGCAAGATGCTACTCAAACCATTTGTATTATTAAAATCAATATTGAAATGAGCAAAAGACTATCTATAATAGTATGTTCTCGTACACCTAGTTTGCCTTCTGTGTTAGAATATAATATAAAAGATACTATAGGTGTTGATTATGAGTTGGTCGTTATAGATAATTCAAATAATGACTATACTATTTTCACTGCTTACAATGAAGGTGTAAAGAGGTCAAATGGTAAAATATTGTGCTTTATGCATGATGATATTTTATATCATACACAAGACTGGGGTAATAAAATATTAAACCATTTCGCAGATGAAACCATAGGTTTGATAGGGGTCACAGGTACACACTTTTTGCCCAGTGTTCCTACTTATTGGTTTACATCGCCATTTGTATCCGAATATAATCATACGAATGATAAGGGCAATATCATTGTTAATGACAAGAGTGCCTTCTTCAAACAAGAAAGCAATATTGTTGATGCAGTTGCAGTTGATGGACTATGCTTTTTTGTTAGAAGAAAACTCTTTGATACTATTCACTTTGATGATATTACCTATTCTGGGTTTCATCTATATGATATGGATACTTGCATGCAGGTGCTACAAAATAATTATAAAGTTTGCATCATTCGTGATGTTTTGATAGAACACGGTTGGTCTGAGGATTCACTATCTTGTGGAATGGAAGAGTTTTATGTAAATTTGCAGAAATTTCACAGTAAGTGGCAACATATGTTACCTATCCATAGAGGTATCGACAATATGCCTTCTTATGTGTTAGATAGAGTCAATGCCTTGTATATTAAGTCGTATCAAGCACAGAAGATTAGAGAGTCTAAGGCTTATCGTTTGGGTAAATTTATACTGTTGCCATTCAGAAAAATATTTAAGAAAAAAAATAAATAGACTATAATTATGATACCAAAAATCATTCATTATTGTTGGTTTGGTAAGGGATTGATGCCACAATCACAAAAAAATTGTATTAAAACCTGGCAGAAACTTATGCCCGATTATAAGATAATGCGTTGGGATGAATCTACTTGGGACTATAATAAGTATTCTGCATCAAAGTATGCCTATAAAGTAAAAAAGTATGCTTTAGTTTCGGATGTTTGCCGATACAATGTACTAGCAGAATATGGAGGTATATATTTAGATACAGATGTACAGGTGTTTGAAAGATTTGATAGATTTTTAGATGCTAATTTTTTCTCAGCAATAGAGTTATATAATGAATTTTATACAGAGAATATTTCAGACATGTTAGATAAAGATGGTAACCCACTTGTGAAAGGTGTTGAAATTCCTCGTTTAGAGATATTGACTTCTACTATGGGAAGCGTTCCTAATAATAAGATGATTAGTGATTTGAGAGATTTTTATAATAATATTGATGCTGATGAAGAGTATGCTGCTAATTACAGAAAGTATGTAAATAATGATAGGTTGGTAGCTAAATATGCTACTGAGTATGGTTTCCGTTATGTAGATAAAAAACAATATTTAGAAGATAATATGGTAATCTATCCGACAGGTGTTTTTGGTTATGCTTTTAGCCCGAATCCGGACTATGAGGTTTCTTATCATCATAATGCAGCGAGTTGGGAGTGGGAATCTAAAACCAGAACACAAAAATTATCTGTTTACTTTGATAAGGTAGGTCTGTTGCCAGTTTACAAAAAGTATAAAACCTTAAAGAAGCTTGTTAAAAAAGTTATATTTTCTTCTCAACAATAAAATGGTATTAAAAAAAGCATATCGTAAAATTAAAAACATATTTAATCCAATAGTGGGTGAAGTTTGGTGTTTACATCGTGTTTTGCCGAATCGTAGTGTTTTTCAAAGAAATAGAGAGTTGGAAATAACGCCTGCTTTTTTGGAGAAATTAATTCTTGATTACCAGAAGCATAATTATTCTTTTGTTTCTATTGATGAACTTATTTCACAACTTGGGAAAAGAACTTTGGGTAATAAAAAAAGGGTTAATATTAGTTTTGATGATGGATTTAAGGATGTGTTTTCTAATGCGTATCCTATTTTCCGAAAATATCAAATTCCTTTTACTATTTATTTAACATCTGATTTTCCTGACAAAAGAGTAAACTTGTGGTGGATTACTTTAGAGCATATAATACTAAATAATGATAAACTTGTGCTTATAGATGGACATGTTTTGATATGTAAGAATAAACAAGAGAAACAAGTCGCATATGAAACCATAATCACAGATATTTATAAATCTGAATTGCCTACAGTAGTAGCATTTGAAACAATGATAGGCAATAGGTATGAGGTTGATACCTTCCAGATAAGTCAACAAGTATTGACATGGGAAGAACTGCAAGAGATGGTTGATAGTGGGCTTTGCACCATAGGTTCGCATACTGTAACTCATCCTAATCTCACAAGGCTGGCGTCAGAACAGATAGAGAAAGAACTTTCTTTGTCCAAACAGTATATTGCTAATAGGCTTCAATGTGAAGTTAATCACTTCTCCTATCCACATAGTTTTCAAGATGATGCTGTGATAGAATCAGTAAAAACAGCAGGATATATTACGGCTTCTTTGGGATATGGTGGTAGCATTCGCAGAGGAGATAATCTATTTTTATTAAAAAGAAATTATATTGTACAAAAATGACATTAAGAGGCAAAATAGATATAGATCTTTTCCGTTTTAATCGTAAGCAGGGAGTTCTCAATCAATTACTAACAGCTATTAAGCATGTTGAGTTTAGACAAGTGGTTCTGTTGCGTTTGTATCAGAGTAAGAAATTACATTCTTTATCTCGTTTGTTACTTCGTTGTAACACTATAAAAACAGGAATACAGATAGGTTATAAAACCCAAATAGGTTGTGGTTTGGTAATTGTTCATTTTGGTTTTATTGCCGTCAATAATGAAGTTACTATTGGAGATAATTGTACATTATATCCCGGTGTGGTAGTTGGTATGTCATTTAGGGGTGAAAAAAGAGGTAATCCTATTATTGGTAATAATGTTTGGATAGGAGCAAATGCTGTTGTTGTGGGTAATGTATCTATCGGAAACGATGTGCTAATAGCCCCGCTCTCTTATGTCAATTTTGATGTGCCAGACCATTCTATTGTTATAGGGAATCCGGCTAAAATTATCCGTAGAGAAAATGCTACACAAGGCTATATTACAAATACGGACTATACAAATGCGTAAGAACACAAAATAAAGCCTGATTAGATAAGGCACCGGGACTAGAAAAACTTTGATTAATAATACGTTGATTAAAAAATAAAATAAACATTTATGTTGTTCAACTCTATTGAGTTTTTACTTTTTTTACCTATTACTTTTTTTCTGTATTGGTTTGTATTTAATGTCAATTTGAGATTGCAAAATGCTTTGGTGGTTGTGGCGTCCTATCTTTTTTATGGTTGGTGGGATTGGCGTTTTTTAATTCTTATTGCTTTTACTTCTTTATTGAGTTGGGCTAGTGGCCTTTTAATTGAATTCTTTTTTCAGAATAAAAATAGTCATAAGCAAAAATATGCCAAGTGGGTAAGTGTATCTAATATTGTTATCAATTTGGGTATATTGGCAGTCTTTAAATATTTTAATTTCTTTGTAGATAGTTTTGTTCAGTTATTTCAAGGGTTTGGTATATCATTATCTATAACTACATTAAAAATTATTTTGCCTGTGGGTGTAAGTTTTTATACTTTTCAGGCATTGAGTTATTCTATTGATATTTATAAGCGAAAAATGCGTGCTACAAGAGATATTGTGGCTTTCTTTGCTTATGTTAGTTTTTTTCCGCAGTTGGTGGCCGGTCCTATAGAACGTGCTACACATCTACTTCCTCAGTTTTCTAAAAAGAGAACATTTGATTATAATCAGGCTACTGACGGGCTGCGGCAAATATTGTGGGGGTTCTTCAAGAAAGTAATTATTGCAGATAATTGTGCCATATATGTCAATCAAGTTTTTGATTCTTATCAAGATTATTCGGGTAGCACCTTATTGCTGGCTACTATTCTTTTTGCTTTCCAGATATATGGCGATTTCTCCGGGTATTCTGATATAGCCATAGGTACAGCCAAATTATTTGGTATTAATTTGATGAAGAACTTTAACCTGCCATATTTTAGTAGAGATATAGCAGAGTTTTGGAGGCGATGGCATATTTCTCTCACTACTTGGTTTAGAGACTATATTTATATTCCACTAGGAGGTAGTAGGGTGTCTAAAATGAGGGTGTTACGAAATACCTTGATTGTTTTTCTGATAAGTGGTTTGTGGCATGGTGCTAATTGGACTTTTGTGATTTGGGGACTTTTTCATGCTATCCTTTTTTTACCTCTTATACTTACCAAAAACAATCGTAAATATACAGATAATGTAGCTCAAAACAGATGGTTGCCTTCGCTAAAAGAAAGTTTTCAGATGATGACTACCTTTTTGTTGGTATGTATAGGGTGGATATTTTTTAGAGCAGATACTATACATATGGCTTTTGACTATATGTTTCGTATTCTAAACCCTACATTATTTCAATTACCATTTCTAATGAACCAATCTTACTACATACCTTTGTTTGTGTTTATTTTGGTATTACTAATTGTAGAATGGATACAAAGAGACAAAGACTATGGCTTAGAGCTAAACACACGAATGCCCCTTGTGCTTAGATGGGGTATTTATGTGTTGTTATTGTTTGTGTTAGTCCATTTTAAAGGTAGTCAAGATACTTTTATTTACTTTCAATTCTAGAGATTTGCGATAGCTATGTATAAATTCCTTTTGAAAAGTTTTGTTTTTGTCTTATTGGTTCTAGCCATGGTTGTATCGGCACTTTTGTTTATTCCTAATAAGAGGATAGCTAATAACTCTTTATTTGCCAATATTGACAAACATTATAGGCTAGAGCAATTAGCTTCTCCCAAGCTTATATTCATTGGGGGATCTAATCTGGGTTATGGTATCAATAGTGAGGAAATAGAGGCGGCATTAGGGTTTCCTGTAGTAAATATGGGATTGCATGCTGGATTTGGTATACGGTATATGATGAACGAGATAAAATATGCCATAAACAAGAATGATATTGTTGTTATATCGCCCGAATATGAACATTTTGTGTCTAATGAGATGGCCAATGGCGAGAAAGTATTAATGGCACTTTTGGTGGATGTAAACAGGAATAATATGCGTTATATTCCTCTTGTCCAATGGTATTATCTTTTTCCTTTGGGATTTGAATATGGGGTCTCTAAATTGTTGAGAAATCAGATTGATATAATGGATGAAGGTGATGTGGAGAGTTATGAAAAATACTATAAAAGAAGTTCTTTTAATAAATATGGTGATGAAGTAATGCATTATGACTATCCTAACCAGAAGATTGTAGCCGATGGGGCATCAAGTTTAGTGTATGCTAGTAATGATGCTTTCAAATATATAAAAGACTTTTATCGTTTTGTAGAAGAAAAAGGTGCTACCATATATTTATTACCTCCTGTATTAATGCAATCTGTGGCACAGCATCAACGAGACATGATATTGTCAATAGAAGATATACTCAAACAACAGGGAACTCCTTTTGTGTCTTCTACGGAGACTTTTTTTTACGAGGACTCTTTATTCTTTAATACCCCTTATCATTTAAATAAACAAGGAGTAGATATAAGAACTAATTCTATCATCAAAATATTAAAATAATAGTAAAGTTGTGGTGCCGCAAGTATCTGTATTAATGCCTGTTTATAACAATGAGGCTTATGTGAAGGAGGCTATTGAGAGTATGTTGAATCAAACATATTCTGATTTTGAATTGATAGTGTTAGACGATTGTTCTACAGACAATAGCGCTAACGTGATTAAGCAGTTTGATGATAAAAGAATTATTTATCATTGTAATGCAAAGAATCTTGGATTGGCCAACAATTTGAATGTCGGACTCAAAATGGCCAGGGGTAAATATATTGCTCGTATGGATGGTGATGATATCTCTTTGCACACACGCTTGCAAACACAGGTAGATTTTTTGGAAAGGAATACGGATATTGACCTCTGTTCTTGTGGTTTAGAAAAATTTGGTACAGAACATGATATCTGGATACGCGAAATAAATCCTGAACAGGTAAAAATAACCATGCTTTTTTATTCGCCTATTTTGCATGCTACCTCAGTGTGGCGAAGAGAGGTCTTTGAAAAACATAATTTATATTATCATCAAGATGCCTTTCCTGCCGAAGATTATAATCTATGGTCAAGGGCTGTGTTTCACTGTAAATTGGTAAATATACCACAAGTATTATACAAATATAGAATTCATGGTGTTCAGGTAACAAAAACAGACGATAGGGCAGAGAATAGAATACAAGATATTCGTAATAGGTATTTAACCAAGGCGTTGCCAAGTCTCTCTAATGAAGATAGAATTGCTTTTGTAGATAAATATTTGCATCACACAGATGTTACTGTTAGAAATGTCAAACAATTAAAGAATATTTATCAAAAAGTAATTGATGCCAATGAAAAAGATCATTTCTTTGATAAGAAATTATTAAATGAAAGGTTGAAGAAATATTATCAAGAGATTGTTTTCTATGTTGTTAAACAAGAAAATTCATTATTGCTTAAATTAATGTTTCTTTTTACCTTACACCCTAAACAGAGCATTAAATTATTTTTTAATACAAATAGAAAAATGATACTTTTACATTTAATCAAGAGAAAATTAAAAGACAGCAATGTTAATCTTTATCAGTCTTTAAAATTAAATTTGAAGTCAAAAGATTCAAGTAGTATTGTTGTCTTGTATGATAATTCAAAATTTGAAGTCTCTAAAAATGTAGCTATTAATTTTAATGGGAAATTGACATTTAATAGAAGTTGGACAAAGCAAAATCCTTTTTCTTCTTTACTTTTTATGGCTGATAATTCTGTATTAAAAGTGAGAGGAACTTTTGATATTTATTCGGGAGCAACAATTTATATAAATAAGGGTGCAGAACTAATTTTAGGTGGTGGGTATATCAACAATAATGTTAATATAAGTTGTTTTGAAAGCATAGAAATAGGAAAAAATGTTGTTGTAAGTGAGGGAGTTACTATGCGTGATAGTGATAATCATCAAATTGTAGGTTTACATCATGAAATGACTCAACCTATAAAAATAGGTAATAGAGTTTGGATAGGAGTGAATGCAACTATATTAAAGGGAGTAACCATTGGAGATGGTGCAATTATTGCTGCAGGAGCAGTTGTTACAAAAGATGTACCTGCTAATACTTTGGTGGGAGGTGTTCCTGCAAAAATTATTAAGGAAAATATAACTTGGAAATAGAATATGCTTACTTTATCTATCATTATCCCTGTTTATAACGTAGAAAAATACTTAAAGAAGTGTTTAGATAGTGTTTTGAGTCAAAACTATGCAAATTATGAAGTAATTTGTATAAATGACGGATCAACCGATAATAGTTTGCAGATACTTAATGAGTATAAATTAAAATATCCTCAGATAAAAATAATAGACCAAGAAAATAGGGGCTTGAGTGTGGCTAGAAACAAAGGCTTAGAAAAAGCAACAGGTAATTATATTTTGTTTTTGGATAGCGATGATTGGCTGGTTGAAGATGCTTTGGTTACTCTGTCTAACGCTACAGTCGATGAAGATTTTATCGTCTTTAATGGTAAGCGTTTTATTGAAGATAGTGGTTTAGAAGAGGCCGATATAGGGGTTGAAGAAAAGGAACTTAGCGGGTGGGAATATTATAATAAGTATGCTTTACAGAGCAGACAATTCCATTTTGTATGTGTGGTGTTGAGAGCTTATAAACGTTCTTTTTTATTAAACAATAATTTGTTTTTTGAACACGGATTATATCATGAAGATAATTTGTTTACACCTATTGTCTGTTACTATGCTCAAAAGGTAAAAGTTATTCCTGATGTCTTATACGTATACCGTATAAGAAAAGGGAGTATTACCACTAATCAAAGTTTTAAAAGTCTTACCGATATTATAAAAGTAGCCAATAAATTATCCGATTTCTTTATTCCCAAAACAAATATAGACAAATCGGTGGTATATAGAGAAATAGCAGGGGAATATTTTAGTGTATTTATGCCCGATAAGGCTAAAAGGTATAGTAAAAAAGATAGTAAGAAATTACAAGCATTGATACACTGGGATAATTACAAACAAGTAAGTATATATCCGCGTCATCAACGGATATATCATTTGCTAAAGATAAGTCTTAGAGTATTCCATTGGTATTTGAAATTAGAAAGGCTAATTAAGAATAGTTAGTTAAGTAGTGTAACAATATGTGTTTTAGGTAGAACTGTTTTTTAGGTATTAGAAAATAGTGTTTAAATATATTTTATGTATTTTTGCAATCAAATTGCAAATATGTATAGTATGATAAAGCGTTCCATAACATCAATATTACAACATAGGTTGAAAAAGTTTCCTATTGTGAGTCTTACGGGTCCTCGACAGTCGGGAAAGACTACTTTGTTGCGAAATGAACTACCTAACTACAAGTATTTTAACTTAGAACGATTAGATCTTAGGCAGTTGATAATAGAAGACCCGATAGGTTTCTTACAGCATCAAGGCGAAAAAATTATTTTTGATGAAGTGCAACGTGTTCCTGAACTGTTTAATTATATACAGGTAATATCCGATGAAAGAGGTAGTGCAGGGCAGTATGTCTTGTCGGGGTCACAAAGTTTTTTGATGAACGAAAATATTTCCCAATCGTTGGCGGGAAGGGTACAAATAAGCCATTTGTTACCATTTGACACTTCAGAGATTGAAGAGCCAGAGGATATTTACTCTGCTATTTATAAAGGTTTCTATCCTCGCATATATGATTTTGATATAGAGCCAAATGAGTTTTATTCTTCTTATATTCAGACTTATATAGAGCGTGATGTGAGAAATATAAAATCAATAGAGAATCTGGGTAGTTTCATCCGTTTTCTTGGTTTATGTGCAGGACGAATAGGGCAAGTCCTTAACTTTAGCTCATTAGCCAATGATGCGGGTATTTCGGTAAATACTGTAAAGTCATGGTTGTCGCTTTTGGAAGCAAGCTATATTATTTATCGGTTACCACCTTACTACAAAAATTATAATAAGCGCTTGATAAAATCGCACAAAATCTATTTTTATGATACAGGGGTTGTTTGTGCCTTGTTAGGAATACGAAGTGCCGAAATGGTGCAAACACATTATTTGTATGGAGCTTTGTTTGAAAATTTTGTAATAAGTGAGATAGTAAAGCATCATTATCATGCGGGGCTTAAACCTGACATCTTTTTTTGGCGAGATAATAATGGTGTCGAAATTGATTGTTTGGTTGAAAGTCCTTCAAGATTTTTATATGCAATAGAAATAAAGGGAGGCGCAACAATGAATAAAGATTATGTTAAGAACCTTAAGCGTTTTCCGGCAAAAGACAATGTGTTACGTCACGTTATTTATACAGGTAAAGAAAACATAATACTTCCTGAATACCAATTAATTGCATATAGTAATATAAAAACATTAATACAAAAAATAATTAGTATAAACAAATAGATTTATACATATTTGAAATAAAATTGCAAATATGTATAAAAACGAATAACCAATATGTTTTCTATCATTATCCCATTATACAATAAAGCGCCTTATATTGAAAAAGCATTAAGTTCTGTATTTTCTCAAACTTACAAAGCTTTTGAGGTAATTGTAGTAAATGATGGTAGCACAGACCGTTCGCTTGAAGTGGTGCAACAGTTCCAAAATTCAATAACTCAACAACTCAACAACTCAACAACTCAACCGCTTACTATTGTGTCCCAAAAAAACCAAGGGGTTAGTACAGCGCGCAACAATGGGGTAAAACTAGCCCAATATCCTTATATTTGTTTTTTGGATGCTGACGATTGGTGGAAACCTGCTTTTTTGGAAGAGATGAAACGCTTGATAGAAGCATATCCTCAAGCAGGTATTTATGGTAGCAGTTATTTCAAGGTAAAAAACGGGCAGCATATCCCTGCCGATATTGGGGTTGATAAGGGGTTTACACAAGGTTTGATTAATTACTATAAGGTATATGCTAAAACATTATGGATGCCTTTAACCTCTATATCTGTAGTTATTCCAAAACAAGTGTATCAAGCATTAAATGGTTTTAAACCGACATTAAAATTAGGAGAAGATTTTGATTTGTGGGTAAGAATAGCGTTAAAATATCCGGTGGCTTTTTTTAATAAGCCTTTGGTCTATTATAATCAGGATGTAGAGTTGGATAATAGGGCTGTTAGTACCCAAAAGTTCTATAAACCGGAAGAACATATGTTGTTTACAAATTATGGTGCAATAATGGACAATAAGGATTTTAGATTTTTGTATGAAAGATTATCTCTATATGCTTTGTTACCTTATTATATAAACAAAATTAATCGAGTGGAGGTCAAAAATATAATAGCAAGTATTGATTTTTCAAAACACGAAAAGAAATATTTGTATTATTACAAGTGCTTGCCTTTGCAAGTGGTAAAATATTATTTTATGTTACTAACTTTGGCAAGCCGCATAAAACGAAAAATAAAATGAAATCAGTAATAGTAGATCCAAGTTTAAATATTTATTATGGTGCGTTCTATATAGAGGGTTTGTATAGAATATTTGGTAAGAAAAGGGTAAAATTTGATGCAAAACCTTTTCAAGGTTTGAGTTTAAAAAGTAGAGTTATTGGGTTATTGTTTGTTGTAAAGGAGTCATCTGTTAACACAAAATATGTTGTTAATTTTGATGATTTTTATACTATAAATGATGAATTATATCAATGGTGTGATGTGTATGGTAATGTTAATGCTAATTTTAATCTTACTTCTCAAAAGTATCATGCCAAACTTATCTCATTGGCTCCTAGTTTTGGTATAAGGATTTGGTCTTTGCCACAAATAACTTATTATGCCATTACCAATTTGCTAAAGTCAAAATTGAGTACCAAGGAAAAGTTTAATGCCAGAAAATTTCTAGGTAATTATAAAAGAATGTATCAATTAAGATTGTCTATATCTGAATATGCTACTGCTTTACCTCAATTACAAGAGCATTCATATATTTTTCATTTAAGTACCTTGTGGTATAGTGACCAATGGAATAAAAATGATGAAGGTGTAAATAAAACAAGGGCAAATTTTGTGAGGGCTTGTAAAAGTATTAAACGCATTAATTTTGTTGGTGGTTTAGTATCTCAAGGTAGTGCACGTTCATCAGAAGATTTATTCAAAGATTGCTTATTTCAAGAGACTGTAACTATGGACAAGTGGATAGAGAACACAAAAAAGTCTCTAGTTGTTTTTAACACACCGGCTTTTTGGAATTGTCATGGTTGGAAACTAGGAGAATATTTAGCGCTTGGGAAAGCAATTATTTCTACAAAGTTGTATAATGATCTACCTGCTCCTTTAGAGCATGGCGTCAATATTCATATTGTTGAGGATAATGAAGAAAGTATAAAAGAAGCTGTTACTTATATCTTGCAAAATAAAGCATACAGGTTACAATTGGAAACAGGAGCAAAGGAATATTGGAATAAATATTGTACTCCATTGAAAGTTTTTTCATTACTGGGAATAGATGTAAAGTAACACAATGAAAATAGCGTATTTGTTTGGGTCATTGAATAGAGGAGGTACAGAAACCCTGATGCTTGATGTGTGTAAAAACTTGCAGCAAGCAGATTTTGAAGCTATTGGCGTGTATAGAAAAAAAGGGGTTTTAGAAGATGAGTTTTTATCTGCCAGAATACCGTTTTATTTCTTACCGGAATTAAAGAACAGATTAAAATATATTTTACAGTTGCGTCAATTTTTAATTAAGCATAAAATCACTATCGTGCACGCACAACAACCTATAGATGCTTTATATGCTTATTTTGCTTGTTTGGGCACTAGAGTAAAATTACTTTTGACAATGCACGGGTTTGATGTTAATGTGTCACGTAGATTACTGTCATTTGTTCTAAAACGTACAACAGCCAATGTATATGTAAGTGATTATCAAAAGAAATATTATGTTGATAAATTTAAACTTAAAGAAGCGAAGCAATTCGTTGTGTATAATGGCATCGATTTTGATAAATTAGACATAGACGTAGATGCATCTAAGAATATTAGGACGGAATTAAATCTTCCCCAAGATACTTTGTTATTGGGTATGGTTGGCAATTTTAATTTGGTAAGAAATCAAATGTTTGTTTGTCGTTTCTTGAAGTTATTAAATGAGCAGGGTATTGATTTCCATTTTATATTTGTAGGTAAACGTATAGAGGGTATGAGTGATAGGTTTGACAATTGTGTTGCCTATTGCCAACATAATCATTTGTCTTCTAAGGTTACTTTTTTGGGTGTGAGAAACGATGTGCCAGCTATTTTGCAGACTTTAGATGCTTTTGTGTATGCTACAGAACATGATACTTTTGGAATTGCAGTTATAGAGGCTGTGGCTGCCGGTATACCTGTATTTGTTAATGATTGGGCTGTGATGAATGAAATTACAGAGCAGGGAGCATTGGCTACACTGTATAAGTCTGACAATAAGGAAGATTTATTAAAGAGATTTCTTGTGTTTTTGAAGCATAGAGTAGAAGCTATAGAAGCCTCTCAGCGACAATCTATGCTTGTAAAACAGAAATATAGTATAAAACAACATATTATCAATCTTAAAGATATTTACAAAAAGTATGCTTAATTATATTCCTTGGTTTTTTACCAAAAAGGCAATTCTAACATATTTAATTGCGCTTGTAGTTATTGTGATATTGTTTTTTTCGTATGCCATGTCTATGCTTTGGGTTGCATTTGGTGTGGTAGAGGTGTTTGGTTTTTTCTACTTTACTAATTTATTGAGCAAGCGTTGGAGTAATATAAAAACACCAATATTTAAGAATAGGTTATTTTCTATATCGTTTGTTATCAGGATAGTATGGGTGCTTTTTAGTTATGCCTTTTATCAATTTATGACAGGGGAACCTTTTGAGTTTTTAGCAGCTGATTCTAAACTTTATCATAGTGTGGCTTTAGATTTAGCCAATAGAGGATATGCACATATGCAGAGTGTGTTTTGGGGGATGGGTATAGATGATATGGGTTACGCTACTTATCTGGGGACTATATATATGTTAACAGGAAATAGTATACTGGTAACTAGATTGTTAAAGGCTTTACTGGGGGCGTGGACTGTTCTTTTGATTTATAAAATAGCACGTAGGAATTTTGGGGAAGCGACTGGGCGTATGGCAGGTGTTATGGCTATGCTGTTTCCCAATCTTATATTATACGCTGGTTTGCATCTCAAAGAGGTAGAAATGGTATTTTTGATTACCGCTTTTATAGAGCGTTCCGATTATTTGTTGCGTTCCGGAAAAATTAGTTTCACTAAAATAATATGGCCTTTAGCGCTGGCTTCGCTTTTATTTACATTTAGAACAGTACTTGGTGTAGCTGCTTTATTTGCTTTGTTTTCAGCCTTGCTGTTTTCTTCTACTCGTATGTTGAAAATGGGAAATAAGATTATAGGGCTTATTTGGGTGTTTGTGGCATTGGCTTTCTTGGCAGGGGGTAGAATTAGTCGTCAAGTAGAGTATTATTGGAACCAAAGGGATGCTAATCAGCAGGCTTCTATGGAGTGGAGAGCAGAGCGAAAAGATGGAAACACATTGGCAAGATATGGTTCTACGGTTATTTTTGCCCCGGCTATCTTTGTGCTTCCTGTATCTACAATGGTAGATATTGAGACACAACAGAATCAGCAATTAATTCATGGGGGTAATTATGCAAAAAACATTCTGTCGTTTTTTATGTATTTTATTTTGTTTTGGATTATAAGAAATAAAAAATGGCGAGATTTTGTATTGATAGAGGCTTTCTTTTTGTCTTATCTCGCTATATTGGCTATGAGTAGTTTTGCGCAGTCCGAACGTTTCCATCAGCCTATTTTGCCATTTTATATCATGTTTGTGGCCTATGGTATATCCAAAGCGACTTACAAAACCAAAAAATATTTTAATTGGTATGCTATAGCTGTCTTTTTGGTTCTGGTAGCATGGAACTTTGTTAAGCTCAAAGGACGAGGACTAGTTTAATGATAAATTATTAATGGCAAATCAATTTGTACTATGCGGCAGAATGTTTTAAAAGATAAGAGAACCAAAGCTGTTGATATTATGAAAATTTTGGTAAGTAGCATAAAAACAGTGAAATTAAAATTAAATAAGCAAGTTGTCAATGATTAATCATTAACCATTAATATCATGAAAGTGCTTGTAGTTTGTAGTAAGAATTCGGGCAAGGTAGCGCCTTTTATAAGTGAGCAGGTAAATGCTTTGCAAAGAGAAGGCATTATTACAGATTATTTTACGATAGAACAAAAAGGGTGGCGAGGGTATTTAAAAAGCAGGAAATTTTTACTGTCTAAGATAAAAAGCTTTCAGCCTGATGTTGTTCATGCGCACTATGGATTGGCCGGGCTTTTGGCTAATTTGCAACGTAAAGTGCCTGTGGTAACCACTTATCATGGCAGTGATATTAACAATGATAAAGTATTCTTCTTTTCAAAATTATCTATACGTTTGTCAAAACATAATATATTTGTATCACAAAAAAATATAGAGAAAGCAAAGGTGAACAAGTGCTTTTCTTTAATCCCTTGTGGGGTAGATACAGATTTTTTTGTACCCAAAGATAAACAAGACGCTAGACAATGCTTGCAATTAGATGCAAATAAAAGATATATTTTATTTGCCGGGGCATTTGACAATAGGGTAAAAAATGCAAGTTTGGCTAAACAGGCTGTAAAGGCATTGCCAAATACTATTCTCTTAGAGCTAAAAGGATACAGTAGAGAGGAAGTGGTATTATTGATGAATGCTGTTGACTGCTGTTTGATGACTAGTTATACCGAGGGCTCTCCTCAATTTATAAAAGAGGCTATGGCCTGTAATTGTCCCATAGTGTCTGTAGATGTGGGAGACGTGAAAGAAGTTGTAGGTAACTCATTATTTAGTTATATTTGTTCTATTTATGATGCCACTGAAATAGCCCAAAAGATAGAACTTGTGCTGTCTGTAGATAAAAGAGCTGATAGCCGAATGCGTATCAATGAGTTGCATTTAGGTAATAAGAGTGTTGCAAAAAGATTAATAGATATTTACCAACAGATTTGTGGTAAGAATATCCATGTTTAAGAGTTTGTAAAATGAACTTTGAAGATATAAAAACAGAAATAGAGATACCCTATTACGAAGAGACACAAAAGCGTAGCTTTGTGCAAAAGCTTAGAAAAATTAAAAATACGGTATTGAATTTATTAGCTTACTCTTGCCCTGTAAATAAATTACGTGTTTTGTTTCATCGGTGGCGAGGCGTACATATAGGGCAACATGTTTATATTGGATTACATTGCCATATAGATAATTTGTATCCGGATTATATTTATATCGGCGATAATGCCAGTATTAATTCCGATAGTATGATATTAACGCATTTTAATCCTATGAAACGATTTGCGCCCATAGTGCAAGCCAAAGCGGCTCCGGTTGTTATTAAAGAAGGCGCTATTTTGGCTGTTCGAAGTACTGTTTTGCCGGGCGTAATCATTGGTAAGAATGCTATTATTTCTGCCGGTTCGGTGGTAGAGAAAGATATACCCGATTATTCTTTGGTACGGGGCAA
>PDWJ01001521.1_pt1 | contig 28344 bp, 25 predicted proteins | sample 1430881 | NCBI WGS metagenome assembly PDWJ01 (sample SAMN01162460, study PRJNA174530) | Oral metagenome, whole genome shotgun sequencing project. | biome: Marine environment; feature: Marine mammal; material: Swab sample of the gingival sulcus; isolation source: swab sample of gingival sulcus...
GCGGCGGACATCAGTGGAAGAATGAATCCTTTAAAAACAATACGGTCAAATCCCGTCGTCACACTCTTGACCAAACCTGAAAATCTGTCTATAAAATTTCCCATGAGCAGTTCCTTTTTCTATTTTAAAGTTCTTTGATCTACCTTTTATTATACATGAGGAACTGCTTATTTGTTAACTTCCGCCTATTGGGTTGCGGGTATAGCCCGCTTTAGAGTATACCCCATGCCCCACCAAATAGATGGGGTTTACAAACCGCTTACGTATCAAAAGTCTTGGTGCATTCGCCGGTTCGTTCACTACATAGTTTTGAAAAAGGAGAAGACAATGAAACACGCTATTTTTATGGTTGCACTGTTGGCAATTTTTATGATGCCGATCCATACACATGCAAATGAATCGGCTCAGGCGCTTGGTACATGCCTTGCTGACGCGCTGAATGGTAAAGAAAGAAAAGAACTTGCAAAATGGATTTATTTTGGAATGTCTCGGCATAGTACCATCAAACAATACTCAAAAGTCACTGACGCTGATATTGACAACATGAATCGATACATCGGCCAGCTGGTGACACGCCTTATCACCGCAGATTGTTCCCAAATTGCAAGTAGAGCGATCAAAGAAGGGGGTGCTTCTTCTGTTCAGTACGCGTTTAGTGTGGTTGGTCAAGTTGCCATGCAGGAATTAATGAGAGAAAAGAGTGTTACAAAGGCAATCGGAGAATTTGAGAAATATCTTGATAGAGACAAATTTGACAATGCGTTAAAGTAAAAGGCCCATGATCAAAATAAAATCGCCCATCTACTTGTCTTTTAAGTCCCCCTCGGCGTTACGCCAAAGGACACATATAACCAATATGCGCCCATTGGCGTGCCTTGATGGTGACTTAAACTCCGGCGTATCTGTGGCAGGTTTAATTCTGCTCATGGGCCTAAGTGAAATCGTGCTTAAAAGAAATGTAAACAAGCCGGGCTTTGGAAACTAAAGCGGGAAACCCGCAACTCATGTGCGCCGCCTCATTTTTTTGTTTTTTATGACAGAAACTGAGGCGTAAAGCACTATAACGTGCCAGGCCCGGCTTGTTTCGCCATGGGATTAACCAAATACTTTTTCCAGATCGGGGATGATCTGTTTTTTACGGCTCATGATGCCGGGCAACCAACATTTGCCGTCAACGGGTTTCACACCAAATGCTTTTTCAACAACGGATTCATCGTCAGAGGCCACCAGAAGTTCGGTGCCTTCTTTCATGATGTCTGTGAGCATGAGCAGCACAGTGTGATGGCCTTTTTCAGCTTTCAAATCACGAATATCTTTTTCCAAATCCGCTTTGATGCCATCAACAATGGACAGGTCAACCAGTTCCAACTGTCCACAGCCAACGCCGGAACCGCTCATGTCAAAGTCTTTGTAGTCACGGAGTACCAGTTCACGAACCGGTGTGCCTTCCACGGCTGATTTCACCTTGAACATTTCAATCCCTAAGGCGTCCAGATCGGTTTCACCACAGGTTTGGGACAGTTTTTTACAGACTTCTTTGTCTTTAGGTGTACAGGTGGCGGATTTAAAGATAACTGTGTCGGACAGGATGGCACAAAGCATAGCGCCGGCAATCCCTTTGGGGACTTCTACGTTGAAGTAGTCATACATGGATGCAATCGCGGTGCAGGTGCAGCCTACCGGCCAGATCCAGCATTCCAGGGGCTGGGATGTGGTCACGTCACCCAGTTTATGGTGGTCTACAATGCCCAGGATGTTGGCTTCGGCCAGATCGTCAGGGCTCTGGGCCAGGTCAGAATGGTCAACCAGGTATACGTCTTTGCCGGCATAGCTGGTGACGAGTTCGGGTGCTGGAAGATTGAATTTCTCCAGAACAAATTTGGATTCGGGGTTCAGTTCGCCCTGCATGGCAGGGGCCGTATCTTCACCCAGCTTTTTTTTCAGATCGGCCAGGGCGATGGCGGCAACAACGGAATCGGTATCCGGGTTTTTGTGGCCAAATACTAAAGTAGACATACATCCTCCTAAAATTAGTCAGTTATGATATTAGCAAACGGATGATCCCACAGTGGGTGATCATCAAAAAAACTGAATTAAAAAATCAGAATGTCTTATAAAGTGTATTGGCCGGAACCTCAAGTAAAATTTAAAAAAATACCAGTGTTTAAGCCCATGTCGGGGTGTGGATCTGTAAGGCCCATGATCAAAATAAAATCGCCCATCTACTTGTCTTTTAAATCACCCTCGGCGTATCTGTGGCAGATTTAATGCTGATCATGGGCCTAAAACCGATCAGGAAAATTCCATACAGATGCCGCATTCTTTGCAGGGTTTCATGGGGCAGGAAACAGAGTGTTTTTCCGTTTGGGCACGGTACAGTTCTTTTCTTAGAAAATCGCTGGAGATCGGGTGATAGAGTATGTCCCAGGGCAGGTGCCCTGTCTTGTTGGGATCTTTGGGGGTATAAATCACCTGGCGGCAGTACTCTGGATCAGACTTCATTGCCCGATTCCACCCCTGATCCAGGGCCAACTCAATGAGATCTGCTGCGTTTCTGTCCCCAAGGGAAAGCAGGGCATGGGTCCGGGCCTGGCGTAAGGATTCAAAGTGTAAGACCACATTGGATTCTTTTTTTAGACCCTGGCGAATGATTTCCATCCTTTTTTTCAGCTCAGGTGCTGCCACCATGGCACACCATTGGAATGGGGTGGCAGGTTTAGGGATAAAGGGATTGATACTCAGGGTGATGGTACCGATCCTTTTTTGCTTTCGTGAGGTTTCAAGAAATACGGATTTTATATCCAGGGTCAGATTCACAATGCCCTGGACATCTTCCCGGGTTTCAAAGGGCAGTCCGATCATAAAATACAAGCGCAGACTGGGGATACCCTTATTCACCAATGCCTCTGCGGCGTGTAAAATTTGATCCCGATTCAGCTTTTTATTGATGATTTTGCGCATGCGCGAAGAGCCCGCCTCAGGCGCGATGGTCGCTGTTTTGACATGGGAGGCTGCAAGGCCACTGATCACTTCATCATCCAGCTTGTCCGCGCGAAGAGACGAAAAGGAAAGGGTCAGTCCTTTCTGTCTGCCATATCGGCAGATTTTGTTGATGTCGGGATGATCCAGTATTGCAGAGCTGACCAGGCCCACCCGATCCGTTTTTTCAGCCGCTTCATCCAGTGCCGATAGAATGGTTTGAGTCGGATAAACCCGGGGAGGGCGATAAATAAATCCTGCGGTGCAGAACCTGCACCCATTCGGGCAACCTTTGAGAATTTCGATAAGAAATGTGTCTTTAAATGCGGTGCCTGAAGTCATTACTGCCGTGGTGGTGCGGGTATCGGATAATTCCTCTGCATATTTTACCGGAATACGATGCCGTGGGGCTTGGCCTGAACTTGAGGTGTAAGATAGCGACTTTTTCCCTGTGGGGCCTTTTATGGCGTGCTGGGGCTGGCAAGATTTGGGTGACGTGTGGCTGTCATACAAGATCGGGTCATGGCGTGCCGGGACGTAGGTGCCCTCGACTTTGGATTCTATCGTCTCCAACAGCACCGTTTTAGCCGTTTTTTGGGGTGCTGACCTGGTTACCTGTTGAAACAGATCGAAAAAAGGTGTGAGCAGACATTCCGCCTCCCCCATCAGGAAAAGATCCATAAACGGGGCAATGGGCTCTGGATTTAAAAAACAGGCAACCCCCCCTGCAGCCACCAGTGGGTGGATGGGGGTTCGGTGGGACGACCGCAGGGGAAGGCCTGCTGACCGCAACATGCGGGCAAGGTTTAAAAAATCGTTTTCAAATGAAATTGAAAACAGGATCATGTCAAATTGATCCAGCGCCAGTCCGGTTTCAAGTCCGGCGATTGTATCATCCCCTTTTTGGGCTCGGCCTTTTTTGGGGGCGTCAGGTAAAAAGACCCGTTCACAGGCGATGCGGTCATCCTGGTTGGCCAGTTGATAAACGGTTTGGAATCCCAACGATGACATGCCGGCTTTATAGGTATTGGGATAGACCAATGCGACTCTGGTCAATCCCCGGCCCCGTTTGACAATGGCCCCCTCCTCCTTGACAGGCTGGGGAGGCCGGGCCGGCCTGCGCCTTTTTTTCATATGTTAGTCAGCTTTACGCCTTAAAAACGTGGGGACATCCAGATCATTTGGGTTTAATTCCGTGTCATAATGCTGCTGACTATCCTCTTCACCCACCACACGCCGTCTAGTGACGCGAAACGGATTTTCACGCGTCAACCAATCTTTATCTTCTTTTTCGGATAGGTCTCTGACAATGCCCCTGGCAATGGGTTCATTGCAGGGATCTGGCTGCATCGCCGTGTTGGATACCAGGGACGGGTTGGAGGGCATGGCTGTCTTGAGGTAACGGGTGCCTGTGGACCGATCTGCTACGGGGGCTGCCAGGTTGGGGGCGAACCGATGCATGTTGTCAGCCAGTTCAGGTTCTTCCTGTCCGATACCGGTGGCAATCACTGTAATACGCATCTCATTACCAAGTTCTTCATCAAAGGTCTGGCCCCAGATGATTTCAGCATCTTCACCGACCTCTTCGTAGATGCGGTCTGCGGCTTCGGTCATTTCTTCCAGGGTCAGGTCGGAAGAAGAGGTAATATTCATGAGCACGCCCTTGGCACCTGAAATGGAAATATCTTCCAGTAAGGGGTGGGAGATGGCTTTCTCCGCCGCTTCAGTGGCCCGGTTCTCTCCAGACGCGATACCAATCCCCATGAGTGCTTTACCGGCTTTGTGCATGGTGGTTCTAACGTCGGCAAAGTCAAGATTGACATGGCCCGGCATCATGATCAGGTCGGTAATACCTTTGACAGAGTGATGTAAGATCTCGTCGGCCTTAAGATACATGTCCACCAACAGGGCATCCTTAGGGGCGATACCCCGCAACCGATCATTGGGAATGGTAATGACAGTATCGGTGATGCCATGGAGTTTCTCCAAACCGGCCAGCGCGGCTTTTTCCCGCTTTTTGCCTTCAAAAGAGAAGGGCTTTGAGGCCACCGCCACAGTGAGAATCCCTAAATCTTTGCAGATTTCTGCAATCACAGGCGCAGCCCCTGTACCGGTACCACCACCGAAACCGGCAGTGATAAAAACCATATGGCTTTCTTCAAGGGCTGCCCTAAGTTCATCCATGCTTTCCAGGGCCGCTTCCCGGCCGATGCTTGGATCGGCACCGGCCCCTAGGCCTTTTGTCAGTTCTGATCCCAACTGAATTTTAATTTCAGCCTTGGATTGTTCCAGGGCCTGGGCATCTGTGTTGGCCACAATGAATTTGACGCCTTGAAGCTGTGCGGCAATCATATTGTTGACGGCATTTCCGCCGGCCCCGCCGACACCAATGACTTTGATTTTTGCTTTGTTGTCGTTTTCTACATAAGAGAAATTCATATCCACCTCCCTAGGGTTAAATTATATCTTTAAACCATTGTTTCATTCTGTCAAAAATGCCGGTGTCTTGTGTTTCCTGTCGCAGGTCCATGCTGCAGGTTGCCGTGGCGCCAAACATCACAAGCCCTACGCCGGTGGCGTAGGCCGGGTTTTTTACGATATCTTTAAGTCCCCCGATACGGTTGGGATGCCCCATCCGTACAGGGACGCTGAAAACGGATTCAGCGATTTCAATAATGCCGTCCATGACCACAGATCCACCCGTGAGAACGCATCCTGCAGGAAAGGCATTTTCAAGTCCGTTGGAAAACAGTTCTTTTTTAAGAATGGAAAACACCTCCTCCACACGGGGCTCCAGTATTTCGGCCAGAATGCCCTTGGACAGGCGGCGGGGATCTCTGCCGCCTACGGCCGGCACTTCGATACTGGCACCGGGTCTGACCTTTTCCGGCAGGCAGGTCCCATGTTCAATTTTGATTTTTTCTGCTTCTGGCAGGGGGGTCCGCAGGCCGATGGAAATATCGTTGGTCAGATTGTGGCCGCCAACCGTCAGTTCATAGATGTATTTTACATTGTTATCTTTAAACAGGGCCAGGTCTGTGGTGCCCCCGCCCATATCCGCCAGAACAGTCCCCAATTTTTTTTCTTCGTCGGTGAGTACGGCATGGCCCGAGGCCATGGATTCCAGAACAATGTCGCACACCTCAAGGCCGGCTTTATTGCAGCATTTGACAATATTGCGGACTGCAGAAACCGCCCCAGTCACAATATGGATTTTGGCTTCGAGGCGGATGGCTGTCATGCCCACAGGATTTTGGATGGATTCCATATCGTCCACAATAAATTCCTGGGGAATGATATGAAGCACCTCCTGGTCCGTTGGAATGGCCACCGCTTTGGCAGCGTCCACCACCCGCTCCACATCCTGTTCTGTGATTTCCCGGCCTTTAATGGCGATGATTCCATGGCTGTTGAATCCTTTGATATGGCTTCCGGCAATGCCGACATAAACCGATGAGATGTTACAGTCTGCCATACGTTCTGCCTCTTCAACGGCTTTTTTTATGGCATCGACTGTGGATTCGATGTTTACCACCGACCCTTTGCGAAGCCCTGTGGACGGGTGGGATCCCACACCGATAATGTTGATCTCATCGTCCAGCATCTCCCCCACTACGGCACAGATTTTTGTGGTGCCGATGTCAAGGCCGACTAAAATTTTTTCATTTCCCTGCAAGTTAATCCCCCCCCTTCTTTGGTAAATTGGTGCAATGCAGTTTCAATCTTTTTTATGAAAGAAATTTACACCCCCTCAGGGTCTTTCATGTTGTGCTGTGGGCAGGCCCTGCTTAAAGACCGGGGCGGCCTGTGGCCGTAATAAACACCCGGTCCATATCAAACAGGTCCATGGCCAGTATGGTTTTGTCTGGAAAGCATGCCGCCATATACCTTTTGATGTCGGCTGCTTTGGCCAGTTTTTCTTCAAATCGGTCAAATCCCAGTTTGATGGGGATGAGACTTATTTGGCGGTGTGTTTCAGCGTCCGCTGGTGCGGTTTCCGCCAAGGTGTCGCTCTCCTCTGTCTTTGTGTCTGAAACCGGTGTGGTTGCTGCCTGGATAAGGATGCCGGTGTGGGGATCACCGTGTATGGAACGGATTTTTCCCAGACCTTTCATCCTGAGCATCTCCATGACAGAATCAAACAATGGCCCTTCAAATCGATAGATCGTGTCTGACAGGGTTAAATCCACTCCGGTAATAATCGGCAGGGCCTCCAATCGGTCTTTTTCTGGTTCATATTCTTTAAATGGGACGCCTTGGGTGTTGATCACCAGATCTGCCAGGTTTTCTATGGAAACAATGGCCAGGGGATGCTGTTCTTCAACCTGGATGATTACCCCTGAAAACAGACGGCGTGTGACATGGGCGGTGGCGACCCAGGGCAGGTGGGTCAATTTGGCTTCAATTTGTTTGGGCTGGATGTCAAATAAATTGCGTGTGCAGTCCAACGCTGCCGCTGCCAGAATGACGTCACGGGGCACCCGGTTGATGCCGCGGATTTCCACAGTCTGGATGGTAAAGAACGGGCTTTGAACCACCGCGTCATGTATCCAGATGGCGGTCAGGCTTATGGTGGTCACCAGCACAGCCACGGCAATGGGTTTGATGAGCCGTGTGATGCGCGGTGTCCTGGCATGGACAGATGGTCTTCTTGCCCCGGCGTTGGATTTATACCGATTGGGCCTTCTTTTTTTATGTGTATTGACCAATGGGTTTTACCTCCTCTTCCAGTCTGATGCCGAATGTGTCATACACCCGGTCCTGGACCAGGCATTTCAGCGACAGAATATCACTGCAACTGGCATTGTCGTGGTTGATAATAAAATTGGCATGGTGGTCCGATACCATGGCCCCTTTATGCCGATATCCTTTAAGGCCGGCCTGTTCAATGAGACGACCCGCTGGATGGGTTGGGGATGGATTTTTAAAAAAGCAGCCGCCACTGGCTTTAGAGACCGGCTGATGGGTTTTCTTTGCCTTCAAATTGGCTTCGTAACGGCGTCTTGGTGCATCTGTCTCTGCCTGAGACAGGGACAATACCGCTTTTAAGATAATCGTATTGCCCTTTTCAAATCCCCTGTAATGAAAGTGAAGCGCTTTGATATCCACCGTCCGCCATTCCAGGCGGTCTATATCCAGAAGATCAAGGGAGAGGATTACCGAGGCCATGTCACTGCCAAAGGCGCCGGCATTCATGGCAATGGCCCCGCCAAGGGTGCCGGGAATGCCGGCGGCCCATTCCAGTCCAGATAAATCATTTTCAACAGAAACCCGGCACAGACGGGCAAGGGGTTCTCCTGCCAGGGCGGTAAGGGTGGGTTGGGTACCGTTTTTCGTCAGTTTCGGCTGATCTTTCATTTTTGTGAGGACCAGAACCAGCCCACGGATGCCTTGATCTGATACCAGGATATTTGAGCCGCCGCCAATGACGGTGATGGGCATATGAATCTTTTGGGCTGTTTTCATGACGGCAATCAGATCTTCAATGGTTTTGGGCTGAACAAGCAGGTCGGCGGGGCCCCCCACCCGAAAGCTGGTGAATCGGTTCATGGGGACATCCGTTTCAAGGGACACGCCTTTGAAAAGATCCATATGTTGGGCATGTATTGCCATTGGCTTATAGAATCTCCACCAGTTTTTCGCCCAGGGTGTAGACATCACCAGCCCCTAAGGTCAGAACCATATCGCCCGCTTTGACTTTATGGGTCACCATGGATAACGCCTGGGTAAAATCAGGGGCAAAAACAGCATTCTTATGTCCGTGTTTGCAAATGCTATCCACAAGATGTTCCGCGCCCACGCCCGGAATGGGGGATTCTGACGCAGGATAAATGGGCAGCACCATAAGGATGTCTGATTCATAAAAGGCGCGGGTAAACTCATCAAACAGGGCCTTTGTCCGGGTATACCTGTGGGGCTGGAATAGAACAATGAGCCGTTTGTCTGGATAGCTTTCCCGGATCGCTGTGAGGGTGGCCTGGATTTCCGTGGGATGGTGGCCATAGTCGTCCATCACCGTGATGCCTTTGACAGTGCCTTTGACTTCCAGGCGTCGTTTCACCCCTTTGATCTTTTCCAATGCCGTTTTTATGGTGTCAAAGGCAATGTTCAGCTCCAGGCCCACCGCAATACCGGCCATGGCATTGAGGATGTTATGCTGGCCCCCGATGTTCAGCAATATTTCACCCAAGTCCGATTCAGGCCCTTTCCCCTTTTGGATGACGTTAAATCGGCTTTGTCCGTTTTTAAATCGGATATTTTTGGCCTGGAGGTCTGATTGAGCGGTGAGACCGTAGGTGGTATATCTGACTTTGATTCGGGGCAGGATGTTCTGGATGTGTTCATTATCTAAGCAAAGGACGGCCAGGCCGTAGAAGGGAACCGCGTTGATGAATTGAACAAATTTGTCCTTGATGTCCTCAATGCCGTCGTAATGATCCAGATGTTCCAGGTCAATATTGGTGACCGCTGCAATGGCGGGCGTATATTTCAAAAAAGATCCGTCACTTTCATCGGCCTCGGCAACAATAAATTCACCAGAGCCATGAAGGGCATTGGTATCCAGTCCCTGGAGCAGACCGCCGATAATGACAGTGGGGTCCAAGCCGGCGGTGTTTAAAATTTGGGAGATCATCGAGGTGGTGGAGGTCTTACCGTGGGCGCCGGACACGGCAATGGCGTATTTGATCCGCATCAGTTCGGCCAGCATCTCTGCCCGGGGAATGATGGGCAGATTCAGTTCTTTGGCCCGCACCACTTCAGGATTTTCTTTGGCAATGGCAGAGGAGGTCACTACCACGTTGACCGTTTTAATGTGTTCCTTGGCATGGCCTTTGTAGATGACCGCCCCTTTTTCTGCCAGACGTTCGGTGATGTGAGACAATTTAAGGTCGGAACCGGAAACCCCGTATCCCAGGTTCAAGAGCAGTTCGGCAATCCCGCTCATGCCGATGCCGCCGATGCCGACAAAATGAATATGGTAGTTGGGTTGATACACCTTATATCTCTCCTTGATCAGTTTGAAAAACGGTGTGTGGAGGCAATCCAAGAATATGTCTGGCAATCCGTTGTGCCCCGTCCGGCCGGGCCAGGGATTTGATGGTGTTTCCCATTTTTTGGCGTTTGGCAGGGTGTGTTTTCAGATCCTGGATCATCTTGAAAAGGGTTTTTCCGTCCAGCTCGTTGTCGGCAATCATGAGTGCCGCGCCTTTATCAACAAGTGTTTTGGCATTCGCGGTCTGGTGGTCGTCGGCCGCATGGGGAAAGGGGACTAAAATGGCCGGTTTGCCAAGAACACTTAGTTCTGACACCGCGCCTGCGCCAGCCCGGGAGATGATCAGGTCAGCCCGGCGCTGGATGGCGGGCATATCATGGAAAAAGGGCCGGACGTCTGCGTTGAAATGCCGTGCCGCATAAAATTTTGATACGGCCTCAATATCCTGCTGGCCGGTCTGGTGGACAATAAAGAGGGCATTGGTGTCTTCCATCATGTCCATGGCATCCATAAAGGCCCTGTTAATGGATGCCGCACCCTGGCTGCCGCCGGTCACCAGGATGATAAAATCCTTAGGGGCGGCCTGTGTCAGTACTTTGGCGGCGTTAGAAGGGACAGACCCATCACGTTTACGGATGGGGTTGCCCGATAAAATCGTTTTGTGGTTCAAGGACATGCCCTGGGTGGGTTCAAAAGAGATAAATAGGGTATGGGCAATTTTAGATAATATCCGGTTGGTCATACCGGGTATGGCGTTTTGTTCCTGGATGGCAGTGCGCCGGAACAGAAGGCGGCCGGCAACCACCAGGGCAAATGAAGAAAATCCACCCACGCCCAGGATGAAATCGGCCTTGAATTTTAAAATGATATACATGGCCTGGATGATACTGATGAGCACCAGGGCACAAGCGCAGGCTTTAGACATAAGGCTGCCACCTTTTATGGGTCGAGAGACAATGGACGTATGGTCGAAATGATACCGGGCCAGGGTGTTGATTTCAAAGGGGGCGTCGGTGCCCACAAAAAGGATACGGACATCCGGGTCAATCTCTTGAAGGGCCTGGGCCGTAGCAATGCCTGGAAACAGGTGTCCGCCGGTCTTACCACCGGCAATGATAATATGTTGACCCGGTGTCATTTCTTTGCAGATGCTCCTATGTTCATTAATATACCCATGGCCGCCATATTGATTACCAAGGATGTGCCCCCGTAGCTGATAAAGGGCAGTGTCAGTCCTTTGGTCGGTAAAACCCCCAGGGCGACCCCAGTGTTGATAATTACCTGCAAGCCAATATACAGGGTAATTCCTGATGCGATCATGGTGCCAAAAAGGCTGTCAGCATCCCTTGCAATACGAGTGCCTGCCATGAGGATGATCCCGTAAAGGCAGAGGATGACCATGACCCCGATAAGCCCAAGTTCCTCGCCAATGATGGAGAATATAAAATCGGTGTGGGGTTCGGGCAGGTAATACAGCTTTTGTATGCCCAGTCCAACCCCTTTGCCCCAAATGCCGCCTGAACCAAACGCTTTTAGGGAGTTGATGAGCTGAAATGCACTGGCATCGTGGTTTTCCCATGGGTTTAGAAACGCAATGATACGCAGCAACCGGTATTCAACCTTGAAGACCAAAAAATAAACAATGGGAATCAAAAGCGGAATAGGGCTGAGCAAATGAAGTATCTTAACACCTGCCACAAACATCATGCCCCAGCAGATCATGCCCATGATAACGATGGTACCAAAGTCAGGTTGGTTGATGATCAGGGCGCCCAAAAGTCCCATGACCATAGCATGGGGGAGAAACCCGATGGAAAATTCTTGGATCATTTCTTGCTTTTTGGACAGGGAATAGGCCATGAAAATGATCAAGGCCAGTTTGGCAAATTCCGCCGGTTGAAAGGTGAATCCAAAGAGATTCAACCACCGGCAGGCCCCGCCGGCTTTCACATTCATGGCAGGTACCAACACGGCAATGAGCAGACTGATTGCAGCCAAAAGAAGCAGATAGGCCAGTCTCCGATACCACTTATAGGGAAATGAGGCCGCCGTGAACATGACCCCCATGCTCAGTCCCAGGAAAAGGGCGTGGCGTTTAATATAGAAAAACAAAGTGTTGTGTTCTTTCATGGAGATTGCTGAAGAGGCAGAATACACCATGACCGCACCGATCCCGGCCAAGAGAATCACTGGAAACAATATGGATTTTTCCTTGAAAAAGGGATGGGCCGTCACAGTATCAGGCATGGCTGTCCTCCATTGCAATACGGTTGACACATTGAATGAAATCTGTTCCCCGTTCCTCATAGTTATTGTACATGTCGTAACTTGCACAGGCTGGGGACAACAACACAATGTCCCCTGGGGTTGCGGTTGTAAGGGATTGGTTCACCGCCTGGTACATTGAGCGGCAGGGGGTTACGCTCACCATGGGGCCTAACACCGCTTGGATATGTGTTGCCGCTTCGCCCAGGGCCATGATGGATGTCACATGGTCCAGGAAGGGAATCAGTTCGGTGAAATCGGTGCCTTTTTCCCGGCCACCCAGGATCAGGGTGATGGGCGCGTCAAAGGCTTGAATCGCCCGGATTACGGCATCAGTGTTGGTGGCTTTGGAATCGTTATAGAATGTTACCCCGTTGATTTCCCGGATGAACTGAATACGATGGGCCAAGGGGGTAAAGGCGTCAAGTCCCTTGCAGATACCCGCTTCAGTGCCGCCGGCTGCCAGTACCGCCAGGGCCGCCGCCATGATGTTCTCTTTGTTGTGGCCCCCGGGCAGGTGTTTAAAGACAGTGGCCGGGATGGTGATCTGGTTTCCCTTAACGTCCAAGGTGATGTCTGTTGCCGCCGCTGTTGTCTGGGGTGAGAAGGGGCTCACCTGAGCTGAAAGGGTTGCTGTTCGGGCGCTGAAATGTTCAATGGCATCATTGACCACTGCCGTGCACGCCTCATTTTGATTGGCAAACAACCGCCATTTGGCATCCTGATAGGCCTTATAATCTGGATACCGGTCCAGGTGGTCTGGAGAGATGTTGAGCAATATACCCACCTGGGGGGTAAATGTCTGGGCCAGATCCAACTGAAAAGAGGAGACTTCTGCGACCACAAGGTCGGTGCGAGTGCCGGTCATCAGGTACTCGACCAGGGGGATGCCAATATTCCCCCCCACAAAACAGGAAAGGCCTGAGGCTTGGGCCATCTCAGCGATTAGCCGGGTGGTGGTTGTTTTTCCGTTGCTGCCGGTCACCGAGATGACGGGGGTGATGTTATCGTGGCAGAAAATATCCAGTTCTCCTGTGAGGGGGACCCCCTTGGCCCTGGCGTTTTGGATATAAGACAGGGTCAGTGGGATACCTGGACTGGGCACAATTCGATCCGCCTGATCAAAGAGTCTTTGGTCGTGGGTGCCGATTTGGGTGGGGATGCCCAGTGCCTCCAGGGCAGTGGCCTCATCGGTTTTAGAGGGGTCGATATCTGTGGCAATGACATTGCGGCCCCGGTATTTAAGGTAGCGTGCCATGGAAACCCCTGACCGTCCAAGGCCTACAACCAGGTCATATGATGTAAAATTATATGTCATAGGATTCGCCAAATAATCACCTTATCTTTAATGTGCTCAAAGCCAGTCCTGCCAGGGCAATGGAGATGATCCAGAACCGTATGATGACCTTTGATTCCGGCCATCCCTTTTCCTCAAAATGATGGTGAATGGGGGCCATTTTAAAGACCCGCTTTCCGTTGGAAATTTTAAAATATGTGACCTGAATGATGACGGAAAGGGCTTCCATAACATAAAGCCCGCCAACAATGAGTAACATGATCTCTTGTTTGGTGGCCACGGCGATGGTGCCCAGGATGGCCCCTAGGGGAATGGATCCGGTATCTCCCATAAACACCTGGGCGGGGTGGGCGTTGAACCACAAAAATCCCATGCCGGCGCCTGCCAGGATCCCACAGACAACGGAAATTTCACCGGCGGCAGGGATATGCCGCATGTGTAGATATTGGGCAAATTGGGCATGACCCGCCACATAGGCAAAGAGCATATAAGTAGCCGAGGCCACGATATAGGGGCCAATGGCAAGGCCGTCCAATCCGTCAGTCAGGTTCACGGCATTGGAGGTGCCCACAATGACCAGACAGGCAAAGGGAATATAGAGTACGCCCAGATCCAGGGTCAGGTTTTTGAAAAACGGAAAGGTCAAGGTTGTACTGAAATCCGGGCTCATATAAATCAGCCCGGCCACTAACATTCCGCATGCCGCCTGCAGTGCAAATTTCCCCTTGGCGGTGAATCCCATATTGTGTTTTTTCACCCGCATCAAATAGTCGTCAAAAAAACCGATCACCCCAAAGAGCATGGTGGCCAGCAGGAAGATGCCCACATAGTGGTTGGTCAGATTCCCCCAGATCAGTGTGGCCGCAATGATGGCGAAGAGGATCAACAGCCCGCCCATGGTGGGGGTCCCCTGCTTGACCATGTGGGACTTCGGCCCATCGGTCTGGATGATTTGGCCAATCTGTAAGGCTTGCAGCTTGCCAATCATCCAAGGCCCCAACAGAAAGCAGATGAGAAAGGCGGTGAGTCCGCCGTAAATCGTCCGGAAGGTGATGTACCGGAAAATATTCAGGGCGTTAAAATACTCGTGAAGCGGATATATAAACTCATAAAACATGGGGGGCATCTGCCTTTCTTTGTGCCTGTAGCAATGCTTCAATTTGTGGCATCAGGGTTTCCATGGCCATACCTCTGGAGCCTTTGAGGAGCAGCCAGCTATCTGTTGTCAGTTTGGGAGCCAACATGGCCGCGATTTCTGTTTTGGTGCCTGTAAACACTTTGTCTTTGGGATATCCTTTTTCCAGGGCCCCGGAACGGATATGGGCCGTCTGTGTGCCGTAAAGGCAGACCATGGCCGGTGCCAATTCCGCGATCAAGTATCCGATTTCCCGGTGAAGGGTGTCGCTGTCGGGGCCCAGTTCAAGCATATCCCCCAGTGCAGCAAGGCCTTTGCCGGGACCGGCAACCTGATCCAGGGTCCTCAAGGCCTGGGCCATGGAGGCGGGGTTGGCATTATAGGTGTCGTCAATGAGTGGCGTGCCACAGGAGAGTCGACCTAAATGCATCCGTCCTTTTACTGGGGTAAAGGCGGCCAGTCCCTTTTGGATGGCGTCTATGTCCATGCCGGCGGCAAGGGCGGCCCCAGCGGCAGCCGTGGCATTATTCACCATAAAACGGGCCGGGGATTGGATTTGAAACCCATGGGATTGCCCATTGATTTCAATGGTGAAACAGGTACCTGAACCGTCTGATTGAATCTGTGTGGCCCAGATATCGGCGTCCTGATTCTGGCCAAAATATCGCAGCGACTGGACATTGGGGGTGTTTTTGGCCGCGGCAGTCATGATATCCTCCCTGGGATCATCTTTAAAAATAATGGCCGTGCCATGGTCACGCAGGCCTTCAAAAATTTCAGATTTGGCCCGTGCCACATTCTCTGCTGTCTTTAAGCCTTCCAAGTGGGCCCCTGATGTGTTGGTAATCAGGGCGATATCGGGTTGGGCAATGGCCGTCAGCCTTGAAATTTCACCGGGATGATTCATGCCCATTTCAATGATTGCCCATTCATGGGCAGGGGCCAGGCCGAGCAGGGTCAAGGGCATGCCGATTTCATTGTTGAAATTGCCCTTGGTGGCCAGAACATCGAATTTCTGGGCAAAGATGTCGCAGGCCATTTTTCGGGTGGTTGTTTTACCATTGGAACCTGTGATGGCGAGTAATTTGACCTTTGACCGGTTCCGCTGATAACGGGCCAGTTGACCCAGCGCGGCTTGGGTGTCCGCAACCTCAAATACCACTGCGTGATTGCTGCGCAATAGCGCGGTGGTTGTTTTATCTGCCTCATCCAGAAAACCGCAGCGAACAATGAATGCCCTAATACCGTTTTGAATCAGTTCCGGGACAAACGTATGGCCGTCAAAGGTTTCGCCGGTCAACGCCACAAATACCATGCCCGTTTCAATGGTGCGGGAATCTGTACCAATGGTTGTAAATCTGTTGGACGTGTCCGCCACGGGGGATGACGGCGTGGTATCTAATGCAGCGTGTAGATCGGAAACCGTCCAGTCGTATGGGGTGATGAGCCGGTCACAGGCCGTTGCCAACTGTTCCATGTCATCAAAGTGGATGGTACCCGTATTGGTGATCTGATAGGTCTCATGGCCCTTTCCCGCTGCAACAATGATGTCTGCCGGACGGGAGATGTCAACGGCCAGGGCCAGTGCTTTGGCCCGATCCACTTCTTTGATATAGCCTGTTTCACCGTCAATCAGATGATGGCGGTCCAGTTCGGCAACCCCGTCTTCTTGAATGCCTTTGATAATATCCGCCACAATGGCATCTGGATGTTCAGTCCTGGGATTGTCAGAGGTAACAATGGCAATATCTGAATAGTTGCAGGCGATTTTTCCCATGGGCGCCCGTTTGGTCCGATCCCGGTCTCCCCCGCAGCCAAATACGGTGATCACTCTGGCCGGGGCCCGCTGGGACAATGTTTTCAGGATGGACGCCAACGCGTCAGGGGTGTGGGCGTAATCCACAAAAATATGGCGGTTTAATTTCGTATCCAGTTTTTCCAGGCGGCCAGGCACCCTGCCCAGGGTGGCAATGCCTTGGGCGATGGTGGCTGGTGAAATGCCCAATGCCAGGGCTGCACCTGCGGTGCCCAGGATATTTTCAAGATTGAACCGGCCGGTGAGGTTGGATACGATCTTGACACGTTTCCCTTTGATATCGATCTGGGCGCGCAACCCTGTGATGTCATCTTGAATATCGCTTGCGCAGATGTCGGCTGAACCGGCCACAGCAGTGGTTAACAGACGGGAATTCACTTCATCCGCCAGGCGGCGGCCGTATGAATCATCGATATTGACGATTGCCGTACCGTGTTTGGCGTTCAGATAGTCTGTGAATAATGTTTTTTTGCACAGAAAGTAGTCTTCCAGGGTGGGGTGATAATCCAGATGATCCTGGGTCAGGTTGGTAAAAATTGCTGCATCAAATTCACAACCCATCACCCGATGCTGGGCCAGACTGTGGGAGGATACTTCCATGATCGCATGGGTGACACCCGCCGCTTTCATATTGGATAAGTGGTGTTGGATTGAGATGGGGTCCGGCGTGGTAATGGGGGCATTTTCAATGACATTCCCGTACCGGATGTTGACGGTGCCCATGACCCCGATCTTGAATCCGGCAGCAGTGAGAATGCTTTCTAAAATCCAGGAGCTGGTTGTTTTACCATTGGTGCCAGTAATTGCAATCATTACCAGGTCATCCGCCGGGCGGCCATAGAAAGTGGCAGCGGCCAGGGCCAACGCTTTGCGAGTATCCCGGCTTAAAATCACCTTGTCGGTCGCGTTGGGGGCCAGGCCATCGGGGCGTCTTTGGGCCACAACTGCTGCCGCACCCTGGGCCAGGGCCTGGCCGATATAAGCGTGGCCATCGGCGGCATGACCGTCAACGGCAAAAAACAGGCTGCCAGGGCCTGCCTGTCTGGAATCACAGGTGATGGCTGAGATCTCTGGGTTCCGGGGACGGTCCGTCCCAAAGGTACCGCAGTCTTTTATGATATCATAAAGCCGCATCAATCTCTCTTTCGGTGTGTTTTTTTGGGGCCCTGATGTCCTGTGCCGCAGCGATCATGGTGCCGGTGGTTTCCGGCGGGATATTCAGGTAATTAAACGATTGGCGCATGATGGTTTTAAAGGCAGGGGCTGCAACCTGCCCACCGTAATGTTCTTTTCTGGGCTCGTCCACCACCACTAGAATTGCTAGCTTGGGATCGTCCTGGGGGGCAAAACCACCAAAGGCCGCAATGTATTTCCCTTTTGCATAGCCCTGGTTATCCGGGCTCGCTTTTTGAGCGGTGCTGGTTTTGCCGCAGACCCGATAGCCTGCCATGGCGGCCTGGGTGCCGGTCCCCTCTTTGCGAACCACCTGGTTCATCATCCGTTTAACGATGTCTGCGGTGTTTTCAGACACCACCTGCCGGATGATCATGGGCTCAAACGTCTCTTGACGTTCTCCGGTGTTGGAGATGATTTTTTTGATCAGCATGGGTTTCATCAATTTGCCTTTGTTGGCAATGGCGCTGATGGCGGTGATCAGCTGAATGCCAGTGACGGATACGCCTTGGCCAAATGAGATGGCACCGGCATCAATCCGTGACCATTTTTGGTAGGATTGCAACCTGCCGTTAATCTCTCCGGGCATGTCGGCGTTGGTTCTTTTGCCGAAGCCAAAGGCGGTGAGATAGTGGTATAATGTTTTTTTCCCAATGGATTCGGTGATCTTGGCTGCACCGATATTGGACGAGTATTTAATGATCTGGGCCAGGGAAAGCAATTTGTGGGGGTGGGTATCCTTGACTGTAAATTTGCCAATTCGATAGCGACCGTTTTCACAATTAAAAAGTGATTTGGCGGTCAATCCCGTCTCAAGGGCGGCGGCCACGGTGAAAATTTTCATGATGGAGCCTGGTTCAAAGGCATCGGTGACCGCCCGGTTTCTAAAGCTGAAGTGAGAAAATTTCCGGTAGTTGTTGGGGTTAAACTGGGGATAGTGGGCCACAGCCAATAGCTCTCCTGTGTCGGGCTGCATGACCAGGACCATGCCGGATTTCGCCCGGTGTGCCGTGACGGTTTGTTTTAACGCCTGTTCTGAAAGAAATTGAATTTTTTTATCGATGGTCAATACAATGGTGCCACCCCGGAGCTGATCCCTTTGGATTCTGTTGATATCCAGCAGCCTGCCGCCCCCGTCCTTTAAGACTTTTATTTGGGACTGTTTTCCCTTTAAGGTTCCGTTATATTTACTTTCCAGCCCTTCAAGGCCCTTGTCTTCGCCCATAAAGCCGATGAGTTGTGCCGCCAGTTCCCGGTTGGGGTAGAATCGTTTGGTGTTGCGTTCCTGGTATATGCCTTTAAGCTTCAGGGCCTTGACCGCAGCAGACTGTTCCCGAGACACCCGCTTGGCCAGAATTACAAACCGCCGTTTACGGACCAATTGCTTTTTCAGCGTCGCCGCCTTTATTCCCAATACCTTGGAGAGGGCTGCCGCGGTTTTTGCCGGATCACCGACCTGCGTGGGATCTGCTGTAATATTGGGCGCATCAATACTGGTGGCCAGTTTATTCATATTGCGATCCAGAATACGGCCTCGATCTCCTTGAACGGTAAAGCGAGCGGATTGGGATTGTGCCGCTTTTTGGGCCAACACGTCCCTGTCAAAAACCTGTAACTTCACTGATGTGGCGCCCAACCCTGCCAGGCAGAGCATCAGGCCCATTCTAAGAATAAATATCCGGGTGCCAATGCTGTCTTTGGGTGACTTTGCCATCAGTATACCCCTCCGGTGAATGGGGCCGCGCAATCTTGAATGCCAGCCCCAATGTCTTTATCTGTGATGTAAATGACCTGCGCTGCGGTGTCGGATGTCATCCCCAGGCGGGTGCGCGCGATACGGGTGATCCGATCATCCGCATTCAGGCGATCCAGTTCAAGGTTTAGATCTTTGCGATAGGAGCTCATCCTTTGGAGCGTGGATTTGGCCTGTGAAATTCTGAGGATGGCCTGGGTGGATTCGGTTCGAATCCAGGTGTAGGCCATCAGTTCGCAAACCAGCACCAGGATAAGGGTAACCCATCTCAATCCTCTGCCTCGATCCACGCGAATGTCATTTTTTTGGGCCATTACAACCGGCGCTCCTTTATCGATGCTATAACTTTTCAGCCACCCTCAGTTTGGCACTTCTGGCCATGGGGTTGGCGGTAATTTCTGTGTCCGAGGCGATGATAGGCTTTCGGGTGACCGATTTCATACGCGGAGTAAATCCGCAGAGGCATTTGGGCAGACCCTTGGGGCAGCGGCAGCCATTTTCAAAGGCACGAAGCCGTTGCTTGACCAAGCGATCTTCCAGGCTGTGAAAGGATATGATACTGATCCTTCCGCCCGTATTCAGCATGTCGGGCACCTGGTTCATAAATGCCTCAAGACGCTCAAGCTCCTTGTTTACTTCGATGCGCAGGGCCTGAAACGTCCGAGTGGCGGGGTGGATTTTCTGTTTGGCTGCGGATTTGGCCGGAATGGCCTTTACCGTCAATTGGGCCAGTGCACCGCTGGTTTCAATGGGGGCCTGTCGCCTTGCCTTGACAATGGCTGCGGCAATTCGCCGGGAAAACCGTTCTTCTCCGTATTGGAAAAAGATGTCTGCCAATTGGGTTTCAGTGTATGTATTCACCACGTCATGGGCGGTCAGTGAATTTCGAGTGTCCATTCGCATGTCTAAAGGTTCATCTTTTTGAAAAGAAAAGCCGCGTTTGCTTCGTGTCAGCTGGTTCAGCGAAAAGCCAAGATCCAGAAGAATGCTGTCCACGCCAGTGATATCGCATTCGGCCAGAATCTGGGGCAGGTCACAAAAGTTTCGATGGAACAGCCGAACATTGTCACGGCAGGGGGCTAATTTTTGCTTTGCATGGACGATGGCATCCTTATCCTGATCAATGCCAATGAGCAAGCCGTCGGGAAGAATGGCCCGAAGGGTCGCAAGCGCGTGGTTGGCAGCCCCAAGCGTGCCGTCAACGCATAGGTGTCCCTGTTTTAGCTTCTGGTACGCATGCACCTCTTGGTTCAATACCGAAGTGTGTTCAAAGTCCATACCTATAAACCTATGGAAGAAATTGCCTCCTGTACTTCAGGTCGTTGAAGTGTCTCTTCAATGTTGACACTCTTCTGGTCCCATCTTTCCCTGTCCCATATTTCAAAGTGGGTTAGGACACCCACAAGCACGATGTTCTTTTTAATACCTGCATAGGCCCTTAAACTTTGGGGGATCAGCACTCTGTCCTGCTTGTCGCATTTCAAAGGGGCGGCATTTCCTAAAAAAAAGCGTTTGAAATCATCAAAATGAACGCCCCTTGCTGCCTTGAGCTTGTTCTCAATATTTTCCCATTCGCTAAAGGTGTAAGCATAAAGACACCTGTCTTTGTTGGTAATCACGAGATCGTATTCGTCATCCGATACAAGGGCTTTCCGAAACCGTGCCGGAATGATGACCCTGCCTTTGGGGTCCATTGTATGAAAGGAGCTTGATCGGAACACTTAAATTCTAAATCCTCGGATTAAAAAATGGCCATCCACTTTTCTCCACTTTGATCATACTTTTACGAAATTATTTGTCTAAGTCAAGAGAAAAAACGATGAAGATTTGTTGTGTAAGTGTGACAATACTATAAAATAAGGATTTTAGCAACCATAATTATTATGGATTAAGATGGATTAAAATGGATTAATGTGGGGTGAGAAAACTAAGTCAGGGGATTTTGAGGCGTATATGGTCAAAAGAAAATGGAAAAAGGGGGCTTGGTGGGGGATGGTGGTTGGGGGTGTCGCGTGAACGGGGGGCAGTACAACCTAAGGGAAACTTCAAAAAATAAGGTTGTATGTTAGCGTTGCCCTTAAAGCGCGCCGGCGATGGTTTGCCGGGTTTGTGCCATAATGTCTGCGATATCGGTATTTTTATGGGGGCTGATATGGATGGGGCGGTGCACCACGATATCCAGGGTGCCCGGTGTTAGGTGAAGGGTATCTGAAGGCAGAATGGCGATGGAATTTTTAATGGTTACCGGTAGGATCGGTAACCCGGTTTCCATGGCAAAAACAAAGGCCCCTTTTTTAAAGGGCATCAGTTCCCCGGTGCGGCTTCGAGCGCCTTCTGCAAAAAAAGCGCGCAGGCTTTGTTGGACATTTTCTTTTTTGCCGCTTCAATGGATCGTATGGCCGCATCGCGGTTGGATCGGTCTACAAAAATACAGCCCAATTGATCACAGGCCATACCGAATATGGGGACTTTTTTTAACTCTTGTTTCATGACCCATTTAATTTTCAATCCCAGAAAACCGTGGATGGCAGGGATGTCTGCCATGCTCTGATGGTTGGCGACAACAACGTAGGCGTTCAACCGGCTGTAATTGTTTTTCCCTTGGATGTTGACCCGGAAAGGCACGATCCTGCAGCAGAGTTTGGACCAGGTAACGGCCAGGACATCAGCGGCGTCCTGGCCGAAACAAAATCCTGTAAAAATGCATAGGCTTCCCATGACCAATGTGTTTAAAACCACAAAGGGAATGACAATCAACCATTTATAGAACGGGTATACAATTTTGAGCAGGGCCGTCACTTTGTCTCAGATTCACTCTTTTTTGTCTTTTCAATGCCAAGCAGTTTGTCTACATAGGATACAATATCATCGGCTTTGTATGCGGCTAAAGAAAAGATATATGGCGTAAACGAGGTGGTGCCAACCATATCCTCTTTCCCATTTTGCTGGAATAGATTTAAACTAAGCACCTGGTCATTTTCAAGCGTTATTTTACATGACGGGGTCTCTTTGGTCCGGGTCGCAGCCTCTGGGTCATCCAGAAATTCGTTGCACTCCAGGTGGGAGAGAGATGAGAGAAGATTGGTCAGGGGCGCTTGATCAACACTTGAGCCATCGGTTGACTGCCAGGCAGGTGTTTTGGAGTCGTCTGCATCCGGATTGGTATCAGAAGGGGATTTGACCAGAACCACAGACGTCCCATCCTTTGTCAGGATGATTTTTTTGATGGTGTCTGTTTTTACTTTAAATACAAGCTTGTCCCTCAGGTCTTGAACGGATGTGTCAAAATGGTTTCTAAAGCTTTTATCTGCCTGGTAAATCCGTTTGTCGCCGTCCAGCATCACATAGGTGTGGTTAAAGCTAAGGGCGGTTTTACCGATGGTGAAGACACGTTTTTCAGTATCTCCTGCAAAGGCCTTTACCGTAACGGCGTTGGGGGGATCCAATTCATATCGGATCAGATCTTGGGCTTCGGAAACCAAGGCAGACAATTTTAATGCCGTAACAATGTCCAAAATATTATCCACAGCGGTTTGGTCCGCAGGAAATTTATCGTCCGTCAGGGTCCAGCCCGTGGCAGACTTGTTCAAAGTGATGGTGTGTTTGGCTTTTGTCAGTTCAATCCGGTCGATCTGTTCGATGTCCACGGCGGCCGGCACCGGCAGTTCATAGTGGACCCGGTCCCCTTTTTTCAGACCGAGGTATGCCCCAAGACCGATGATCAGGGTCATCAGAATAATATATTCTTTTTTCATGTCAGATTCCTAACTATCTATGTCTATATGTTAAACAATTGATGGATTCGTTTTTTTCTCATATTCCTGCGGAAGAATACAAAAAGACCGAAAAGAACCACCAGTGCAGGCAGACCGGCAATGTTAAAGACTTTGATGATGCCCTTTGCAAGGGGATCGGTTTCGGCAATGGGGTTCAGGGTCTGTTGCTTGCTGCGCATCTGGGCGATGCCGTCTTCGCCATTGAGATGATCGATGACGTTAAGCAGGAAGGTGGCGTTGGTCGTTCGCCCTTCCGGGTCCAGCATATTGTCGTGGAGCATCTGGGAACAGCCCAATACAAAGATTCGGGTCGGGACAGAGGTGGTGATCATCCGGTTGTCTGCTGTCATACCGGCAAGGGGCTTGGCCGAGGGTTGCCCATTTTTTTGACCGGTCTTACCGTTTGCAGGGCGCATCTTATCAGGTTTGATTTCCGCTTCAATATCTTGGGCACCTGTTTCTTTTGGGGGAATGGGTTTGTCTTTAAAGTAGGATGTAAACTCTCCTTCCAAAATGAAGGCCAGGTCCCTGGGCGCGTAATCGCCTTCGTCCGATGGCGGGCTGATGAACATGGGATTGAGATTGATGTTGTCCGTCATGAGCCAGGACTTGTCCGAGGAACTCAGCAATTTGATGGCGTTAACCGTGTCGCTGTTAATATTTTCATCAACCAGGACTACCGGGGAGATCTGCATGGCGATCAATCCTTTGATATTCTTCATAAAGGCGGGTGCCGTGTTGATGGTTTTTTCCTTGATCATGGGGGCAAAATAGATGGGTTGATCGCCGCCACCCTGGGACTGGGGCACCTGGTGTGTATATGCGCTTTTGTCCAGCACATAGGCGGTTTCGATGCGAATACCGTAATGGGCCAACAGCTTTTCAAGGCCCGTGTCGATGGGGGCAAATCCCGGGGGCATGCCCATCATCCCGCCGCCTGTGTTTTCTTCTTTAAAGGCATCGGAAAAAATCGCGATATTGGTGCCTTTCATCAGGGCCTGGTCGATCTGGAACAGCTCATAATCGCTGAAGGGGTCGGTCGGTTTGACAATGATCAGGCAGTTGAGCCCTTCCGGGATCTTATCGGTTTTCAGTGCAATGGATTTGATATTGTATCGGCTTCCCAGAAGTTGGTTGAAGGCGTTCAGACTGTTGCCGGGCCGGCCCTGCATCATGGCCATGCGGTCCGGGAGAAGGCCTGGCGTGCCATGGTCTGTAAGATAGCCGATATCTTTATTGATACCGATCATCTTTTCCATCACGGCCATCATTTCCTCTTCCAGAAGCGCGGGATCAGCCATCTGGTAAGTGGTACCGATAATGGGTAGTTCCACAGCGGAAATCAGGGGCAGGGCAATGGCCTCATCTTTATATTCAATCACCAAACCGGCAGTCCCGCTGCCAGGGGCAATATTTTTTTCCTTTACTTCCGGCCAGGTCATGGCCATGAGGTCATATTTTTTTACCAGTTGTTCCATCTGGGCTTTGGTGTTGACATCCACATGTTTGAATTCAAATATGTTCAAGCTTTTTGTGTTTATCTCCATTACCGCCTTTTCCACGGCACGTCCTAGGTTGGGCAAATCAGGCAGTCCCATGAGGGGGGCAATGGCGTTGAGGCGTGAGGAGAGATACATGGTGACCTTGATTTTATCCGTTTGTCGCAACAGGGCAGATACTTTGTTATTCAGCTTTTGGATGGCAGTGGTAAGTTGGTATTCCAGGCCATTTACGGAGGTAATGGCCGGGATTTTTTCAATGAGATCCCCGTGGAGGATCACCAGGCCCATGTAGGCATTTTTGAATTTAATTTCGTCATTTTCCATCACCCGAATCTGTACCGGCTGGATGCCGTAGTCCCTTGCCATTTGACGGTTCCGGTCTGCCTGATCCGCAATGTCGCCCTCCTGGGACACATTGTAAAAGGTAAAGTTGAAATACCGGTCGGCAAAGGCGGCATACTCATCCAGCAGGTCCCGCAGGTAACGTTCCGTGTTGTTGTGGGGCGCGGGCAGATTTTTAGAGAAAAAGACCTTAATACTCAAGGGCTCCGACAAGGTGGAAACCGCTGCTTTGCTGGCTGCTGACAGGGAGTACATCCGGTTGGCCGTCAGGTCAACCCGGAAAAACAGGGTCAGACCCGCCATATTCACCAGGACAATCACGGCCAGGTAGAGAATAAATCGAATATAGTGTGTTTTAAGGGATTGCTTACCCATGGTGGCTCCTTAATTTTTTTCTTTCATGGCAATATAGGTTGAGAAGATGAAGACAAAGCTCACAGAGGCAAAGTAGAGAATGTCTCTGGAGTCAATGATGCCCTTGGAAACGTTCATGAAATGGGCATTGGCCCCCAGGTATTCCACCACCGAGACCAGCGTTTCCGGAATAAAGAAAAGCATCCGGTCTAAGATGGTCAGGGTAAAGCACAGGGCACAGCCAATAATAAAGGCCACGATCTGGTTCCGGGTGAGAGATGATGCAAAAATCCCCATGCTGCAATAGGTCATGGCCAGGAGCATGGCGCCCAGGTATCCCCCGATTACCGGCCCTGGATCCACAGATCCGATGGTGGCGATGAACAAGGGGTAGGAAAGGGTGGGCAACAGCATGGCACCGGTAAAGGCCGTGGCTGCCAGAAATTTACCCAGGGCGATGTGGGTGAAGGAAACCGGCATGGTCAGCAGGGTTTCATAGGAGCCGACATTTCTTTCTTCAGCAAACAGCCGCATGGTGATGGCCGGAATAAAAAATGAAAAGGTCATGGGCAGCAGGGAAAAAAAGTCCCGGAGATCTGCTCGGCCGAAAATAAAAAAGGTGGAAAAGAAAAACCACCCGCTAACGATGAGAAACAGGGCGATCACAATGTACGCAATGGGGGAGACAAAATAGTCCCGAAATTCTTTGAGGGCAATGGCTTTAATGGGTGTCATGCGGCAGCTCCCTCCTGTGTCAATTCCTGGAAAATCTGTTCAAGGGCCTGGGATTCCCGGGACAGTTCGGTGATAATCCAGTCGGTTTGTTTGATGCTCAGATAGATGTCAGCCCGGATATCTTTGTGGTCCAAGGTTTTAATTTCAAAGGAGACGTCTTTGTTGGCAGGGTCTGAAGGCCCCACCTGACGAATATCCAGCCCTTCGCTGATGTGGCTCAGGCGTTTCAATGCGCTTGCCCGGTCCGTACCCTGGAGGGTGAGCCGGATGAACCCGGCCTGGCGAGCCCCCTGTTTGAGGTTGGCCGTGCTGTCGTCGGCCACTTTTTTGCCTTTGTTAATGATGGCGATACGATCGCAGGTGGCTTCGGCCTCGGAGAGGATGTGGGTGGAAAAGATGATGGTCTTTTTTTTGCCGATACCCCGGATGATATCGCGGATTTCTGCAATCTGGTTGGGATCCAGGCCTGATGTAGGTTCGTCCAGAATGAGGATCTCAGGGTCGGTCATTATGGCGTGTGCCAGTCCCACCCGCTGTTTGAGACCCTTTGACAGGGTGCCGATGGGTTTGGCCATGATGCTGGACAGTCCGCACAGCTTGGCAAGTTCCCGGAACCTGTCCTCTTTTTGGGGGGGATGGGTTAACCCTTTGAGCTGTGCCACATAATCCAGATAGTCATATACCAGCATATTGTGGTACAGGGGGGCAGATTCCGGCAGATATCCAATGAGTGCCTTAATTTTTAACGTGTCATCGGGCATTTTGAGATCGTTGACCCGGATACGTCCCGATGTGGGGGGAAAATACCCTGTGAGCATTCTTAAGGTGGTTGTTTTTCCCGCCCCGTTGGGTCCGAGCAGGCCAAGTATTTCTCCGGGCTGGATGGTCAGGCTGATGCCGTCCACCGCACAAAAGTTGTTGTAATACTTGGTCAGATTTTGAACATCAATCAATGGGTCCTCCTAAAAATCTTCCAGTATTTTGCTTTTTTCCAGGAACGCATTCACGTCTCTGTGTGTTTTTTCCATGGCCGCCATGGCTTTTTCCATACGGCGACAAAAGGGGTCATCGGACCCTAAGGTCTCTGCAGCCTCTTGGTAGAGTACAAAGGGATGTTGAAACGCTTTTGTCATTCTGGCGGCCAGTTTTTTGCGTTCCTCATGTTTGATTTTTTCCGACTGGATAACCGATTCAAGCTTTTTGATGGAATACTCCACCAGGGCATCCCGGGGCATCTTGTAATTGTCCGAGATGGCCGTGAGCGCTTCAATGGTTTTCCGGCTGAGTACAAACGTTTTTTGTTTTCTTGGCAGTTTTTTAAACTGACGGATCCGGATGGTCTGCGCCAGTTGGTCCAGGGCCGCATAGTCTTCAATGATATGGTCAAACAGGGATTTTTGCTTAATTCCCATATGTACAGAGAGAAGGCCAAGGGAGTCAATGGCTTTCTGGGAAAGCTTAAAGGTGGCCCTGACCGACTGCTTTCCCCTCAGGTCGAACATGGACGGCCCGGCGAGGGGATCGTTGAATTTTGTCATGAGTCCTCCTTTTCGGGGTGATTGTATTATTGATATGCTGTTGTTTGAAAAAGTAATATCAATTTATTGTGTGGCGGATCTTAGTATAAAACAGCGTGTGATTCAACCTCAAATTCAAGGATGACCAAATGATAATTTTGCAAGGTGTACGGGGGCACGCCAGCCTGGTCCACCCCAATACCCACCGTCATGTCGATGGCCATGTTAAATCAATCGTGATTTCTTTGCATTCTTTTATTCGATTTGGGTTGGTTCGTGTTCGGTCATCAATTTATATTGACGCCTTCTCCTGCAACAATTATATTTTCACTTATATTACACATAAAGGCATGGAGATATTATGGCCCAAGTAACAATTTATCTTGATTCCACAATTGAGAGTAAGCTGAAAAAAGCAGCTAAATCCAGCCAATTATCAGTTAGCAAATGGGTTGCTAAAATTATCGAAGAAAAAGTAACGACACAATGGTCTCCAGAGGTTGTTGATTTGGCTGGTAGTTGGCAAGACGATTTTCCTGCACTTGAAACAATACGTGCAGGCATACAATGTGACTCTAAAAGAGAGGATCTCTGAGATTGTACCTAATTAGTGCCTTACTTCTGAAAGTCTGTCATAAAAAACAAGAAAATCATGCGGCCATTTGTAACAGATTTTCAACGGAAGCGGCTAATATTGCATTCAAAG
>PDWJ01001522.1_pt1 | contig 28329 bp, 23 predicted proteins | sample 1430881 | NCBI WGS metagenome assembly PDWJ01 (sample SAMN01162460, study PRJNA174530) | Oral metagenome, whole genome shotgun sequencing project. | biome: Marine environment; feature: Marine mammal; material: Swab sample of the gingival sulcus; isolation source: swab sample of gingival sulcus...
TCGGCAAAAAGTGGAAGGAGTTCGCTCTTTCCCTTTTTCCGAAAAAATATTTAACAATATCCTCCCAAAAAATTGCATTTACTAATGGAACTTACCAAAAATTAAAACATCCCCCACCAGCCAACTACACATAACAGAATGATTAAAAACACATTACAATAAAAAACGCAAATAAAAAAGTTATCAACAATTTATTCAACCATAAAAAAGAAAGATAGTTAGATGACAAATAGCCGCCGCACGATTATGTTAATATTTTTGGATTAGTTAAGAGTAAAAGGTTATTTTTGCCACAAATTTAGAATCATTAAATATTTTCAAAATGAAACCAATTGTAAGTATTATTATGGGTAGCACATCTGATATGCCGGTGATGGAAAAAGCTGCCAAGTTTTTTGACGAAATGGAAATTCCATTTGAGATTAATGCGCTTTCGGCACACCGTACACCCGACAAAGTAGAAGCATTTGCCAAGTCAGCAAAAGAAAGAGGCATAAAAGTCATTATTGCAGGTGCCGGTATGGCGGCACACCTTCCGGGAGTAATCGCAGCAATGACTCCGGTACCCGTAATCGGTGTTCCTATCAAGGCAAGTTTGGATGGAATGGATGCCCTACTTGCAATTGTTCAGATGCCTCCGGGAATCCCGGTAGCAACCGTTGGAATAAATGGAGCGCTGAATGCCGGAATTCTTGCAGCACAGATGATTGCAACAAATGATGAGACTCTGTATAATAAAACAGTCGAATACAAAGAAAAGCTTAAAGAAAAGATTGTAAAAGCTAACGAAGAACTAAAACAAGTTGAGTTTAAATTCAAAACAAACTAACAAATAAAAAAAAGGCTGCGCGACACAAATCAGGCAGCCTTTTTTTTTATAAATAAACAAAACCTTAATCCATATTATCAAGTATTCTAAGTTTTTGTTTCAAAAGCTTCATATCATCTTTAGCTTTCTTAATCTTTCGTTCAAATTCCTGTTTAAGGATATCCGCATTTTTAGAAGATGCTAAGAAACCTATATTATTTTCCCACAATTTGATATCTTCTTCCATTTTCTTAATGCGATTCATAATCACATTTTTCTCACGACCAATTCGACGCGAACCATCAGGATTATCCTTCACACTTTCAAATTTAGACATAAAGTTCATCGCACTTTTCTCCATATTGGAGATTTTCAACTTATTGAACTTTTCATCAATAGCATCGCGATATTCCTTCATCAACTTATCTTTTTCAGCAAAAGGCACATGTCCTATTTCCATCCATTCTTTTTGGAAAGCTTTAAGATTTTCGAGGTCTTCATTCTTCACATTGGACAATTCGTAAGCAACAATTTTTGCAACAAGTTCCTTTTTCAACTTTAGATTTTCGCCCTCATGCTGATGAATATCCTTGAAGTGCTCTTCTTTTGCATTAAAGAAACAATCGCAAGCAGAACGAAAACGTTTCCATACCTTATCCGAATGCTTTTTTGGTACAGGTCCGATTTTTTTCCATTCTTCTTGAAGCTTGATCAAAGCTCTGGTTGTATTTTTCCAATCAGTACTACCTTTCAGAGCCTCCGCCTTTATACAGAGTTCTATTTTCTGATTATGATTATTCACCTGCTGATCTTTCAATTCAGCAAAGAACTGTTTCTTTCCACCAAAGAATGTATCCAATGAAGATTTAAAACGTTCCCATATTTCATCGTTCAGTTTTTTGGGAGCCTGACCAACTTTCTTCCAATCACTCAAAAGTTTTTGAATTTTATCGGTATTCTGCTGCCAATCTTTAACGTTAGGATTATCTTGATTAATAATTTCCTCAGCAGCCTCACAAAGTTTAGTCTTTATATCATAGTTTTCTTGCTGCTTTTCTCTCAACTTTGCATAGTAATCTCTTCTGCGTTGATTCACCTTATCGGTAGCAGCTTTGAATCGTTCCCATATTTGCTCTTTCTGCTCACTCGGAACCGGACCTATTTCTTTCCATTTCTCATGAAGAACCTGCAATTCTTTGAATGATTCACTAACAGATTCAGAAACAATAAGCTTCTCGGCTTCTTCGCAAAGTGCAACTTTTTGCTCCAAATGCTTTTTCATTCCAAGGTCTTTCAGCTCTCTGCTAATACGAACCTTATCAAAAAATTTCTCTACCAGAAAGTGATAATTTTGCCACAGGTTATTTACCTCAGTACGAGGAACCATGCCGATAGCTTTCCATTGTCCTTGAATTTCTTGGAATTTATCATAAGTTGTTTTTAAAGGTTCTTCAGAATTAATAAGTTCCTTCAATTGTTCAAGGATTTCATTCTTTCGTGCAAGGTTATCTACTTTTTGAGCTTCGAGTGCTTCTTGAAACTTAGCGCGCTTTTCTCGGTAAATTCCGTAGGCTCCATTAAAGCGTATATCGAGGTTGTCTCTTTCATAGGAGAACGCTTCTTCGGCACCACCTTGTTCAACAAATTCCTTGAGCTGCTGTTCTCGAATTTTTTCGGTATGCTTGTTAAAAGCATTACGAAGATTCGCAACATTCACTTTCATTGCAGCGACATTTTCTCCACGAACAGTATCTTCCAAAGCAATGATCGTTTCTTCCCTGGTCATTTTTTCCAACTCCTGATCGGTGTAATCATGAATTTCGACACCATCAGTGTTTTCACCATGCCCATTTTCCTCATCCACTAATTCAGCCTGATCATCTTGAACACTGGCGATAGCTTTTTGAGCGGCTTCCTCCAAGCTCTCGTCATCAACAGCTTCCTTCTTAGTCTCAACGTTTTCATTAGCCGCTGATTCTTCGGTAGTCTGCTGATTTTCAGGCTCTTTTTTTTCCATATTTACATTTTCTTCATTACTTACAGAAGTATTTCCTGTAGAAGTAGAATTCTCACTCTGGTTATTATTCTCTCCAGCAGTTTGATCAAGATGCTCTTTAGTTTCCATGTAGTTAGTTACAAAATTAGATTTACACTCGGCTTAACCTATTTATTTATAAGCACTTTATAACTCGTGAGCTGCAAAAATACTAATATTTTCATAGCAAAGACTTTTTTGTGCTCTAAAACGCTGTGCTAAGATATAGATTAAAGCCGAAACATATACCAGAAATTTTAAATTTTGTCAATCGCAAAAATATCTTAAATCAAAAAGAACAAATAGTTTTCGTACCAATCAAAAAAAACAGGTGACTACCGAATGGGGCATCACCTGTCAATCATAAAAAACTAACACAATACTCTTATTATTCGATCGCGTCTAAAGCCTTTTTGAGGTCAGCAATAATATCGTCTACATCTTCAATACCAACGGCAAGACGAATCAATCCATCGGTAATGCCTGCTTTCTCACGCGACTCCTGACTCATTTTTGAATGGGTCATGGATGCCGGATGCTGGATAAGTGTTTCAACACCTCCGAGAGACACTGCCAACATAGCCATTTCGACATTATTCATCACGGTCTTTCCGGCTTTAATTCCTCCTTTAACACCAAAAGAAATCAACGAGCCCGGTCCTGCCATCTGCTTCTTGTAAATATCATACTGCGGATGACTTTCCATTCCCGGATACAACACCCACTCGATTGCAGGATGATCTTTCAGAAATGCAGCAACTTTCGTTGCATTTTCCTGCGCCTTCTCCACTCGAAGTCGAAGTGTTTTCAATCCGCGATGTACTAAGAATGCCTGATGAGGATCCATGTTGCAACCCAAATTCTTCATCACTCCCGAGAGGGTATCATACAACTCTTTGGTCTTCGCAACAACAACACCGGCAACAATATCAGCATGACCATTCAGGAATTTTGTCATTGAATGGAAAACCACGTCAGCACCCAAGTCTAGCGGTTGCTGTAATACAGGACTACAGAAAGTGTTATCCACCACCAACAGCAAATTGTGCTTCTTAGCAAATTCAGAAACAGCCGCAATATCCGTAATTTCCAATGTTGGATTTGCAGGAGTCTCGATATAAATCATCTTTGTATTTGGCTGAAGAGCTGCTTCAATATTTTTCAAATCACAAGTGTGAACAAAAGAGGACTCAACACCAAAACGCGACCATTGAGTTTCCATAACCACTCGTGAAGGACCATAAACTGCGGCTGAACCTATCATATGATCACCTTGACTCAGCAATCCCATGTAAATGGTATTTACGGCAGCCATTCCCGAACTTACTCCTATTGCTCCATAACCGTTCTCCAAACGAGCAATCAAATTTTCCATTGCTTCAATGGTTGGATTTCCTAATCGAGTATAAATATATCCTGAATCTTCTCCCGCAAAACAAGCTGCTCCATGATCTGCATTCTTAAACCCAAAAGTTGAAGTTTGGTAAATAGGCACAATAGCACTTCCTAATTCATCATGAATACCTCCGCCATGAATCAACAGCGAGTCGAATTTTAAATTTTTATCGTTCATTTTTGTTTCTTTTATTATTCAAATTTCTCACAAAGTTATCAAAAATATAAGCTAACAGTGAAGCTTAATGACACAAATCATTAACGTTGGTTTTCATAAACAATATAGAACTCACCATCAGTCATTTGCAAGCTTTCACCTTCCGATTTTTCACCTACTAAAAGTCCGGAGAATGAACCCATAACATAAGATTCATCAACATTATGTTTTTTAATCTTTAGTTCTCCCGACACACAGCGGTACGCTTTCTGATCGTTATAAACAAGAAAAGGGTAACTTTCACCATCAATATCGTATTTTCCTTTTCGTATGTTCTTATCCATTTTCAACGTAAATAATTGTCCTGTTGCACTTATCGAAGTTATTGTCATCACACCGGAACCAAGCTCTGTTTCGATGTCAGCACCTAAATACAACCTGTCATCAACACGAAACGAAATAAAAGTTTCGGCAGGCAATTCTTCTTTTTTACATGCTGTTAAAACCAAAATCGAACTCAGAAAAAGTAAACCCAAGGTGTGTTTTAATGTCTTCATAAAAATAAATAATTATTTGTCAGTAAATATTTCCTGCTTCTTTATACTTTTATACGAAAATAGACCATTATTATTGTGAAACAAATCAAAAGATTTATCGACATACATACGCATAATGGCATGGATTCGGAAGGTGTAATCAAGCTTGTCAACAGCAAACTGTTTTCTTTTCAAAAACATGCTTACACATCTGTAGGTATTCACCCGTGGTACATTGATGATCACAGCACTGAAGAGGCTCTAAAAATCATAGAACAACGAGCAAAAGATAAAGAAATACAAGCCATTGGGGAATGTGGCATTGATAAAATCAGTACTTCGGAGCTTGTGGTTCAAAAAGAAATTTTCATTACTCAAGCAAAAATCGCAGAACATTACAAACTAAACATGATTATTCACTGTGTCAAAGGATATTCCGAATTGCTGGAAATCCGAAAAAAGGGAGCTTTCACAGTTCCTTGGATTCTGCATGGCTACAATGGTGGCAGTCTGTTGAGCCAACAATTAGCAAAAGCAGGAATGTATTTCTCGCTTGGGAAGGCACTACAGTCGCCCAATTCAAAACTGTCAAAAGCTATTGATGTAATTCCTTTGAATCGAATATTTTTTGAAACAGATGATCTCGATATTCCGGTGTCAACAGTCTACGAAAGATACGCCAAACTCAGGAATATTGATATGCCGGACTTACAGGAACAGATTTTATGTAATTTTGCCCGCATTTTTAAGACTTAAAAGATGGAATGGTTAAAGAGAACTGAAATTCTCGCCGGCGAAGATGGGATCAAAAAACTGAAGAATGCGCATGTGTTGATCGTTGGTTTGGGAGGTGTTGGCGGATATGCCGCAGAACAAATAGCTCGCAGTGGTGTGGGAGAAATGACAATTATTGATTGTGATACTGTTTCGGAAAGTAATATTAACAGACAACTAATTGCCATGCACAGTACTGTTGGTAAAAGTAAAGTTGAGTTGCTTTCGGACAGAATCAAGGATATTAATCCACAAATAAAATTAAACAATGTGGAAGCGTACATTACCTACCAAAATGTGGATGCACTTTTTACAGATATAAAATATGATTATGTTGTAGACGCTATCGACACCTTATCTCCGAAGGTTGCATTAATCAGAACGGCGATAGCAAACAAATGCAAACTGGTGAGTTCTTTTGGTGCGGGCGGACGCTTCGACCCGACAATGATTCAAGTTTCGGAAGTCGAAAAATCATTTGGCGACAAGTTGGGTTTTCACGTAAGAAAACGACTGAGAAAATTCGGAATCGAGAAGGGGTTTAAAGTTGTTTTTTCGCCCGAACAAGTTCCCGATTCAGCGTGGTATCTGGGCGAAGGTGAAAGAAATAAAAAGGGTGTTGTCGGAACAATCTCCTACATGCCTCCGGCTTTTGGTTGTATACTCGCATCAGTAGTAATTAGAGAGCTGTTATCGAACTAAAAACTCGGCAGTATTTCATAAAACGTGTAAGTTCTGACTTGATCATTGAACGAGTTCAACAATCAAGTCAGAGTTTTTTATTAGAAATCTAAATTTAATTTCAAGCCTGCCCGAATCCATCGTCCGGGTTGATCAACACCTCCAAAATCAAAATACTTAACATCGAACAAATTAGAAGCTTCGGCATAAACGGTATATTGTTTATCCACCCAACTAACACGTAAATCTGTAGTTGCAAAAGATTTGTAATCAGTAGTCTCATAACTATCGGTTGTCGACAAATACTTTTGATAACTGCCGTTTCTTTTCTGATATGCAAACTTCCACGATGCTGTGAGTTGACGATAAATCTTATGATTCAAACTTACGGTCAACTTGTGTTTCAAATTGTCAAGGGCATATCGTGTTTCATATTCTTTGGTCAAATTTGTTACATTCGTATATGAATATGCAAGACTAAAGGTATTCACAAAAGGATCATCAAACAATTCGTTCATTAGAAAGACAAAACTTGTTTCGATACCCTGCGCATCAAATTCACTAAGGTTGGAAGCCTTCCATTTTTTTTCATCCGCATAAAAAACCCAATCAATAATATCAGAACCATGCCTTTTGAACAACGACAAATGTGCTCTCACTCCATCTCGATGATATTTCATTCCCAGTTCATAAGTCAATGATTTTTCAGGCTTCAAGTTTTTATTTCCAATACTGACAGGGTCGGTATAATACAACTCCGTAAACGTAGGCATTCGCATAGACCTGTTAACAGAAGCAAACAATTTATATTTATCAGCAATTTTGTAAGAAAGGTCAATTCCCGGATAAAAACCAAAATCTTCCGACTCGGGGAGGTAATGAAACATTAAACCACCTGATACAGAAAAGCGATCGAAAAACACACTATGATCGGCAAAAACACTCAGATGCGTTCTTTCATACGACTTATTATAGTAATAATCATCATGCCCGGAAACCATAACAGAATCAGCAAGAGCTTCACCAATATTATTTGAAATAATGCTTTCAACCCGATACTCTGCTCCAAAAGTAGATTTTCCCAACTTGGAAACGGCAAGCCCTCGAAGCTTGGCACCCATTGTTGTATTTCTATGAAAATTCTGATACAATTCAGGCTTATCACGAAACAGGACAAAATGATCGTTATGTTGTCTCCAGTACAAAGCCGGAGTTATTTTTATCTTTTTTCCAAAATTAGCCTTTAAGGCTGCAAAATAGGTTTCATTCTCTTCATACTGCTTCATGTACTTTTGAGAATAAAAATTCAATGCTCCAAAATCTTTAGCATTGTAACCAAACTGAAAATCAACATCAGCCTTGGATGTATTCAATATTCCCTGATAGAATACATTTTTACCTTTAAAATCAGTATTATCCGTATATCCATCAGAATATTTCGTGCTTGCCGAAATAAAATTTTTCACTTTTCCGGATACAATTGTCATTGCAGCACCCGAATTAGAAGTATTGTGAGCACCATAAGAACCATACGCTTGAATATTGTTCTTATCCTTAGTACCTGTAATAAAGTTAATTGCGCCATTAAAAGCATTTGACCCAAACACACGAGCCGCAGGACCGTAAAGAATTTCAATTCTTTCAATATTCGCAATATCAATAGGTAAATTTAAACTTAGGTGTCCGGTTTGAGGATCATTAACATTGACACCATTTAATAAGATAAGAGTTTGATCAAAAGAACCTCCGCGAAGGGAAACATCTGCCTGAATATCATTCGCACCTCTTGTTCGGAGGTCAACATTCATGGCATATTCGAGTAATTCTTGAATATTCTGTGCCGGAGCCGACTCAATCTCCTTTCGAGAAATTACGGTAATCACTCGCGATTCTTGTGAAAAAATAACAGGTGCACTTTCACCCGTAACTTCCACTTCATCAATGTCTATAAACTTATCAATTCGTAACGAATCTCTGTCTGACTGCGCCGCTGCCGGAACGGTCAGAATCGAATATGCCGCTGAAAGCATTCCGATTTTTATCACTTGTTTCAAACTGTTAAACGCAGAATAAGACTTATGCGTCCAATGTTTGAAAACAAGGTAATTCCTGTTTTTTTGTTTTAAGTTGAACATACTATTTTTTATTTAAAATATCGGCAAATGTAAACAATAATCACAAAACACCTCGTTCCACAGGAAATATCACACGGCAGAATTTTGGAAAACATGAAATAAGGAAAGTAATAAATTACTAATATTGCCCACAAAGCCTGTACGCAAATTCAACAACAACAAAACATGATCTATTTAGCTCCTATTCAAGGATATACAGACAGATTTTATCGAGCTTCGTTCAATAAAAGCTTTAATGGTATTGATAAAGCCTTTACGCCATATATTTCTTTTCATAAAGGAGTGCCTTTAAAAAATAAACTCAACGATATATTGGCAACAGCTAATAATCCGATAACGGTTATTCCGCAGGTACTTACCAACAAATCAGAAGAGCTAATCGCCTTTGCAAAACACACGGCTGATCTGGGCTACGAAGAAATAAATCTAAATTTGGGATGCCCCTACCCTATGGTCGCTAAAAAGAAACTCGGTGTAGGACTAATGGCTGAATATGAAATGTTACAAAAACTTCTTGATGAGTCTTTAGCTTTGATACCAAACGTATTATCTCTAAAATTCAGATTAGGATATGAAAATCCGAAAGAATACATCAAGCTCATTGAGTTGATTAATAACTACCCAATTTCAGAATTAATATTTCACCCTCGAACGGGAAAACAATTATATAAAGGTGATGCACAGAAAGATGAAATTGAAATTTTGGCATCACTAACAAAAATTCCTCTCGTTTACAACGGAGACATTTTCACAAAAGGTGATTATGATTCTTTCAAAACAAAACACCCAAACATTTCAAAAATAATGCTTGGACGCGGAATACTTTCCAATCCTTTTCTAGCAGAAGAAATAAAAGGAATTGAGAATAGTCGCAGTAAAAAAGAACGATTAAGAGAATTTCACACCAACATACTCGCCGAGTTCGAGACAAGGCTCAACGGCTCATCACACGTACTGAACAAAAGTTTGGCATTTTGGGAATATTTCTGCCATAATTTCAGTGATCCTCGAAAAGCCTATAAGCTAATTAAAAAATCAAAAAACATGGCTGCCTACCATTCTGCGGTAGAAACAATCTTCAGAAAGTATCATTAATTACATACATTAGGCTTTATAAAACTAAAGCCTAATGTACTATTTTTTAAGCTTGCGCTGTTGGTCCGCCAAAACCAAGAGGCATGGTTTGTTTTCCTTCCTTGATAGGTCCGTTCATAGACTCAAACTTTCTAAGATTATCCTCAAGAGTCTTTTGTAAACGTTTAGCATGTTGAGGAGTCAAAATTATTCGAGACTTGACCTTAGCTTTAGGTGTTCCCGGCATAATTTTAACAAAATCCACAATAAATTCTGAATTAGAGTGTGTAATAACCGCTAAGTTTGAATAGATACCCTCGGCTACATCTTCAGGTAGTTCAATATTAATTTGTCCTTGTTGTTTTTTATCGTCTTGCATAGCAATTAATTTTAATTAAACTCACAAAAAAAGACGGCGATGCCGTCTTTTTCTTATGTTGAACTTTTTTATTCTTCGTTCTTAGAATTATCATCAAGAATAGCACTTGATGCTTGAAGTCGATCATACTCTTCTTGAGAGCCGACAATAAGATGTTTATATTCACGGAGACCTGTTCCCGCAGGAATCTTATGCCCCACAATAACGTTCTCTTTAAGTCCCTCAAAATAATCAGATTTCGCTTGGATTGAAGCTTGTGTGAGCACTTTCGTAGTTTCCTGGAAAGAAGCAGCTGAGATAAAACTCTTGGTTTGCAAAGAAGCTCTTGTAATACCTTGCAACACCTGTTTTGCTGTTGCAGGTGAAGCTTCACGAGCAACAACCAGTTTTTTATCACGTCGGCGAAGCGTAGAGTTCTCATCTCTCAACTTACGAGCTGTAATAATCATACCCGCCTTTAAGTTCTCAGAATCACCGGCATCCTCAATCACTTTTTTACCAAAAATCCAATCATTCTCTTCTTGGAAATCAATTTTATTAACAAGTTCACCCTCCAAGAATTTAGTATCACCCGGATCAGCAATTTCAAGTTTACGCATCATCTGTCTCACAATCACTTCAAAGTGCTTATCATTAATCTTCACACCCTGTAGACGATAGACTTCTTGAATTTCATTCACAATATATTCCTGAACCTTCATAGGGCCCTTAATATTAAGAATATCCACCGGAGTAATTGTACCCTCAGAAAGCTGTGTACCTGCCCGAACAAAATCATTTTCCTGAGCAAGAATCTGCTTAGAAGTAGCAATCAAATAACGTTTTTCATCTCCCGTTTTAGAAGTTACAATAACCTCACGATTACCACGCTTAAGTTTCTTACCGAAACTAACAATACCATCAATTTCAGAAACAACAGCAGGATCTACAGGATTACGAGCTTCAAACAGTTCTGTCACTCGCGGAAGACCTCCGGTAATATCTCCTGATTTACCAACAGCCCTCGGAATCTTAACAATAGGCTCACCCGCTTTAATTGTCGCACCTTCCTCAACAATAATGTGTGATCCAACCGGAATATCATAGCCTTTAGCAATCATACCCTCATCGTCAAGAATAAGAATTCGAGGGTTCTTCGCCTTCACTTTGGTTTCGATAATTACCTTATCTACATAACCGGTTTGTTCATCAGAAACAACGCGATATGTTTGACCTTCAATAATATTTTCAAATGAAATTTTACCCGTAGCCTCAGAAAGAATCACAGCATTGTATGGATCCCAATCGGTAATCAAATCGCCTTTCTTAACATCGACACCATTCTTGAGATATAATTTTGCAGCATAAGGCAGAAGTGCAGACTGGAGAATAACACCTGTATTCACATCCACAACTTTCAGCTCGGCAGAACGTCCAACTACAATATCATAAGTTTTATCCTCATCATCAGTATACGTAACCGTACGAAGCTCTTCAATCTCCAACTTACCATCATATTTTGCTGCAATTTGGCTATTTGTAGCAATATTAGAAGCCGTACCCCCAACGTGGAAAGTACGTAGCGTAAGCTGAGTACCCGGTTCTCCAATCGACTGCGCTGCGATAACGCCCACAGATTCGCCCTTCTCGGTCAAGCGACCTGTTGAAAGGTTACGTCCGTAACACTTAGCACAAACACCACGTTTAGATTCACAGGTAAGTACTGAACGTATTTCAATTCCTTCGAGCGGAGAGTCTTCAATTTTCTTTGCAATAACTTCATCAATCTCACGACCTGCCTTAACAACCAAGTCTCCGGTTTGAGGGTGATAAACATCATGCAAGGTTACTCTACCAAGGATTCGATCATACAACGATTCAACAACCTCTTCATTTTTCTTCAAGGCTGTGATTGTCAAACCTCGGAGTGTTCCACAATCGCGCTCGTTGATAACAACATCTTGCGACACATCAACAAGACGACGCGTAAGATAACCCGCATCTGCCGTTTTAAGTGCAGTATCGGCAAGACCCTTACGCGCACCGTGAGTAGAAATAAAGTACTCCAAAACGGACAAACCTTCCTTAAAGTTCGAAAGAATCGGGTTCTCAATAATTTCACCACCCGTAGCACCTGACTTCTGAGGTTTTGCCATCAATCCCCTCATCCCTGAAAGCTGACGAATCTGTTCTTTAGATCCCCTCGCTCCGGAATCAAGCATCATATACACCGAATTAAAACCTTGATTATCAGAAGCCAATTGCTTCATCAACGTACGTGTAAGTTGTGCATTCGTATGTGTCCAAATATCAATTATCTGGTTGTATCTTTCGTTGTTCGTAATGAAACCCATACTATAGTTTGACATTACTTCCTCAACATCCGCATTGGCTTTCTTAATAAGAATTGCCTTTTCTTCAGGGATAATCACATCACCCAAGTTGAATGAAAGCCCACCTTCGAAGGCCTTACGGAAACCAAGAGCCTTAATATCATCAAGGAACTTAGCAGTTTTATCCGTACCCGTAACTTTAAGAACATCACCGATAATATCACGAAGCGACTTTTTGGTAAGCACTTCATTAATATAGCTAAATTCTTTAGGAACTACTTGGTTAAAAATAATACGACCAACGGTAGTTTCCACAATTTTGTAAATCGACTTATCGCCTGTACCATCAGGATCGTTAAGTCGAACTTTAATGATAGCATGCAAATCAACTTTTCCTTCATTAAAGGCTATCATAACTTCTTCTGGGCCGTAGAATGTACTTCCCTCACCTTTAACGATACGTCCCGGCTCACTGCGTCGAGCTTTCGTAATGTAATAAAGTCCCAAAACCATATCCTGCGATGGTACAGTAATAGGCGCTCCGTTAGCAGGGTTAAGGATATTGTGAGAAGCCAACATCAAAATTTGTGCTTCCAAAACGGCAGCATTACCAAGAGGCACATGAACCGCCATCTGGTCTCCATCAAAGTCGGCGTTAAATGCAGTACACACAAGAGGGTGCAACTGAATTGCCTTTCCCTCAATTAATTTAGGCTGAAAAGCCTGAATACCAAGACGGTGAAGTGTAGGAGCACGGTTTAACAATACCGGATGCCCTTTCAAAATATTTTCAAGAATATCCCAAACAACGGGATCTTTACGGTCTACAATTTTCTTGGCAGACTTCACAGTTTTAACAATACCCCTTTCAAGCATCTTACGAATAATGAAAGGCTTGAACAACTCAGAAGCCATATCTTTCGGAAGACCACACTCATTGAGTTTTAGTTCCGGACCAACAACAATTACCGAACGACCGGAATAGTCAACACGTTTACCAAGAAGGTTTTGACGGAAACGACCTTGCTTACCTTTAAGACTATCAGAAAGCGATTTCAAAGCTCTGTTAGAGTCAGTCTTAACAGCAGAAGCTTTTCGGGAATTATCAAATAAAGAATCAACAGCCTCTTGAAGCATACGTTTTTCATTACGCATAATCACATCAGGAGCCTTGATTTCAATAAGTCTTTTCAATCGATTATTACGGATAATAACACGGCGATAAAGATCATTAAGATCAGAAGTAGCAAAACGTCCACCATCAAGAGGAACCAATGGTCGCAGTTCCGGCGGAATAACAGGGACAACCTTAACGATCATCCATTCAGGACGGTTTTCAACACGTGTTTGCGCATCACGAAAAGCCTCATAAACCTGAAGTCGTTTCAGTGCTTCAGCCTTACGTTGCTGTGATGTTTCTGTATTCGCCTTATGACGGAGTTCATAAGACATCTTATCCAAATCGAGACGAGCCAACAGATGAGATAAAGCATCTGCGCCCATTTTTGCAACAAATTTATCCGGATCAGTATCATCAAGATACTGATTTTCCTTAGGAAGTGTATCAAGGATATCGAAATATTCTTCTTCAGTAAGGAAGTCAAGATAACTTATACCATCTTGTTCTTTAATACCGGGATTAATAACTACATACCTTTCATAGTATATAATTGTATCCAGTTTTTTAGTTTGAAGACCCAATAAAGCACCAATTTTATTAGGTAAAGATCTAAAGTACCAAATATGAGCCACAGGAACGACAAGTTCGATGTGTCCCATACGTTCTCTTCTCACTTTCTTTTCAGTCACTTCAACGCCACAGCGGTCACAAACAATCCCTTTATATCGGATACGCTTGTATTTACCACAATGACATTCATAATCCTTCACCGGACCAAAAATGCGTTCACAGAACAAGCCGTCTCTTTCAGGCTTGTATGTTCTGTAATTAATAGTCTCAGGCTTAAGAACCTCACCACTTGATCGCTCAAGGATCATTTCCGGAGAAGCCAGACTAATAGTTATTTTGGAGAAGTCACTTGTAACGGTACTATCCTTTCTGAAAGCCATATTATTATTTCAATTTATTCATTGTAAACAAAACAAGGTACAGAGATAACACACTCTCTGTACCATATATATTATAAATAATTAGTCAAATTTGATATCAAGACCAAGACCTCGCAATTCATGTACCAACACATTGAAGGACTCAGGAATACCCGGAGTTGGCATTGAGTCGCCTTTCACGATTGCTTCATAAGCCTTTGCTCTACCTTGAACATCATCTGATTTCACTGTAAGAATTTCCTGTAGGATATTTGCTGCACCAAAAGCTTCGAGTGCCCAAACCTCCATCTCACCAAAACGCTGACCACCAAACTGTGCTTTACCACCAAGAGGCTGCTGTGTAATCAGTGAGTACGGTCCTATAGAACGAGCGTGCATTTTGTCATCAACCATGTGGTGTAATTTGATCATGTATATGTAACCAACCGTTGCTGGCTGATCAAAACGGAGACCGGTTCCCCCATCATACAAATAGGCACGTCCGTTTTCAGGTAGTCCTGCATCTCTCATTTTGCCATTTATCTGATCCAAAGTAGCACCATCAAAGATAGGCGTTGCATACGTTTCACCCAACTCCTTACCTGCCCAACCCAAAACAGTTTCATAAATCTGTCCTAAGTTCATACGAGAAGGTACACCCAGTGGATTCAGAACGATATCAACAGGCTTCCCATTTTCAAGGAAAGGCATATCCTCTTCACGAACGATTCGTGCCACAATACCTTTGTTACCATGTCGACCTGCCATCTTATCACCTACACGCAGCTTGCGCTTCTTGGCAACGTAAACCTTCGCCATTTGAACAATACCGTTCGGCAATTCATCTCCCACGGTGGCAATAAATACCAAGCGGTTAAACTTACCTTGATATTCCTTATACTTAACGTTAAAGTTATGAATCAGTCGCTTAATAAGATCGTTCTTCGCAGAATCAGTTGTCCAATTATTTGGATTAACAAGAGTGTAATCCAAACCCATCAACAATTTTTGCGTAAACTTCGATTTCTTAGGAATCAATACTTCATTATAAATATTGAAAACACCCTGCGAAGTTTTAGTGGTAACAAGAATTGTAAGTTTATCAACAAGCTTAGCTTTCAAATCAGCCACCTCACGACGGAAGTTCTCCTCATAAGTCTGCGTAATTTCTTTGTTCTTCGACTTGCTCTTACGATCTTTTATTTTCTTTGAGAAGAGTTTCTTATCAATAACAACACCCTTCATTGATGGAGGTGCTTTAAGCGAAGCATCCTTCACATCACCTGCCTTATCACCAAAGATTGCTCGAAGGAGTTTCTCTTCAGGTGTCGGATCCGATTCTCCCTTAGGAGTAATTTTACCGATAATAATATCTCCGGCCTGAACTTCAGCACCAATACGTATCAAGCCCTTATCATCAAGTTCTTTCGTAGCTTCAGAACTAACATTAGGAATGTCCGCTGTCAACTCTTCGATTCCTCGTTTGGTTTCGCGAACTTCCAAAGAAAATTCTTCAACATGTATTGATGTAAAAATATCTTCCTTTACAACTCGCTCAGAAATAACAATTGCATCCTCAAAGTTATAACCTTTCCAAGGCATGAAAGCCACCATAAGATTACGTCCCAGAGCCAATTCACCATTATTAGTACCATAACCTTCTGTAAGGATGTCACCTTTCTTCACAACATCACCCTTACGCACAATCGGCTTCAAGTTGATACTAGTGTTTTGGTTGGTACGAATATATTTGATTAAGTTGTAAGTTTTTGAATCATCATCAAAGCTAACAAGCTTATCGTCTTCGGTACGATGATACTTAATAGTGATTGTTTTTGAATCAACATATTCAACAACACCATCTCCTTCCGCCATAAGAAGCACACGAGAATCGCGAGCAGCAAACTTTTCAATTCCGGTACCAACGATAGGAGCCTCCGGACGAATAAGCGGAACTGCCTGACGCATCATGTTAGATCCCATCAAAGCACGGTTTGCATCGTCATGTTCAAGGAAAGGAATCATTGACGCAGCAATCGAAGCAATCTGGTTTGGAGCAGAGTCAATAAGATGCACATCCTCACGAGGAATTATCGGATAGTCAGCAAAATAACGCACTTTTACACGCTCACGGGTAAAAGTACCATCCGGATCGATAAGCGTACTTGCTTGCGCAATAATCTTATCTTCTTCCTCCTCTGCACTCAGATACACAGGTGGTTTTTCAAAATCCACCTTACCTTGTTCTACAACTTTATAAGGAGTTTCAATAAAACCTAAACGGTTCACTTTAGCATATACACAAAGAGAAGAGATCAAACCAATGTTTGGTCCTTCGGGAGTTTCGATAGTACAAAGTCGTCCGTAATGTGTATAGTGAACGTCACGCACCTCGAAACCGGCTCTTTCACGAGAAAGTCCACCGGGACCTAACGCAGAAATACGTCTCTTGTGCGTAATCTCAGCAAGTGGGTTTGTTTGATCCATAAACTGTGACAACTGGTTTGTTCCGAAGAATGAGTTAATCACAGAGGAAAGTGTCTTAGCATTAATCAAGTCGATTGGAGTAAACACTTCGTTATCACGCACATTCATACGTTCACGAATGGTACGCGCCATACGAGCAAGACCAACACCAAATTGGTTATATAATTGTTCACCTACAGTACGTATACGACGATTACTCAGGTGGTCAATGTCATCAACTTCAGTTTTTGCATTGATCAATTTGATCAAATACTTAATGATTGAAATGATATCCTCCTTTGTCAACACTTTGGTGTCGGCAGGGGTATCAAGTTCTAATTTCTTATTAATACGATAACGTCCTACTTCGCCGAGGTCGTATCTCTTATCGGAGAAGAACAGTTTATCAATAATACCACGGGCAGTTTCTTCATCCGGTGGTTCAGCATTTCTCAACTGACGATAGATGTACTCAACAGCTTCTTTTTCAGAGTTTGCTGTATCTTTTTGGAGTGTATTAAAAATTATAGTGTAATCTCCGGATTCAACATCATCACGATGTAAAAGAATAGTTTTTATCCCGGCATCAATGATTAGCTCAATATGCTTAGACTCTAGGACAGTTTCACGATCGATGATTACTTCTGTACGTTCGATAGAAACAACTTCACCTGTTTCTTCATCTGCAAAATCTTCTATCCAAGCTCTTACTACTCGTGCGGCAAGCTTACGCCCTAAAACGCGCTTCAATCCGGCCTTACTTACTTTAATCTCTTGTGCAAGATTAAAAATCTCAAGGATAGCCTTGTCAGTTTCAAAACCAATTGCACGAAGTAAAGTTGTCACAGGCAATTTTTTCTTACGATCAATGTAAGCATACATCACCTGATTTATATCCGTTGTAAATTCCATCCAGGAACCTTTAAACGGAATGATACGTGCTGAGTACAGCTGCGTACCATTTGAGTGTGTGGTTGTTCCGAAGAATACACCGGGAGAACGGTGTAGTTGAGAAACAACAACACGTTCAGCACCATTAACTAAGAATGTTCCTCGCGGAGTCATGTACGGAATCATTCCTAAAAATACGTCCTGAATAATTGTTTCAAAATCTTCATGTTCCGGATCGGTACAATAAAGCTTTAGTTTAGCTTTCAGCGGAACGCTGTAAGTTAAACCACGTTCTATACATTCTTCGATAGAATACCTTGGAGGATCAATAAAATAATCCAAAAATTCCAAAACAAAGTTATTTCTGGCATCAGTTATCGGGAAGTTTTCCGCGAACACATTAAATAATCCTTCATCCTGACGATCTTCCGGATTTGATTCCAACTGGAAGAAATCCCGAAAAGATTTTAATTGAATATCTAAAAAGTCAGGATATTCGGTTTTAATGCGTGATGATGCAAAGCTAATTCTGTCAGAGTTTTTCAATGCCAATGTTTTATTTTTTTATACAATTAAATAAAAAACTCAAAAAAATAGACCTGTAAATATACAGGTATAAGAAATAGACCAAGTCGCCGGCTGTTAACCGGCGACTGGTCGATTTCTTTTTCAAGTAAAGATTCTTCTTTTTTATTACTTAATCTCAACCTCAGCACCCGCTTCTTCAAGCTGAGTTTTAAGTGCTTCAGCTTCGTCCTTTGCAATAGCTTCCTTTAGAGGAGCCGGAGCAGAGTCTACAAGCGCTTTAGCTTCTTTAAGACCAAGGCTAGTTAATTCTTTAACTAGTTTAACAACTGCAAGTTTAGAAGCACCGGCAGCCTTAAGGATTACATCAAACTCAGTTTGTTCTTCAGCAGCAGCTTCACCACCACCATCAGCAGGACCAGCTACAGCTACAGCAGCAGCAGCAGGCTCAATACCATATTCTTCCTTTAGGATTTCCGCTAATTCGTTAACTTCTTTTACAGTTAAGTTTACTAATTGTTCAGCAAAAGCTTTAAGATCAGCCATTTTATTATCGTTTTTAAAATTATTCAATTAAAAATTATTGTACTAAAATTGTTTTTTTTATTTTTTTATTCTGCTCTTTCTGATAAAGTTTCAAGAACACCATGAAGAATATTGCCACCAGATTGCAATCCGGAGATAACATTTTTCGCAGGAGATTGAAGTAATGCAACAACATCAGCGATAAGTTCATTCTTACTCTTGATATTTGCAAGCATTTCCAATTTATCCTCACCAACATAAGTTACTTCTTCGATGAAAGCACCTTTTAGTATTGGTTTTTTATGATCTTTCGTGAATTCCTTTATTAGTTTTGCAGGAATATTACCTGCCTGAGCAATCATTAGTGAGGTATGACCTTTCAGTACATCATGAAGATCATCAAAATTCTTCTCACTACGATTCATTGCTTTTTTAAGAAGCTTATTTTTGATAACTACCAATTCAACTTCGCGCTTATGACAGAGTCTACGCAACTGACTAGTAGTTTCAGCATCCAGATCACCGATATCTGTTAAATAAATAAAGTCATTCTCTTCTAAACGCTGTGAAATTGAATCAATCAACAGAGCTTTATCGTCTTTTCTCATAATTACTTTCTTTTAAATATGATTCAGATTATAAGGTAATTGATTTACTATCAACTTTAACACCCGGGCTCATGGTTGAAGAAACATAAACGCTCTTCACATAAGTACCCTTTGCAGCAGAAGGCTTAAGTTTCATAATCATGCTATACAATTCCTTAGCATTATCAAATAGTTTTTCAGTACTAAATGAAATTTTACCTACAGAAGCATGAATGATACCAAATTTATCTACTTTAAAATCAATTTTACCGGCTTTTACATCTTGAACAGCTTTAGCAACATCCATAGTAACTGTACCTGTCTTCGGGTTAGGCATTAACCCTCGAGGTCCTAAAATACGTCCAAGAGGACCTACCTTAGGCATAACATTAGGTGTTGTAATAACAACATCAACATCAGTCCAGCCACCTTTGATTTTATCAACATACTCATCTAATCCGACATAGTCAGCACCAGCATTTTTAGCTTCTTCTTCCTTATCAGGAGTACAAAGTACAAGAACCTTTTTAGATTTACCGGTACCATGAGGAAGCGTAACAATACCTCTCACCATTTGATTGGCCTTACGAGGGTCAACACCTAGGCGAACATCTATGTCAAAAGATGCGTCAAATTTTGTTGTAGTAATTTTCTTTACCACATCAATAGCCTCAGACAATGCGTAATGATTATCCTTGTCAAACTTTGCTAAAGCCTCTTTCCTATTTTTTGTCAGTTTACCCATTTTAAATTTTTATTAAGTATAATTTGACTTAATCAACAATTAATTGTACTAGTTATCCCAAGGGGCAGTACCTGTTACAGTAACACCCATACTTCGGGCTGTTCCAGCAACCATTTTCATTGCTGATTCAATAGTAAAGGCATTTAAGTCGGGCATTTTATTTTCAGCGATCACCTGAACCTGCTCCCAGTTTATTTTTGCTACTTTCTTACGGTTGGGCTCCGAAGAACCTTTTTTAAGTTTAGCAGCTTCCATAATCTGAACGGCCACAGGAGGTGTCTTAATAATAAAGGTGAACGACTTATCCTTGAAAACAGTAATGATCACAGGGATAACCTTACCGGCTTGATCCTGTGTACGCGCATTAAACTGCTTACAAAACTCCATAATATTCACACCTTTAGCACCTAATGCAGGACCTACCGGTGGTGATGGATTGGCTGCGCCTCCTTTAATTTGTAATTTAATTAATCCACTAACTTCTTTTGCCATCGTTACGATTTACTTTTAAATTAATTGACAATCCGATTTATTCTTTCTCAACTTGCATAAAACCTAATTCAAGAGGAGTTTTACGACCGAAGATTTTCACCATAACTTTGAGTTTTTTCTTCTCTTCGTTAATTTCTTCAATCACTGCGTTAAAATTATTGAATGGTCCGTCAGTTACTTTAACAGATTCTCCAACAACAAAAGGCACACTTATTTCTTCACCCATCTCAGCAAGCTCATCAACCTTACCAAGAATTCGGTTTACCTCCGAAACTCTCAAAGGAACAGGATCGCCCCCTTTCTCAGCCCCAAGGAAACCAATCACATTGGGCATATTCCGAATAGTGTGTGGAATCTCACCGATAAGAGCAGCTTCGATAAGCACGTAACCGGGAAGATAATTTCGTTCCTTGCTAATCTTTTTGCCCTTACGCACTTGATACACCTTCTCAGTAGGGATCAACACCTGTGAGATACAATCAATAAAATCTTGATTATGATTCATCTCACTCTCGATGTATTCCTTCACCTTTTTTTCCTTACCGCTAATAGCACGTATTACGTACCACTTCTTCTCAAACTCGCCCATACAAGCTTTCTAATTACAGAATTAACCGAATATTATATATTGAATAGCCCTAAAACAATTAAATAAATAATTCATAAAATTGTCTTAGTATTGCAGAGAATGAAGCATCCATCAGATACACCACTAAAGCAATGATCAAGGAAGCAATGGACACTACAATTGCACTATTTTGCAATTCACTCCATGTAGGCCAGGACACCTTATGCATTAATTCATCATACGATGCCTGAACATAATTTACAATTTTATTAGCCATATCATTCTTTTTATGAAGCACGGGCGGTAGGACTTGAACCCACGACTCCTGGTTTTGGAGACCAGAGCTCTACCAACTGAGCTACGCCCGTAAAATTAGCTGACACCCGAAGATGTCAGCTTTTCTATTATTATGTAAAAATAATATTCTTATTCGTCAAGAAGTTCTGTAACCTGACCAGCACCAACAGTTCTACCACCTTCACGGATAGCGAAACGTAAACCTTGGTTCATCGCAATTTCAGAAATCAAGTTAACCTTAATAGAAAGGTTATCACCAGGCATACACATTTCTACTCCTTCAGGAAGAATAATCTCACCTGTTACATCAGTTGTACGGAAATAGAATTGTGGACGGTACTTGTTGTGGAATGGAGTGTGACGTCCACCTTCTTCTTTCTTAAGGATATAAACCTCAGCTTTGAAGTGTTTGTAAGGCTTCACAGAGTCTACTTTTGCAATTACCATACCACGTGAAATTTCTTTCTTATCAATACCACGAAGTAGTAGACCTACGTTATCACCAGCTTCACCATAATCAAGGATCTTACGGAACATCTCAACACCAGTTACTACTGACTTAAGTTTCTCAGCTCCCATACCAATGATATCTACAGGATCTCCGGAGTTAATAACTCCTGATTCAATTCTACCTGTAGCAACAGTACCACGACCTGTAATAGAGAATACGTCCTCAACAGGCATTAGGAACGGCTTATCAACATCTCTTGGAGGAAGTGGAATCCAAGTATCACAAGCTTCCATTAGTTCTACGATTTTCTCTACCCACTGTGGCTCATTGTTAAGTCCACCAAGTGCAGATCCCTGAATAACAGGAGTTTCATCACCGTCAAACTGATAGAAAGAAAGTAGATCACGTACTTCCATTTCAACTAATTCTAGAAGCTCCTCATCATCAACCATATCCACTTTGTTCATGAATACAACGATACGAGGTACACCTACCTGACGAGCTAAAAGGATGTGCTCTCTAGTCTGTGGCATAGGACCATCAGTAGCAGCAACAACCAAAATCGCTCCATCCATCTGAGCAGCACCAGTAACCATGTTCTTCACATAGTCGGCGTGTCCTGGACAGTCAACGTGAGCATAGTGACGGTTTTCAGTCGTATACTCAACGTGTGCAGTGTTAATAGTAATACCTCTTTCTTTTTCTTCAGGTGCATTGTCAATAGAATCAAAAGACTTTACTTCTGACAAACCTCTTTCAGCTAATACTGTTGTGATTGCAGCGGTCAATGTAGTTTTACCATGGTCAACGTGACCAATAGTACCTATATTAACGTGCGGCTTGGAACGATCAAATTTTTCTTTAGCCATTTCAATTAATCTTTATAGGTGTTAAATTAAATAATTTCAATTTTTATTTATAATTATCGAGCCATTGACGAGATTTGAACTCGTGACCTCTTCCTTACCAAGGAAGCGCTCTACCCCTGAGCTACAACGGCGTTTAAGCCATCCTTACGCTAGCAGCAAGGATTATTAATTGAGCGGGAGACGAGACTCGAACTCGCCACCTACAGCTTGGAAGGCTGTCGCTCTACCGGATGAGCTACTCCCGCATTAATTCCAGTTACACGGTTATTGAAAGATTTTCTTTCTTCAAACCTCTTGCTAAGATCTCCATTCCTAACAACTCGAAACTAACGTTTCAAGATTTTTTTTCACTGATGATCCTTTCTCACCATTGATTGTGGGGGAGGAAGGATTCGAACCTCCGAAGGCGTAGCCAACAGATTTACAGTCTGCCCCATTTGACCGCTCTGGAACTCCCCCTTCAAAATTTCATAGAACTAAGTGATCAAAACCAATCATTAAATTCCAAAAATGCTAACTCAACATCCGGAATCAGACCAACTTTTTCTCACAACAGCTACATATAAAAAAGCAGCCCTTTTACCCAAAAAGGACTGCAAAAATATAAACATATTACTTACAAACAAATTTTTTTTAAAAAAATATCCAAAAGAAATAGGTCAACATAAAAATTATCTACCTCTTTCTTTCTCTTTATGCTTCTTCAACTGTCGCTTTAAAGCTTCAACAGCAACATCTGTTGACTCCTCAAACGAACCACTTTGTTTTTTAGCATACAAATCATTTCCTTTAATGATCAACCTAATTTCAACAATTTTATTATCAGGTCTCTCTTTTGCATCTAGCCTAAGCGTTACTTCTCCACTAATCAACCCATCATAATAGGTTTGCAGTTTACTTACTCTTTCTGTAATAAAAGATTCAAGCTTTGCATCTGCTTTAAACCGCACTGAATTAATGTTTACATTCATATAAAACCTCCTAATTTTACGCCCTCGGGTGGGCTTGTTTATATATTAATTTAAGCTTTGATATTGTATTATGTGTATAAACCTCAGTAGATGCCAGACTTGAATGCCCTAATAATTCTTTTACAAAATTAATATCTGCACCACTATTCATCATGTGAGTAGCAAAAGTATGCCTTAACACATGCGGACTTTTTTTACGCACAGTAGCAACTCTACTCAAGTATGTTTCAACAACATTATACACAAATTTCGGATAAGCTTTATTGCCTCTATTGGTAACAATAAAGGCTTCTGTTTTGTTTTCAAATGTCTTGTCACGTAATAAAATATATTCCTGAACAAGCTGCAACAACTCTTCTCCCACAGGGATCATACGCTCCTTGTTTCGTTTCCCCAACACCTTAACCATAGCCCTTTCTCGCTGAAATGAAGAATCTTTCAAGTGCACAAGCTCAGAAACACGAATACCTGTTTGATAAAACAATTCCATAATCAACTGATCTCTGAGATCAATAAAATTATCAGAACGATAATTATCCAACAACACAGACATATTCTCTTCGGAAATAAATACAGGTAGCCGTTCAGGTTTTTTAGGAGCTACAATACCTTTTACGGGATTTACATGAACAAAACCCTCACGTAATAAAAATCTATAAAAAGCCTTTAGCGATGATAATTTCCTATTGACACTAACAGCAGAATAACCGGAATCCATCAAATGGATAACCCAAGAACGAATTATTTCGGAAGATAATTCATTCAACAACAGAGAGTCATAACTGTCATGGAGATACGTCTCGAATTGGAGCAAATCTCTTCGATACGCATTTACAGTATTCAACGAATACCTTTTTCCGAACTCTATATAATTTAAAAAACGATCTACCATCAAACAAAAAGAAGAAATTAAGCTAAATTTTCACCTAAAGTTACACAAAACTTTAAGACTAGCCAAATTTCTTCTTAAAAAAATACCTAAAAAGTGATTAAATGCTCTCTTTAGTCCTTAATTGCTGTACATAAATCGCCTTTAGTTTTTCTTCTCTTCGTCTTACTGAAGGTTTTGTATACTTCTGACGCTCACGTAATTCTTTGATAACACCAGTTTTCTCGAATTTTCTTTTTAGCTTCTTAAGGCTTCTTTCGATGCTTTCGCCTTCTTTTACAGGTACAATAATCATTTTAAATACTCTCTCTTTCTTTTAGTTAAGAATTAAAAATTTAATAAGGGCACAAAACTAATAAATAAATTTTTATAAACGCATTTTTTTAAAACATTCATACATCTTTTCAACAAACTACAACAGCATGCACACTAAAGCCCCACCCCAAAACACAAAGCAAAAAACTAAAAATCAAGACATTAAAACCAACAAAAATAAACAGAGACTTGTTAATAAATATAAGCACTCAAAAAACAGACTTATCGCAACAGTAATTATATTTGTATTAATTTGATAAAGTTCTATCTGTAAAGAATTGAAAAACAAGACCTGATATGAAAAATACTAGAATTTATTCAAAAAAGATAGTTGTTACAGCTCTTTTAATCGGGATATTTACGATTAACCTCGGCTTCGCACAAAAAGCCGACTCGCACTCGAAGCGTAAAAACCCTTTTTTAAGTGGTTGGAGTCTAAACCTCAACGTAGGTAGCAATCTCTTTTGGGGTGACATTAGGCAATATGACTACTGGCCGGTGTATCACTATGAAAACGAATGGTCTTTGGCTTACGGAGCAATTTTGAGCAAAAAACTTTCAAATATATTTGACGTACGCTTCCAAGTTTTAAACGGCAAACTCGCAGGCACAAAACGCCCGATACAAACATATTTCAAATCAGACGTTACTGACTTTAGCGGACAAATAACTCTGAATTTTTCCAATTTGTTTTCACCCGACAAGCCGTACAAAAATTTTGAAACATACGGAATAGTGGGACTCGGTCTATCGAACTGGTCAACAACAAAATACACGCTAGGAAGTGATATAGTTACGGGTACGAGCGGATTCCCGGGACAAGGTTTCAAAAAAAGAACAACAGAGCTTTTTTCTCCCATAGGTTTCGGAATAGATATTAATTTATCGCCATCGTTTGCCCTTAACCTCGAAAATACTTGGCGAATCACAAACTCAGACATCGTTGATGTAACTAGCGGAGGGTTTTATTACGACATGTACACCTACACCTCGGTAGGATTAAAATTCAACTTTATCGGGAAAAGTAAGCTGAGAAATTCCAAAAAACTAAGATACACGGGAGAATCCAAGTATAATCAAATAAAGCAGAAAAACTTCAAACACGAACATGAGCAAAATCGAGCGAACCTTGACATTAAAGACGGAAGAAGAAAACAACAATTGATCAATGAAAGCTTAAAAACCAGAATTTCTTCTACAATGCCAAGCATCATCACAAAAGGAGAAGAGCTTATGGTCAACATTCTGATAAAAAAACCAAACGTAATGGGAGATGGAACAATCAGACAAGAACTCCCTCTCGGATCAAAACTGGTTAACTATGATGTCAAAGGAGCAAAAATCTCGATGACAAAAAATATTTTATCAATCTTTTGGTATGAAATGCCTCCTCAGTCGGAAGTGAGCATAAATTATGTTATCAACACTGCTGAAGTTGCTGTCGGAGATTACGATATTGACGGAATATTTACCTTTTACAAAAACAACCAATCAGAACTATTATCATTCACCAATCATTTGATTGTTGAACAGGGGAATGGTACAAGCAGCTACGTAACTCCTAGTAATACGTACAGCTACACCAATGACAACTACAATCAAGGATACAATAATACTACATCGAATGAAATTATAAAACAATACAACAACGACTACAACTCGAAGTATAAAGATAACAAATACACGGACACTTACACTGATAGTTACAACAACAGCTACACGGATAACCAAACGAATAGCTACACAGATAACTACAATTACACAAACAACAATACAAACAGTTATCAATCAGCGAACTATTCAGATGTAGAGTATCGTATTCAGATAAGAGCAAAATATGGTAGTCGACTAAGCATCACAGCTTTAAAGTCGAGGTACAACATTTCCGGAGAAATTTATGAAGACAATTTCAAGGGCTATTATATTTACACTGTTGGTTCGTTTGCATATTACGAGGACGCGAAGCAATACAGAGATTATGTACGCTCACACAACATTCGCGATGCATTCATCGTAGCCTTCAGAAATGGTAAACGCTTAAACTCGTTATCAGACTTGTAAAAATTTCAACGCAAGAAGTCAACGACTATTTCGAAACGTAGCAACTCCTTCGCGAGCATTGCTACGTTTCTTCATTATTTAGAATAGTTTTTAATTAATGCAATAAATAACGAAAATTACATATACAAATATATTTATATATCTGATAAACAACAAATAAAGGCACATTTCAAGCAAGAGCAAAAAAGCGAAGGTTTGTATATATTGATTAATATTCTAATTTTGTGCTAAATTCTCAGATTAATGATAGTAATCTTCATACTAATTAGTGTTAGTTTGGTCGTTGCGTTAAGTTTTTTAGCAGCTTATTTTTGGGCAGTAAGAAGTGGGCAATATGAGGACAACTACACACCGTCAGTCAGGATATTGTTTGATGATGAACAAACAGAAAATCAGGCAATAGAGGAAGATACAGAGAAGAAATCGACAAAGAAATCAGATAAATCCTTATAAAACAAACCAATTATTTACTATGGAACCTGTAAAGTTTTCGTACGACAATAAAATCGTCAGATTATTCCTTATAGCAACAATTGTATGGGGAGTAGTAGGTATGCTTGTCGGGCTTTTGGTAGCCTTACAAATACCTTTTCCGTTTTTTAACTTCAATTTGGAGTATACAACTTTCGGACGCACAAGACCAATTCACACAAATGCAATTATTTTTGCTTTCGTAGGTAATGCCATTTTCACAGGGGCATATCACTCAATGCAGCGCCTATTAAAAGCCAGAATGTACAGTGATTTCTTATCAAAGTTTCACTTTTGGGGTTGGCAGTTAATCATCGTAGCAGCAGCAGTTACGCTGTCTATGGGATTTACAACAAGTAAAGAATATGCTGAATTGGAATGGCCGATAGACATTGCTATTGCTCTTGTTTGGGTTGCTTTTGGTGCAAACATGATTGGGACAATCATCAAGCGTCGAGTGAAACACATTTATGTTGCAATATGGTTTTATTTAGCATCTTTCCTTGCCGTAGCGATCCTGCACATTTTCAATTCTATTGAAATTCCTGCAAGTTTCATGAAGTCATACCCTGTATATGCCGGTATTCAAGATGCTGTGGTTCAATGGTGGTATGGACACAATGCGGTTGCATTTTTCCTTACAACTCCTTTCCTTGGTTTAATGTATTATTATCTTCCTAAGATTGTGAATCGTCCGGTATATTCGTACCAGCTATCAGTACTTCACTTTTGGTCATTGATTTTCATTTACATGTGGGCAGGTCCTCACCACTTGCTATACAATTCACTTCCTGACTGGGCACAAACATTGGGTGTATTGTTCTCTGTAATGCTGATTGCTCCATCATGGGGAGGTATGATGAACGGCTTA